>OKJE01000090.1_pt1 | contig 44591 bp, 42 predicted proteins | sample 1610151 | NCBI WGS metagenome assembly OKJE01 (sample SAMN04436626, study PRJEB24849) | human gut metagenome | biome: human gut; feature: NICU; material: stool | host: Homo sapiens | place: USA: Saint Louis, MO | collected 2009-12-25 | reverse complement strand
TATTACGCTACTCTCCTTCGGAGTCAACCACTTTTTTCAGTGATTTCATCCGGCGGCTCAGCTTGCCGAGCCTTATCAACACTGCCTTCCGTAAGCCGTTGCGCCGTGTCGATGGAGGCGCATTATAGGGAGTCGTTCAGAGAGCGCAACAGCTAAATTGCAGAAAAATGACCGTTCGCTGCATTCCACAGCAAAAGCCCGCCTTATACGCGATTACCCACAAAGTTATCCACAATGCATCGCAAGACGAATTTTTGCGAGCAGCACGCAAACGTTTTCGCTACAATGCCCCGCGACGTATCGGATGCCCCTTTTCGGGGCGTTACCTGAAGTTTCGCCTCTTTTTATTCATAAGAAGATCGCTAAGCTTGATGTAACGCTCTTATTTACGCGAAACAAAGCCAAGGGATAAAACCACCATGCAACAACGTCGTCCTGTACGCCGCGCTCTGCTGAGTGTCTCAGACAAAGCAGGTATCCTCGAATTTGCTCAGGCGCTCTCCAGCCGCGGCGTCGAACTCCTCTCTACAGGCGGAACCGCTCGCCTGCTGGCCGATGCGGGTCTTGCCGTTACCGAAGTGTCTGACTACACCGGCTTCCCGGAAATGATGGATGGACGCGTCAAAACGCTGCACCCGAAAGTGCACGGCGGCATTCTGGGGCGTCGCGGCCAGGATGATGCCATTATGGCGCAGCACGCTATCGAACCTATCGATATGGTGGTGGTTAACCTCTATCCCTTCGCCCAGACGGTCGCGCGCGAAGGCTGCACGCTGGAAGATGCGGTAGAGAATATCGACATCGGCGGCCCGACTATGGTGCGCTCGGCGGCCAAGAACCATAAGGACGTGGCGATTGTGGTCAAGAGCAGCGACTACGACGCCATCCTTGCCGAGCTGGACGCCAACGAGAACTCCCTGACGCTGGAAACCCGCTTCGATCTCGCTATCAAGGCGTTTGAGCATACCGCGGCCTACGACAGCATGATCGCCAACTACTTCGGCTCGCTGGTTCCCGCCTACCACGGCGAGCGCGATCGGCCCGCCGGTCGCTTCCCGCGCACGCTGAATCTCAACTTCATTAAGAAGCAGGATATGCGCTACGGCGAAAACAGCCATCAGGACGCCGCCTTCTATATAGAAGAGAACGTGCAGGAAGCTTCAGTGGCGACCGCGCAGCAGCTTCAGGGCAAAGCGCTCTCCTATAACAATATTGCCGATACCGACGCGGCGCTGGAGTGCGTGAAGGCGTTCAGCGAAGCAGCCTGCGTTATCGTCAAGCATGCCAACCCCTGCGGCGTCGCCGCTGGCGCATCGATCCTTGAGGCTTACGAGCGCGCTTACCAGACCGATCCGACCTCTGCCTTCGGTGGCATCATCGCTTTCAACCGCGAGCTGGACGAAGCCACCGCGCAGGCGATCATCAGCCGTCAGTTTGTTGAAGTGATCATCGCCCCCTCCGCCAGCGAAGCGGCGCTGAAAGTTACGGCGGCGAAGCAGAACGTTCGCGTACTGGTTTGCGGTCAGTGGCAGGAACGCGTTCCCGGCCTCGATTTCAAACGCGTTACCGGCGGCCTGCTGGTACAGGATCGCGATCTGGGCATGGTGGAAGCGAGCCAGCTGCGTGTCGTCAGCAAGCGCCAGCCGAGCGAGCAGGAGCTGCGCGACGCGCTCTTCTGCTGGAAGGTGGCGAAGTTCGTCAAATCCAACGCCATCGTTTATGCGCGCGACAATATGACCATCGGCATCGGTGCCGGCCAGATGAGCCGCGTCTACTCCGCTAAAATCGCCGGCATCAAGGCCGCGGACGAAGGGCTGGAGGTAAAAGGCTCGGCGATGGCTTCCGACGCCTTCTTCCCGTTCCGCGACGGTATTGATGCCGCCGCCGCCGTTGGCGTCACCTGCGTTATCCAGCCGGGCGGCTCTATTCGCGACGATGAGGTTATCGCCGCGGCAAACGAGCACGGCATCGCCATGATCTTCACTGACATGCGCCACTTCCGCCATTAATTACCCGGAGAGCAATATGAAAATTTTAGTGATTGGCAACGGCGGACGTGAACACGCGCTGGCCTGGAAAGCGGCGCAGTCGCCGCTGGCGGAAACGGTATTCGTCGCGCCCGGTAACGCCGGCACCGCGCTGGAGCCCGCGCTGCAAAATGTCGATATCAGCCCGACCGATATTCCTGCTCTGCTGGCCTTCGCCCAGCGCGAAGCGATCGATCTGACCATCGTCGGACCGGAAGCGCCGCTGGTTATCGGCGTGGTAGACGCTTTCCGCGCGGCGGGCCTGAAAATTTTTGGCCCGACTAAAGACGCCGCGCAGCTGGAAGGCTCCAAAGCCTTTACCAAAGATTTCCTGGCTCGCCACCATATTCCCACTGCGGAATACCGTAACTTCACCGACGTGGAGGTGGCGCTGGCCTACCTGCGCGAGAAAGGTGCGCCAATCGTCATCAAGGCTGACGGCCTGGCTGCCGGTAAAGGCGTAATTGTGGCAATGACGCTGGAAGAGGCCGAGGCCGCCGTCAAAGATATGCTGGCCGGCAACGCCTTTGGCGACGCAGGCCACCGTATCGTCATCGAAGAGTTTCTCGATGGCGAAGAGGCCAGCTTTATCGTGATGGTAGATGGCGAGCACGTGCTGCCGATGGCCACCAGTCAGGATCACAAGCGCGTTGGCGATGGCGATACTGGCCCGAACACCGGCGGCATGGGCGCCTACTCTCCCGCCCCGGTCGTCACCGACGAGATCCACCAGCGCGTAATGGATCAGGTCATCTGGCCGACGGTGCGCGGCATGGCGGCAGAAGGCAACGTCTATACCGGCTTCCTGTATGCCGGCCTGATGATCGATGGGTCAGGCCAGCCGAAGGTCATTGAATTTAACTGCCGCTTCGGCGATCCAGAAACGCAGCCGATTATGCTGCGCCTGCAGTCGGATCTGGTCGAGCTCTGCCTGGCGGCCTGCGACGGCACGCTGGATCGTCAGGATTCAAAATGGGATCCGCGTCCGGCACTGGGCGTCGTGCTGGCGGCAGGCGGCTATCCGGGCGATTACGTCAACGGCGAGCAGATCCACGGCCTGCCGCTGGAAGAGGTAGAAGACGGCAAGATATTCCATGCCGGGACGCGCCTGGAGAACGATCTGGTGCTGACGAACGGCGGCCGCGTGCTCTGCGTCACCGCGCTGGGCGAGGACGTGGCGGCGGCGCAAAAGCGCGCCTATGAGCTGGCTCAGCCGGTTTCCTGGAACGGCAGCTTCTGCCGCCGCGATATCGGCTATCGCGCCATTAACCGCAAGTAAGCAAAAGGGCGCGCTATGCGCCCTTTTCTTTGCCCTAAAAATCCTCTTCTTTCGGCTGCGAATCGCAGCTTTCTCCCGGCGCGACGCGCAGCAGCTGCGTGCCTTCCGGCGCTTCCAGCCAGGAAACCAGCAGTGGCGCGCTGCTGCGTTGCTGCTGCTGCTGCTGCGCCAGCGTCTGAAGCGCGTAATTGTCGAAGGATGGCGACTCGCGCCCGCCGCCGCAGGTGGCGATTTGCTTCGCGCCCAGCCACTGGCCCTGCTTCAGCATCACGCGACCGCTCAGCAGCGCATTGCTCTGCGCCAGCATACGCTGCGCATCGAACTTATAGAGTTCTACCGTATCGGGATCGACCGCTTCGCGCCGATCGGCCAGCTGCCGCTGCATAAAGCTCAGGCTGCCATCCTGATCGAAGCGTAAGGTGACATCGTCCGGCTGCTTGCCGTTAACGTGGCGCGCGATACTGACCAGCTTCTCTTCCTGCCACACATAGTCGGTAGTTTCCGCCGCGTCGCCGTTAAAAGGCGTGTAGAGCGTGCGCAGATGAATAGTGAGATGGCTGTTTTTGCGCCAGATGCGCACCGCGCCGCGATCGGCAAGGTAGCCGCTGGCGCTAAAAGGAGGCGTGTCGGGCGTTGAACCGCACCCGGAAAGCAGAAGTAGAGCAAGCAGGGCAAAACAGGAGGGCGAACGCAGGTTCGGCATAGCTGGCCCCTAATACAAAAGGGGCGAATCCGCCCCTTCTTTTAAAATTCTGACCGCAGTGCGACGTCTTATTTAACAGAGTCTTTCAGCGCTTTACCAGATACGAATGCCGGTACGTTTGCCGCAGCGATTTTGATCTCTTTGCCAGTTTGCGGGTTGCGACCGGTACGCTCAGCGCGGTGGTTCACTTTAAAAGTACCAAAACCAACCAGTTGTACAGCATCACCTTCTTTCAGAGACTCAGTGATCGCAGCCAGAGTTGATTCCAGAGCCGCTTTAGCCTGGGTTTTCGACAGGTCCGCTTTTTCCGCGATCACATCAATCAGTTGAGTCTTGTTCATAAGTTATCCTTAAAGTGTATTTATCGCTTGCTAAGCAACGAGTGCGAGGGAAAAGCCATATTCTGGCACTCTTCAGCCTGCACGCACCGATAGCCACAATTTTCAGCCCCCCAAATGTAGACCAGAGAGGGGGCCGATGTGAAGCCTCCAGGCGCGCTAATTCGGGCCTGAAGTCACGTTTTCCCGCCTTACTGCTGAAAATTTATACCGATGTTGCTGATTCCCGCCTCCCGCAGGTCCAAACGCAAACCTTTGATCAATTCAAGGTCTCGTTCTTCGCAGTCGGCAAGCAGGCGGAAAATCTCCCATTGCAGGTCCCACTCGTCGATCACGGCAGGGTTTTCGCGCAGCTCTTCGTCGCTCATTTCGCGTCCGGCCTGGGTCATTTCCAGCATCGCAACGGTGGTGATCGAGGTCCTGCTCACTTCAATTGCATGCTCCAGCGTTTCGCCGCTCAGCATCGCGTGCAGCACTTCGCTTAGCGCCACGCAGGCGTCGATGGCGGGATAAACCCCGTAGATATCGAATGCGTCGCCGTCGGGAATCGCCGCTTCAAGCTTTTCCAGCTGGCTGTCAAAATTGATTTTGGCATCTTTGACCGTCAGGCTTTCCCAGATAAGGTCGAGAAGGCGACGATAAAGCGCCGGATCGGCGAATTGCGTCTGCTGGCAGAATGCCCAGTAATTAGGGAACATACGCTCGCACAGGCAAGCCATAAAGGTCAGATGCTGCCAGCTTTCCAGCTTAGCCAGACGCAGGTGAACGGGGTTTTGTAACATGAACAGGGCTCTTCATCGTTTAGCTGGCGGCAGTGTACCGCAAAAGCGCCGCGCGCACAGCGTTAAAGCGCGCTTTGCCAGCGCTGAAAGGCGGTGCGGTTGGAGGCGACGGCATCGGCCCAGCGCGTCGGTTCCGGCAGGCGATAGCCGCCCATGCACTTTTCCACCCAGTGCAGCGCGCTATCCAGGCTGACGCGGTGACCGGTCGCGACGAAAAGCGGGTTGCAGCGCGCTTTGCTGCGCCATACCCAGCCGATCTGCTCGCCTTTGTCTATCAGCGGCTGGCGCGATCCCGGCTCGGCATCCAGTTCGGCAAAGCGGCCGCACAGACGCTTTTTCGCCACGCCGATGGTCGGAACGTCAACCAGTAAGCCAAAGTGGGAGGCGACGCCGAGGCGACGCGGGTGCGAAATGCCGTGTCCGTCGACAAAAAGAAGATCCGGTTTGCGCTCAAGCATTTCCCATGCCGCCAGCAGCGCAGGATATTCGCGAAAAGAGAGGAAGCCGGGAATATAGGGCATGGTGGTGGCGATGCGCGCGACGCGATGCTCCACCAGCTTCAGGGAAGGATATTCGAGGATAACCAGGGCGGCGCGCGTCACCGCCCCTTCCTGTTCGAATCCGACGTCGGCACCGCCGATAAAACGCGGCGGCAGAACGTCGAAATCATCCTGCCGCACGACCTCTGCAGCGCGCTGTATCTGTTCTGCGCGCAGTGCAGCAATGTCCATACTTACTCCTGATGATATTGGCCTGAGAGGCGGTGCACCGCCTCAACGAACACGCCTGCATGCTCTGGCGGCACATCCTGATGGATGCCATGCCCCAGATTGAAGACGTGACCGCTGCCCGCGCCGAAGCCGTCGAGAATGCCCGCGACTTCCTGCTCGATACGCGCAGCCGGCGCATAAAGCATAGACGGATCCATGTTGCCCTGCAGCGCGACTTTATCGCCAACGCGACGACGCGCCTCGCCAATATCGGTGGTCCAGTCCAGACCGAGCGCATCGCAGCCGGTCGCGGCCATCGCCTCCAGCCACTGCCCGCCCCCTTTGGTGAAGAGCGTAATCGGCACGCGGCGCCCTTCGTTCTCATGCAGCACGCTGTCGACGATCTTATGCATGTAGTAGAGCGAGAAGTCGCGGTAATCGCGGCCGGTCAATACGCCGCCCCAGGTGTCAAACACCATAACCGACTGCGCGCCGGCGCGGATCTGCGCGTTGAGGTAGAGAATGACGCTGTCTGCCAGCTTATCGAGCATCGCATGGAGCGTAGCGGGATCGGCATACATCATTTTTTTGATTTTAGTGAAGGCCTTGCTGCTGCCGCCTTCAACCATATACGTCGCCAGCGTCCAGGGACTGCCGGAAAAACCGATCAGCGGCACTTCGCCGTTGAGGTTTTTGCGAATGGTGCGCACGGCGTTCATCACATAGCCGAGTTCCTGCTCTGGATCGGGCACCGGCAGTTTGTCGACATCGGCGCGGCAGGTAATCGGATTAGAGAAGCGCGGGCCTTCGCCGCTTTCAAAGTAGAGTCCCAGTCCCATCGCGTCGGGAATAGTCAGGATATCGCTGAAGAGGATCGCCGCGTCGAGCGGATAGCGGCGCAGCGGCTGCAGGGTCACTTCACACGCCAGTTCGGCGTTTTTGCACAGCGACATAAAATCGCCGGCTACGGCGCGCGTCGCTTTATACTCCGGCAAATAACGCCCGGCTTGTCGCATCATCCATACCGGCGTGATATCGACGGGTTGACGTAACAGGGCACGCAGATAACGATCGTTCTTCAGTTCACTCATTTCAGGACTCTCTCAATTTCAGGCGCGTAGTGTAACACTTCTTACGCCTCGCCGCGGCAGATGGCCACGGTATCTTCAATTAGCCGGCGCGCCACGGTGCCCGGCGGTGGCAGCAGCGGCAGCGCGTCGTAGCGGTACCAGCCGGCGTCCAGCAGCTCTTTATTATCGATTTGCAGATCGCCGCCGTCATACTCCGCCATAAAGGCCATCATCAGCGAATGCGGGAAGGGCCAGGGCTGCGACGTAATGTAGCGCAGGTTTTTGACGCGGACGTTACTCTCTTCCATCACCTCGCGCGCGACCGCCTGCTCCAGCGTCTCGCCCACCTCGACAAAGCCCGCCAGCACGGTATAAATGCTGTTGCGATGACGCGCATGGTTCGCCAGCAATATTTCGTCGCCGCGGCGGATAGCGACGATAATGCAGGGCGCGATTTGCGGATAGTAGCGCTCGCGGCAGTGTCCGCACAGACAGGCGTTTTCATGCTTGCTCAGATGCATTTCGTGGCCGCAGTAGCCGCAGAAGCGATGCGAACGGTAAAACTCCGCCAGCTGTACGGCGCGCCCGGCGAGCTGAAACAGCCCCGGCTCTTCATCGATCAGCTGACGCACCGAAAACATATCGCGATCGCGATTTTCACACACCAGCCATACCGTTTCGCCTTGCCACTCGCCAACCGCCTGCGCTCTGCTTCCGGCCAGCTTAAACGCAGCGGCGCTGCCGTGAGGCAGATCGCCCTGCGGCAACCAAAGTTTCTGTTCATGGCTGACAATCCACCATCCAGCGTCTACGCTTGAGATCTCATGTTGCATCTAATCGTCATCCTTAGCGTCCTATCGATACGCTGAAGTCCTGATGTTAAGTGTGTAGACAAACAACTATACCCTAAATCGTCCAGCTTGCAGGCGGCACCACGCCAGCCACAGCGCGACGGGAAGGGAACTTTCTTTACATGGAGTCAGATATGCTTAACCAGTTAAACGTCCTGACCGAGCGCGTAGGTGGCAGCAACGAACTGGTAGATACGTGGCTGGACGCCCGTCGCCAGCTACTTGTTTCTTATTACCATCTGGTTGGGCTGAAGCCGAACAAAGATGCGCTCACCACCTTAGACGAGCAGGCGCTCGACAATTTTTGTCACGGCCTGGTCGACTATCTTTCCGCTGGCCACTTCAGCATTTACGAGCGCATCATCAATGAGATGGAAGGCGACAGCCCGATGATTGCCGCCGCGCAGGTCTATCCGCCGCTGGAGGCCAACACCGAGCGCCTGATGCAGCTTTATGACGGCCATCTGCAGCAGTCGATCGACGATGATAACTGCGTCGATTTTCAGCTGGCGCTGTCGGAAGTCGGCGAAGTGCTGGAAGCGCGCTTTACCCTGGAAGACAAGTTAATTCAGCTCGCCTGGGACAACAGCCTGGTGCGCGCGCCGGTAGCCAACGACAGCACGCAGCTGTCGCGTCCGGCTTAAGGTTAGCCAATTGTAAATCGCTTGTTATTCTGAACCAGCCCTTCTATGCTGAACGGGTTTTCGGCTTTCTCGTCGAAAACCCGTTTTGTTTTTTTTGTGCCATGTGCACGGGCGTTTTGCGTCTAAAGCGTAAAACGAAATCTTGTCGGAGTGCCCGCAAGGGCTGAGACCGTTAATTCGGGATCCGCGGAACCTGATCAGGTTAGAACCTGCGAAGGGAACAAGAGTAAATATCATCAGTACGCTGGCGTTTTTGCCTGCCGTCTCTGTTACTCCTTCCGAACTCCGGACAAGCAACGTTCCCCCTCAACAGGAAAATTGCTATGTCTACGACCAAAACCAACCGACGTGAACAGCGCGCTCAGGCGCAGGCCTTTATTGAGGCGCTTCAGAGCGGCGTCGCTTTCCCCAACTCGAAACGTATCTGGATCCAGGGCAGCCGCGACGATATTCGCGTGCCGATGCGTGAGATCCAGCTTAGCCCGACGCTGCTCGGCGGCGATAAAGATCGTCCACGCTATGAAGAGAATGAGGCCGTGCCGGTCTATGATACCGCCGGCCCCTACGGCGATCCCGAGGCGGTTATCGACGTGCAGCGCGGGCTGGCGAAGCTGCGCGCCGACTGGATTGCCGCGCGCGACGACAGCGACGTTCTGACGCACACCAGCTCGCGCTATACCCAGCAGCGGCTGGCCGACGACGGGCTCGACCATCTGCGCTTCGAGCGGCTGCCGCAGCCGCGGCGTGCAAAGGCGGGACGGCGCGTCACCCAACTTCATTACGCGCGTCAGGGCATCATCACGCCGGAAATGGAGTTTATCGCCCTGCGCGAGAACATGGGTCGCGAACGCATCCGCAGCGAAGTGCTGCGCCAGCAGCATGAGGGCCACGGCTTTGGCGCGCAGCTGCCGGAAAATATTACCCCTGAGTTCGTACGCCAGGAGGTGGCCGCCGGACGCGCCATCATTCCCGCCAACATCAACCATCCCGAATCGGAGCCGATGATTATCGGCCGCAACTTTCTGGTCAAGGTCAACGCCAATATCGGCAACTCAGCGGTCACCTCTTCCATCGAAGAAGAGGTAGAGAAACTGGTCTGGTCGACGCGCTGGGGCGCCGATACCGTGATGGATCTCTCTACCGGCCGCTATATCCATGAGACGCGCGAGTGGATCCTGCGCAACAGCCCGGTCCCCATCGGCACTGTCCCTGTTTACCAGGCGCTGGAGAAGGTCAACGGCGTTGCGGAAAATCTCGACTGGGAGGTCTTCCGCGACACGCTGCTGGAGCAGGCGGAACAGGGCGTCGACTACTTCACTATCCACGCCGGCGTGCTGCTGCGCTATGTGCCGATGACGGCAAAGCGGCTCACCGGCATCGTATCGCGCGGCGGGTCGATTATGGCTAAATGGTGTCTGTCGCATCACCGGGAGAGTTTTCTCTACGAACACTTTCGCGAGATTTGCGAAATCTGCGCCGCCTACGACGTCGCTCTGTCGCTCGGCGACGGCCTGCGTCCCGGCTCGATTCAGGACGCCAACGACGAGGCGCAGTTCGCTGAGCTGCACACGCTGGGGGAGCTGACGAAGATCGCCTGGGAGTATGACGTGCAGGTGATGATCGAAGGCCCCGGCCATATCCCGATGCAGATGATCCGCCGCAATATGACCGAGCAGCTGGAGCACTGCCACGAAGCGCCATTCTATACGCTCGGCCCGCTGACGACCGATATCGCCCCCGGCTACGATCATTTTACCTCCGGCATCGGCGCCGCCATGATCGGCTGGTTCGGCTGCGCCATGCTCTGCTACGTAACGCCCAAAGAGCACCTCGGCCTGCCGAATAAAGAGGACGTTAAGCAGGGGCTGATTACCTATAAGATCGCCGCCCACGCGGCGGATCTGGCGAAGGGGCACCCCGGCGCGCAGATCCGCGATAACGCCATGTCCAAGGCGCGCTTTGAATTCCGCTGGGAGGATCAGTTTAACCTGGCGCTCGATCCCCACACCGCGCGCGCCTATCACGACGAAACCCTGCCGCAGGAGTCAGGCAAAGTCGCGCACTTCTGCTCGATGTGCGGGCCGAAATTCTGTTCGATGAAAATCAGCCAGGAGGTGCGCGACTATGCTGCCAGCCAGCAAGGCGAGGCGCAGCCGATCGCAATCGGCATGCAGCAGATGTCTGAAACCTTTCGCCGCCGCGGCGGCGAGCTTTATCACTCAGCCGACACGCTGAACGAGGAGAAGCTGTGAACGCCCCCTTTCCCACCACCGCGCCGCGCTTAGGGCTCTACCCCGTCGTCGACAGCGTGGAATGGATTGCGCGACTGCTGGAGGCCGGCGTGCGCACGATCCAGCTGCGCATTAAAGATCAGCAGGACGAGGCGGTTGAGCCTGCGGTTGCAGAGGCGATTGCGCTCGGCAAGCGTTACAATGCCCGCCTGTTTATCAACGACTACTGGCGGCTGGCGATTAAGCATCGCGCCTACGGCGTGCATCTGGGCCAGGAGGATCTGGATGTCGCAAACCTTGACGCCATTCGTGAGGCGGGGTTGCGGCTCGGCCTGTCGACCCATGACGACAACGAGCTGGATCGCGCGCTGGCGATACGCCCTTCCTATATCGCGCTGGGGCATATTTTTCCTACCCAGACCAAAGCGATGCCGTCGGCGCCGCAGGGGCTGATCGAGCTTCAGCGGCATATTGCGCGGCTTGAAGGCATCTCCACCGTGGCGATTGGCGGCATTAGCCTGGCGCGCGCGCCGGCAGTACTGGCGACCGGCGTCGGCAGCATCGCCGTCGTCAGCGCCATTACCCAGGCACCGGACTGGCGCGCCGCGACCCAGGCGCTGCTTGCGCTGGCGGAACCGCCGCCGGGTTTATAACGCGGAACGCGCCGCGCAAAACGGGGCAACATCCCGCAACGCCGGTAAAAAGCGTGGAAAACGGCGCGCAGCGACAGACTTTCTCGCTCGCGCCGTTTTTCTGCCGCGCTACAGTGGCTTTCGCCGGGTATTCCGCCCGGCCAGGGCCGGGACCTCCCCTTCACCCACTCCGGCCCTGCCTCACTATTTCGTCAGGAGGGTTTCATGCTGCAGGGAGTCTGGAGAGTGTTCGCTCGCGCAGGCGGCTATCGCGCGCTCGACGGCCTGGCCTACTTTTTCCAGCGCCTTTTCGACATGCTCGTCCGGCGTTACCGCAAAGCTCAATCGCAGGCAGTTGCGATATTTTCCCGACGCGGAGAACAGCGATCCAACCGCAATCTGAATATGCGAATCGCGCAGCTCGCGATTAAGCCGCACGGCGTCAAACGCTTCCGGCAGTTCGACCCACATCATAAAGCCGCCCTGCGGACGCGACACGCAGATGCCGCAGGGAAAATAGTGGCGCACCCAGCAGCTAAAGCAGTCGTAGTGGCGCTGGTAGAGCTGGCGCATGCGCCGCAGATGCGGCTGATAGTAGCCCTGGCGAATAAACTCCGCCATGGCATGCTGCGCCAGCGTGTTGCTCGAGCCGGTGGCGATATATTTCATATGCAGCACGCGATCGCGATAGCGTCCCGGCGCAACCCAGCCGATACGCAGGCCAGGCGCGACCGTTTTCGAAAAAGAGCTGCACAGCAGCACCCGACCATCCAGATCGAGCGATTTCAGGGTGGATGGTCGCGGATACTCCCAGGCCAGCTCGCCGTATACGTCATCCTCAATCACCGCCACGTCAAAACGCTGCGCCAGCGTCAGCAGCGCGCGCTTGCGCGCCTCCGGCATAATAAAGCCCAGCGGATTATTACAGTTGGGCACCACCATCACCGCCTTAATGGGCCACTGCTCAAACGCCAGTTCAAGCGCCTCCAGGCTGATGCCGGTGACCGAATCGGTAGGGATCTCAATGGCGCGAATGCCGAAGCCGCGCAGGGTCTGCATGATGCCGTGAAACGACGGCGACTCCACCGCGATAATATCGCCCGGCTCGCATACCGCGCGGATCGAAACCGACAGCGCCTCATGGCAGCCGGTGGTAATAACGATATCGTCAACCGACAGCTGGCAGCCGCTGTCGATCGCCAGCCGCGCCACCTGTTCGCGCAGAACGGTGACGCCATACAGATTGTCGTAGCTGAGGATCTGCGTTTCCTGCCGCTGCGCCTGGCGGCTGAGGATTTTCCACAGCGGCTTAAGGGTAGGCTGCGTGAGGTTAGGCATACCGCTACCCAGCTGCAGCACATCGCCTTCAAGACGACTCTCAAGCAGATCCAGCACCGATTCCCACTGCGTAATCTCAACAGGACGCTGCACCGGACGCGTCAGCGCCGGAACCGGCGGCGTGGCCTTACGCGGCGCGACGAAATAGCCGGAACGCGGCTGCGGCGTAATCAGCTGCTTCTCCTCCAGCACGTGATACGCCTGCTGCACGGTGCTGATGCTGACGCCGTGCTCAAGGCTCAGCGTACGCACTGAAGGCAGCTTCTCGCCGCTGCGATAGAGGCCCTGCTCGATGCGCTGCGCCAGATGCATCGCCAGCTGTTGATAACGCGTCATGTTCGGCTCCCGTCAGGCAGAGAAGTAAAGAAGCAGTACAGAAAGACTATTTTTTTACCATTCAGAGGCCGCCTGCGGCAATCTGTATGTTAAATAAAGTCGAATTTTGCGTCTGTATCCTTTCGGCCATCAGGCAGAAACTACTTCTCAGTTCACCTGATGAGGAAATTAAAATGGGATACGAAGAAAACTGCGCGGCAAAACCTTTTTCAGTAACGCCCTGGCATCTGCTGCGCGCCATCGCGCAAGGCATCAAAGCGATCCACCAGCGGCGGAAGACGCGTCAGATCCTGCTGCACCTCAGCGATGCGCAACTCAAAGATATTGGTTTGACGCGCGGCGATATTGAAAGCGAGCGGCGCTAGCGTGCTGAATCTTTATAAAGCGCGCCCTGTGCTCTGTTTCACCCTGGCAGGCAGAGCGTTCCTGTCTGCCTGCCACTCCTGCGTTCAGGCTCGATAGTTACACCAGGGATTCATAAGGCGAGAAAAGCGTCATTAAAAAATCGATAACCGTCTGCGTACGTCGCGGCGTTAGCCGCCGCTCCAGACGCAGCACCCACATATTTGTTCTCTCTGTTCGCCAGGCTTTTAAGATCTCGACCACCGCGCCGCTGGCGAAATCAGATGCGCCAAGCCACGCAGGCGCCCAGCCGATGCCAATGCCGGCGCGAACCATCTGCCATACAGCCTGGCCGTCGTCGAACAGATAGCGCGAGGCGGGCTCCCAGCGTACCGCGCTGCCCTCTTCAGGTGAACGAAAACGCCAGGCGTCCGCCCGTCCTTTATTGAGATTCCAGAACCCGATCTGACTATGCGCGCTGAGTTCAAAAGGCGTAGAGGGCTCGCCGTGCTGCGCCAGATAGCCCGGCGTGGCGCAGGCGACCCAGGGAAAGCTAAAGAGCTTACGGGCGGAGTGGCCGGGCCAGGCTTCCAGCGGGCCGGAGCGGATCGCGAAATCATAGCCGCCGCTCGCTAAATCCACCATCGCGTCGCTGAAGTGCATTTCCAAGGAGATCTCGGGATGCGCGGCAAGAAAGGCGGGCAGCGCTGGCATAATACAGGCTCGGCCGAAAGCGGATGGAACGGAAAGGCGCACCCGGCCGCTGGCGCCCTCGCCCTCGATGCCGCTCAGAGCCTTCTCCACCTGATTAACCTCCTCCAGCAGCCCGCGCGCCAGCATCAGCATCCTCTCGCCCTCGTCGGTCAGCGACAGCGCGTGCGTGGTGCGGTGCAGCAGGCGCACGCCATGCTGACCCTCGAACCGGCTTAACGCTTTGGAGACGGCCGAGGTGGTTGTGCCGGCGCGGCGTGCGGCCTCGGCAAAGGATCCCGCTTCTACGATACGCGCGAACCAGAGCAGCTGAGTCAGGCTGGATGAAAAGAGCGGTGTTGCCATCTGGTCAATATCTCCTTGCTGCGAGGCAGCCTACAGGCGCCTGGTTTCGGCTGTTAACGTTGAGCCTCTGACAGGAGATCATGATATGAAATTTTTAGTGTTGCTCACACCCGTCGCCGATTGCGAACCGGCAGAGTTCAGGCCTGGTGCGGTGGCAGAAATGCAGACGGTATGGCATGACCATAAGGCGGGCGCGCTGCGGGAGATCGACTTCTCCGCCAGCCCGCTGATTATCGGCGCCATTTATGAAACCTCAGTTCGTGACGAGCTGGAAACGTTAGTGACCCGTCTTCCGATGGTCAAGGCGGATTTGCTCTCTCTACAGATCGTTGAAATGGGCTCGATGCACAGCTTCGAGCTGCTGTTCGCGCCCGCTGTGGCATAGGTCACGCCCTCTCCAGAGAGGCTATTGCCCGGTTGTTACCATCAGGTTGCTTTTGCATAGCTAAAAAAAAACCCTGCCGAGGCAGGGTTTTTATTACGCGTAGAGCGATTAGTCGTTGTCGCTGCCGCCGAGACCGGCGTTCAGCAGTTCAGCCAGGCTGGCAGAGGCTTCATCCGCAGTAACCTGCGGCGCAGCCGGTACTTCACCTGCGGCTTTACGACGCATACGATCCTGATGGTAAGCGTAACCGGTACCGGCCGGGATCAGACGACCCACGATTACGTTCTCTTTCAGGCCGCGCAGTTCGTCGCGCTTGCCTGCAACAGCGGCTTCGGTCAGGACACGCGTGGTCTCCTGGAACGAGGCTGCCGAGATGAACGATTCGGTTGCCAGTGACGCTTTGGTGATACCCAGCAGATCGCGCATATAGGTCGCGCCGATTTTGCCGTTCGCTTCGAGATCGCGGTTAGAGATCTTGATGCGAGAGACTTCTGCCTGCTCACCTTCCAGGAAGTCGGTGCTTCCCGCGCTCATGATGGTAGCTTTACGCAGCATCTGACGAACGATGACTTCGATGTGCTTATCGTTAATCTTAACGCCCTGCAGGCGGTAAACTTCCTGCACTTCGTTAGTGATGTAACGGGTCACAGCATGGACGCCACGCAGACGCAGAATGTCATGCGGAGATTCCGGACCGTCGGAAACCACGTCACCACGTTCTACGCGCTCACCTTCAAACACGTTGAGCTGACGCCATTTCGGAATCATCTCTTCGTAAGGCTCGCTGCCATCAATCGGCGTAATTACCAGACGACGTTTACCTTTGGTCTCTTTACCGAAGGAGATGATACCGCTGATCTCCGCCAGGATTGCTGGCTCTTTCGGACGACGCGCTTCGAACAGGTCGGCAACGCGCGGCAGACCACCGGTGATGTCCTTGGTACCGCCAGATTCCTGAGGCACACGCGCCAGGGTGTCACCAGAGCTGATTTTCTTACCATCTTCCAGCTGAACGATCGCTTTGCCCGGCAGGAAGTACTGAGCCGGCATGTCGGTGCCCGGGATCAGAACGTCTTCGCCCTGCTCATCGACGATTTTCAGCGCCGGACGCAGGTCTTTACCACCAGCCGTACGCTCAGCGGTATCCAGTACCACCAGCGAAGAGAGACCGGTCAGTTCGTCAGTCTGACGCGTGATGGTCTGGCCATCGATCATGTCAGTAAAGCGAATATAGCCGCTCACTTCGGTGATAACCGGCATGGTGTGCGGATCCCAGTTCGCAACGGTTTCGCCCGCTGCAACCTGCTCGCCGTCACCTTTCGCCATGGTCGCGCCGTAAGGGACTTTATAGCTCTCTTTAGTACGGCCAAACTCATCGATCATTTTCAGTTCGACGTTACGCGAGGTAATAACCAGTTTGCCAGCGGAGTTGGTTACCGACTTGGCGTTGGTCAGTTTGATAGTACCTTTGTTCTTCACCTGAATGCTGGATTCAGCTGCCGCACGCGATGCCGCACCACCGATGTGGAAGGTACGCATGGTCAGCTGTGTACCCGGCTCACCGATGGACTGTGCCGCGATAACACCGATCGCTTCACCTTTGTTGATGATGTGACCACGTGCCAGGTCGCGACCGTAGCAGTGTGCACAGACACCAAAATCGGTTTCACAGCTTACAACAGAGCGAACTTTGATGGTGTCGACAGAGTTCTGTTCAACCACATCACACCAGTGCTCATCCAGCAGCGTATTACGCGGAACCAGGATGTCAGCGGTGCCCGGCTTCAGCACGTCTTCTGCGGTCACACGACCCAGTACGCGCTCGCGCAGCGGCTCTTTAACGTCGCCGCCTTCGATAACCGGCGTCATCATGATGCCTTCGAAGGTGCCGCAGTCGTCTTCGGTCACAACCAGATCCTGCGCAACGTCAACCAGACGACGCGTCAGATAACCGGAGTTCGCCGTTTTCAGTGCGGTATCCGCCAGACCTTTACGCGCACCGTGGGTCGAGATGAAGTACTGGAGTACGTTCAGACCTTCACGGAAGTTCGCGGTAATCGGCGTCTCGATGATGGAGCCATCCGGCTTCGCCATCAGACCACGCATACCTGCCAGCTGACGAATCTGTGCCGCAGAACCACGCGCACCAGAGTCGGCCATCATAAAGATGCTGTTAAAGGAAACCTGTTTCTCTTCTTCGCCGTCACGGTTAATCACGGTTTCAGTAGAGAGGTTTTCCATCATCGCCTTCGCTACGCGCTCGTTCGCCGCAGCCCAGATATCGATGACTTTGTTGTAACGCTCGCCCGCGGTAACCAGACCAGACTGGAACTGCTCCTGGATCTCAGCCACTTCCGCTTCCGCTTCGGTGATGATTTCCACTTTCTTCTCTGGGATCACCATGTCGTCGATGCCGACAGACGCGCCTGAACGGGCAGCGTAGGCGAAACCGGTGTACATGGTCTGGTCAGCAAAGATAACGGTCGGCTTCAGGCCCAAAATGCGGTAACAGGTGTTCAGCATTTTGGAGATAGCTTTTTTGCCCAGCGCCTGGTTAACGATGGAGAACGGCAGACCTTTCGGCACGATCATCCACAGGATGGCGCGGCCGATGGTGGTGTCGATGATGCTGGTTTTAGCTACCCACTCATCCTGCTCGTTTTTCTCGTGCTCGGTAATACGTACCTTAACGCGAGCGTGCAGCGATGCGAGGCCAGCGCGATAAACACGCTCAGCTTCTTTCGGGCCGGTCAGCACCATGCCTTCGCCTTTGGCGTTAACACAGTCACGGGTCATGTAGTACAGACCCAGTACAACGTCCTGAGAAGGAACGATGATTGGCTCGCCGTTCGCAGGTGACAGGATGTTGTTGGTGGACATCATCAGCGCACGCGCTTCCAGCTGGGCTTCCAGCGTCAGCGGTACGTGAACAGCCATCTGGTCACCATCGAAGTCGGCGTTATAGGCCGCACACACCAGCGGGTGCAGCTGGATCGCTTTACCTTCGATCAGAACCGGTTCAAACGCCTGGATACCCAGACGGTGCAGCGTCGGCGCACGGTTCAGCAGAACCGGGTGCTCGCGGATAACTTCATCCAGGATATCCCAGACGACCGCTTCTTCGCGCTCAACCATTTTCTTCGCGGCTTTAATGGTGGTGGCCAGGCCACGCAGCTCCAGCTTGCCGTAGATAAAGGGTTTGAACAGCTCCAGCGCCATTTTCTTCGGCAGGCCGCACTGATGCAGACGCAGGTATGGACCTACGGTGATAACAGAACGACCGGAGTAGTCAACGCGCTTACCGAGCAGGTTCTGACGGAAACGACCCTGCTTACCTTTGATCATATCGGCCAAAGATTTCAGCGGACGCTTGTTAGAACCGGTGATCGCACGACCGCGACGACCGTTATCCAGCAGGGCGTCGACCGCTTCCTGCAGCATACGTTTTTCGTTGCGTACGATGATGTCCGGCGCAGCCAGATCCAGCAGACGCTTCAGACGGTTGTTACGGTTGATCACGCGACGATAAAGATCGTTCAGATCTGACGTTGCGAAACGACCGCCGTCCAGCGGAACCAGCGGACGCAGATCCGGCGGCAGCACGGGCAGCACGGTCAGGATCATCCACTCCGGCTTGTTGCCAGACTGAACGAACGCTTCCAGCAGCTTGATGCGCTTGGTCAGCTTCTTACGCTTGGTCTCGGAGTTAGTTTCGTTCAGCTCTTCACGCAGCTGCTCGCACTCTTGCTCCAGATCCATATTTTTCAGCAGCGCCTGGATCGCTTCGGCACCCATTTTCGCGTCGAATTCGTCACCGAACTCTTCCAGCGCGTCAAGGTACTGCTCTTCGGTCAGAATCTGACGTTTTTCGAGGTTGGTCATGCCACCTTCGACAACCACGTAAGATTCAAAGTAGAGCACGCGTTCGATATCGCGCAGCGGCATATCCAGCAGCAGACCGATACGGGACGGCAGCGACTTCAGGAACCAGATGTGCGCGGTCGGAGAAGCCAGCTCGATGTGGCCCATGCGCTCACGACGCACTTTGGTCTGGGTCACTTCGACGCCGCACTTCTCACAGATCACGCCGCGGTGTTTCAGGCGCTTGTACTTACCGCACAGGCACTCGTAATCTTTTACCGGTCCAAAAATACGGGCGCAGAAAAGACCGTCACGCTCAGGCTTGAAGGTACGGTAGTTGATGGTTTCCGGCTTTTTCACTTCACCGAACGACCAGGAACGGATCATGTCTGGCGAAGCCAGCGCAATTTTGATCGCATCAAACTCTTCGGTCTTAGTTTGCGCTTTCAGAAACTTAAGTAAGTCTTTCACGGATTAGCTCCCGTCGGAGTGGAACTCTCAGGGGCGCGCAGCCGAAACTGCGCGCCCCGTAACCAGTACTTGCGAGTGCTTACTCGTCTTCCAGCTCGATGTTGATGCCCAGCGAGCGAATCTCTTTCAACAGTACGTTGAAGGATTCCGGCATGCCCGGTTCCATCTGATGGTTGCCGTCGACGATGTTTTTATACATCTTCGTACGACCGTTCACGTCATCAGACTTAACGGTAAGCATTTCCTGCAGGGTATATGCCGCGCCGTATGCTTCCAGCGCCCACACTTCCATCTCACCGAAGCGCTGACCACCGAACTGTGCTTTACCACCCAGCGGCTGCTGAGTAACCAGGCTGTAAGAACCGGTGGAACGCGCATGCATCTTGTCATCAACCAGGTGGTTCAGTTTCAGCATGTACATGTAGCCAACGGTAACCGGACGCTCGAACTGCTCACCGGTACGGCCGTCAAACAGCGTGATCTGGCCAGAAGTCGGCAAATCGCCAAGCTGCAGCAGCTCTTTGATTTCGCTCTCTTTCGCACCGTCGAACACCGGCGTTGCGATCGGCATACCTTTCTTCAGGTTCTCGGCCAGACGCAACACTTCATCATCAGAGAAGGTGTTGAGGTCAACGCGCTGACGCACGTCCGCGCCCAGGTCATAGGCACGCTGGATGAATTCGCGCAGTTTCGCGACTTCTTCCTGACGCTTCAGCATGGCGTTGATCTTGTCACCGATGCCTTTTGCCGCCATACCCAGATGCGTTTCCAGGATCTGACCGATGTTCATACGTGACGGTACGCCCAGCGGGTTCAGTACGATGTCGACCGGCGTGCCGTTCTCGTCGTAAGGCATATCTTCGATCGGGTTGATCTTAGAGATAACACCTTTGTTACCGTGACGGCCTGCCATCTTGTCGCCCGGCTGAATCTGACGTTTAACGGCCAGATAGACCTTAACGATTTTCAGCACGCCCGGCGCGAGGTCATCGCCCTGAGTGATCTTACGACGCTTGGCTTCGAGCTTTTTCTCAAACTCGTGCTTCAGTTCGTCGTACTGCTCAGCCAGCTGCTCCAGCGCGTTCTGCTTCTCTTCGTCGGTCAGGCCCAGCTCCAGCCAGCGCTCGCGCGGCAGCTTGTCGAGCTTGTCGGCTTCTACTCCGCCAGAGATCAGCACGGCCTGGATACGGCCAAACAGGCCCGCTTCGAGGATCTGCAGTTCTTCAGACAGGTCTTTCTTCGCCTGCTTCAGCTGCATCTCTTCGATTTCCAGCGCACGCTTGTCTTTTTCCACGCCATCGCGGGTAAAGACCTGTACGTCGATAACGGTACCAGACACGCCGTTCGGCACGCGCAGCGACGAATCTTTCACGTCGGACGCTTTTTCGCCGAAGATAGCGCGCAGCAGTTTCTCTTCTGGCGTCAGCTGGGTTTCACCTTTCGGCGTAACCTTGCCCACCAGGATATCGCCGCCGGTTACTTCCGCACCGATATAAACGATGCCGGATTCATCCAGTTTGGAGAGCGCAGCTTCACCCACGTTCGGGATATCAGCGGTGATCTCTTCTGGCCCCAGCTTGGTGTCACGAGACACGCACGCCAGTTCCTGAATATGGATGGTGGTGAAACGGTCTTCCTGAACCACACGCTCGGAAACGAGGATGGAGTCTTCGAAGTTGTAGCCGTTCCACGGCATGAACGCGACGCGCATGTTCTGGCCAAGCGCCAGTTCGCCCAGGTCGGTTGACGGACCGTCAGCCAGCACGTCGCCGCGCTCGACCGGCTCGCCCAGCGACACACACGGCATCTGGTTGATGCAGGTGTTCTGGTTAGAACGGGTGTACTTAGTCAGGTTGTAGATGTCGATACCCGCTTCGCCCGGATACATCTCATCTTCGTTAACTTTGATAACGATACGAGAAGCATCAACGTACTGAACGGTACCGCCACGTTTCGCTACGGCGGTTACGCCGGAGTCAACCGCTACCGCGCGCTCCATACCGGTACCTACCAGCGGCTTGTCAGCGCGCAGAGTTGGTACGGCCTGACGTTGCATGTTCGCACCCATCAGGGCGCGGTTAGCATCATCGTGCTCCAGGAACGGGATCAGTGACGCACCGACAGAAACCACCTGCTGGGTGGAAACGTCCATGTAGTCAACCTGATCGCGGCTGAACAGGCTCGATTCGCCTTTGCTACGGCAGGTGACGAGGTCATCAACAAAGTGACCTTCTTCATCCAGCTGGGCGTTCGCCTGAGCGATAACGTAGTTACCCTCTTCGATTGCAGAGAGGTAATGGATTTCGTCAGAAACCACGCCGTCGATAACGCGACGATACGGCGTTTCCAGGAATCCGTACTCGTTGGTCTGCGCGTACACAGACAGCGAGTTGATCAGACCGATGTTCGGACCTTCAGGGGTTTCGATTGGACATACGCGACCGTAGTGCGTCGGGTGTACGTCTCGAACTTCGAAGCCGGCGCGCTCACGCGTCAGGCCGCCTGGGCCGAGTGCAGAGATACGACGCTTATGCGTAATCTCTGACAGCGGGTTGTTCTGATCCATAAACTGAGAGAGCTGGCTGGAGCCAAAGAACTCTTTCACCGCCGCCGAAATCGGCTTGGCGTTGATCATGTCCTGCGGCATCAGCGTGTCGAGGTCGCCCAGCGACAGACGCTCTTTCACCGCACGCTCTACGCGAACCAGGCCAACGCGGAACTGGTTTTCCGCCATTTCGCCCACTGAACGAATACGACGGTTGCCGAGGTGGTCGATATCGTCCACTTCGCCTTTACCGTTACGGATGTCGATCAGCTTCTTCATCACTTCGATGATGTCTTCTTTGCTCAGGATGCCTGAGCCTTCGATTTCATCACGCAGCAGCGAACGGTTGAACTTCATGCGGCCGACAGCTGACAGATCGTAACGATCTTCTGAGAAGAACAGGTTCTCGAACAGGTTCTCAGCAGCTTCACGCGTCGGCGGCTCGCCAGGACGCATCATGCGGTAGATCTCAACCAGCGCGCTCAGGCGATCGTTGGTCGGGTCGACGCGCAGGGTCTCGGAGATGTACGGGCCGTGATCCAGATCGTTGGTGAACAGCGTTTCGATACGCTTGTGACCCGCCTGGCTCAGCTTGGCCAGCAGATCCATGGAAAGCTCCATGTTCGCCGGTACGATCAGCTCGCCGGTGCTCTCGTCGATGTAATCTTTTGCGACCACTTTGCCCGCGATGTACTCAACCGGCACTTCGATGTGCTGAATGCCATCTTTTTCCAGCTGACGAATGTGGCGCGCAGTAATGCGACGGCCTTTTTCGACGTAGACGTTGCCGTTTGCTTCGATATCGAAAGAGGCGGTTTCGCCGCGCAGGCGCTCTGGCACCAGCTCCATCTGCAGCTTGTTGTCGCGAATCTCAAACACCACTTTCTCGAAGAACAGATCGAGGATCTGCTCAGTGGTGTAGTTCAGCGCGCGCAGAATGATACTGGCCGGCAGCTTGCGACGACGGTCGATACGTACGAACAGGTTGTCTTTCGGGTCGAACTCGAAGTCGAGCCATGAACCGCGATAAGGAATGATGCGTGCGTTATAGAGCACTTTACCCGATGAGTGGGTTTTACCTTTATCGCTGTCGAAGAAGACGCCAGGACTACGATGCAGCTGAGAAACGATAACGCGTTCGGTACCGTTGATAACAAAGGTACCGTTGTCGGTCATGAGCGGGATTTCGCCCATGTAGACTTCTTGTTCTTTAATGTCTTTTACGGTGCCTTCCGGCGCTTCGCGCTCGTAGATCACCAGACGCAGCTTGACGCGCAGCGGAGCTGAGAACGTCACGCCACGAATCTGACACTCTTTAACGTCAAAGACGGGTTCGCCCAGACGGTAGCTGACGTATTGCAGCTCGGAGTTACCGCTGTAACTCTGAATGGGGAAGACGGAACGGAAGGCTGCTTCCAGTCCGTACTGACCTTCCGAATCTTGCTCGATAAACTTCTGGAACGAGTCAAGCTGGATAGAAAGGAGATAAGGTATGTCCAGTACTTGCGGACGTTTACCAAAATCCTTACGAATACGTTTTTTCTCGGTATAGGAGTAAACCATAGGGTTCCTCAGCTAGCTGACAAGTCGACCCACGCTGTCCGTCCTGAAGGACAGTTCATGCAACACTATTTTGTTTGATTCATGCGACACGGAGGCCACATGCAATACATCTTTCTATCACTCTTAAATCATTTCATTGCATTAGCATGGGCAGGGAACCCGCGCAGGAAAGCAGTATATTAAGTCGTCGATAGAAAAAGATATTGAAGAGCAGCGATGGACAAACAGTGCGAAACCCCATCAAAGCTCTTGAGCGCAAAAAGGCTGGTGACCCAAAAGCCACCAGCCATCAGCCTGATTTTACTCAGGCTGCAACCAAAAGGTTGTCTTACTTAACTTCAACTTCTGCGCCAGCTTCTTTCAGAGCAGCTTCAAGTGCAGCTGCGTCGTCTTTGCTGATGCCTTCTTTGATCACGCCAGTTGCTTCAACCAGGTCTTTGGCTTCTTTCAGGCCCAGACCAGTTGCGCTACGTACGGCTTTGATTACAGCTACTTTGTTCGCGCCAGCAGATTTCAGAACGACGTCGAATTCAGTTTTCTCTTCAACAGCTTCAGCCGGGCCAGCAGCTACAGCTACAGCGGCAGCAGCAGAAACGCCGAATTTTTCTTCCATAGCAGAAACCAGCTCAACTACTTCCATTACGGACATAGCGGCAACGGCTTCCAGAATTTGATCTTTAGTGATAGACATGACAATTGTTCCTAAGAATCAGAAAAAGTTTATACGTTAGCAAGTGCGAAAGAAAAGAATCTGGCCTTAAGCCGCTTCTTTTGCATCGCGAACAGCAGCCAGAGTGCGGACCAGTTTGCCGGCAGCGGCTTCTTTCATGGTCGACATCAGACGTGCCAGTGCTTCTTCGTAAGTCGGCAGCGTTGCCAGACGGTCAATTTGTGCCGCCGGGATCAGCTCACCTTCAAAGGCTGCAGCTTTGACCTCAAATTTTGCATTCGCTTTCGCGAAATCTTTGAACAGACGAGCAGCAGCGCCCGGGTGTTCCATAGAGTATGCAATCAGGGTCGGACCAACAAACGTGTCTTTCAGGCACTCGAACTGAGTACCTTCAACGACGCGGCGCAGCAGGGTGTTACGAACAACACGCATGTAAACGCCAGCTTCACGACCTGCTTTACGCAGTTCGGTCATTTTATCAACGGTAACGCCGCGAGAATCCGCAACAACCGCTGACAGCGCGCCTTTGGCTACTTCGCTGACTTCAGCAACAATCGCTTGTTTGTCTTGAAGATTTAATGCCATTAGCTTTTGCTCCTGGATTTTGGCCGGAGATGAATTTCTCCGGAACTCACTTCACCTACCGACCTAAAGGAAGGTAAGCGCTAAAACACGGTGAGCAGAATCCAGTTAAGAAAAAATTCTTTTTGGCTCTGTCACCGTCTACGCAGGGGATTAAGCGTCACATCCGAAGATGGGCCGCGCCTGCGGTCTTGGACGGAGGCCAGGAAAGGCCTGGCTCCAACCTACCCCGCTGTTTCCGCCGCGTCGCCGAAGCGAATGCGAAAGTCACAGCGAGATATAAATTCAGTGTCTGTTTTACCAGAACAACGGGCGTAAGATTCTAGGTGAATTTTTCGCCCGTTTCAAGCAGCAATTAGTTTGCTGCTGCGTTCAGACCCGCCTGGTCGATGGCAACGCCAGCGCCCATGGTGGTAGACAGGCTGATTTTCTTGATGTAAACGCCTTTCGCCTGAGCAGGTTTCGCTTTTTTCAGCGCAACCAGCAGAGATTCCAGGTTTTCTTTCAGCTTGTCAGCGTCAAAGTCCACTTTACCGATGGTGGTGTGGATGATGCCGTTTTTGTCGTTACGGTAACGAACCTGACCCGCTTTAGCGTTTTTAACTGCTTCAGCAACGTTCGGCGTTACGGTACCAACTTTCGGGTTTGGCATCAGGCCGCGCGGACCCAGAACCTGGCCCAGCTGGCCTACAACGCGCATCGCATCCGGAGAAGCGATAACAACGTCAAAGTTCATTTCGCCTTTTTTGATCTGCTCAGCCAGATCTTCCATACCTACCAGCTCAGCGCCAGCTGCTTTAGCAGCTTCGGCGTTTGCGCCCTGGGTAAAGACGGCAACGCGTACTGAACGACCAGTACCGTGCGGCAGAACGGTCGCACCACGAACGTTCTGGTCAGATTTACGTGCGTCGATGCCGAGGTTAACGGCAACGTCCACGCTCTCTACAAACTTAGCGGTAGCCAGTTCTTTCAGCAGAGCAACAGCTTCAGTGACATCGTACTGTTTGGTCGCATCAACTTTGTCACGGATCACGCGCATGCGCTTGGTCAGCTTAGCCATTTCTTAGTCCTCCACTACCAGGCCCATGGAACGAGCAGTACCTTCGATAGAGCGAGTCATCGCTTCTACGTCAGCACCAGTCATGTCCGCAGCTTTGGTTTCTGCGATTTCACGTACCTGAGCACGGGTTACTTTACCGACTTTGTCTTTGTTCGGCTTACCAGAACCAGACTTGATGCCCGCTGCTTTTTTCAGCAGAACGGCGGCCGGCGGAGTTTTGGTAACGAAGGTGAAAGAACGGTCGCTGTATACGGTGATAACAACCGGAGTCGGCAGACCTTTCTCCAGGGATTCCGTTTTGGCGTTGAACGCTTTACAGAATTCCATGATGTTAACGCCCTGCTGACCCAGAGCCGGACCTACCGGTGGGCTCGGGTTAGCCATACCTGCTGCAACCTGCAGCTTGACGTAGGCTTGTACTTTCTTGGCCATGATTATTCCTCAGTTGGGTATAGCGCCTGAAAAACAGGCTCCCCGTGATAACAGTTCACACGCTGTTGCCAGCGCATAAAAACAAAAGGCGCGAAATTATAGTTAAATTTCGCGCCTGCTGCAAGAGTCAAAATGTGAGCAAGGTGATTAACCTTTCTCCACCTGCCCAAAGTCCAGTTCGACCGGCGTTGCGCGGCCAAAGATTGAAACAGAAACTTTCAGGCGGCTCTTCTCGTAATCCACTTCTTCGACCACGCCGTTGAAGTCGGCGAACGGGCCGTCGTTGACGCGTACCATCTCGCCCGGTTCGAACAGCGTCTTCGGACGCGGCTTGTCACCCACCTGCTGCAGGCGGTTCATGATCGCATCCACTTCTTTATCGCTGATCGGCGCAGGGCGGTCAGAGGTGCCGCCGATGAAACCCATTACGCGCGGGACGCTGCGTACCAGGTGCCAGCTGGCGTCATTCATCACCATCTGCACCAGCACGTAGCCGGGGAAAAATTTGCGTTCGCTTTTACGACGCTGACCGCCGCGGATCTCTACCACTTCTTCAGTAGGAACCATGACGTCGCCGAAAAGCTCTTCCATGTTGTGCAATTTGATGTGCTCGCGCAGCGACTGTGCTACGCGGCCTTCAAAGCCGGAAAACGCCTGCACGACGTACCAGCGTTTTTTTGGAGCTTCAGACATCTCAGAACCTCAGGCCAGTGATAAACGATACCAGACGGACCAGAATACCATCCAGCCCCCACAAAATCAGTGACATCACGGCGGTAACCGCGGCAACGATTAACGTGGTATGCAGCGTTTCCTGGCGAGTCGGCCAAATGACCTTACGCATTTCGGTGCGTGCTTCACGCGCAAAAGCCACGGTTGCTTTGCCTTTAACCGTCAGCAGCGCAATGCCGCCCGCGGCCGCAATCAGCACCACGACAGCCAGCGCACGTAAAGGCAGCGTCACGTCGCGATAAATATAATTGCCTACGATGGCTACCAGCAGCAACGCAACAACAGCCAGCCACTTTATCGCTTCCAGGCCGCGCCCGCTCCCTTGAGCTTCGGTATTCGCACTCATAAACCAACCTGCCACAATAATTCAGAAACTATTTTGCCCCGCAAGGCGAGGCATCCAAACCGAATGAGCTTTTGGGCGTAACTCGGTATCCTACGCCGCGCAACAGAGCCTGTCTCAGCAATGATTATGACCGAAAATCACTGATGAGCCAGGTTCTATGTAACAGCGTGCAAAAAGGGCATCAAATGATGCCCTTTCCGTATGCATTGCGTCAAATATTATCGTAATTAAGCGATAACTTCAGCAACAACGCCCGCGCCAACGGTACGGCCGCCTTCGCGGATTGCGAAGCGCAGACCCTGGTCCATCGCGATCGGGTGGATCAGAGTAACGGTCATCTTGATGTTGTCGCCCGGCATTACCATCTCAACGCCTTCCGGCAGTTCGATGTTGCCAGTCACGTCAGTCGTACGGAAGTAGAACTGCGGACGGTAGCCTTTGAAGAACGGAGTGTGACGACCGCCTTCTTCTTTGGACAGAACGTATACTTCTGACACGAAAGTGGTGTGCGGCTTGATTGAGCCCGGCTTAGCCAGTACCTGGCCACGCTCGATCTCTTCACGCTTGATACCACGCAGCAGAACGCCGACGTTCTCACCAGCCTGACCCTGATCCAGCAGTTTGCGGAACATTTCAACGCCAGTACAGGTTGATTTCGCGGTGTCTTTGATACCAACGATTTCAACTTCGTCGCCCACTTTCACGATGCCGCGCTCAACACGACCGGTAACAACGGTACCACGGCCAGAGATTGAGAATACGTCTTCGATCGGCAGCAGGAACGGCAGGTCGATAGCACGAACCGGATCCGGGATGTAGGTATCCAGGTGGCCAGCCAGCTCAACGATCTTCGCTTCCCACTCTGCGTCGCCTTCCAGTGCTTTCAGCGCTGAACCGCGAACGATCGGCGTGTCGTCGCCCGGGAAGTCGTACTGTGACAGCAGGTCACGAACTTCCATCTCAACCAGCTCCAGCAGCTCTTCGTCATCAACCATGTCGCACTTGTTCAGGAACACGATGATGTAAGGAACGCCAACCTGACGACCCAGCAGGATGTGCTCACGGGTCTGCGGCATCGGGCCGTCAGTCGCAGCAACAACCAGGATAGCGCCGTCCATCTGAGCAGCACCGGTGATCATGTTTTTCACATAGTCGGCGTGGCCCGGGCAGTCAACGTGCGCGTAGTGACGAGTCGGGGTTTCGTACTCAACGTGAGAGGTGTTGATGGTGATACCACGAGCCTTCTCTTCCGGCGCGTTATCGATCTGGTCGAATGCGCGAGCCTGGCCGCCGTAGGTTTTAGCCAGAACGGTGGTGATTGCTGCAGTCAGGGTGGTTTTACCGTGGTCAACGTGACCGATGGTGCCCACGTTTACGTGCAGTTTGTTACGTTGAAATTGCTCTTTCGCCATGGCGATAATCCTTACTGTTATGCCTTCATCATTGATGAAGGCATCTGTTCACAATTTTTAAACCGTAGCCTTATTTGCTACGAGCTTCAATAACGGCCTGAGCGACGTTGTTCGGCGCATCATCGTACTTCAGGAACTCCATGGAGTAAGAAGCACGGCCTTTAGTCAGAGAACGCAACTGCGTCGCGTATCCGAACATTTCAGACAGCGGAACTTCAGCGTGAATCTGAACGCCGGTAGCGTTAGATTCCTGCCCTTTCAGCATACCACGACGACGGCTAAGGTCACCGATGACGTCACCGGTGTTCTCTTCCGGAGTCTCTACTTCAACCTTCATGATCGGCTCAAGCAGTACCGGCTGCGCTTTCTTAAAGCCATCTTTAAAGGCGATAGAAGCGGCCAGTTTAAACGCCAGCTCTGAGGAGTCCACGTCATGGTAAGAACCGAAGTGCAGACGCACGCCCAGATCAACAACCGGATAACCTGCCAGCGGGCCAGATTTCAGCTGTTCCTGGATGCCTTTGTCAACCGCAGGGATGTATTCGCCAGGAATCACACCACCTTTGATGTCGTTGACAAATTCGTAGCCTTTCGGGTTTGAACCCGGCTCCAGCGGGTACATGTCGATAACAACATGACCGTACTGACCGCGACCACCAGACTGCTTAGCGTGCTTACCTTCGATGTCGGTAACTTTAGAGCGAATTGCTTCGCGGTAAGCTACCTGCGGTTTGCCCACGTTCGCTTCAACGTTGAATTCACGCTTCATGCGGTCAACGATGATGTCGAGGTGCAGCTCACCCATACCAGCGATGATGGTCTGGTTAGATTCTTCGTCAGTCCATACGCGGAATGACGGGTCTTCTTTCGCCAGACGGCCCAGAGCCAGACCCATTTTTTCCTGGTCAGCTTTGGTTTTCGGCTCAACGGCGATAGAGATTACCGGCTCCGGGAACTCCATACGTTCCAGGATGATCGGGCTGTTCGGATCACACAGGGTATCACCGGTGATCACGTCTTTCAGACCGATTGCCGCTGCGATGTCGCCTGCGCGAACTTCGCTGATCTCTTCACGTTTGTTAGCGTGCATCTGTACGATACGGCCGAAACGCTCACGAGCAGATTTCACTGAGTTCAGTACGGTATCACCTGAGTTAACCACGCCAGAGTAGACGCGGAAGAAGGTCAGGTTGCCCACGAACGGGTCGTTGGCGATTTTGAACGCCAGCGCAGAGAACGGCTCGCTGTCGTCAGCGTGACGCTCAGCAGGCGTGTCTTTACCGTCGTCCAGCATACCGTTGATCGCAGGAACGTCAGTCGGTGCCGGCAGGTATTCAACCACGGCATCCAGCATTGCCTGAACACCTTTGTTCTTGAACGCAGAACCACAGGTAACCAGGATGATTTCGTTACGCAGTACGCGCTGACGCAGAGCGGTTTTGATCTCTTCTTCGCTCAGCTCTTCGCCGCTGAAGAATTTCTCCATCAGCTCTTCAGAAGCTTCTGCTGCTGCTTCGATCAGCTTGCCGCGCCATTCTTCAGCCAGTTCCTGCATGTCGGCCGGGATATCTTCGTAAACGAAGGTAACGCCCTGGTCGGCATCGTTCCAGTTGATGGCTTTCATTTTGATCAGGTCAACAACGCCGGTGAAGTTCTCTTCAGCGCCGATAGCCAGCTGCAGCGGAACCGGAGTCGCGCCCAGACGGGATTCGATCTGACCAACAACTTTCAGGAAGTTCGCGCCCATGCGGTCCATTTTGTTAACGAACGCAATACGCGGAACTTTATATTTGTTTGCCTGACGCCATACGGTCTCAGACTGCGGCTGCACGCCACCTACAGCACAGTAAACCATTACTGCGCCATCGAGCACACGCATTGAACGTTCTACTTCGATGGTGAAGTCAACGTGTCCAGGGGTGTCGATGATGTTGATACGGTGCGGCTCAAACTGCTTAGCCATACCGGACCAGAATGCGGTGGTCGCTGCAGACGTGATGGTGATACCACGCTCCTGCTCCTGCGCCATCCAGTCCATGGTCGCTGCGCCATCGTGTACTTCACCGATTTTGTGGTTAACACCGGTGTAGAACAGGATGCGCTCGGTCGTCGTGGTTTTACCGGCGTCGATGTGTGCGCTGATACCGATGTTACGGTAGCGCGCAATGGGTGTTGTACGAGCCATTTGATTCCTCTGATTCTCGGACGTTCAAAATTAGTCGAACCCAGCGGGTTAGCATTTTGCACGCCCGCTGGTTTAACAACAACTACGTGGCGATTACCAGCGGTAGTGAGCGAACGCCTTGTTGGCTTCTGCCATGCGGTGAACGTCTTCACGTTTCTTAACTGCAGTACCTTTGTTTTCTGCAGCGTCAGAAAGTTCGTTCGCCAGGCGGAGAGCCATAGATTTATCACCGCGTTTACGAGCAGCTTCTACGATCCAGCGCATTGCCAGGGCATTACGACGAACCGGACGGACTTCTACTGGTACCTGATAGGTAGAACCACCAACGCGACGTGACTTAACTTCGACAGTCGGACGCACGTTTTCGAGGGCTACTTCAAAGGCTTCCAGCTCGTTTTTACCAGAACGCTGAGCCAGGGTCTCAAGCGCGGTATAAACGATTGATTCAGCAGTAGATTTTTTACCATCTACCATCAGGATATTTACAAATTTGGCCAGCAGCTCTGATCCGAACTTAGGATCCGGCAGAATTTTACGCTGACCAATGACGCGACGACGTGGCATGGAAATACTCCGTTGTTAATTCAGGATTGTCCAAAACTCTACGAGTTTAGTTTGACATTTAAGTTAAAACGTTTGGCCTTACTTAACGGAGAACCATTAAGCCTTTGGCTTCTTCACGCCGTACTTGGAGCGAGCCTGCTTACGGTCTTTAACACCTGAGCAGTCCAGCGCGCCACGAACGGTGTGGTAACGCACACCTGGCAGGTCTTTAACACGACCGCCACGGATCAGGATCACGGAGTGTTCCTGCAGGTTATGACCTTCACCGCCGATATAGGAGGTAACTTCAAAACCGTTAGTCAGACGAACACGGCAAACTTTACGCAGTGCGGAGTTCGGTTTTTTCGGAGTGGTGGTGTACACACGGGTACAAACGCCACGTTTTTGCGGGCAAGCTTCCAGCGCAGGCACGTTGCTCTTTGCAACTTTGCGTACGCGTGGTTTGCGAACCAGCTGGTTAACTGTTGCCATTAAATAGCTCCTGGATTTGCTTTTGCTTCGTAAACACGTAATAAATCGCCCCGTATAACTACGAGGACGCAGAATTTTAGGGCTGAGCCAATAGGGTGTCAAGAAATAACCAGGCTTTACGACATTACCAGGTCATCTGCTGCTGATGTTTTTCAGTGAGCGCGACGAAACCAGTATAGTCCACCGGCCTTACTTTGGCTGAAATTTGAGCAGCAAGGCCGCGCGCGGTCACGTCCTCCGTCAGTACCCACAGGGTAGCGGGCGCAGTCAGCAAACGGCTCAGGGCGCTGCTGCCTTCCAGCGCGCCCAGCACGCCATCCTGCAGCAGCAGCAGATCGTCCTCTGCCGTCAGCAACAGCAGCAGCGTGTCGAGATCGCTGTAATAGGGTGAATGCATCAGGGTGTGCAACATAGGCGCTCTTAAAAGGTGATGATGCGATCGTAGGTCGCCAGCTGCTGCCGCAGCGCTGCCGCATCCAGAATCCCTACGTCCATTACGCGCGCGCCCTCCTCCGCCAGGCCGCGTTCGCGCAGCGCCTCACGGCTGATATAGCACTGTTCAATATCATACAGCGCCAGCACGCCGAAGGTGGCGGCGTGATTGCGCGCGAGAATAACGTCCGGCTGCTGGCCGGGCATCAGCTGCAGCACGCCGTCGCCAATAAAAAACAGCCCTATCGACTCGCTCAGCGCGCCGGTGGCCAGCGCGGCGTCGAGCCCTTCCCGGCCTGCGCTGCTGCCGTGCGGCGCGCGGGTAAATACAAAAGCGACGCGATTCATTAAAACTGCACCAGTCGATCGCAGCCGAGCGCGGCTTCCGCCAGCGCACCCAGGCCGCTAAGCTCAAACCCCGGCTGCAGATTGCTGCCTGCCAGCTGCAGCCGCTCTGCCTCCTGAGCGTCGGTAACGCCGCGACGCAGCGCGGCGGCCACGCAGATATTGAGCGCCACGCCCTGCTCCTGATGCAGCGCTTGCCAGGCGCGCACGATATCCGCCTCGTCGCTGGCCGGCGCGGTCAGCTCATTGGCGTTCAGCACGCCCTCGCGGTAGAAGAAGACGCTCTGCAGCTGATGGCCAGCAGCCAGCAGCGCGCGGGCGAACAGCAAGGCGCTGCTCGCCTGCTGCGTGCCGTAGGCTGGACCGGTCACCAGCAGGGTGTAGCGCATCAGCGCTCCTGCCCCTGGAAGTCGCCGTTCTTGAACTGGCGAATATAGAGATAGACGGTGTGCTTAGAGATATTGAGGCGATCCGCAACCTGGTTAATGGCGTCTTTGATATCAAAGATGCCCTTCTCATAGAGATTCAGCACGATCTGACGATTCTTGGCGTTATTGGAAACGTTGCGATCGGCGCTCACCTCTTCAATGGTGAACTCCAGCGTTTGCGTTACCAGATCCTCCACCGAGCTGGCGAAGTTAACGTTGGAATCGACCTGATGCATCTCCGGCGGCATAAAGGTCGACATAATCTGCGAGAACGGCACGTCGAGGTTCATGTTAATGCACAACAGCCCGATAACGCGCTGCTGCCGGTTGCGTATCGCGATAGTGACCGACTTCATCAGCACGCCGCTTTTAGCGCGGGTGAAGTAGGCGCGTGAAACGTTGCTGTCCGCGCCGTGCATATCGTGCAGCATGCGCAGCGCCAGATCGGTAATCGGTGAGCCCACTTTACGACCGGTGTGTTCGCCGTTGGCGATGCGCACCGCCGAACATTTCAGATCTTCCAGCGAGTGCAGCACGATTTCGCAGTGCGAACCAATCAGCATCGCCAGGCCGTCAACCACCGCCTCATAGGAGCGGAGGATATCGTAGTCCGTTTGCTCGAAGGGACGCTGCTCCAGTAAATCGAAGTCGCTCAGTTCGCCGGGATTGAATGGATTTGACATCGAAGACATTACCCTAAATGGCTGGAGCCTGTCTCAGCGCAGCGGGCAGACTCTTTTTATTGGGAAAGTTATGCAGAGGATAGTCTGGCAAATGTCGCTCGCTTATGCCAGAGCTTTGTCGCAGGGGGGAAATGAAACCGCCGCCCGAAGGCGGCGGCAGACAGATTATTGAGATTTCTTCGCGTCGGCGGCAGGCGCCTGCGCTTTCTCATCTGCTTTAGGCGCCGGCTTAATGTCGAGCAGTTCAACATCGAATACCAGCGTCGAGTTAGCCGGGATGCCCGGCACGCCATTTTTACCGTAGGCGAGCTGCGGCGGGATTACCAGCTTGATTTTACCGCCTTTCTTCACGTGCTTCAGACCTTCAGTCCAGCCTGGAATCACACCGTCAAGACGGAAAGAGAGCGGTTCGCCACGGGTATAGGAGTTGTCGAACTCGGTGCCGTCAATCAGCGTACCTTTGTAGTTCACGACAACGGTATCGCTGTCTTTCGGCGCGTCGCCGCTGCCTTCTTTCTCTACTTTATACAGCAGGCCAGATTCGGTTTTCTTCACGCCGCTCTCTTTGGCGAATTTGTCGGCAAAAGCGGTGCCTTTATCGGCGTTCTCTTTCGCGTCTTTTTCCATCTTCGCCTGCGCAGCGCCTTTCACACGGCCTTCAAAGGCCTGCAGCGTCTGCTCGATCTCTTGATCGGAGAGTTTGCTCTTGCCGCCGAACGCATCCTGAACGCCCGCGATCAGCTGCTCTTTGTCCAGCTTGATGCCCAGTTTCTCCTGTTCCTTCAGGGAGTTGTCCATGTAGCGACCCAGCGAGGCGCCCAGAGCATAGGCTGATTGCTGGTCTTCATTTTTGAAGGCCGCATTTTTCGGTGCCTGCGGTGCCGCATCGGTCGCAGCAGGCGCTGCGGTCGCTTCGGCTGCCATCGCCAGCGGCGCGTTCAGCGCGATGGCCATGGTGGTGGCTAACATAGTGACTTTAAACAGTGATTTCATCCTTTCTCCAAAACCGAAGCGTCTCACCTCGGGAATTATTGCGGACTAAAGGCCCACACTATAACTGTACGCGGCAGCGGCGAACACTCCCGCAGCGTAATTACCCGGTTCTCCTCCGACCTTTTTTGCATCAGGAAGTTTCATCAGAGATGATGCTGCCACAGCCGTTATTCAACCCTTTGCAGGCGAGACGGCAAAGAAATCGGGTGATTCTTACCGGGGAAGCCGTAGAATCAGCGTCTGATGCGAGATTCGCAGCGTCGAACCAGGAGGAGAGGTCATGCAACAATCAGAGTGGGAACAACGGCTTGAAGCGCTGGAAAGCAAGCTGGCCTTTCAGGAGCTGACTATCGATCAGCTTAATCAGACGGTGGTGCAGCACGAGCTGGAGATGGCGAAAATGCGCGAGCAGCAGCGCCTGCTGCTGGATAAGCTAAAAGCGGCCGCGCCGTCGATGGTCGCGTCGCAGTCGGAGGAGACGCCGCCTCCGCATTATTGATCTGTTCAGACCGGCTGCGCATTCTTCGATCGCAAAGGCAAAAAAAAGCCACCTCGAAGGTGGCCTTTGAAATCTGGGTGGCTTAGTGGCTGCAGCCGCAACCGCCGTGGCTGCCGCAGCCGCCGTTGCCGTGATCGTGACCATGGTCATGATCATGGTCATGGTCGTGACCGTGCTCGCCGTGAACGTGACCGTGCGCCAGCTCTTCCGGGGTCGCTTCGCGGATCGCGACAACTTCCACGTTGAAGTTCAGGTTCTGGCCCGCCAGCATATGGTTGCCGTCAACCACCACGTGCTCGTCTTCCACTTCGGTGATTTCGACCGGAACCGGACCCTGATCGGTTTCCGCCAGGAAGCGCATGCCAACCTGCAGTTCGTCAACGCCCATAAAGACGTCTTTAGGTACGCGCTGCACCAGGTTGTCGTCATACTGGCCGTATGCATCGTTAGCCGGAATATGCACGTCAAACTTGTCGCCGACATCGTGATTTTCCAGCGCTTTTTCCAGACCAGAAATCAGGGAACCATGACCGTGCAGATAGTCTAACGGCGCACTTACCGGCGACTCGTCAACCAACACACCATCTTCTGTACGTACCTGATAGGCCAGGCTCACCACCAGGTCTTTTGCTACTTTCATGATATCTCCTAACCGTTGAGAACTGAGATCCCGTCTCATTGGTCTATTCTTACGTGCAATAACACCAACCAGAAAGGTTCGGGGCTGAGGTCGCCTCTTGTGCGACGCGATTAACCTCAGCGTTAGTGGCGCCGATTGTATCGGAATTCAATCCCACTGTAAGTTTAAGCGTAAAAAAAGCTGCGCCATTTCGCTACTCAGGATGGAAAATACCTATCACTTGCTCCTGGCTGCGAACCTGATCGCGAACCTGCTTATCCGCCTCGCGCATCTGATGTCCACACTTCACGCACTCCACGACGTCGACATTGTTTTCACGCCACATCGCCAGCGTGTCTTTTTCCTGACAGTGCGGGCAAACCGCACCGGCAATAAATCGTTTACGCATAATGGTTAACCTGTGTGCTGTTACTGATCTTCATCCCAGTCGTCAATCTGCCGTCTCTCATGCTGCATCTCGCGCCGGAAAATATCCTCCAGCTCGCGCCGCGCCTCGCGCACGCGGGAGATCTGCGCGTTGTCGGTGTGGTTCGGCATCAGCTCGCGCAGCATGCGCATATCGAGGCGGCGGAAGTGCAGCTGCGCGCGCTGCGCCTGATGCGGATGCATACCCACCGAAATCAGCGCCTTGCGTCCCAGCTCCAGCGCGCTGGAGAAGGTTTCGCGCGAGAACTGCGTGACGCCCGCCTGCAGCAGCTCGTGCGCTTCCACGCGTCCGCGGGCCCGCGCCACGATCTCCAGCTGCGGGAAATGCTGCTGGCAGAGGTGCACAATCGCCATGGTATCTTCCGGCTCGTTGCAGGTAATCACAATCGACTGCGCGCTGGCCGCGCCGGCGGCGCGCAGCAGCTCAAGCTCGGTGGCGTCGCCATAGTAAACCTTGTAGCCGTACTTGCGCATCAGGCTTACCGCGCTGATGTCGCGCTCCAGCACCGTAATCCTTTTATTATTGGCCATCAGCAGACGACCCACCACCTGCCCCATGCGTCCGAAGCCCACCACAATCACCTGCGGCTGGTCATCTTCCACAAACGGCTTTTCGCCATCTTCATCGACTTCATTAAAGCGTCGCGCCAGCAGCTTATCGATCGCCTGCATCAGCAGCGGCGTGGTCATCATCGACAGCGTGACCGTCACCAGCAGCAGCGGCAGCTGATCGCCGGTGAAAAGATGCGCCGAAGAGGCAGCGGAAAAGAGCACAAAGGCGAATTCGCCGCCCTGGCTCAGCACGCCGGCGAACTGCTGACGCTCGGAGCTGCGCAGGCCGTAGACGCGCGCCAGCACGTAAAGCACCAGCGTTTTCACCGTGACCAGAATCAGCACGCCGAGCAGGATCTCCAGAATATGGGTATAGAGCACGCCAAGGTTGAGCGCCATGCCAACGGAGATAAAGAACAGCCCGAGCAGCAGCCCCTTAAAGGGATCGATGGCGACCTCCAGCTCGTGGCGATACTCGCTTTCCGCCAGCAGGATGCCGGCGATAAAAGTACCCAGCGCCATCGACAGGCCGAGCGCGTCCATAAAAAGCGCCGAACCCAGCACCAGCAGCAGCGCAGCGGCGGTGAAGACCTCGCGCACGCCGGAGGCGGCGATAAAGCGGAAAATCGGCCGCAGCAGGTAGCGCCCGCCCACCAGCATGCCGGCGAACGCCAGCACCTTCATGCCAATCTTCATCCAGTCGATATTGCCGCTGTCGCTGCCCGCCAGCAGCGGTACCAGCGCCAGCGCCGGGATAACCGCCAGGTCCTGAAACAGCAGCACCGAGAAGCCGAGCTGCCCCGCCTCGCTGCGGTTCATGCCTTTATCGCGCATCAGCTGCAGCGCCATCGCGGTGGAGGACATGGCGAGGCCGATGCCGCCAATCACCGCCGCCTGCCAGCTAAAGTCGCTGAGCCACAGCAGCGCGCCGAGAATGCCGGCGGAGATCAGCACCTGCGCCGCGCCGACGCCGAAAATCGAACGCCGCAGCGCCCAGAGCTTCGAAGGGTTCAGCTCCAGCCCGATGATAAACATCAGGAACACCACGCCCAGCTCCGAGAAGTGCAGGATCTCTTCCACGTCGCTGATAAAACCCAGCCCCCAGGGACCGATCGCGATGCCGGCCACCAGATAGCCCAGCACGGCCCCGATGCCAAGCCGCGCGGCGACAGGCACGATCAGCACCGCCGCCACCAGATAGATCACGCCTGCGGTCAGCAGCGTTTGTCCTTCCATCAGAGACCTCCGTTGGGCAGCGGCGCGGCCAGCCATTCGCCATAGGCGCGGGCGAAGTGGCTCATCACCTCTTTCGGCTGTCGTCGCGCCCAGTACAGGATCATCGGCGTCATCCAGTGCATGCGGCACATCTGCGCGGTCAGCTCGAACGGGCGCATAATGTCCGACATGGAATAGCGGTTGAGGCCGCTCTGCTGATAGGCACTCTCCGGCTCGCCGGTGGTAATCACGCTGCGCCAGTATTTGCCCTCCAGCGCGTTGCCGTCGACGCCGCTGGCGAAGCCGCGCGACAGCACGCGATCCAGCCACTCTTTCAGCAGCGCAGGACAGCTATAGGTATAAAGCGGATGCTGGAAAACGATGACCTGATGCTCGCGCAGCAGCTGCTGTTCATAGTGAATATCAATAAAGAAATCAGGATAGTGCGCGTACAGATCGTGTACGGTGACGTTTTCCTGTTTCTGCGCCGACTGCAGCAGAACCCGATTCGCTATCGACTCCTGCATTTCCGGATGAGCGTAAAGCAGCAAAACTTTTGCTGGCTGCGACATAGTTATCCTCTTCCAAAGCGTCGTCATAGCGGCGCTTTTCCGCTACCATGCACGACGCGACACCCTCTAATTATGTGGTGGGTAAATTAACATATTCTGACGATACGGCGCTTATGATTGTCTTTTCTTCTCTGCAAATCCGCCGCGGCGTCCGCGTGCTGCTCGATAACGCTTCCGCCACCATTAATCCCGGTCAGAAAGTCGGCCTGGTGGGTAAAAACGGCTGCGGTAAATCGACCCTGCTGTCGCTGTTAAAAGGCGAGATCGCCAGCGACGCGGGCGGCGTGACCTTTCCCGGCAACTGGGCGCTGGCCTGGGTTAACCAGGAGACTCCGGCGCTGAGCAAACCGGCGCTGGAATACGTTATCGACGGCGATCGCGAATACCGCGAGCTTGAGGCGCAGCTGGCGGACGCCAACCAGCGCAACGACGGCAACGCCATCGCCCTGCTGCACGGCAAGCTGGACGCGATTCAGGCCTGGAGCATTCACGCCCGCGCCTCAAGCCTGCTGCACGGCCTGGGCTTTAGCCAGGAGCAGCTGAACCGCCCGGTGAGCGACTTTTCCGGCGGCTGGCGCATGCGCCTTAACCTTGCGCAGGCGCTGGTCTGCCGTTCGGATCTGCTGCTGCTCGACGAACCCACCAACCACCTCGATCTCGACGCGGTGATCTGGCTGGAGCGCTGGCTGAAAAGCTATGAGGGCACGCTGATCCTGATTTCGCATGACCGCGACTTCCTCGATCCGGTGGTAGATAAGATAATTCATATCGAGCAGGAGAGCCTGTTCGAATACACCGGCAACTACAGCTCGTTCGAACGGCAGCGCGTCGCGAAGCTGGCGCAGCAGCAGGCGCTGTTTGAAAGCCAGCAGGAGAAAGTGGCGCATCTGCAAAGCTATATCGATCGCTTCCGCGCCAAGGCTTCGAAAGCGAAGCAGGCGCAGAGCCGCATCAAAATGCTGGAGCGGATGGAGATGATCGCCCCGGCGCACGTCGATAACCCGTTCAGCTTTAGCTTCCGCGCGCCGGAAAGCCTGCCAAACCCGCTGCTGAAGATGGAGAAGGTCACCGCCGGCTACGGCGAGCGCATTATTCTCGACGCCATCAAGCTCAACCTGGTGCCGGGCTCGCGCATCGGCCTGCTGGGGCGTAACGGCGCGGGCAAATCAACGCTGATTAAGCTGCTGGCGGGCGAGCTGACCCCGCTCGACGGCGAGGTCGGGCTGGCGAAAGGCATTAAGCTTGGCTACTTCGCGCAGCATCAGCTGGAGTATCTGCGCAGCGACGAGTCGCCGCTGCAGCACCTGGCGCGCCTTGCGCCGAAGGTGCTGGAGCAGCAGCTGCGCGACTATCTTGGCGGCTTCGGCTTCCAGGGAGACAAAGTCAGCGAAGTTACGGCGCGCTTCTCCGGCGGCGAAAAGGCGCGGCTGGTGCTGGCGCTGATCGTCTGGCAGCGCCCTAACCTGCTGCTGCTCGACGAACCCACTAACCACCTCGATCTCGATATGCGCCAGGCGCTGACCGAAGCGCTCATCGACTTCGAAGGCGCGCTGGTGGTGGTGTCGCACGATCGCCATCTGCTGCGCGCCACCACCGACGATCTCTATCTGGTGCATGACCGCAAGGTTGATGTCTTCCCGGGCGATCTGGAGGATTACCAGCAGTGGCTGAGCGACCTGCAGAAGCAGCAGGCGCAGGCGGACGCCGCGCCGAAGCAGGAGAACGGCAACAGCGCGCAGGCGCGCAAAGATCAGAAGCGTCGCGACGCTGAACTGCGTGCTCAGACGCAGCCGCTGCGCAAAGAGATCGAGAAGCTGGAGAAGCAGATGGCGAAATGGCAGAGCCAGCTCTCCGAAGCGGAAAACCAGCTGGCCGACGGCGATATTTACGATCCCGCGCGCAAAGCCGACTTAACCGCGGCGTTGCAGCGTCAGGCGGAGAGCAAAGCGGCGCTGGAAGAGGTCGAGATGGCGTGGCTGGATGCGCAGGAGCAGCTGGAGGCGATGCTCGCCTCCTGACGGTTAGCTGTTAATTTCAGTTTTCAGCGGACTTAAAACGATCGTACCGGCGCGAGACAAGGCGCCAGCCGCGCCATAAGCGGAGCATACTGATGTATGTGAGCATTATGGCGCGGCGCAGCAACGCCGTCGCAGCCCGGTACGGACGTTTTAAAAAGGCCGATCCCCCAGCACCGTCGCCCGGTGCATCACCCGCCTTGCCGGATAATAATCCGCATTCGCATAGTGCTGCGTCACGCGGTTATCCCAGATCGCCACGTCGTCTGGCTGCCAGCGCCAGCGCACCTGAAACTCCGGTTTGGTCGCATGGGCATAGAGCAGTTCCAGCAGCGCGTGACTCTCTTTTTCGCTCAGCTCGACAATACGCGTGGTAAAACCTTCATTCACAAACAGCGCCTTGCGCCCGCTGACCGGATGGGTGCGGATCACCGGATGCTGCACCGGCGGATGCTTCGCCACGGCCTCCTGCCAGCGCTGATGCTCCTCTTCGCTGCGGCGATACTTATACTCCTGGAACGACTTCCTGAAGTCGTGCTCGGCATGTAGCCCATCCAGCAACGTCTTAATCGGGGCGGAGAGGGTTTCATAGGCCGCGATGCCGCTCGCCCAGAGGGTATCGCCGCCTGATTCAGGCAGCAGCTTCGACGCCAGAATCGCCACCGCTGGCGGCGTGTCGATAAAGGTCACGTCGGTGTGCCAGTTGTCGTTGTCCGGCGGATTATCCTGATGGGTATCCAGCACGATGATCTCCTCTACGCCGTCGGCGTGCGGGTAAACCGGATGGATATGCAGGTCGCCGAAGCGCGCCGCCAGCGCGCGCTGCTGGTGCGGGGTCAACTGCTGGTCGCGCAGAAACAGCACCTGATGGCGCAGCAGCGCGTGGTAAAGCTGCTCAAACTGGGCGTCGCTGAGCGGCCGGGTTAAATCAACATTCGTCACCTGCGCGCCGATATAAGGGCCGAGCGCGGTAATGTTCAGCTTTTCGTTCATTGTTGTTCTCCGTTCCAGGGCGTCAACCGACGCTGCAGGGCGCGCAGCCCCAGTTCTAAGGTAAAGGCAATCAGCGCAATCACCGCGATACCCGCCAGCACCACGTCGGTCGCCAGAAACTCGCCGGCGGACTGCACCATAAAGCCAAGCCCGCGCGTCGCGGCGATCAGTTCGGCGGCCACCAGCGTCGACCAGCCGACGCCAAGACCGATGCGCAGACCGGTCAGGATCTCCGGCAGCGCGCCAGGCAGGATCACCCAGCGCAGTAGCTGCCAGCGGCTGGCGCCCAGCGACTGAGCGGCGCGAATGCGCACCTGCTGCGTATTGCGCACCCCCGCCAGGGTCGAGAGCGTTACCGGCGCAAAAATCGCCAGATAGATCAGCAGGATTTTGGAGGTCTCCCCGATGCCGAACCAGATCACCATCAGCGGCAAATAGGCGAGCGGCGGGACGGGGCGGTAGAGCTCAATCAGCGGGTCGAGCAGGCCGCGCACCGCCGGACTCAGGCCCATCGCGATGCCGACCGGAATGCCGATGGCCGCCGCGGCGAACAGGGCAACCAGCATGCGCGTCAGGCTGGCAGCGAGATGCTGCCACAGCGTGGCGTCCATAAAGCCCTGCGGACTGGCGATCAGCAGCAGCTTGCTCAGCACCTGCTGCGGCGCCGGCAGAAACAGCGGGCTAATCAGGCCCAGCGCCGTGATGCTCCACCAGATCAGCAGCAGCAGCGCCAGACTCAGCAGGCTCAGGCTGAACGAGCGGGAAAAAGGCCAGCGCAAGCGCCGACGCGCCACCGTGGTTTTGTCGTTGATCACCGCGCTCATGCAAAGGCCTCCCGCTGCTCGAATACCCGGCTCAGCACATATTCGCGCTGCGCAATAAAAGCGGGATCGGATTTAATGGCGCGGCAGGGTTCGCCGGCGGCAAAACGCTGCCCGAAGTTAAGCTTCAGGCGCTCCAGGATGCGGCCCGGCCCGGGCGAAAGCAGCAGCAGCTCGCTGGCGAGAAACACCGCCTCTTCGATATCGTGCGTGATAAGGAAAATTTGCTTGCCGCTGTCGCGCCACAGCGTCAGCAGCAGCGTCTGCATCTGCTCGCGGGTAAAGGCGTCCAGCGCGCCGAAAGGCTCGTCGAGCAGCAGCAGCTGCGGATCCGCCGCCAGCGCGCGGGCGATGCCGACGCGCTGCCGCTGGCCGCCGGAGAGCTGCCAGATGGGGCGGTTTTCCGCCCCTTCCAGCCCGACCTTTTTAATCAGCCGGCGTGCGATGGCGTTACGTTCGCCGCGCGCCATCCCGGCGAGCTGCAGACCAAAAGCGACGTTGTCCAGCACGTTACGCCACGGCAGCAGCCCCTCATGCTGAAACACCACGCCGCGCTCCGCGCCTGGCCCGCTGATGGTTTTCCCCTCCAGCGTGATGCTGCCGGACTCCACCGGCAAAAAGCCGGCGATCAGGTTAAGCAGCGTGGTTTTGCCGCAGCCCGAGGGACCGAGCGCCACCAGCAGTTCGCCTTTATCGATCTGCAGATTAATATCCTGCAGCGCCGGGCGTCCGTCATAACGGGCGTTGAGGTGAGCGATGCGCAGCATGAGGCTTCTCCTTACTGTTTCGCCAGCGGCTCGACAAAGCGGCTGGTTACGAAGTCGCTGTAGTCAGCATTCGCCTGCGGCACTTTGCCCTGCTCTTTCAGGAAGTGCGCCGTATCGACAATTGCTTTATTTACCGGCTTGCCCAGCTGTTCAATCTGCTGCTGCGCCGTGAGATAGGTATTGCCTTTCACCAGCTCCGGCACCTGCGCTTCCGGCACGCCGCTCAGGCGAGACAGCTTGCTCAGGTTAGCCGGCTGCTTCAGCCAGCCATCCGGGTTATCGATATAGGATTTCTGCGCCTCAAGGGCGCTGCGGGCGAAGGCGGTCACCACGTCAGGATGCGCTTTGGCAAAATCTTTGCGCACCACCCAGACGTCAAGCGTCGGCGAGCCCCACTGCCCGACCTGAGAGGAGTCCGTCAGCACTTTGCCCTCTTTCTCCAGCTGGTTGACGGCGGGCGCCCAGACGTAGGCGCCGTCGATATCACCGCGCTGCCAGGCGGCGATAATCGCGGGCGGCTGCAGGTTCACCAGCTGCACCTCGGTCGGCTTGATGCCCCAGTGCTTCAGCGCTGCCAGCAGGCTGTAGTGGGTAGTGGAAATAAAGGGCACGGCGATGCGCTTGCCAATAAGATCTTTCGGGCCGCTGATGCTTTTCTTCACCACCAGCGCCTCAGAGTTGCCGAGCTGGGAGGCCAGCAGGAACGCCTCGATGGGCAGCTGCTGCGTGGCGGCTACCGCCAGCGGGCTGGAGCCGATATTGCCGATCTGCACATCCCCCGACGCCAGCGCGCGCAGCACGCCTGCCCCGCTGTCAAACTTGCGCCAGTCAACGGTCGCGCCGCTCTCTTTGGCAAAGGTGTTATCCGCCTGCGCCACCTTGGCCGGCTCGGCGGAGGTCTGATACGCCACCGTCACGTTGACGGCCTGCGCCTGAAAAACCAGCAGCGAAAGCGCTGCGGCCAGAAGGGTTAAAGGTGTTTTTACTGCCATGATGTCGCACTCCGCCGGGGTCCTGTGATGGGCGCAGTGTCGCCAGCGACGATGATTTCATAAAGGAATTAAAAATTATTCTTAATAAACAGATGTTCTTAGATCATGATCGGCAAAGCTGATGCGAAATCTGGCATTAGATCCCCCATTATTCAGACAAAATGGCAGGCGCTCACATTGCCGCTGTGCTATTGATAGAGCTCTATTATTAACTGGTGTAAAAAGGGTTGCGGCAACATGTCCATCGAGAAGGTCGCGCTGCTGGCGGGCGTATCAAAAGCAACGGTCTCCCGCGTGCTTAACCAACATCCCGGGGTTAAAGCGGATACGCGCGATCGGGTGCTGGCGGCGATCTCCGCCAGCGAATATCAGCCTAATTTACTGGCGCGCCAGCTGCGTACCGCCCAGAGCAATATGCTGCTGGTGCTGATATCCGATATCACTAACCCCTTCTGCTCGCGCGTGGTGCAGGGCATCGAGGCGGAAGCGGAGGCGCAGGGCTACCATATACTTCTTTGCAACTCCGCCTCGCAGCTGCGGCGTGATTCCGCCTGGCTTGGGCTGCTGACCGGTAAAGTGGTGGATGGGGTGATCACCATG
>OKJE01000053.1_pt1 | contig 62559 bp, 59 predicted proteins | sample 1610151 | NCBI WGS metagenome assembly OKJE01 (sample SAMN04436626, study PRJEB24849) | human gut metagenome | biome: human gut; feature: NICU; material: stool | host: Homo sapiens | place: USA: Saint Louis, MO | collected 2009-12-25 | reverse complement strand
ATAAGTGGGCACCAAAAAAAGGGATAGAATTCCATGTGCTACAATTAAAAGATACAATAAATTTGAGTTATCCGATTCCCTTCGATTTACATTTTTCTCCGATACATCGTTCCAGATATCTGACTAATAAAAATAAATATATTGAAGATATGATGGGATACGATGAGGATCTAGTGGCACATCTTATGATTACAAAATTATATGGAAAAGTACTCGTAGGAAAACCGATTGATTCCGTTTTTGGCTGGATAGATCAAAAGAAATATTTTGAAAGCATTGTAGCTGATGTGAAAGAGGCAAAAAAAGAAATTGTTCAACAACCTATGTACGTTATTTTAAATCTGTGTAGAGTAATGGCATTTAAGCAAGAGAATAAAATTTTATCAAAAAGGGCTGGCGGGGAATGGGGCCTAGTACATTTTCCTACTAATTATCATTCGCTGATACAACTAGCTTTAAAAGAGTATCGAGGCGAAACAGTTTTGTTAGAGCAATACAATGATTCAGAATTAAATGATTTTGCGGATATTACGCTTTCGTTATTATTTAAGTAAGAATGTAAAGGAGGGTGTTACCCTTGATTAGAAAAATGAAGCCAACAGATGCAGCGGCGTTAACTATCATTAATAAAGAACAATTGGGCTATGAAGTTCCCGTTGACGTGACCTGTAAACAGATTGAGAAATTACTACTAGCCAGTGACAGAGAGTTTTTATATGTTTATGAAGAAACGAAGACAGGCAAGATTTTAGGCTATGTGCATGCGCAACTGTATGAAACAATTTATTCCCAAACGTTATTGAACGTTCTGGGGTTAGCAGTGGCAAAAGAAGCAGAAGGCCGTGGAATTGGCAAACAATTAATGACGAAACTAGAAACGGAAGCTAAAAAGTATAACTTGTCTGCGATTCGCTTAAATTCAGGGGAACAGCGTACAGCAGCACATCAATTTTATGAACACATTGGCTATGTTTCTGATAAAAAACAAAAGCGATTCATTAAATACTTGGATACTTAAGTTATGTCTTTAAAAAATAACAATTTCCTTTAAAAAAATAAGTAAAAACTAGTGAAATTTTCAGTGAATTAGTGTAAAATGTATCTCAATGACTCAACGAGTGTTTCAGCCGAAACACTGTCAAAGAAAGTACATACAAAGAAACAGAAATAGCCATTTTTGATGGCTGTTTTTTTATGGAGGAGGCAAATTATGACGAAAAAAAATAGTATGATGTACTTAGCAATTTCTAACTTATTTCTTGTTTTTCTAGGCGTAGGCCTAGTCATTCCCGTAATTCCCCAATTAAAAGAAGAAATGCATTTTTCTGGTACCACAATGGGAATGATGATTTCTATTTTTGCGATTGCCCAATTAATCACATCGCCAATCGCAGGTGTCCTTTCGGATAAAATTGGTCGGAAAAAAATGATTGCGACGGGCATGTTGGTGTTTTCAATTTCTGAGTTATTATTTGGTTTAGCCCAAGCGAAAAGCGGTTTTTATATTTCTCGTGGTTTAGGTGGGATTGCCGCCGCGTTATTAATGCCGTCAGTGACAGCCTTTGTGGCAGATATGACCACGATTTCTGAACGTCCGAAAGCGATGGGGCTTGTGTCAGCTGCAATTAGTGGTGGTTTTATTATCGGACCAGGAGTTGGTGGTTTTATTGCTTATTTAGGCATTCGCGCTCCATTTTTTGCGGCCGCATTTTTAGCGTTTATTGGTTTTATTTTGACATTAACTGTTTTGAAGGAGCCAGAGAAACGAATTTTAGCCGCTGTTGAAGCGAAAAAAGGTTCATTTATGGATATTTTAAGAAATCCAATGTTTACCTCATTATTTGTGATTATCTTAATTTCCTCTTTTGGCCTGCAAGCGTTCGAATCTATTTATAGTATTATGGCGACTATTAATTTTGGCTTTACCACAAGTGAAATAGCAATCGTGATTACGGTTAGTGGTATTTTAGCGTTGATTTGTCAGTTGTTTTTCTTTGATGCAATCGTCCAAAAAATAGGTGAAATGGGTTTAATCCAATTAACCTTTTTTGCAAGTGCCATTTTTATTGCCGTGATTGCCTTTACAAAAAATAATTTAGTTGTTGTATTTTCAACGTTTATTGTCTTTTTAGCGTTTGACTTGTTTAGACCAGCAGTAACTACTTATTTATCCAAACATGCTGGAGATCAACAAGGAACCATCAACGGACTAAATTCGACATTTACAAGTTTTGGTAATATTTTAGGACCAATGGCAGCAGGAGCTTTATTTGATATCAATCACTTTTTCCCTTATTATGTTTCAGCAGTAATTCTGTTAGGAACGGGCTTTTTATCGTTATTTTTAAATCGAAATAAGATGTAAAAGAAAAAATAAGTATTTGGAATATAAAAATTCCGAATACTTATTTTTTTTGATCACCGACCGTTCTTGAAAAAAACAAAAAAATAAACAGTGTTCGCTTGATTAATCGAACGTTTGTTCGTATAATGGTTTTGCAAGTGAGGTGATGTTTGTGAAATTTGATTATGAAAAAGAACCTAGTCGCGATATTCTTTGTATTGATTGCAAAAGTTTTTACGCTAGTGTAGAATGCGCAGAACGTGGGTTAGATCCGTTGAAAACGATGTTAGTAGTGATGAGTAATGCCGAAAATGCGGGGGGATTAGTTTTATCAGCATCGCCAATGGCAAAAAAAGTTTTAGGTGTTTCAAATGTTACGCGTAAAAATCAAGTGCCCGCTCATCCTGATTTATATGTGGTTCCGCCACGAATGAATTTGTACATGAAAAAAAATCAAGAAATCAATAATTTATATAAAAAGTTTGTCGCAGATGAAGATCACTCTGTGTTTAGTGTAGATGAATCATTTCTTGATGTAACTGCTTCTTTAAGTTATTTTCATTGTGAAACCGCCTATAAGATGGCTCGGATTATCCAAAGAGTCGTTTATAATCATGTGGGTATTTATGTGACCGTTGGGATAGGGGACAATCCGTTACTGGCTAAATTGGCGTTGGACAATGGCGCCAAACATTCGCCAGATTTTATTGCAGAATGGCGGTATGATCGTGTACCAGATACTGTCTGGCAGTTGCCTTCTTTGACAGATTTTTGTGGGATTGGTCGCAGAATGGCTAAACGACTGAATCGTTTAGGAATTGATTCTGTATATGAGTTAGCGCAAGCGAATCCGCATCTTTTACAAGAAACATTTGGCGTGATGGGGCTTCAATTGTATGCTCATTCATGGGGGATTGATCGTACTTTTTTAGGGAAAAAAGCACCACATAAAGCTGAAAAATCATTTGGAAATAGTCAGATTTTACCGAGAGATTATGCGCGAAGAGATCAGATTGAACTAGTCTTAAAGGAACTGACAGAACAAGTGGCTGCTCGTTTAAGAAAAGCGCATTGTCAAACGGAATGTATCACAGTCTACGTTGGTTATTCCAAAGGACAAATTGACCGTGAAGGACGAACTGGTTGGCGAAAACAACAAACGATTCCTGCAACAAACAATACAAAAGTTTTGATTACCTATGTATTAGCCCTTTTTAGAGAACATTATCTAGCGGGAACCGATGTCCGGCAATTAGGGCTTTCTTATGGAAAATTAGTTTGGAATGAATCTTTACAATTAGATTTATTTTCGGAACCAGAAGAGCAAATTAGTGAAATGGAGTTAAACTATCTGATTGATAAAATCCGACAAAAATTTGGCTTTCAAGCTTTAATTCACGCCTCTTCTTTGTTGGAAGGCGCGACGGCAATTCATCGTTCAGGATTAGTCGGTGGACATGCTGGAGGAAATGTCGGTTTAGGAGGATAACATCATGAAACGAACAAAAAAAGAATTTACACCTTATAATGAGTACCATGATCGGCCCTTTGAACTGAAATGGGCGACCGCTTTTGCATTGGGGGAGTTACAAGAAGGAATCGAAGCTTCTGACGAATATTCTAAGAGAGCGTTTGAACGCTTACCGCAACAGACAACAGAAGAAATTGAAGAATACTTAGAGCAGTCTTTAAAAAATAACCAAGTTTTAGAAATCCAATTGAATACTTTGGATGATTATGGCCGTGTTCAACCGCCAATTGTTGGTGTTTTTGAAGGGATGAGTTCAATGGAGTATGCAAAAGTTGGACATACACATATTTTATTTGAAGATATTCGTCATATTAAAAGTCATGAGTTTACAAAGTGGTCGAGCCTTGATTAAAAAACTATTGTTATACGTGCGTTTTGCGAAAACATATGAGATAATGTTCATAGGTAATAGAAATAAAAATTATGGAGGTGGCTAGGATGGGACATCATTTAAAAGGACACCATGGCAAAAAAACAAACGCAAATGGCGGTTTTTTAACAAAGTTATTGGCAGGCGGCGCCTTAGTGGGCGTAGGAAAAAAGTTATACGATAATCGTGAAAAAATTAAAGAGCTGTTAAGTGACGACAAAGAAAAAAGCAACGACACTGAAAACAAATAAAGGACTGATTGACGGAATGGTAAAAGATGCAGCGTATATTATTGAAGAGATTACCACGATTTTAGAAGGAACCTATTTTGTGATAACCAAGAAAGCGAATAAGCGCCGCATGTGTTTACATGTTTCAGATACCGCGAAAGAATTTTTACGTTGTCGACTGGAGTATGAAACATTCTTAGAGCAACAGTTTGATTATGCCACAATGTTTTTAGAAACATGTACGGAAGATGTTTCTGTTGAAATTCAAACAGGACTACTTGAAGAAACAAATTATCAAGCATTAACCGTGGAGAAATTACAACAGATAGCCACTAAAATGTAACACAGCTGTTGTGTTAGTTTTGATTCTTAATTTGGTTAAGGAGGCGGATAAAATGTCAGTATATCAACATATTTTGGTTGCTCTTGATGGCTCAGATCAATCTGAAAAAGCTTTTCATGAAGCTGTCAGGATTGCCAAAGAGGAACAAGCCACTCTTTATTTAGCTACAATTATTAATGATGCTGAATTTACGACGAGTCCATTTTCTTTTGAAGAATTGTATGATTTAGAAAAACACAAGTCAGAAGAGATGCTCACTGGAAAGGCAAAACAAGCGAGTGAAATTGGTGTAAAAACAGTCAAAAAAATTGTTGAGCTTGGGAGCCCAAAACGTTATCTTGCCAACACGATTTCTGAAAATTATGCCATAGATTTAATTGTGCTAGGTGCCACGGGAAGAGGTGCTATTCAACGAACCTTGATTGGTTCTACTACAGATTATGTGGTTAACCATGCTTTGTGCAATGTCTTAGTCGTTCGCTAATTGTGAGTAAATAATCAAGGGAACAATGTTTTATCGGGACGTTTTTTTAAATTAAACGAGAGGTGAGTTTATGAAAACAAAAATCGGAAAAACAGTTATCTTGTCAGCATTTTTATTCACAAGTTTCCTTTTACTGAGTGGTTGTACCTCGGCTGGCGAAGAGATGGAAAAAACAATTGATCGACAGAAAGAAAAAGTCGATAAAACGGTCGATAAGCAGAAACATAAAAATGAAAATTCCATGGAAAGTTACGACGAAAAAGTTGACCGTTCTTTAGATAGTCAAGAAGACAAAATCGATACTACTGAGTAACGGGAAAGCTTTCAACTATCGGCTAGTAAATAAATAATATACAAAAGGGAGCATCCACTGCAGTTATTTCTCACAGCGGATCCTCTCTTTTGTGGTTAAAAAGAAAAAGTTAACTGCTCCCCAACAGTTAACTTTTAATCATGTTGCACATAGTTAAAACACTCTATATATCATTTATATCATTTGAAACGGGTGGTGTAAAAAGAAATCTCTTGAAAAGAGTCTCCATTTATAGGGAAGATTTCCCATAAAAAAGAGAAACGTATAATCACAGAGAGTTAGAGAAAGCAAAGGGAAATAAGTATGTTAAAATAAGAAGCAAGAAAGAATACAAGTATGCAGAAAATAACAACTAATTAGGTGAAAATAATGGAAATACATTTTGAAAAAGTAACAAGCGATAATCGTAAAGCAGTGGAAAACCTACAAGTTTTCGCTGAACAACAAACCTTCATTGAATCAATGGCAGAAAATCTAAAAGAATCAGACCAATTTCCAGAATGGGAATCGGCAGGTATTTATGACGGCAATCAATTAATCGGCTATGCCATGTATGGACGTTGGCAAGATGGGCGCGTTTGGCTAGACCGCTTTTTAATTGATCAACGGTTCCAAGGACAAGGTTATGGGAAAGCAGCCTGTCGACTTTTAATGTTAATGCTAATAGAAAAATACCAAACAAACAAGCTATACTTGAGTGTTTATGATACGAACAGCTCAGCAATTCGGTTGTATCAACAACTTGGTTTTGTATTTAATGGTGAATTAGATACGAATGGTGAGCGGGTAATGGAATGGACACATCAGAATAAGTAGATAGAACAGGTGAAACAAAAGCCATAACGCATTTTGTTTCACCTTTTTCTTTTAATTGGCTTCATTTGTTTACTTTTAGTAAGTAAAATGGTAAATTTAGTTCAATCTGTTTTGAAAAAAGAGTTACTGGAGGGTAAGGATGAAAATAGAATTTTTCCATGATGTTATTTGTAGTTTTTGTTTTCCAATGTCTGACCGCATGCATGAGATTCAACAAGAATTTCCTGAAATTGAATTGATTCATCGGTCGTTTGCGTTGGGATGGTCAGCAAACGATTTTGAAACAATGTTTGGCTCACGATCAGCAGTAAAAGAAGAAGTTTTGACGCATTGGGTGCATGCCAATCAAAACGATTCAAAGCATCGTTTTAATATTGAAGGGATGAGGAAGCAACGATTTGATTTTCCAACATCAAAGAATGCATTATTAGCAGCAAAAGCAGCTGGATACATTGGCAACCAAGACACTTATTGGTTACTGTTTGATAAGTTACAAGAAGGTTTATTTATGAGAAGTTTAAATATTGAAGAGCCAGAAGTAATTGAGGAGCTAGTAAAAGAGACAACGATTGATTTTGCTTTATGGAAAGAAGCTGTTGCTTCCGAGGCTGTTTGGACGGCGGTTCAAGAAGATTTTGCGCTAGCTTCTGCTTATGGTTTACAAGGAGTTCCCGCACTAATCATTAATCAAAAATATTTAATTAATGGTGCAGTACCGAAACAGCAAATCAGCCAAACTATTCAAAAAATTCTCGCAGAAGAAAAACAACAGCAACCGTTAGTTTCATTGACTCCTTCTTCTGAAGAGTCAGCTTCGTGTGAGTTTAAGGAAGGCACATGGACGTGTCATTAAGCAGCATAAAATAACGTTATTCTTTGACAAAACGAAAGACTTCTGTAATAGTTAATGCGGGGGTGATAATATGTTTAACGCGTATAGAGAATACTGGAATAATATTACAACAATGAATGCGTCAGCAACACGAGCACAATATTGGTGGCCACAATTAATTAATTATTTGGTGTTAGGGATTTATTCAGCAATTACGGGCGTTTACAGATATATTGAAGTAACACCCAATGATGGAACAATCATTAAAGAATGGAATACTGTGACCATTATCTTTTTCTTGCTGACTGCTTTAATTTGGTTGGCAAACTTTACTGTTCGAGCAAGAAGATTGCATGATCGCGACCACAGTAACTGGTGGATTTTATTCTATTTACTTCCTTTTATCGGTACTTTAGTGATCTTCATTACATTAATTTTGCCAAGTAAAAGTCACACAAGATGGCCAGTGAATCAATCAGAAATTTAATTTGCTGATTTCGTTTAGCTGATTATCTTAAGAGTGAAAATAGGACATAAGTCATTTCGACTTATGTCCTATTTTCTTTTTTATTTCAGAAAAATAAAAATATCTTCTGTATGATGGCACCTCACATTACGCGGTTCTTGCTAAAAGGGCTATCTTTTTGGTAGATAGGGAAAACCATTAAGACGTTAAAAGTTTAATAAATCGAGCAATTCTCTTTTGTTAGAAAATAAGATAGCATCATTAATTAAAATACTTGGAACACTGGTTTCAATAATTGGTTGATTGGTAATAATCAAGTCAAATTCTTCGAGTCGATGGTCACCTAATTGTTCTTCCGTAATTGCTAACGTATTTGAACGAATCCGATGCAAAGCTAAAATATCGTGGACATAGTTTCCAATATATTGACTATGATTCAGGCCCATGTCGCTAATAATCAAAATCTTTTTTGAGTCGAAACTCTGGTTAATTTCTGGAAAAGTATTAAGCAACCAAAAAATATAAGAAGATGAATAGTTTAATAGATTTGTTTCTAAAAGAGCGGAAAAGAAATGCAATTCTGCTTTTAATCGTGCATATAAGTGAAGCTGAGTAAAATGAATTTGTCGAGTGAAAAAGGTGGCCCTTTGTGTCAATTCGGAGGTGTCAAAAGGCACTAATTGAGAAAACAAATAAAGACAGGTTAACAAGTGAACAGCGAAGTCGACGACTTCTTCTGTTAATTGTTCAATCTGTGAAAAAGCATTAAATTTTAAATTTTCACGTATTCTTTGACTGATGACTTCTTGGTCTTCGGAGTAGTATTGCTGAAAAGCGCCTCTTTGAAAATACCGGAGAACTTCTCGATAGGTTTCACGGCTGAGCCCAGTAAAATGACGACTGAGTAAAAGATAATCTTCCATTTTGATTGGACTCTTTTTATCTGTTTTTTTCTGGAAACGTTGTTGAAATCCTTGATGCTCTCTTAATAAATCAACAATAAAATACATAATAAAGAAATCGTGTTCATAACTGTTATCCATACTAATAATATTTAATTGGCATTGATTACGGCGCATTAATTGTTTGATTTCCTGCTTATCTAATTGATAAGGCAATTCATAATGACCATAATACATTAAAAAGAAAAAGGTTGTAAAAATACGTAAAGGCAATTCTTCTGTTTGGCTAGTTAATTGATAGCCTTGATCAACGATAACGCGAAGAGAGTAAGTTTCCAAGACCTGATTACACTGCTTCAATTTTCGAGCAAAAGAAGAGCGACTAATATTAATGGTATCGCAATAATATTCGATGGTTTTGCCAGGATTTTGGATAAACTCATGGAGCAATTGGGTGGTCGTTGACGTTTTTGCCATATCCGTCAGCACGTTTAAATATAAGGACACATTAAAGTTTTCTAAACGATAGCCTAATTTATGCGATGTTTTAATGGTTAAACTTTCGCCCCAACGCTGTTTAATCTCCTCAATATAACGAATAAAAGTAGACTCAGAACTACCAATATATTTTGCAAGTTCTTTTTTAGTCATCCATTTATCAGAAATGGATAAGACACGAATGATTTCTTCCATTTTCCGATAATTTTTTTCTAAAAACCTAATCATATTGTTTCCTCCCAAGTCCTTTACTTTAATTAAACAATCATCGAAACAATAACGCAATTTCAGAAATGAAACCGCTTGGTATGAAAGCTGGTGTGATTTAATGAGCTCCTTCTCTGTATAATAATTATCAGATTAGAATAATGAAATTTTACGTGCTAGGCAATTCTAATTTAACTGTTAATTCATAAAAGAAAGGAGAGAACAGACATTAAATTACTAAAGAAATTTGGGGTTTTCGGCGTAGTCTTTTTACTTGTCTCATCCTATTTCATACCGCTCATTGGTTATGCAGAAACGGCCAAAGAAGTTGAAATTACATCCGCTCAAATGATAACAGATGAGAATGATAAAACGAATATTAATATCGAGTTAAATCTTCTCAACCAAAAAGAGCAGCCATTACAACGAGAAATTCAATTGAAAAATGCACAGTTCATGGATACTGCTGTAATTGAAAAAGACGGATATTCTTACCAAGTGACTAATGGTACGCTTTATCTGACTTTGGACGCACAAGTAAAAAAGCCGGTACAGCTTTCGTTAGCTGTTGAGCAAAGTTCGCTTCAAACAGCTCAGCCACCTAAGTTATTGTATGAAAACAACGAATATGATGTTTCAGTTACTTCTGAAAAAATAACAGTAGAGGATTCTGCTAAAGAATCAACTGAACCAGAAAAAATAACTGTACCAGAAAATACGAAAGAAACTAACAAAAATGATTCGGCTCCAGAAAAAACAGAACAGCCGACCGCAACAGAAGAGGTAACCAATCCATTTGCAGAAGCAAGAATGGCGCCAGCTACTTTGAGAGCGAATCTGGCACTGCCTTTAATTGCACCACAATACACGACGGATAATTCTGGGACTTATCCGACAGCTAATTGGCAGCCCACAGGCAATCAAAATGTGTTAAACCATCAAGGGAATAAAGATGGTGGTGCCCAATGGGATGGCCAAACGAGTTGGAATGGGGACCCTACTAATCGCACAAATTCTTATATTGAGTATGGCGGTACAGGAGACCAAGCCGATTATGCCATCCGAAAATATGCTAGAGAAACAACAACACCAGGGCTTTTTGATGTATATCTTAATGTGCGTGGGAATGTTCAGAAAGAAATCACGCCATTGGATTTGGTCTTAGTCGTTGACTGGTCCGGTAGTATGAATGAAAACAATCGGATTGGTGAAGTTCAAAAAGGAGTGAACCGTTTTGTTGATACATTGGCAGATAGCGGTATTACCAATAACATCAACATGGGCTATGTTGGCTACTCAAGTGACGGTTATAATAACAACGCCATTCAAATGGGGCCGTTTGATACAGTCAAAAATCCAATTAAAAATATTACGCCAAGTAGCACTAGAGGAGGAACTTTCACTCAAAAAGCATTAAGAGATGCTGGTGATATGTTAGCAACGCCAAATGGACATAAGAAAGTTATTGTACTTTTAACGGATGGCGTCCCAACCTTCTCTTATAAAGTGAGTCGAGTTCAAACAGAGGCGGATGGTCGCTTTTACGGGACACAATTTACGAATCGACAAGATCAACCAGGTAGCACTTCTTATATCTCTGGTAGCTATAATGCGCCAGATCAAAACAATATCAATAAACGGATTAACAGTACGTTTATCGCCACGATAGGTGAGGCAATGGCCTTAAAACAACGTGGGATTGAAATACATGGATTGGGCATTCAATTGCAAAGCGATCCACGAGCTAATTTATCTAAACAACAAGTTGAAGATAAAATGCGTGAGATGGTGTCAGCCGATGAAAATGGAGACCTTTATTATGAATCCGCGGATTATGCACCAGACATTTCTGATTATTTAGCGAAAAAAGCCGTTCAGATTTCAGGAACGGTTGTAAACGGAAAAGTAGTTGATCCAATTGCTGAACCTTTTAAATACGAGCCAAATACATTATCAATGAAAAGTGTGGGTCCTGTTCAGGTTCAAACATTACCAGAAGTGTCGCTAACAGGCACTACAATTAATAGTAATGAGATTTATTTGGGTAAAGGGCAAGAAATTCAAATTCATTATCAAGTACGTATTCAAACAGAGTCAGAAAACTTCAAACCTGATTTTTGGTATCAAATGAATGGTCGGACAACGTTTCAGCCATTAGCCACGGCCCCTGAAAAAGTTGATTTTGGGGTTCCTTCGGGAAAAGCACCTGGCGTGAAGTTAAACGTGAAAAAAATCTGGGAAGAGTATGATCAAGACCCAATAAGTCGGCCAGATAACGTGATTTATGAAATTAGTAGAAAGCAAGTAACTGACACAGCCAACTGGCAAACTGGGTATATTAAATTATCAAAACCAGAAAATGATACCAGCAATAGTTGGGAGCGCAAAAATGTAACCCAACTTTCCAAAACCGCGGATGAAAGCTATCAAGAAGTTCTTGGACTTCCCCAATACAACAATCAAGGACAAGCTTTCAATTATCAAACAACCCGTGAATTAGCAGTTCCTGGTTACAGTCAAGAAAAAATCGACGATACTACTTGGAAAAACACGAAGCAGTTCAAGCCATTAGATTTAAAAGTAATCAAAAATTCTTCCTCAGGTGAGAAAAACTTAGTGGGAGCCGTTTTTGAATTGAGTGGTAAAAATGTTCAGACAACATTAGTGGACAATAAAGATGGTAGCTATTCCTTGCCAAAAGATGTGCGCCTACAAAAAGGGGAACGCTATATATTAACTGAAGTAAAAGCACCTGCAGGACATGAGTTAGGTAAGAAAACGACTTGGCAAATTGAGGTGAATGAGCAAGGCAAAGTAAGCATCGATGGACAAGAAGTGACCACCACAAATCAAGTTATTCCATTGGAAATTGAAAATAAATTTTCTTCTTTGCCAATCAGAATTAGAAAATACACCATGCAAAATGGCAAACAAGTGAACTTAGCAGAGGCGACTTTTGCGTTGCAAAGAAAAAATGCTCAAGGAAGTTACCAAACTGTGGCAACTCAAAAAACAGATACTACAGGATTGAGCTATTTTAAAATTAGTGAACCTGGTGAGTATCGAATGGTGGAACAATCAGGACCATTAGGCTACGACACTCTTGCTGGAAATTATGAATTTACTGTTGATAAATATGGGAAAATTCACTATGCAGGCAAAAATATTGAAGAAAATGCGCCAGAATGGACACTGACACATCAAAATAATTTGAAACCTTTTGACTTAACAGTTCATAAAAAAGCCGATAATCAGACGCCACTTAAAGGAGCGAAATTCCGTTTAACAGGACCAGATACGGATATTGAATTACCAAAAGATGGCAAAGAAACGGATACTTTTGTTTTTGAAAACTTAAAACCAGGGAAATATGTTCTAACAGAAACCTTTACGCCAGAAGGATATCAGGGGTTAAAAGAACCAATCGAATTAATAATTCGTGAAGATGGTTCAGTCACGATAGATGGGGAAAAAGTAGCAGATGTTTTAATTTCTGGAGAGAAGAATAATCAAATTACTTTAGACGTTACGAACCAAGCAAAGGTTCCTTTACCTGAAACTGGTGGCATAGGACGCTTGTGGTTTTACTTGATAGCGATTAGTACATTCGTGATAGCGGGTGTTTATCTCTTTATTAGACGACCAGAAGGGAGTGTGTAATCAATGAAAAACGCACGTTGGTTAAGTATTTGCGTCATGCTACTCGCTCTTTTCGGGTTTTCACAGCAAGCATTAGCAGAGGCATCGCAAGCAAGCGTTCAAGTTACGTTGCACAAATTATTGTTCCCTGATGGTCAATTACCAGAACAGCAGCAAAACACAGGGGAAGAGGGAACGCTGCTTCAAAATTATCGGGGCTTAAATGACGTCACTTATCAAGTCTATGATGTGACGGATCCGTTTTATCAGCTTCGTTCTGAAGGAAAAACGGTCCAAGAGGCACAGCGTCAATTAGCAGAAACCGGTGCAATGAATAGAAAACCGATTGCAGAAGATAAAACACAGACAATAAATGGAGAAGATGGAGTGGTTTCTTTTTCATTAGCTAGCAAAGATTCGCAGCAACGAGATAAAGCCTATTTATTTGTTGAAGCGGAAGCACCGGAAGTGGTAAAGGAAAAAGCTAGCAACCTAGTAGTGATTTTGCCTGTTCAAGATCCACAAGGGCAATCGTTAACGCATATTCATTTATATCCAAAAAATGAAGAAAATGCCTATGACTTACCACCACTTGAAAAAACGGTACTCGATAAGCAACAAGGCTTTAATCAAGGAGAGCACATTAACTATCAGTTAACGACTCAGATTCCAGCGAATATTTTAGGATATCAGGAATTCCGTTTGTCAGATAAGGCGGATACAACGTTGACACTTTTACCAGAATCAATTGTGGTAAAAGTGGCTGGAAAAACAGTTACTACAGGTTACACATTGACGACGCAAAAGCATGGATTTACGCTTGATTTTTCAATTAAAGACTTACAAAACTTTGCAAATCAAACAATGACTGTGTCGTATCAAATGCGTTTAGAAAAGACCGCTGAACCAGACACTGCGATTAACAACGAAGGACAATTAGTCACGGACAAGCATACCTTGACTAAAAGAGCCGCAGTTCGTACAGGCGGCAAGTCTTTTGTCAAAGTTGATAGTGAAAATGCGAAAATCACCTTGCCAGAGGCTGTTTTTATCGTCAAAAATCAAGCGGGGGAATACCTCAATGAAACAGCAAACGGGTATCGTTGGCAAAAAGAAAAAGCATTAGCTAAAAAATTCACGTCTAATCAAGCCGGTGAATTTTCAGTTAAAGGCTTAAAAGATGGCCAGTACTTCTTGGAAGAAATCTCTGCACCAAAAGGTTATCTTCTGAATCAAACAGAAATTCCTTTTACGGTGGAAAAAAATTCTTATGCAACGAACGGACAACGAACAGCACCGTTACATGTAATCAATAAAAAAGTAAAAGAGTCAGGCTTCTTACCAAAAACAAATGAAGAACGTTCTATTTGGTTGACGATTGCAGGCCTGCTAATCATTGGGCTGGTAGCCATTTGGCTATTTTATCAAAAACAAAAAAGAGGAGAGAGAAAATGAAGCAATTAAAAAAAGTTTGGTACACCGTTAGTACCTTGTTACTAATTTTGCCACTTTTCACGAGTGTATTAGGGACAACAACTGCATTTGCAGAAGAAAATGGGGAGAGCGCACAGCTCGTGATTCACAAAAAGAAAATGACGGATTTACCAGATCCGCTTATTCAAAATAGCGGGAAAGAAATGAGCGAGTTTGATAAATATCAAGGACTGGCAGATGTGACGTTTAGTATTTATAACGTGACGAGCGAATTTTACGAGCAACGAGCGGCAGGCGCAAGCGTTGATGCAGCTAAACAAGCTGTCCAAAGTTTAACTCCTGGGAAACCTGTTGCTCAAGGAACCACCGATGCAAATGGGAATGTCACTGTTCAGTTACCTAAAAAACAAAATGGTAAAGATGCAGTGTATACCATTAAAGAAGAACCAAAAGAGGGTGTAGTTGCTGCTACGAATATGGTGGTGGCGTTCCCAGTTTACGAAATGATCAAGCAAGCAGATGGTTCCTATAAATATGGAACAGAAGAATTAGCGGTTGTTCATATTTATCCTAAAAATGTGGTAGCCAATGATGGTAGTTTACATGTGAAAAAAGTAGGAACTGCTGAAAATGAAGGATTAAATGGCGCAGAATTTGTTATTTCCAAAAGCGAAGGCTCACCAGGCACAGTAAAATATATCCAAGGAGTCAAAGATGGATTATATACATGGACAACGGATAAAGAACAAGCAAAACGCTTTATTACTGGGAAAAGTTATGAAATTGGCGAAAATGATTTCACAGAAGCAGAGAATGGAACGGGAGAATTAACAGTTAAAAATCTTGAGGTTGGTTCGTATATTTTAGAAGAAGTAAAAGCTCCAAATAATGCAGAATTAATTGAAAATCAAACAAAAACACCATTTACAATTGAAGCAAACAATCAAACACCTGTTGAAAAAACAGTCAAAAATGATACCTCTAAAGTTGATAAAACAACACCAAACTTAGATGGTAAAGATGTGGCAATTGGCGAAAAAATTAAATATCAAATTTCTGTAAATATTCCATTGGGGATTGCAGACAAAGAAGGCGACGCTAATAAATACGTCAAATTCAATTTAGTTGATAAACATGATGCAGCCTTAACTTTTGATAACGTGACTTCTGGAGAGTATGCCTATGCGTTATATGATGGGGATACAATGATCGCTCCTGAAAATTACCAAGTGACTGAACAAGCAAATGGCTTCACTGTCGCCGTTAATCCAGCGTATATTCCTACGCTAACACCAGGCGGCACACTAAAATTCGTTTACTTTATGCATTTAAATGAAAAAGCAGATCCTACGAAAGGCTTTAAAAATGAGGCGAATGTTGATAACGGCCATACCGACGACCAAACACCACCAACTGTTGAAGTTGTGACAGGTGGGAAACGTTTCATTAAAGTCGATGGCGATGTGACAGCGACACAAGCCTTGGCGGGAGCTTCCTTTGTCGTCCGTGATCAAAACAGCGACACAGCAAATTATTTGAAAATCGATGAAACAACGAAAGCAGCAACTTGGGTGAAAACAAAAGCTGAAGCAACTACTTTTACAACAACGGCTGATGGATTAGTTGATATCACAGGGCTTAAATACGGTACCTATTATTTAGAAGAAACTGTAGCTCCTGATGATTATGTCTTGTTAACAAATCGGATTGAATTTGTGGTCAATGAACAATCATATGGCACAACAGAAAACCTAGTTTCACCAGAAAAAGTACCAAACAAACACAAAGGTACCTTACCTTCAACAGGTGGCAAAGGAATCTACGTTTACTTAGGAAGTGGCGCAGTCTTGCTACTTATTGCAGGAGTCTACTTTGCTAGACGTAGAAAAGAAAATGCTTAATTTCTAGCATCACCGAAGAAATTTTTAGAAAAACAAAGAGCCTGGGCCAATCACTGTCCCAGGCTCTCATGCTTTATTTTTAAGGAGGAAGCAATGAAGTCAAAAAAGAAACGTCGTATCATTGATGGTTTTATGATTCTTTTACTGATTATTGGAATAGGTGCATTTGCGTATCCTTTTGTTAGCGATGCATTAAATAACTATCTGGATCAACAAATTATCGCTCATTATCAAGCAAAAGCAAGCCAAGAAAACACCAAAGAAATGGCTGAACTTCAAGAAAAAATGGAAAAGAAAAACCAAGAATTAGCGAAAAAAGGCAGCAATCCTGGATTAGATCCTTTTTCTGAAACGCAAAAAACAACGAAAAAACCAGACAAATCCTATTTTGAAAGTCATACGATTGGTGTTTTAACCATTCCAAAAATAAATGTCCGTTTACCAATTTTTGATAAAACGAATGCATTGCTATTGGAAAAAGGAAGCTCCTTATTAGAAGGAACCTCCTATCCTACAGGTGGTGCGAATACACATGCGGTCATTTCAGGCCATCGTGGTCTCCCACAAGCCAAATTATTTACAGATTTGCCAGAATTAAAAAAAGGCGATGAATTTTATATCGAAGTCAATGGGAAGACGCTCGCTTATCAAGTGGATCAAATAAAAACCGTTGAACCAACTGATACAAAAGATTTACACATTGAGTCTGGCCAAGATCTCGTCACTTTATTAACTTGCACACCGTATATGATAAACAGTCATCGGTTATTAGTTCGAGGACATCGTATCCCATATCAACCAGAAAAAGCAGCAGCGGGGATGAAAAAAGTGACACAACAACAAAATTTACTATTATGGACATTACTTTTAATTGCCTGTGCGTTAATTATTAGCGGCTTCATTATCTGGTACAAGCGACGGAAAAAGACGACCAGAAAGCATGGAAATTAACGATTCGTATAATAAAAGTGACTATGTTTTTATTTTTTTAAACCCTTTACGTAGTAAATCAATGACCAAACCTAAGCAAAAATAAGTACAAAAATGAAGCCCAGAAGAAATCAACATTCTGGTTGTTAAAGGCTGCTGGGAATAATAAGTATCCAGCACAGGCGTTTGGTGAATAATAGAAAAACCTAGAAAATCTGTAAGGGCCAATAGAAATCCCTTACTATCATATCCAGAAAACCAAAGTAGTATGACGAAAAGGCTAAACATACTAAAAAAAAGAGTAAAAAAATAGCTTTTCAATTTTTAATCCTCCTTATCGTGCATAATTGAACCAGAGAAACAGAAGTATTAACGAAATAACTAAAAGAGCAAGCCCTGAATAAAAAGCGACAAAGGGCCAATAAATCGACTGTTTAAATTCCTGCCAAGTTTGGATTTTTCTGTTTTTTTTCGCGTTATCCTCAAGCGTGAGTAAATAATTCAATAGTAAGAGGAGCAGCAACACCGTGAAATCATTTGTGGTAAAAAGCACATGTAAAAATAGAATGACAAAGACAACACGGGATAACACTCGATTCCGCAAAATTAAAAATAACTTAGCACGCATAATAAACCACCATTTCTTATCAGAGATAATGAATCTGTTTTTGTCTACTCTTTAGTTATATCATAAAATTCTTAATAATGAAAAAATGATTCGAGAAAATAATTGAAAAAAAAGTTTTTTTCCTGAATCATTATTTTCGTAAATAAAGAATAAACGTGTTACTCTTGGCTTATCAAATTTGGAAGGAGTGTTAAAAATGAAATATCTGGATATTATTGCTTTAATTTTATTGATTGTCGGAGGTTTAAACTGGTTATTAGTTGGTGCATTTAATTTTGATTTAGTTGCAACAATTAGTGGCGGTGCAACCACACCATTAGCAAAAATTATCTATATTATTGTCGGAATTTGTGCGATTTATTCTATTAAGTTTTTAGCTCCTTTGTTCCGCGAACCATAGGATTGATTTAAAAGATTTAGATAACGTGAAGTTATTTTGACTTAGCAATTGAGAGTTTCCTTGAGAAAGGGGACTCTTTTTTTATTTTCTATATTCGTTTCAGAAGGTTTAGACAAGCTCAAAAAATATTTCAAGAGAGCTGCGTTGTTTTCAAAATAGAACCTAGCATTACCTCGAACGTACCTCAAATAACCTGTGTCTTTTTTTGAATCATTAGTTCAAATTGATGTGATCACTAGTGAGAAAAATCAGCTCTAGGATATATAGGAAAATATAAGCATCAAATAGGGATTTCGATGATAAATTATCTTTTTCCTTGTTATGATTATAACAAGGAAAAAGAAAGTAGGGATTTATTTATGGAATTACAGGTGACAAAAAAGGCTAAATTTTTTTGTTTGGCGATGGCATTACTAATGACATTAGGTATTTTTATCAGCGCTGGTACAAGTGTTTATGCATCTGACCAGCTAGAGGATTCAGAAGTTGAGGCTGTAGCAAAAGGACTGGAAGAAATGTATGCGAATGGAGTGACGGAAGATAACTTTAAAAACTATGTCAAAAATAATTTTGCTCAGCAAGAGATTTCTTCAGTTGAGGAAGAATTAAATGTAAATATTTCTGATGCTTCAACAGTAGTTCAAGCACGTTTTAATTGGAATGCATTAGGAGGAAGTTGCGTTGCTAACAAAATCAAAGATGAGTTTTTTGCAATGATTAGTATCAGCGCAATTGTAAAAGCTGCACAAAAGAAAGCCTGGAAAGAATTAGCAGTGACTGTATTACGCTTCGCTAAAGCCAATGGGTTAAAGACGAATGCTATTATTGTAGCTGGACAACTAGCTTTATGGGCAGTTCAATGTGGGCTAAGCTAATGAATTTAAAAGATCATGTTACGGAAATAGTAATTACTTTTATCATCGCTTTTGTGTATACTTGGATAGATTCAGGAGAAATTGAAATCTTAAAAACTCTTTTGATAACAATAATATTTTTAGCCATGTTCTATGCAATACCCAAAATCACCAATAGAAAAAGAAAATGAAGTGGTTTTAGAAAGATAATGTGATAGGAAGTGTAAGAGGAGGTAACGAGCCTTCTCTTTATTTTTTTATTTTATTATGCTCTGAAATAGAATAAATCCAGGATTGTTCACAAAAAATAGGCAAAATCGTTATGGCGAGTCGATTTTTTAATAACTGACCGAAGTTAACTAATCTTTTTAATGAATATAATACCTAACCTTGACTCTCATTGCAAATACGTTGTGGATACAAGTCGGAACAATTACACAAAAAATATCAGGACGTAAAAATTTATATCGGATTGAAAATAGTGGTAAATTGTTAGGTTATGCCAATGATGGCGATATTGCGGAATTGTGGGAAAGTAGCAAGCCGACACCTACAAAAACATTTACTGTTGGAGTAAATGAAGGCATTGTTCTTCGCAACGGTGCTCCAAGCTTGTCAGCGCCAGTTTATGGTGTGTGGCCGAAAGGTTCTCAATTTAAATATGATTCCGTTCGTGTGGCAGATGGCTATGTTTTCTTAGGTGGTTCTGATGTAAACGGAACACGTATTTATATTCCTGTTGGACCAAACGATGGAGATCCTTCTAACACGTGGGGAACAGGATACTAGCATATAAGAAAAGCCTATCTCAATTTAGTTTGAGATAGGCTAATAAAACTTAATATACTTATTAGCTACCTTACAATCAGGTATTGCGTGTTTGTCAGTAAACATATTTCTCTTTTAATTTTATTGCGCGAGAAGTAACGAAATGCTATATTGTATGTTATAAGGTGGATTTTTACTTTGATATTCATTTATTTGATTTCTTTAGCAAACAGTGACTTGTGTTTGAGAAGTATGTATTAATATTCACATTTTTTATTTTAAATATATAGGAGAATTGCAAATGAACGACTTATGGGGATTTTTAGATCAACAACCTAATTTGAGAAAAACGATTTATGAAAAAGCTCAGCAAGGATATACCGTTGATGGATTCATAGATGATGACTTACATTTTGTGAAAGTTAACGACTTGAATTTGAATTTAAAACGTTACAAAAATTTACATTATAGTATCGAATTACCAGAGTTCAATGGTTTTTTATGCAAAAAGTTAATAGTGTTATTTACCCCAGCAACTGCCCCAGGTAGTTCTTCTGCAAAAGATAGATATTTTGGAACACAACAATGGAATAGCTTAAATGCCAAGGTTGGAAAGAATGTTATAATTTTAAGGATAGCAGATGTAGCGTTTGTGTCAGGCTCGTATTATACTTTGTATGAACAGGAAATCTTTGAACTTATTGCTGATACATGTGCTCAATTTGGATTAAGACACAATGACGTTGTTCTTTATGGGAATTCTAGAGGTGGAACTGGAGCGCTATTTATTGGAATAGCAGGAAACTATAAAACGGTTAGTGCAGATCCAGTTATTGATAGAACTCCGTGGATACATGGGCATGATGGTAGATACGATAGACAGCTTATGTATGACTTTATTGAAGAAAACTTTTCTGATCGATTAAGAAACATTATGCGAAATAATGTTTATGATTCTAGAAATATATATGTTATAGCATCTGAACAAAATAAAGTTATGTTCGATAGTGTTGCACCACTATCTTATGGATTGACTTTAAAAAATATAAATTTACAGAATATCTCCACCGATATGTTAAAAAATCCGCTGTGGCTTCATGGGATAACGATTAATGAAAGCGTACAGCTTCAATTAGCAATGATAAACTATTATTTATTTAATTAAGTAGCTCAGTTGGTTAGAGCAAAAGGCGAATAACTGTTCGGTCGCAAGTTAGAATTCATCATGGCCCATAGTAAAAGCCTACTTCTCATTTTCGAGAGGTAGGCTTATTTTTTTCTTTTACTGCTAAATCTGTCAATTTTACACCAACGTCAATACTAGATTTTCCAATCTCGGAAAAATTATTTTTTAGCTTAGATAAGCGAGACTGCGCAACTCCTGTTTCTTTGTTTATGAAGTATTGAGAGCGATTTTCTAACAGCCACTCAATTTTATCAGTATCAACAATCATGAAAAAACCTCCTTATCGTTTCATTACATACCAAATTAGCGCGATGAAACCAATCCAACCTATAAGAGCCTTCCAGTCGAACTTAATTCGTTCCATTTCAATAGTTGTTTTACCTTTTCGCCATACTTTTTTATCGCCTATTTTCATAATAATCACGAATGTGCTATAATTATCAGAGAAGCAAGGGAGAGTTAATCTCCCCAGCTAAACTTGATTGAGAATTTGAAGAACAGTAAGTTGATTTCTAAGGTCATTTCTGTTTTTCGAGTTCTCTTTTTTTATGTCGTCCGCACATCTTTTGCTCCTTCCTTCAGTATTTGTAAGCCATTAACTAACTTACATACTTATTATATCTCTATTTGACATAGAAAAAGGGATAAACCTTGTATTAGTAAGGTTTATCCCTTTTAAGAAAAACTAGGAAAAACATTGTTTTTCTTTTTATGGAGACGGCGGGAGTCGAACCCGCGTCCAAACATATTGCCACTTAAATCTCTACGTTCATAGACACTCATTTAAAGGTTCGCTTTACAGCGTGCCGAGTGACAGGCATTCTGTATTGCTAGTCTGGTAAGCTCTTCTAAATTTTACAGACGGAAAAATTTAGCGTATCCCACTTCGATTAGGACCCTGACCCGAGCACATGGGCGATGCCGGGAGGATCTTCGCTAGCTGGTTTTTAGGCAGCTAAAGCGAAAGAATTGTTTTCGTTTTTAGCAGTTATATTTAACTGTAACGTTTTAACGTAGCCGTAACCTACGAAACGCAATTCAAGCTCAACTATGCCTGTCGAATCCGTAACGCCCCCGAAATAACATAAGTATCCCTTGATACTTATCAAAGTATAGCATAAATTCCTTGTTTTTTCAAAGAGTAGGATAACACTCTGTTAGATATTCATAAAAAGAGGAAGGAGGGACCGTAACTCAGTTCATCCTTCCTCTTTTTATGAAAGTGTGTGGGTATGTTTTGTAATCCATTGTTGCAAACGGATATTCAACCAAAAACCATAAATTCCTAAAGTAATTATAGTTAATAAAAGCCATTTAATCCAATGACCGAATAATTGCATAGCTGTACCGTCAAAATAAAGGCGTTTACCATCAATAACGGTATGCTTGATTTTCCAGTTGTACATCATACAAATTCCCCAAGGTGCGCAAATGCCTAATGTAAAGACAGTAATCAAGGTTGCTAAAATTGAAGTCCCGATATACGTTGCTAAACCACCGTCAAAATATGAATTTTTCATTCTTTTCCTCCTTAGCTCATAAACTTTATTATAACAAGAATAAATGGCCTGGGAAACAAAATGAGGATGAAATAAGTATTTTTATTCATTATTGATGTGAAATATGTTATTTATGCAACTCAAATTTGGCAGCATTAGATATTTTGTAACAAATGTTATCTAATGTAACTACCATAATAAACCGTTTTCCTTAGAAAGTGAATTAGAAATTTTAAAAAAAGGCTATTTAAATGAGCATTAATATTGTACGAGACATATCTTTTTGCTATTGTCAACTTCTGAAAAAGACCACTAAGTGGAAAAAATAAGAGAAAAGAAGGGTGAATAATTTTTTATGACAAAAAGTGTAAAATTTTTAGTGTTACTGTTGGTAATGATTCTACCAATTGCGGGGGCGTTATTGATAGGTCCAATTTCGTTTGGCGCCGAATTGAGCAAAAGTCCAATCGTTGACAAAGTAGAATTAGATCACACTACTTTATATCAAGGGGAGATGACCTCCATTAAAGTATCTTTTAGTGACAAAGAAAATCAGAAAATAAAACCTGGCGATACTATTACTTTAACTTTACCAGACGAACTAGTTGGAATGACCGAGAACGATGGCTCACCACGAAAAATCAATTTAAATGGTTTAGGGGAAGTTTTTATCTATAAAGATCATGTTGTAGCAACATTTAACGAAAAAGTTGAATCTTTACATAATGTGAATGGGCATTTTTCTTTCGGGATTAAAACGCTTATCACCAATAGTTCGCAACCGAATGTGATAGAAACGGATTTCGGAACAGCAACGGCGACTCAACGTTTGACGATTGAAGGAGTGACTAACACAGAGACTGGCCAAATTGAGCGAGACTATCCGTTTTTTTATAAAGTAGGCGATTTGGCTGGAGAGTCAAATCAAGTACGTTGGTTTTTAAATGTGAACCTCAATAAATCCGATGTCACTGAAGATATTTCAATTGCGGATCGACAAGGAAGTGGTCAACAATTAAATAAAGAGAGTTTTACATTTGATATTGTGAATGACAAAGAAACTAAATATATTTCACTTGCCGAGTTTGAGCAACAAGGTTATGGCAAAATTGACTTCGTGACAGATAATGACTTTAATTTACGTTTTTATCGGAATAAAGCACGCTTTACTTCCTTTATCGTCCGTTACACTTCGACAATCACAGAAGCAGGCCAACATCAAGCAACATTTGAAAATAGTTATGACATCAATTATCAACTAAACAATCAAGACGCAACGAATGAAAAAAATACATCACAGGTTAAAAATGTTTTTGTAGAAGGCGAGGCAAGCGGCAATCAAAATGTGGAAATGCCAACAGAAGAAAGTCTAGACATTCCTTTAGAGACAATAGATGAATGGGAACCAAAGACACCTACTTCGGAACAGGCAACAGAAACAAGTGAAAAGACAGGCGCAACAGAAACTGCAGAAAGCAGCCAACCAGAAGTTCATGTCTCGCCAACAGAAGAAGAAAATCCAGATGAAGGTGGAACACTAGGCACGATTGAGCCAATCATACCTGAAAAACCAAGTGTGACAACTGAAGAGAATGGCGTAACAGAAACTGCAGAAGGCAGCCAACCAGAAGTTCATGTCTCTCCAACAGAAGAAGAAAATCCAGATGAAAGTGAAACGTTAGGTACAATTACACCAATTATTCCTGAAAAACCAAGCGTAACAACTGAAGAGAACGGCGCAACAGAAACTGCAGAAAGCAGCCAACCAGAAGTTCATGTCTCACCAGCGGAAGAAGAAAATCCAGATGAAAGTGAAACGTTAGGTACAATTTTACCAATCCTACCTGAAAAACCAAGTGTGACAACTGAAGAGAATGGCACAACGGAAACTGCAGAAAGCAGTCAACCAGAAGTCCATGTGTCGCCAACGGAAGAAGAAAATCCAGATGAAAGTGAAACACTAGGCACGATTGCACCAATCCTACCTGAAAAACCAAGCGTAACAACTGAAGAGAATGGTATAACGGAAACGGCAGAAAGCAGCCAGCCAGAAGTTCATGTCTCACCAACAAAAGAAATTACTACAACTGAGAAAAAACAGCCATCCACAGAAACAACTGTGGAGACAAATAAAAATGTTACATCAAAAAATCAACCACAAATACTAAACGCTCCATTAAATACATTGAAAAATGAAGGAAGCCCACAGTTGGCTCCCCAACTGCTTAGTGAACCAATTCAAAAATTAAATGAAGCAAACGGGCAACGAGAACTTCCCGAAACAGGCACAACAAAAACACCGTTTATGCTAATAGCAGGAATACTGGCAAGTACATTTGCCGTTTTAGGTGTAAGTTATCTACAAATCAGAAAGAATTAACAATAGAAAAGCCATCCAGCTTTCGCTGGGGGGCTTTTTTATTATCTGGAGATAAATTGCTGATAGGCGCCAATCAAAAACTATGCTACAGTAAGGTATGTACTGCTCGAAAAGGAGGGAGTAAATGACTAAAAAAATATGGTCGCACTTTCAGAAAAGCTTCACTTGGTACATTTTGATTGGTGTGATTGTTTCATTATGTAGTGCTTTAGCAATTTATTTTTTTCAACAGTTGTTAGATCATTATCAAAAAAGTTTCCAACTAGGGTTGTTAGTAGCGTATGGAACAACAATTATTTTAATTCCGCTATTGTCTTACTGTGAACAGAAACCGAAAGCTTACTTAACTAATGGCATCTATTTCTATTTGAAGAAATTAAGTTTAATAAAAATGAGCAAGATTTCCTATGAAGAATATCTAAAACTGGGAGCGGGAGCTTTACTACAAAAAGTAGAAGTTGGTGCAGCAGCTGGGAGAAATATCCACTTGAATTTTTATGGGCGCTTATTTCGAGAGCTAATTTCAGAGACGTTATTTAATTTGTTTTTCATAGCATTGATTGATAAAAAATTACTGCCAGCAATTCTAATTGGTTATGTGATTGTATTTATTTTAACCAAAACGCTTTTGAAAACGCTACAAAAAATGAAAGAAAAAACACTTATTTCTGAAGAAGCAATGAATGCTACTTTGATACGAGGGATGACAGAACTAGTAACTTTTAGAATTAATCGAAAATATAAAAAAGAGATTGAAAATTACGCGTTAATGGCAGAGGAAAATAGTCAAAATATAACAAAAATGACTATGATCCATGAATTTTTCTTTGGCTTTTTTGCCTTGTTAGTTGCACTTATCAAAGTAAGTATTGTCGTACTTAGTTTTACTAACGTCGTGACGCTAAGTTTAGGTGGACTTGTAGCGATAGTGATGTATATCGATCGAATTTATACGCCGATAGCCATATTTAATGTTTTATTTGTTCAATATAATTTGGATAAAGTAGCCTATCAGCGCTTGGAAGATTTTTATAAAAAAGAAGATGATCCTGACTTAATGGTTTCCGGCAAAGCGTTACCTGAAATTCAAACAATTTCATTAAAAGATGTATGTTTTAGCGTAGATAGTCAAACGATTATGTCCCAACAAAATCGACAATTTTCAATGAATAAAACCTATGGCTTGATTGGAAAAAGTGGGACAGGTAAATCTACCCTGATTAAATTGATTTTAGGATTATTGAAGCCGACAGAGGGGACAGTTTATGTGAATCAATTTCCTCTAACACAATTCAATTTGGAAGATTATTATGAAAAAGTTTTTTATTTATCGCAAGATGTGCCAATATTTCAAGGAACGTTGAAAGAAAATATTGTATTGAATCAAGAAATTTCTGATGAACAAGTAATTGAAGCTATGTATCGTTTTCAGTTGGGGGAACTTTATGAACGGTTACCGGAAGGTTTAAACACTATTGTGAGTGAAAAAGGAATGAATTTTTCTGGTGGCGAGAAACAACGGATTGCTTTCACACGCTTAGCATTTACACAAGCAGAGATCCTTATTTTAGATGAGGCGACTTCCGCATTGGACGAAAAGACCGAAGAAAAAGTGTTACAAGAAGTACAAAAATTTACCCACAATAAGTTGACTATTTTGGTTACTCATCGACCTAAAACCCTGCGATTTGTAGATGAAATTATTGATTTAAATGAGTGAACTTGTTAGCTGTTTGGCACATCTTTTGCTACACTTTTTATAAGAATTGAGAGAAAGGGGCAACTGTTGATGAATAATAATGAGCAAGAATTAGCGGAATTTTGGGATGAATTTGCAGAAGAATATGAAGAAATTCAACAAGAAACGCCATTTCCAATTGCTCGAGAATTACGTGATTTCTTGGTCCAAGAAGGCATTTTTCCGTGTCAGACATTTCTGGATATCGCAGGTGGGACGGGACGATATTTACCTTTTTTTCAAGAGCAAGTCACGGAGTATACGCTAGCCGATATTTCTCAGAGAATGTTGGAGATTGCGGAAGCAAAAGCACAAAGCAACGTTGTTTTTCTTCACCAAAGCCAAGAAAGACTGATTGAGACTGGGAAAAAATTTCAAGTCGTTTTTTCAGCCATGAATCCTGCTTTGGATACGCCGGAAAAAGTTAATGCATTGTGCCAATTAAGTGAGGAATGGTGTCTTATATTTCGGCTAGTGGAAGAGCAAGATTCGTTATTTTCTCCTTTTGAGCAAGAGAGCAACCCGCAGTTAAATTGGATGGCACAATACAAAGCATTTCTAAAAAAAGAACAGCGACCTTTTTTCACAAAAAAATTTTTCTTTGAAGCATCAGAAGCTATTTCAAAAGACTTTTTCCGCAACTATTTTGAAGAACAATGGTCAGTTCCAATTTTAGAACAACGCATACAAGAAATTTTTGGTTCTCATGAAATTAAGCAAAATCAGCGTACCATTATTTATGAATTAATTGCGATTCCATGTAAAAAAACAACCAGCGATGACTAATTATCGCTGGTTGTTTTTCGGTTATTTAATTGTGCGAAAGCTTTTTCTGGAATCTCTTTTTTATCAATTTTGACAGGAGATTGGATGATTCTTTTTTTACTAATGGTTGCTTCTATGTAAGCATTTGGTTCCAAAGGTTGAGGATTTTTGTCTGTCCGTTCGTAGTCCATAACTTGCGTTTTTCCATTACTTTTAACAAAAGTTAGTCGATAGTGTAAAGAATATTGGCCATCTATGCTTTTTTGATTGTCATCTACTGTTTGTTTTCGTTCAGGAATTTCTAGAGGAACTTGTGCATAGGCTTTTTCACCCTTATATGTATCTGCATAATAACGATAGCCTGTATAACCACCAACAATGAATAAGCCAATAAATAAAATAGCGCCGATTTTTTTCATTTTTTCTCCTCCTAACAATTTACAAAAATAGCATAGCAAAAGAAGAAGGAGATGGAACATCGAAAAAACGAACAGTTATCTTACAAAACTGTTCGTTTTTTTGGTCTATTTAGCTTTCATCAGAGAGTAGAAAGGAATCATTTTTCTTACGATAACTAAAGAAAATAACAAAGTACAGTAGGCCTGTTAAAAGAGTGACGCCTAACGAATTTGTAAATAAGATGCCAATAAAGATGAGGCCTAAAATGATTAAAGCAAGGAGATTAATACTTTTTTCAAAGAGAGACCCTCGTTTTAAAGAAAGAACAAACGCCGCAGCGCTAATTAAAATCCAAATTAGCAAGACAGTGTAAGAGAGAGAACCGGCTAAGTAACCAAATAATTCATCGCCAACAAAATAAGAAAGAATAACGCCCAGATATAAAACACTGGCGCAGAAGAAAACTGAACGTTGAGGTACTTGGTGCTTGTTTAAAACCGCAAGTTTACTCATGGGTCCTTTTTTATCTTTTAAGCGAAAATATAAAAGGCGAGAAGAGGCGTATACCCCAGAATTAATAGAAGAAAACAAGGCTAAAATAATCACAAAATTTACGATGTCAGCAGCAAAAGGAATATTCATTTTTTCAAAAACCATAACAAATGGACTCACCGTTGTGCCTGCTAATGTATTCCAAGGGAAAATAATCAAAAGTAAGAATAATGGAATGATATAGAAGGAAATAATCCGTCCCATCACACCACGAATCGCTTTAGGAATGGCTTTTTTAGGATCATCTGCTTCACTGACAGTGATCGCGATTAATTCTGAACCGCCATAAGAATAAATAACTACTAATAAAGAATTAACAATACCTTTCATGCCATGTGGGGCGAAGCCACCATGCTTGGTGATACTTTGTAAAGTAGGGAAGACACCACTGCCTAGCATTTGTTGTCCCACCAGATAAACACCAAAAATAATTAACAAAATGATGACACTAATTTTAGCAAACGCCAACCAATATTCTGTTTCTGCAAATAAACGAACCGAGTAAAGATTAATGAGCGTCGTTAAAATAGCTAAAATGAAAACAAAAAACCAAGCAGGAATATTAGGAAACCAAAGTTGTAAAAAGGAAGCTGCGGCAACCGCTTCTGCGATAATATTAATTGTCCACATGGAATAATAAACCCAATCAATAAAATCAGCAGAATGTGCACCTAAAAATGGTCGAACTAAGCCAGACAAACCATGATGTGTGTCTCCGCCATCTAAAACAAGTTTTCCTAAACCACTCATGACGATGAAGAGAACAGCACCGCCAATTAGAAAGGCGATTAAAACAGAAGGACCAGCAATACCAATTGCTTCGCCACTTCCTTTAAAAAGACCTGCGCCAATCGCTCCCCCTAAGGCTAACATCGTAATGTGGCGCGAGCTTAATTGTTTTTTTAAGGTTGTTTGTTGTGTTTCACTCATAGGATTCTCCTTTAATTGAAAAAAATAATATGAAAATAACTTTCTTTATTATATACAATTTTCTGACAATTACAACTATTCTGTCAATGAAAATGAAAAAATAAGTGAAAAATATTATGAAAATAAAAAAATTGAGCAATTTAAGTGATTAAAATTGCTCAATTTTTTTATTAATTTTTATTTTTTAATAGAGTCATAATTGTTAATGGAACAGTAATGACTACATAGCCGATGATACTAGCCACTACTAAATAAGCTATAGGACTCGAGAAATTAAATAAGTCCGTTAAAAGTATTGCGACAATCATTGAAATAGCATAACAAATGAATAATTGAATAAACCGCTTTGCAGACAAAAAATCACCTCTTCCTAATTAGTTAAAGTCTCTTTTCAATCATTTAGTATACACCTGAAAAGAAGAATAAACTATCATTAATTAAAAGAAAAAGTGAAACCACTAGCGGATTTTTTGTTCAGCTGATTATCTTAAGAATTAGAAAATGGGCCATAAGTCATTTCGACTTATGGCCCATTTTCATTTATGACGTTGGCTTCGTGTAAATTGAGAAGTCTCGTCCTCTCTAGTGGTTGGTTGCTGTGTTCGTTGTACGGCTTGCTTTTCCGGCTCGTTCTTTTTTGCAACATCAGTCACAACATTTGGCTTCTGAGAAGGGGGGACAGTTGTTTTTTTGTTTAAAGTTGGCGTAGTTCTTTTTGTTTCTTTCTTTTGTTTCTTTTTATTATTTTTATCATTTCCAGTGACTGTCAAATAGATAATCAGAAAAATCATTAGGATCGTTGCAACAATTAATAGAATAAACATGTTAAATGAAATGAACATGCATGGCCCTCGTTTCTCGTTTTTTCTTAGTTTACCAAAATTTCAAAATTTCGTCACTCTTTTCTTCAGAAAAAACGAATTTCAAAGGGGTTAAAAGAAACTTTTATAAAAAAGCCTCCTTTTTTGTGTGAAAATGCACAAAATTTCTGGAATCGTTTGCTGTTAAAACCAGATACTGGTAAAATAATTATTGTATAAGAATCATTTTAAAAAACGATTTTTGTTACAAATAACGTATTTGTTGAAAAGGCACTGTGAAGTAGTTAGAGACGACAGCCAAGTGACTTTTAATGACAGCCGCCCAATTAATTTCATGGAGCCTTTTCGTAGAAAACGAGGAGGTTATTTTGCGTGAAAGTGAGTATATTTTCGACATGCGTGGTGGATTTACTTTTTCCAAATGTAGGGCAAGCAATGGTAGAGGTTTTGGAACGTTATGGCTGTGAAACGGTTTTACCAACAAGCCAAACGTGTTGTGGTCAGCCAACGTACAATAGTGGCTATGTGACAGAGAGCACGACAACGCTTAAGAATCAAATTGATAGTTTTGACGGTGCCGATTATGTGGTGGGACCTGCGGGGTCTTGTGTCGGCATGATGAAAGAATACCACAAATTTTTAGCAGATGATCCTATTTATGGACCAAAAGCACAACGTTTAGCTGAGCGAACTTATGAGTTTAGTCAGTTTCTTTATCGTGTCTTAGGGGTCAAAGATGTTGGCGCAACGTTACATGGGAAAGCCACTTATCATCGTTCTTGTCATATGACGCGAATTTTAAATGAACGAGAATCACCCTTTGTTTTGTTGGATCATGTGAAAGGATTAGAAATGATTCCTTTAGGACATCTTGAAAATTGTTGCGGATTTGGCGGAACGTTTTCAGTGAAAATGCCAGCTATTTCTGAACAAATGGTGACGGAAAAAATGAACGATGTGATTGATACAGGCGCAGAAATTTTAATTAGTGCGGATATGGGTTGCCTGATGAATATCGGGGGTAAATTCAATCGTGATGGGAAAAAGATTAAGATTATGCATATTGCAGAAGTCCTTAATCACGAAGTGGATGAAGCACGCATGGACCAACCACAAATCATATCGGTAGGGTAAGGGGGAAGAACTGTGGGATTATCAACGAGCAATAAGCCGTTAAGTGAACGAATTGAAGAAAGTAAAAAAGATGTGTTTATGCAAAAGGCTGTCGCCAAAGCACAAGATGCCCAATGGGAGAAACGAGAAGGTGCGCGGGAAGCTTTAGGCAATTGGCCACAATGGCGTGAACTGGGAGAACAAATTCGCCAACATACAATTCAGTATCTGCCTGACTATTTAGAAGAGTTCAGTGATAACGTCGCCAAACGAGGTGGCAAAGTCTTTTTTGCTCAAACCGCCGAAGAGGCCAATGAATATGTGAAACAAGTGGTTCTAGAAAAAAAGGCGAAAAAAATTGTGAAATCTAAATCAATGGTGACGACCGAAGTCGATATTGATCCAATGTTATTGGGATTAGACGATGTCAGTGTGATGGAAACAGATTTGGCGGAATTCATTTTACAAATGGATGACTGGGATGAGCCGTCACATATTGTTTTCCCAAGTATTCATAAAAATCGCGAACAGATTCGTCAGGTTTTTGCGAAAAAATTAGGGTATCAAGGGGATAATGACCCGGTAAATTTGGCACGCTGTGCACGAGAAGTGATGCGCAAATTCTTTTTGGAAGCGGAGATTGGCATTACAGGTTGTAATTTCGCTATTGCGGATAGCGGCTTAATTAACTTAAATACAAATGAAGGAAATGCTGATTTGACCATCAGTATTCCTAAGACACAAATCGTGTTAATGGGAATGGAAAGAATCGTACCAACAATGCGTGAAGCAGAGGTTTTAGATAACCTTTTAGCCAGAAGTGCCGTTGGTCAAAATTTAACAACGTATGTGACGTTTGCTGGGCAAAAAAATGCGGATGAATCCGATGGTCCAGAAGAATTTCACGTGGTCATTTTGGATAACGGACGTTCAAAAGCGTTAGGAACAGCCTTTCAGCCAGTCTTACAGTGTATTCGTTGTGGGTCTTGTCTGAATGTTTGTCCGGTCTATCGCCATATTGGAGGGCACGGTTATGGCTCTATTTATCCAGGACCAATTGGTGCTGTGCTTTCTCCAATTTTAGGTGGATATAAACAGTTTGGGGAATTGCCTTATGCGTCTAGTCTTTGTGGGGCATGTACGGAAACGTGTCCTGTGAAAATTCCATTGCACGAATTATTAATTGAACATCGTAAAGTGATGACCGATGATCTGAAAATGAAACATGGATTTGAAGATTTCCAAATGCGTATGGTAGGTAAAGCCACTGGTTCACCAGCAATGTTTAAAGCAGCCATGAAAGTCGATCATGCTGCAGCGGGCATTTTAAGTAAACAAAAAGAAATTACTGTTGAAAACATGTATAATCATGGGGGCTACCTTGATAAAGGACCAGGGTTAGTAAAAGGTTGGACCGATGTTCGTGATTTGCCAAGACCACCAAAATCTTCAGAAAACTTCAGAAGTTGGTTCAAAAAACATCAAGAAGGTGAAAAAAATGACTAACGAAGCGATTCAAAATCGAGAACCTTTTTTACAAAATCTACGAGAAAAATTAGGCGTAGAAAAACAGCCTGTTTCGGCCCATCCATTTGAGCCAGTTAATCATTTACCAGAAGAACAGTTGGCGGATAAAACACCAGCAGAGCTATTAACGATTGTGAAAGAACGTGTGGAAACGATTCACACGAACTTAGTGGAAACCACACAAGAAAATTTACTGACGACGATTCAGCAAATTGTTGCTGAGTTTGGTGGGGGCAATCTTTTATTGCCAACAGATGCACGTTTTGAAGCCTATGGATTAGCTGATTTAGCTAAGTCATTAGAGGCTGTTTCTGTTAAGCAATGGCAACCTGGAAGTGAGCAACGAGAAGCGAATATTCAAACAGCTGCTCAGGCAAATATTGCGATTGCCTTTGCTGAGTTTTTACTAGCTGAATCAGGAACGATTGTGGTGGAGTCCAATGCGGGACAAGGCAGAGCCTTACATTTTTTACCGAAGCATTACATTTCAATTATACCGTTTAGCAAACTCGTTCCACGTTCGACTCAGCCAGCAGCTTTTTATACAGAAAAAATAGAAAAAGGTGAAAAAATCGGCTCAGCGATTCACTTTATTTCAGGACCTTCTAATTCAGGAGATATTGAAATGCAACTGGTTGTCGGGTTGCATGGTCCTTTAGAAGTTTGTTACGTGGTTGTGATGGATCGCTAAAACGCTAGAAGCATAATCAATTCAGCCCTTTTTAGAATTGATTATGCTTTTTTTATGAGCAGGATCAAAAAAGTAAGAATCAAATTTGAAAGAAATACGTTTTTTTTCTGACCATTTTGTAAAAAAAGCGTACATAAAAATTAATTGAGTGTTAAGCACTATAGGATTGATTTACTTTGTGGTAGAATATGAGACATAAGATAATAAGGTTTTTGGAGGAATGAGTTTGAAATCAAAAGAATTAATTAAAACAGTCGTCTTTTTTGCCTGTTTAGCTTTGGGTCTGTTTTTACTGAGACAATTTGTATTTACGCCTGTCGTAGTGAGAGGTCATTCAATGGATCCAACGTTAGCAGATGGTGAACGGGTAATTACATTAAAAAACACAGAAATTAATCGTTTCGATATTATTACTTTCCCAGCGCCAGATGAACCAGATAAAAATTATATTAAACGTGTGATTGGTTTACCTGGAGATACAATTGCGTACAAGGATGATACGTTGTACATCAATGGAAAAGAAGTTGACGAACCCTATTTAGATGAATTTAAAAAAGCCTTAACAGATGGTCAACCTTTGACAGGCGATTTTTCATTAAAAGAAAAAGTACCAGCAGATAGCTACTTTGTTTTAGGTGATAATCGACGGAATTCAAAAGACGGTCGTGTCATTGGTTTTATTCATAAAAAAGATATTTTGGGTGAAGTGAAATTTGTGATGTGGCCATTCTCACGGTTTGGTCCAATACCAGAAGTGTCAAAACAATAAAAGATACAATGAGTAAAAGAGAAGGACGGAAATGTGTAAAAACAAACACATGTTTCCGTCCTTCTTTTGTGGTAAAATAAAGGCAGTGCAAAGGAAAAGGATGTGAAACCATGAGTGTGCAGTTTATTAGAGGAACCGCCGTGGCAGACTTAGAAGCGCCACTTATACAGGCGACAAAACAATGGCTAGAGGAAGACGCACAGCATGAAGTATTCTATTTAGTCCCGAACCATATTAAGTTTGAGCAAGAAATTCAAGTCTTGCAAAAGTTACGTCAATTACAGACAACTACGTCTGATTCAATAACCAGTACCCGTCTGCAGGTTTTTAGTTTTTATCGTTTGGCTTGGTACTATTTACAACATACACCTTTTTACTCGGCAGATGTTTTATCTGATGCAGGCGCTGCGATGATTTTTCGCAAAATTTTAGTAGAAGCAGAAGAAGAGTTACAAATTTTTAGAGGTGAAATTAACAAGCCCGGCTTTATTCAGCAACTATTTCAGCTTTATCAAGAAATGCGCGAAGGCAATATTGAGATTGCGGAGCTTTATCCATTTTTAGAAAAACAAACGGAGAACCCTAAAGGACAAGATTTACAACTTAAGTTTCAAGATTTAACGTTAATTTTTACGCGATTCCAATTACAAATGAGTCAGTATGGCTATGAATCAGCGGAGATTATTCAACATTTAAGCGAGTATTTACAAACGGTTGATTTGTCGAATGTTCAATTCGTTATTTCAGGCTATCAGCAGTTTACTGCCAGAGAATTAAAGTTGATTGAAGTGCTAATGGCGCAAGCAGGTTCTGTGAAAGTAGCCCTCGTATTGGACAAACAATATCCGCATGACTTACCTGATCCGCGGTCGTTATTTTATGAAGCGGGACAAACCTATCATCAGCTTTATCAACTAGCAAGGCAGAAGCAAATCCCGATTCTTTCAGATTATGTGGAAAAGAAAGAGGTATTAATTACAAATCCAGACTTGCAAGGATTAAACGATTATTGGATTCAATCGCAAGAACACCTGCCTCCATTAAGCACATCTGACTGGAGTGGCGATGGCTTATTTCTGTGGCGTGCTGAAAACGTTAAAGAAGAATTAACACATGTTGCAACCGAAATTCGCCGTTTAGTAGTGGAAGAAGGGTATCGGTACAAAGAAATTCAGGTGTTGACTCGTGATTTAGATTGTTATGAAAATTTATTAGAACCGATTTTTGCGGAACACGAGATTCCTGTTTATGTCGACCGAGATATGGCTATGGATCGGCATCCTTTAGTCGAATGGATTGAATCTTTATTTGCTATTCATTCGTACAATTATCGTTATCGCGATGTGCTCCGTTTTTTGAGAACGGAATTATTTATGCCAATGAATCAACTCGCTACTTCTGAAGAAAGCTTGACTGATTGGTTAAACCAACGGAACGCTTGGCGCAGAAAAGTTGATATTACCGAAAATGTGGTCCTGGCATACGGCTATGAAGGTTATTATTGGTCGCAAGAAAAAGATTGGGAATTTATTCGGTATGATTTTGAAGCGGAAGAGCAAGAAGATGTCGCTACGATGGAAGAAGAGTCAAATGCGATTCGTCAATCGCTTCAACGGCTGTTACCTAGTTACTTTCAAGCAATGATAAGTGCCAAAACTGGTTTGGAAGCAGCGACCGTCTTCTATCACTTTTTACTGCAAAGTGGTGTGGCAACACAATTAAAAATGTGGCGCTTACAAGCTATCGAAGCAGGTCAACTAGAAACAGCTCGTAACCATGAACAGACTTGGGATGCATTGATGTCGTTACTAGATGAATACGTCACTGTTTACGGAGAAAGTTCGTTTGATTTTACAACGTTTCAAGAAATATTTGTTAGTGGCTTGGAAGGTTTGCACTATAGTAAAGTGCCGACAGCGATTGACCAAGTACAAGTTCGCGCAATGGATTTAACTCGACCTGGCGCTGCCAAGGTTACTTTTGCTATTGGGATGACGGAAGAAATTTTTCCACAAAAGATTGAAAATAAAACACTATTGTCTGATGAAGAACGTCAGACAATCAATGATACGTTAACGGAAAACCAATATTTACGTGGGACAACCGGACGCAAAATTGCGCAAGAACCTTATGTTGCGTATCTCGTCTTTTCTTCAGCGCGAGAACGGTTATATTTAACCTATCCAAGTGTTAAAGACACCGCTCAAGAAGTCAAACCGTCTCCTTATTTTAAAAATATCCAAAAAGATTTAAACTTGCCCGTTTTTGAAAAAAATGAAACAACCATTTTCGATGATGAAACGACCAGTTTAGCCCATATTAGTACGTATCGGACGTTAATCGGTGAATTAACGCGTTTGAAAAGACAACGGAAAGAAACACAAGAAGGATTGTTGCCTTTCTGGTTAAATATGGAAAAAGCACTAATGAACCAACCAATTGCGCCGCTAGCCAAGCAAGTTTTCGAAAGTTTAACGCATCAAAATATTCCTGAAAAGATTGATGAGGTCTTAGCAGAACCTTTATATGGTAAAGATATTTATACATCCGTTTCTCGGATGGAGAGTTTTTATCGGTGTCAATATCAATACTTTTCTCGCTATGGCTTACGGTTGAAAGAAAGAGATGTCTTTGGGCTTTCGCCAGCAGCTACAGGGGAATTTTTCCATGAAGCATTGGATCAGTTCTTTAAATTATTGATTATGAATCAACGGAACTTATCTGAATTAACCGATCAGGAAGTCAATTTATTGGCGGAGGAAGTGCTAAATAGTATTTTAGGGGATGCGCGTTTTTCTGTATTAACGACCTCTAGTCGCATGAACTATATTCGCTATCAATTGAGTCAAACAATTAAAAAAGTCAGTTGGGCGCTGAAACGTCAAAGCCAACGAAGTGGCATGACGACTGTTCAAACGGAAGTGTTATTTGGCCAAATTGCCGCTAAAAAAGGAATTTCTGGTTTGGAATTACCATTAAAAAATCAAGGGAAAATTCATGTTCGGGGAAAAATCGACCGGATTGATCAATTGGTTACCCCCGAATCAACCTATTTAGGTGTGATTGATTATAAATCGAGTCACCGTAAATTTAATATGACAGAAGCGTATTACGGCTTAGCCATGCAAATGCTGACGTACTTGGATGTGGCTTTAATGGATGCTGTACAATTAGTTGGTCAAGAAGCTAAACCTGCTGGCTCACTTTATCTGCATGTACACAATCCTACGTTATCTTATGAAGGCAAAGACGACATTGAACAACAAATGCTTAAAAAATATCAGTTTGATGGTCTTTTGATGAAAGACCCAGATTTATTGGATCATTTAGATACGAGTCTGCAAGCTAAACAAAGTTCGTTGCTGTTTCCGATTGAAGAATCCGCCAAAGAACAAATTAAACCTGGTCGTCGCCAAGAAGATAAATTTGTGACAGAACCAGAACTAGGCGCGTTGCTTTCCCATAACCGAAATAAATTTATTGAAGCGGGAAATCAAATTATTGGCGGCGAAGTTCAACTTAATCCCGCTTATCAAGGCAAGGAACGGATTGCTTGTCGCTATTGTCCGTTTCGAAGTGTCTGTGATTTTGATGTGATGTTAAAAGAAAATAATTATCATCGCATTGAGAATTTATCCAAAGAGGAAATTATGGCGCGCTTGTTAAACAAAGATGAGGAAGGAGCAACCGAAGATGAGTAAAACAATTCCACTACGTCCAGCCAATGAGCAATTCACCGACAGTCAATGGCAAGCGGTGTTTGATGGCGATGAAAATATCTTAGTTTCTGCTTCGGCTGGCTCAGGAAAAACCACTGTTTTAGTCCGCCGTGTCATTGAAAAAGTCAAAAGCGGCGTCGATATCGATCGTCTCTTGATTGTGACGTACACTGAAGCCGCCGCCCGTGAGATGAAAGAACGTATCCAAGTGGCTTTACAAAAGGCAATGAATGAAGAACAAGATCCAGAAAGAAGACGGCATTTTTCTCGTCAAATTGCTCTTTTGCCAACAGCCAATATCAGCACGTTACATGCCTTTTGTTTAACTGTTATTCGTCGTTTTTATTATTTAATTGACATAGATCCAGTTTTTCGGATGTTAACAGATGAAACAGAAACATTGTTATTAAAAGAAGATGTTTGGGATGCTTTACGTGAACAATTTTATGCGGAAAATCAAGAAGCGTTTTACCAATTAACAGCGAATTTTTCCAATGATCGTAGTGATGACGGACTCACTAACTTAATTTTTTCTTTTTATGAATTTGCCAAAGCCAATCCTGATCCAGAGGCGTGGATTAATGGCTTAACACAAGCCTACGAAGTAGGGAATCAGCTAGGCGAATCAACGTTATTTCAGACGTATTTAAAACCGCTAGCCGTTGAGACGTTACAACGAACTCTTCAGCGTTACGAAGAAATGGTGACCTTAACAGAGGGCGAAGAGAAACTTCAAAAGATTTGGTATTTAGCTCAAAATGAAAAGGAACAAACAAAACAATTTTTACAATTTTTAGAGAGAAATGATTTAGAAAGCGCCTATAATTTGACTGAATTGTTGAGCTTTGACCGCTACCCAACGGTTCGTGCCGAAGAGTTGAAACCAACCGCGGAACAAGCCAAACAGTTACGAGAACAAAATAAAAAAGCGTTAAATGATTTGAAAAAGCAACTGTTTACACTTTCTCCAGATGCCATGAAACAAGTCTTGAAAGAGGCCACGCCCATTGTTCAAGAAATGGCTCACGTGGGGAAACAATTTATGGAGGCCTATGGCGCAGAAAAACGGCTTAAAAATTTAGTGGATTTTAACGATTTAGAACATTATACGTTAGCTATTTTAGCGAAAAATCAGGCAGATGGCTGGCATGCATCAGAAGCCTCGGTTTACTATCGCGAAAAATTTGATGAAGTGTTAGTCGATGAATACCAAGATATCAATCAATTACAAGAATCTATTTTGTATTGGTTGCGCCGTCCGCTTAGCACAGAAGGAAACCTTTTTATGGTAGGAGATGTGAAACAGTCTATTTATTCTTTCCGCTTGGCAGATCCTACATTGTTTATTGAAAAATACAATCAGTATGGGCAAGGCAAAGAGGGCAAACGAATTATTCTAGCTGAAAATTTTCGTTCTCGCAAAGACGTTTTAGACTTTACGAATTTAGTATTTAGTCAATTAATGGATGAGCGAGTGGGCCAAATTGCTTACGATGAGTCAGCCGCTTTGGTTCATGGTTTTGATCAATTTTCGGAGGCGGCTGATTATTCAACTGAATTGCTAATTTATGAAAAAAAAGCAACAGAATCAGTTGAATTTCCAGAATTACAATCCCCTGAGTTGTTGATTGAAGATAAGACAGAAGGGGAACTTTACGTTACTGCTTTGAAAATTCGTGAATTAATTGACCAAAATTTCTTGATTTATGATAAAAAGCTGAAAACGGATCGACCGATTACTTATCAAGATATTGTCTTATTAACGCCTACGAAGAAAAATAATTTAACTATTTTAGATGTTTTTAAATCATTAGAAATTCCAGTTCAAGTCAATGATGCTCAAAATTATTTCCAAGCAACGGAAATTCGTACAATGATTGCCTTGCTTCAATTGATTGATAATCCTTATCAAGACATTCCTTTGGCAGCTGTGTTACGTTCACCAATTGTTGGATTAAAAGAAAACGAATTAGTGCTTATTCGTTTGGCTAATAAGGAAACCAGTTACTACGAAGCATTTTTAACGTTTAATCAAAAGATGGAACCAACCATGGAGGAAGCAGTTGTTCAGGAAAAAACTATACGTTTTGCTGAATCATTAGAAAAATGGCGGGAACAGGCTCGACGCAAACAGCTTAGCAACTTGCTGTGGACAATTTATCGGGAAACGGCCTATCTTGATTATGTTGGCGGGTTGCCTGTTGGCAAACAACGCCAAGCCAATTTATATGCGTTGGTCGATCGGGCCGCGGCGTATGAAAAAACAACCTTCCGCGGATTATTTCAATTTGTTCGCTTCATCGAAAAAATGCAAGAAAAAGACAAAGATTTAGCGGAACCAGTCGTTTTAAGTGAAGAGAATGCCGTACGCGTCATGACGATTCACGCTAGTAAAGGGTTAGAATTTCCGGTGGTATTCGTTTTAGATATGACCAAAGAATTTAATGTCAGTGATTTGAATGAACGCTATATCTTTGAAGAAAATTTAGGGGTAGGCATTCGTTATTTACAACCTGAAGAACGAGTTATGTACGATACTTTACCATTTTTGGCGATTAAACAAGTACGATTGAGAAAATTACTATCCGAAGAAATGCGGAAGTTATATGTGGCGTTGACACGTGCAGAACAAAAACTTTTTCTGGTGGGCTCCTATAAAGACCAAGCGGCAATGTGGAAAGAGTGGCTGAAAGTTGGCGATGTGGAAACACTGGTGCTACCAGCTGAAAATCGCTTGCAAAGTAAAAGTAGTTTAATGAATTGGGTTGGGATGACATTGGTACGCCATCAAAAAGCCGCTGAATATCAGCAAGAAGTAGTAGTAAGTAACGTTCCGCAAGTCAAAAAGCACCCAGCTAACTTTCATATTCAGTGGTTCAACGAAGAACAACTACGAGCAGCCATTCAGCAATTACAATTGCCAGAAAGACAAGCAGAGGATTTAGCCGAAAAAGCGCAATTATCTGCTGACAAAATCAATCGTGGTCTTGCACGGTTAAGTTTCAATTATCCGTTTGAAGTGGCTACTCGGACCACCAGTTATCAGTCTGTTTCTGAAATCAAGCGAGTATTTGATGACCCCGATAACAAAGAAATTGGTAAAATTGAGGTTCGGGAAGACAATACTATTCAAGCGCAACCGTTGATTGTCAATCGAATGATTGAAGGAGATTTAAGTAAGCCTAAATTTTTAGATACGGTTCAAGCGCCCTCAGCAGCTGAAATTGGGACAGCAACCCATTATTTATTACAACTAATTGATTTAAGTAAGCAACCTTCTTACGAGGAAGTGCGAGCTGTTCAAGAACGCTTAGTGGAAAATAAATTGATTTTACCAGCAATTGCTGAAAAAATGAATCTGGAACAAATCGTGGCCTTCTTTGACACCGCCTTAGGAAAACAATTGATTCAACACCATCAAACCGTTAGAAGGGAACAACCTTTTTCTATGCTGATTGAAGCAGAAGAGCTCATTCAAAATTATCCAGAAACGACACAAGATGATTTATTAATTCATGGGATTATTGATGGCTATATCGAATTAGACAATCAATGCATTTTGTATGACTATAAAACTGATCATGTAAAAAGCACCTCTCCCCAAGCGATTTCTGAAATTGTCGAATGGTATCGCGGACAGATGAATCTTTATCGTAGAGCGCTACAAGAGGCAACGCATAAAGAGGTGTCGCACGTCTATTTAATTTTATTAAATGGAGGAGTAATTATTGACATGCAGACAGGAAATGTTGTAGATTTTATAAAGTAGAAAAAATTAGAAGCAGAAACACTTACATTTTGTAAGGAATGTGCTATACTCATTGAAGAGGTGAGGAAGATGGAAAAAGTAAAAACAGAATCGTTTGTACTTTGTCCCAAATTTGAAAAATCATTTTCAATACTTGGTAAAAAATGGAATGGTTTAATTATTGATGTTTTATTAGAACGAGGTCCTCAACGTTTTGGCGAATTAAAAGAAAAAATTCCAATGTTAAGTGATCGTGTCTTAGTAGAGCGGTTGAAGGAACTAGAAGCTGAAGGAATTATCACCAAAGCTGTTCGTTGCGGTGAAGGAAATCGCTTAGAATATTTCCTGACCGAAAAAGGCGAAGACTTGCAATTAGCAATGGAACAAATTCAACATTGGGCAGAAAAATGGGTAAAAGACGAAGAATGCAGTTGACCGCAAGCAAAACTTCTTGTAAACTAAACGTAATTAAATAACTAAAAAAACAGTGATGGAAACAAGTAGTTTGAATTGACGTGTTTTAGGGAGAGTCAGCCAGAGACTGGAAGCTGATTTACACAGTCACCAAGCGAAATTCACTTCCTGAGTTTGTTTGTTTTCAAGAAGAAAGCAAACCGGTAATTGCCGTTAAATGAAATGAGTGCATGACAACAATTTGTTATGAATTAGGATGGTAACACGATAGCTCGTTCCTTTGAAAGGAATGGGTTATCGTTTTTTTTAGTTTAAATAAAAGATAGAGGGGAACGCATAATGACATTACAAGCGCAATTAGAAGCTCTTAGAGACAATACGCTCAAAGAAATCGCACAAGTTGCTACTTTAAAAGAATTAAACCAAATTCGCGTAGAAACATTAGGGAAAAAAGGGCCAATCACCGAAGTATTAAGAGGCATGAAAAACCTTTCACCAGAAGAACGACCAGTGGTGGGGGGCTTTGCAAATGAAATTCGTGATTTATTAACAGAAGCAATTGAAGCGCGCAAAGTTGTTTTAGAAAACGAAGCGTTAAATGCGGCACTAAAAGAAGAAAGTTTAGATGTAACTTTACCTGGAAAACAAATGCCTCAAGGTACACGTCATATTTTGACACAAGTTATGGAAGAGATTGAAGATATTTTCTTAGGCATGGGTTATCAAGTAGTGGAAGGATACGAAGTAGAATCCGATCATTATAATTTCGAACGCATGAATCTACCAAAAGATCATCCGGCACGCGACATGCAAGATACGTTTTATATTTCAGATGAGATGTTAATTCGTACGCATACTTCACCAGTTCAAGCTCGAACAATGGAAAAACACGATTTTTCAAAAGGTGCATTACGAATGATTTCTCCTGGGAAAGTATTCCGTCGTGATACAGATGATGCGACACATAGTCACCAATTCCATCAGATTGAAGGCCTTGTTGTCGATAAAAATGTCACAATGGGTGATTTAAAAGGGACGTTAGAAGTCATGATGAAAAAAATGTTTGGTGAAGATCGTAAAATTCGTTTACGTCCTAGCTATTTCCCTTTTACAGAACCTTCAGTCGAAGTAGATGTTAGCTGTTTTAAATGTGGCGGCGCAGGTTGTAACGTCTGCAAACATACAGGTTGGATTGAAATTTTAGGTGCGGGGATGGTTCATCCAGATGTGTTACAAATGTCAGGGATTGATCCAACAGAGTACTCAGGCTTTGCCTTTGGCTTAGGACCAGATCGCGTTGCTATGTTACGTTATGGTGTAAATGATATCCGTAATTTTTATCAAAATGATTTACGTTTCTTAAATCAATTCAAGGTAAAGGAGTAGTTGAAAAATGTTAGTTTCTTATAAATGGTTAAATGAATATGTTAATCTTTCAAACGTTACTCCGCAAGAATTAGCGGACAAAATGTCTGTGACAGGTATCGAAGTTGAGGGCGTTGCTGTACCTGAAGAAGGATTAAAGAAAATTGTTGTCGGTGAAGTAAAAGAATGTGTTCCTCATCCAAACTCTGACCACTTATCAATTTGCCAAGTAGACATCGGTGAAGAAGAATTGTCACAAATTGTTTGTGGAGCACCAAATGTAAAAGCCGGAATTAAAGTCATCGTAGCATTACCTGGTTCAAGAATTGCAGGAAATCAAAAAATTAAAAAAGGTAAAATGCGTGGCGAAGTCTCTAACGGAATGATTTGTTCGTTAGAAGAGCTAGGATATTCAGACAATGTCGTACCAAAAGCCTATGCTGAAGGGATTTATTATTTACCTCAAGAAGCAGTGAATGGGACACCTGTTTTCCCTTATTTAGACATGGATGATGCGATTATTGAATTATCAATTACACCAAACCGTGCAGATGCACTAAGTATGAGAGGGGTAGCCTATGAAGTTGGCGCAATTTATCGTCAAACGCCTCAGTTTAATGATCCCGAACTCAAAGAAGATGCTTCAGATAACGTGGGAAATTACGTAACAGTGACTGTTGAAGATTCACAAGATGCACCAGCGTATCAAATTCGTGTCATTAAAGATGTGACGATTGCAGAAAGTCCTCAGTGGTTGCAAAATCGATTGATGAATGAAGGAATCCGTCCGATTAACAATGTGGTGGACGTGACAAATTATATTTTATTATTATTTGGTCAACCATTGCATGCATTTGATTATCAAAAATTAGATAGCAAAGAAATCTTGGTTCGTCGAGCAACAGCAGCAGAAGAACTAATTACATTAGATGGTGAAACACGTCAATTAACAGAAGAAAATATCGTCATTACGAATGGAAAAACGCCTGTCGGCTTAGCCGGTGTAATGGGTGGGGCTAATTCTGAAATCAGTCAAGAAACAACAACTGTGGCTTTAGAAGCGGCATTGTTCAATCCATTGTCTATTCGCAAAACGTCTAAACAATTCAATTTACGGAGTGAATCTTCAAGTAGATTTGAAAAAGGCATCAACCAAGCGACAGTGGGGCTAGCTTGTGATGTGGCAGCCGCGATGATTGCAGAGTTAGCCAACGGAACAGTGGTCTCAGGCACTGCAGTTGGTTCTGAAGTGGCCGTTAAAGAAGCGCAGGTAGCTGTGACTTTAGAGCGAATCAACCAATATTTAGGCACTGCATTAGATGAAGCAACGGTGAATGAAATTTTTGAAGCACTCGGTTTTGCTTATGAAGTAAATCAAGGCGCATATGAAATTACGATTCCACCAAGACGTTGGGATATTGCGATTGAAGCAGATATTATTGAAGAAGTGGCGCGCATTTATGGATATGATCATTTACCTTCAACATTGCCAAGTGGAGAAACAGTTGCTGGAAGTCTAACCAAAGCACAACATGTTACGCGCCAATTAAAGAGCTTACTGGAAGGTCATGGTACGAGTGAAGCCATCAGCTATGCATTGACAACAGAAGAAAAATCCCGTCAATTTATGATGAAAGAAAGTCAAACAACACGTTTGCAATGGCCAATGAGTGAAGAGCGTTCTGTGTTACGTATGAACTTAATTTCTGGTTTATTAGATGATGTCGCATACAATGTGGCACGTAAAAATAATAATATCGCCTTCTACGAAGTAGGACGCGTTTTCTACCAAACAGAAGATCCAACAAAAAATTTACCTACAGAAGAAAATCACTTAGCACTTGCTTTAACTGGTAATACAATGGTTAAAGATTGGCAAACAAAAGCAACAGCCGTTGATTTTTATACAGTAAAAGGCTTAGTGGAAAGTATTGTAGCTGTTTTAGGATTAACAGAAAAAATCAGTTATCAAGCGACAACGGCGATTCCAGAAATGCATCCAGGCCGGACAGCATGGATTTATTTAGAAGATGAAGTGGTTGGTTTTGTCGGACAAGTTCACCCAACGACAGCAAAAGCGTACGATATTCCTGAAACATATGTTGCTGAATTAAACTTGCAACAATTAGTAGCCACAGAAGCAGGCGGGGTTACTTATGAAGCAGTTTCTAAATTCCCAGCAGTTTCTCGAGATATTGCTTTATTAGTCGATGAAACAGTTACCAATCAAGAACTAGTTAAAACTATTTCAGATAACGCAGGTAAATATTTGAAAGAGATTCATTTATTTGATGTATATCAAGGTGAAAAACTAGGCGCTGGCAAAAAATCAATGGCGTATAGTTTAACTTTCGTTAATGCAGAAGCGACATTAGTGGATGAAGAAATTAACCGTTCAATGGAAAAGGTTGAAAAAGCGCTAATTGAAAAACATCAAGTAGAAGTAAGATAAAATAAAAACAGGAAAGTGGGGCATAAGTCGAAATGACTTATGCCCCACTTTCTAAATCTTAAGATAATCAGCTGAACAAAAGCAGCTCCTTCGGAAATAAGCCGAAATTCTCCAAAAATTAAAGAACAATTTTCGGAAATTCCTTCTTATTTCTTGGAGCTAAACACTTTTGTCTCAGCCTCCTGTTTTTAACTACATTAATAACTTTTCGCCCAATTTCGTGATAGCCAACGTGAAAATTGCGAGATACTAAAGTTAATAATGAAATAAATTAGGGCGACGATTCCGTAAATAGTGAATACTTGTCCTGTTTGTGCGTAGCGCCCCATTAAGATATAAGATTTGCCAAAGAGTTCTTGTAAAGCAATTACGGAATACAAGAAACTTGTATCCTTGATGACAGTAACAAACTGAGAAACGATCGCTGGTAAAACATTGCGAATGGCTTGAGGCAAAACAATATGATAAAGAATTTGCCAATTTGAAAACCCTTGAGAACGCGCCGCTTCAATTTGGCCTTTATCAACACCATTTAAACCACCACGAATAATTTCCGCTAAAGCAGCGGTAGTAAACACAGTAAAACTCACAATTCCAGCAGGTGTGGATTTGATTTTGAAAATCAAAAAAATAACATAAATCCACAATAAGTTTGGAATATTACGCACCACTTCTACATAAATACTGGCAAGTAACTTCAGTGGTCCATGGGTTTGATTTCGCAAAACGGCTAGAATGGTGCCAAAAATCGTACTCAAAATAATTGAGACGAAGGAAATATAGAGCGTCAATTTTAAGCCGTTAAATAGAAATTGAAAATTATTTGCTGTCAGTAATTGACGCATTTCTTCTGAAAAAGGCATCTGTTTTCCTCCTATCTGCTATATGCTTTCTTATTTTTTTCTTCCATTTTTCTAGCCAAATTCGCTAATGGGAAGCAAAGAATGAAATATAAGAAACCAGCAAGCGCAAAGGCGGGAATATAGTTCAAGTTGACAGACGACCAACTATTGGCAGCAAACATTACGTCAGCGCCAGAAATAATGGCAACTGTTGACGTATTTTTAATTAGATTCACTACTTGATTGGTTAAAGGCGGTAACATAATCCGCCATGCTTGTGGTAAAATCACATACCGCATCGTTTGACCATACGTTAATCCTTGGGAGTAAGCCGCTTCAAATTGCCCTCTTGGGACAGCTCCGATTCCTGAGCGAACCACTTCAGAAATGTAGGCGCCATGATAGAGGCCTACACACAGAATGGCAATCGTAGTAATAGAAAATGAAAGCAGCGGGCTTAGCAGAGGAAAGCCATAATAGACTACGATAAATTGAATCAACAAAGGTGTGTTTTGAAAAAATTCTACATAGACACGACTAATTGCGTGTAAAAGTTTACTTTTGGTCGCTGATAAACTGCCAAAGAAAATGCCTAAAGCAAAGGCAACTAAGATCGCTCCTAAAGAAAGCAGAATAGTATAGAGAAATGCCTGACCAAAAATTCGCCAATCTTGAAATAAAGCTTCCCAACGATATAAGGCAAATGGCCCTTCTTCAAGCCAGGAAATATTGGCTAACAAAAACATAAAAATCCCTCCTAAAATTTTTGATTCTTCAAGTCTTAGGAATGATTAATTTTTTAAGCCCCAGTCTTGATAAATTTTTTCTAGTGTGCCGTCTTTTTCCCATTTTTCAATTAAACCATTTAGATAATCATTTAATTCAGTATTTGCTTTCTTTGTGGTAATTCCATATTCTTGTGGCGAAAAACCATCTTTTAAAATTTCTGTCTTGCCATCCACATAGCCAGATAGGATTGATTTATCCACTGAAAATGCATCAATTCGTTTAGAAGTTAACGCTGTTTTTAATTCTGGATAGGAACCTAATTCTTGATAAGTAAATTTGATTCCTTCCTCTTGCGCTTTTTTCTCTAAGTTTTCTTTTGTCGTAGCAGATTGTGCAACGCCGATTGTTTTTCCGTCTAAATCTTTCATGCTGGAGAAGTTATCCTCTTTGCGCACAAGGAAACCAATCTCATCTGTATAATAGGGAGTTGTAAAATTATAAGTCTTTTTACGTTCATCAGTAATTGTAAATGTAGCAATTACCATATCTAGTTCACCATTGTCTAAAAGGGGACCGCGCGTTTTCGCTGTCACGCCCACAAATTCCACATTCTCTTCGCTGCCGGTAATTTCTTTCGCAATCAAGCGTGCAATATCTGGTTCCATTCCTTCATTTTTGTTTGTATCAGGATTCATATAGCCAAAATTAGGAATGTCTTCTTTGACACCTACTTTAATTTTCCCTGCTTTTTTTAATTGTTCTACTGTGACCGTTTTGTTTGATGAAGCACTTTTGGAAGTTGAGTCATTGTTGCCGCTACCACAGCCCACAATGATGCCTGCTAATACAAGTAAGGAGAGTCCAGCCAGCCATTTATTTTGTTTTTTCATTCCTTCATTCCTCCAATTTTTTGTTTTTTATTCATTACCCGTTATGAATAATTTTACTTAGAAATTCTTTTGCACGAGGGTTTTCAGTGCTTGTAAAGAAATGTTCAGGCGTTCCTTGTTCAATAATCTGTCCTTGGTCCATGAAGATTACACGGTCAGCCACTTGACGAGCAAAGCCCATCTCATGTGTGACACAAACCATGGTAATATTTTGTTTGGAAAGATCGACCATTACATCTAAAACTTCTTGAATCATTTCTGGATCAAGTGCCGAAGTCGGTTCATCAAAAAGGATAATCTCAGGATGCATATTTAAGGCACGAGCAATAGCGACCCGTTGTTGCTGCCCGCCAGAAAGCTGCGAAGGATAAGCAGAAGCTTTATCAGCCAAACCGACTCGTTCTAAATACTCCATGCCAGTACGAACCGCTTCGTCTTTGGAAACGCCCATCACTTTAATCGGTGCTAACGTTAAATTATCAATAATCGTTTTGTGAGCATATAAGTTAAAATTTTGAAAGACCATGGCAACTTTCTGGCGAACCTTTTGAATCGGTGCTTTCGGTTTGGTGATGTCAATGTTATCAATTACGACGGAACCATCATTGACTTTTTCCAATTGGTTCATACACCGAATTAATGTACTTTTGCCAGAGCCAGAGGGTCCGATAATGACAATTTTTTCTCCTTGTTCTACATTTAAAGTAATATCTTTTAAAACGTGATGCTCCCCAAAATACTTATTTACATGTTCTAAAGAAATCATAGGCAGTCTCCTTTGCAATCATTTGGCAGAAAAGATAACAGAGGATTCGGTGAGAAACATGTTATTTAAATTAAATTAACCAAATGTATTTCTAATTGTATTCTCAATGTTAGGAATTATAACATACAAAAAAATGAATTACTAGTTTTTTAATCGAAAAAGATTTCCTTCAAAAAAAGAAATAAATGAGAGCAAAACAGGAAAAATTGACAATAGTCCTTAAAAAGTAGAAAATAAAGGCAGTGAATAAAAGGCAAAGGTAGGATGAGAATGAGCAATCAAGAAGCCATTGGATTAATTGATTCTGGCGTTGGTGGATTAACTGTTTTAAAGGAAGCGCTAAAACAATTACCAAATGAACGATTAATTTATTTAGGAGATACAGCCCGTTGCCCATATGGTCCACGACCAGCCGAACAAGTCGTTCAGTTTACTTGGGAAATGGCCGATTTTTTATTGAAAAAACGAATAAAAATGCTAGTAATCGCATGTAATACCGCGACGGCTGTCGCATTAGAAGAAATTAAAGCTGCCTTGCCAATTCCAGTTGTCGGTGTTATTTTACCTGGCGCACGAGCAGCCGTTAAAGTCACAAAAAATAACAAAATTGGTGTCATAGGTACCTTAGGGACAATCAAAAGTGCTTCCTATGAAATCGCCATTAAAAGTAAGGCACCAGCAATTGAGGTGACTAGTTTAGCTTGCCCTAAATTTGTCCCCATTGTTGAAAGTAATCAATATCGTTCTTCCGTAGCAAAAAAAATTGTGGCAGAAACACTTCAAGCACTACAATTAAAAGGACTTGATACGTTGATTTTAGGTTGTACCCATTACCCGTTGTTACGTCCGGTGATTCAAAATGTGATGGGGAGTCATGTGACATTAATTGACTCAGGAGCCGAAACAGTTGGCGAAGTCAGCATGCTTCTCGATTATTTTGACATTGCCCACACGCCTGAAGCGCCTACACAGCCCCATGAATTTTATACAACTGGTTCTGCAAAAATGTTTGAAGAGATTGCAAGCAGTTGGCTTGGTATAGAGAACTTAAAAGCACAACAGATTCACTTAGGAGGAAACGAAAATGATTAGACATGATAGTCGTGCACCAAAAGAATTGCGAAAGATCACTATTGAAACCAATGTTTTTAAACATCCAGAAGGTTCGGTGGTTATTTCGTTTGGTGATACAAAAGTAATTTGCTCAGCCACTGTCGAAGAAAAGGTTCCCCCATTTTTAAGAGGCGCGGGAACAGGTTGGGTAGCAGCTGAATATAGCATGCTCCCTCGAGCGACGAACACAAGAAATATTCGGGAAAGTGCGAAAGGAAAATTAACAGGGCGAACAATGGAGATCCAACGTTTGATTGGGCGGTCATTGCGAGCTGTTGTTGACTTAGAAAAGTTAGGGGAACGGAGCATTGTTGTCGATTGTGATGTGATTCAAGCAGATGGGGGAACCCGTACAGCTAGTATTACAGGCGCTTTTGTTGCTCTACGCTTAGCAGTCAATCATTTATTGATGACTGGTGCGCTAGCGGAAGACCCAATTAAAGAGCATTTAGCTGCTGTCAGCGTGGGCATTTTACCCGATGGTTATTGTGTGCTGGACTTAGATTACGCAGAGGACTCGAATGCTGCAGTGGATATGAACATCGTGATGACCGAGTCTGGTGAATTTGTGGAAATTCAAGGAACGGGTGAAGAAGCTACCTTCTCAGGAGATGAGTTAAATGCCATGCTCTTTTATGGAAAAACAGGGATCGAGGAATTAATTGCGTATCAGAAAGAAGCGCTTTATGCTTTAGCCTCTGAAGAAGTCCCTTCGCAAGATTCAGAAGAGAAAGTGATTGTCATTGCAACTAGAAATCCTGGTAAAGCGAAAGAGTTTAGTTCAATTTTTGGTGAAAAAGGATATACAGTTAAGACGTTATTAGATTATCCAAATTTGCCAGATGTAGAAGAAACTGGTCGAACATTTGAAGAAAATGCTCGTCTAAAAGCTGAAACAATTGCAGAAATTTTACAGAAACCAGTATTAGCAGATGATTCAGGATTAATTGTTGATGCGTTAGGGGGAATGCCGGGAATCTATTCTGCTCGTTTTGCTGGTGAACCAACTAACGATGCTTCAAATAATGCGAAACTATTGCATGAGTTAACGGGCGTGCCAAAAGAAAAAAGACAAGCGCGTTTCCATTGTACATTGGTTTTTGCTGAACCAAAGAAAGAAAGTCTGGTGGTCGAAGCTGAATGGCCAGGAGAAGTCGGCACGATTCCTCGTGGTGAAGGAGGCTTTGGGTACGATTCACTTTTCTATGTTCCAGAGCTTGGTAAGACAGCAGCTGAATTGTCTGGAGAAGAGAAAAATAAAGTTAGTCATCGTGGACAAGCAGTGGCAAAATTAAAAGAACAATGGGAAGAATGGCTAAAAAAATAGGAGTTGAAACGTATGAAAATCTTGGTAGTAAGCGATAATCATGGCGACCGTGACTGTTTAGTTGACTTAGTGAATCATTATGAAGGACAAGTCGATGCACTCTTTCACTGTGGTGATTCTGAATTAGAACCGACAGATGAACTTTGGCAGAAATTAATTGTAGTCCAAGGAAATTGTGATTTTTATGATGAATTTCCCAAAACTGTGACTAAAAAAGTGGGGGATCAAGTTATTTATATGACACATGGTCATTTGGCCAATGTTAGAATGGGGCTCACGACACTTGCTTTACAAGCGGAAGAAGCAGGAGCGACAATTGCCTTGTTTGGTCACACTCATGTACTGGGCGCAGAGCGACACAATAACATTCTCTTTGTTAATCCGGGAAGTATTCGTTTACCTCGTGGACCAATTCAAGAGAAAACATATGCCATAATTGAAAGTACACCTGAACAATATCTCGTTCAGTATTATAACAAAGAGCACCAACCGTTGGAACGATTAAAGGCAACGTTTACGAAGTAAGTGAATGTTAAGAAATAAGTGCTACTTTTTTATTTATCAGATTTTGAGCGTAGGACAAAAATCTCTTTTGGATTTTTGTCCTACGCTCTTTTTTTAGTCGACTTGGATAACCTTTAAGCCGGTCTTACGAAGTTCTGTAATTAAAGTTGATGAGCAATGTTTGTCTGTAATCAAACAATCAAAAGCGGTAATATCAGCAATTTTAAATTTAGATGTCAAGCCGATTTTTCGATGGTCCGCGACCAGAATTTTTACTTTTGTTGTTTGTTTTATCATAAGCTCATTAATTTTTGCTTCATTGAAAATTTTTGTAGTGACGCCATGTTCTAAACTGACCCCGCTACAGCCAATTACGCAAACATCGGCATGCGTTGCGGTGATTGTGTTAATGGCAATATCTCCTACCAGAACTTCTTTGGGAAAACGTAATTCGCCTCCGGTCAAAATATAATTGTATTGAGAAACATGAGGCTTGGTGGCAATTTTTAAATTATTCGTTACGATGGTCAGATGGTCGGCCTTTAAATAATGGAGAATATTCAAAGCAGTGGAACTTGAATTGATGAAAACGGTATCATAATCACTTAGATAGCTACAAGCAACACGAGCAATGGCTTGTTTTAATAACTCCGGTCCTGATTGATCAAAGTCTTTCTGATTTTGGTCGTTGTAAATACAATACCCATATTTTCGAATGATGTCATTCTTAGTTTCTAAGACATTTAAATCACGACGAATTGTGCTTAAGGAAACATTTAAAGCATCTGCTAATTTATAGGTAGTCATTTGTTTGTTTTTTTGCAGCAGCGCGAGAATGTTTTGTTGCCTTTTTTCAATGGTTTCTAATGAACTTTTCAAGTAATACAACCTCCTTTAGTTATTTTTTTGGACACGGTCCCCCATGAAATAGTATAACTCATAGGAAAACAAAACACGTAAAAGAATCATTAAAAGTGCAAACAATCATATAAAAGGGTTTTCATTGTGATTTTTTGCGGCTATGATTTTCTTATAAAGCATAACACAATCATTTGAGAAGAGGAGTGGTAGCATGAGCAAATCGATTCATGAAATTACAAAAGAAAGTTGGTTGAAGGCGACATTTCCAGAATGGGGCACTTATTTAAACGAAGAAATTAATCAGACAAATGTGCTTCAAGGAACGGTTGCACTCTGGTGGCTTGGTTGTACAGGCATTTGGCTGAAAACGCATGAGAACACGAATATTTTATGTGATTTATGGTGTGGAACAGGAAAACAAACGCACGGGAACGGCTTAATGAAAAATGGCCATCAAATGATGCGCATGAGTGGTTGCCAAAAAATGCAACCTAATTTAAGAACACAACCTTTTGTGATTGATCCTTTTGAAATAAAAGAGGTAGATGCTTTAGTTGTCACACATATTCATTCAGACCATTTGGATATTCACACAGCTGCTGCTGTTCATCAAAATTGTCCTAAGGCTCTATTTATTGGTCCAAAAGAAGTAGTGAAAACATGGCAGCGTTGGGGTGTTCCGGCAGAAAAAACACGGGTTATAGAGCCTGGTCAAGAAATAAAAGTGAATGATGTGAATGTAGTGGCCTTGGAAGCTTTTGATCGAACCGCGCTAATTACTTCTGATGATCCTGAAAATACATTTAAAGGTAAAATGCCTCAGGACATGAATGAACTAGCTGTCAATTATCTATTTGAAACCTCAGGTGGTACGGTATATCACGCCGGAGACTCTCATTATTCTAACTTGTTTGCGAAACATGGTAATCAATATGCAATTGATGTTTGCTTAGGAGCATATGGCGAAAATCCTCGCGGTATCACAGATAAAATAACTTCTGTTGATATGTTGAGAATGGCCGAATCTTTAAATGCGAAAGTAGTCATTCCCGTTCATTATGATATTTGGTCTAATTTTATGGCGGATCCAAAAGAAATCATGGAAATTTGGAAATTTAAAAAAGATCGTTTACATTATCAATTTAAACCATATATTTGGCAAGTGGGTGGCAAATTTGTTTATCCAGATGACAAAGACAACTTAGAATTTAACTTTGATCGTGGCTTTGATGATGTTTTTGTTAAAGAAAATGATACACCATTTCCTTCATTCTTGTAAGAAAGGCTGGATGTACAATGTTAACTTATTTTTGGGAGCAAGAGCTTATTCATTACCCTGATAAAGAACCGGTTAGTTGGCAAGAGGCGATTCAGGAAAGTTGTTTGATTTTACTCCAAAAACACATCATCGATCAGAGTTATGTCGATGAGATTATTCAGTGTGTCGAAACGTTTGGACCTTATATCATCATTGCTCCTGAAGTAGCCATGCCACATTCATCAGAGGAAAGCGCAGGCGTTTTTGGAACGGCCATTTCTTTTACAAAATTTAAGCAATCTGTCACTTTTACTGGCGATCAAGAAGCAAAAACAGCAACATTATTTTTTACATTGGCAGCCCAAAATCCCGCCGAACATCTTGAAAATATTCAGCAATTGATGGATTTATTGATGACGGATGGCGTGATTGCTGACTTGTTAGAAACAAACACGCCAATGGATTTTAAAGAAGTTATGGAGAAATATCAATTATAGGGGGAAAAATCAATGGGGGAGTTCTTGTTAAATAGTTGGACTTATTTTGCTACGAACGTTTTAACACAGCCAGCATATTTGATTGGTTTCATTGTGTTATTAGGTTATCTCTTGTTACGGAGGCCCTTTTATGAATGTTTAGCAGGTTTTCTGAAAGCAACAGTTGGTTATTTTATTTTGAGTGTTGGTTCTGGTGGTTTGGTTAATAATTTTCGCCCTATTCTAGTAGGCTTGAAAGAGCGATTTAATTTACAGGCGATGGTTACCGATCCATATTTCGGGCAAAATGCAGTCGATGCAGGATTGATGAAAACCTTTGGACGAACCTTTGGTGATGTGATGATTTTGTTATTGATCGCATTTATTATGAATATTTTGTTGGTTCGTTTTCAAAAATATACAAAATTGAGAGCCGTTTTTACAACAGGGAATGTTCAGATTCAACAAGCAGCTACCGCTTTCTGGATTTTACTCTTTTGTTTTCCTAACTTAGGTAGAATCGAAGTACTAATTTTTATGGGCTTAATTCTTGGGTGTTATTGGGCAGTTGCTTCAAATTTAACGGTAGGGATTACGCAGGAATTAACAGAAGGTGCTGGTTTTGCGGTAGCCCATCAACAAATGTTTGGCATATTTATTTTTGCAAAATTAGCAGAATGGTTGAAAAAACGTGATCAAAAGAAACATCGTTCAGAGAAGGTCGATAAAAAATTGGAAGATATCGAATTACCAGGATTTCTATCCATTTTTAATGAAAATATGGTTGCTACGTCCATTTTGATGCTCTTTTTCTTTGGCATTATCTTGCTTGTTTTGGGACAAGATTATTTAATTCAAGCTAAATTTATGCAAGAAGGGCAGAGTTTCTTCTTTTATATCATGACCACTTCATTAAATTTTGCTGTCTATTTAGCTATCTTACAATTAGGCGTTAGAACCTTTGTCGACGAGTTGACGCAGTCATTCCAAGGGATTTCAAATACCATTTTACCAGGCGCTGTTCCTGGGATTGACGTAGCAGCGACTTTCGGATTTGGCTCGCCCAACGCAGTAACAATTGGGTTTCTCTTTGGCGCATTAGGCCAGTTTTTAATGATTGGCTTACTGATTCTATTAAAGTCTCCGACAATCGTTATTGCGGGTTTTATCCCATTGTTTTTTGATAACGCTGTCATAGCTGTTTATGCAAATAATCGTGGCGGAGTAAAAGCTGCTTGTTTATTCCCATTCCTTTCAGGTTTAATCCAAGTAGGTGGCTCAGCTTTATTTGCTACATGGATTGGATTATCTCAATATGGCGGTTATTTGGGCATGTTCGATTGGGCGACAGCTTGGCCGTTATTTACAATCATTATGAAAGTTCTAGGCTATGTTGGCGTAGCAGTGGTGGTGATTGGGTTACTAATAATTCCGCAACTTCAGTATCGAAAAAATCCAGAAGGTTACTTTATGATTGTCAATGATTATGAACAATATGCTAAAAAATTTCAAGAGAATTAAAGGAGGAATTTAAAATGAGAATACTTGTTTCCTGTGCCAATGGTTCTGGCACGAGTCTAATGATGATGCGGAGTGTTGAAAAAGCAATGAAAGAACTAGGTGTACCGATTACAAAAATTCATCATTGCGCCATTTCAGAAGGAAAAAGCTCTGCTAGCCAATACGACGTTGTTTTTACTCCAGTCAATTTTTTACAAATGTTTCAGCAAGCAGAAAAACGTGGAGTCACAGTGATTGGCATTAAAAATGTAATGTCTGCAAAAGAAATTCAAGAAAAATATATGGCTTCAGATCGTTATCAAAAATCTGAATAAAAGGATGGGAAAGATGAAAAGACCAAACTTACAAATCGCTTTAGATCATAATAGCTTAGAAGACGCTTTAGCAGATTGTATGAAAGTCGGAGAAATTGTCGATATTATCGAAGTTGGCACTATTTTGTGTTTACAAGAAGGCCAAAAAGCAATTCGTTGTTTAAAACGCATGTTTCCTAATAAAACGATTGTTGCTGATACAAAATGTGCTGATGCGGGCGGTACAGTTGCTCGTAATGTCGCACAAGCAGGCGCTGATTTCATGACGGTCATTTGTTGCGCCACCTTACCAACGATGGCTGCAGCTCAAAAAGAAGTCCGAGAATTACAAGTAGAACTATATGGAAATTGGACAATGCAACAAGCTCGACAATGGCGAGAATTAGGGATTAATCAGGTGATTTATCATCAAAGTAGAGATGCTCTTTTAGCTGGCGGCAGTTGGGGAGAGAAAGATTTGAATAAAGTTCAAGAACTAATTGACTTAGGCTTTGAAGTGTCCGTCACAGGTGGTTTAACTGTCGAAACGCTTGAATTGTTTCAAACAATGGCAGTCGCAACATTTATTGCGGGCCGTGGGATTACTGAATCAAAAAATCCTGAACAAGCAGCCAAAGATTTTCAAAAAAAAATCGATCAGATTTGGAAGTGATAAAATGGCACGAATTGGACTGTATGAAAAAGCACTCCCGCAAAATTTAACTTGGGCGGAACGATTAACATGGGCCAAAAAGTTAGGATTTGATTTTTTAGAAATGTCAATTGATGAATCCGATGAACGTTTAGCACGATTGGCTTGGACACCAAGCCAGTTACAAGAACTTTCTCAATTAATGGTGAAAGAAGATTTTTTTATCCATTCTTTGTGTTTAAGTGGTCATCGGCGGTTCCCTTTAGGCTCTTTAAATAAAGAAACACGTGAAAAAGGGCGGAAAATTTTATCTCAAGCGATTCGTTTGGCTCATCAATTAAACATACGGGTAATTCAAATAGCTGGCTATGACGTCTTTTACGAAGAAAAAACTGCCGAAACAAGGGAATTTTTTCTTCAAGGTCTGAAAAAGGGCGTTGAGGAAGCTACACAATACGGTGTCATTCTGGCTGTTGAGATTATGGATGACCCTTTTATGAATAGCATACAAAAATTTCTAGAAATTAAGGAACAAATTCCGTCTCCTTTTTTGCATGTTTATCCTGATTTAGGTAATTTGTCTGCTTGGCCGGAAAATAATCCGGCGGTTGAGCTTGAAAAGGGAATTGCTGAAATCGCTGCTATTCACTTAAAAGATACCTTCGCTGTAACAGACACATTTGAAGGGAAGTTTCGGGAAGTTACTTTTGGAGAAGGCTGTGTTGATTTTACAGGCTTATTGAAAACACTCAAGCGGTTAAACTATAGTGGTCCTTTTTTAATTGAAATGTGGAATGAAACGGATTTGAATTTTCAAGAAAAAATTCAAGCCGCGCAGCAGTATCTCTATCCCAAATTAGCAGAGGTGGGTTATTATGAACAATAAAGCGATCATCCAAGCAATGAAACAACGTGTTTATGAAGCGAATCTGGCTTTGCCAAAACTGGGCTTAGTCAAATTAACGTGGGGCAATGTTAGTGAAATCAATCGGTCATTAGGGATTATCGTAATTAAACCAAGCGGCGTCAAGTATCAAGAAATGACCAAGGAACAGATGGTAGTGACTGATTTAAACGGACAACTATTGGAAACCAATGCATTAAAGCCGTCTTCTGATTTACCCACGCATCTTTATCTCTATCAAAAAATGCCAGAAATTGGAGCGATTGCGCACACGCACTCCCTGAATAGTGTTACGTGGGCTCAAGCAGGGCGAGCCTTACCTCCTTACGGTACCACCCATGCGGATGCTTTTTATGGCGCTGTACCTTGCACAAGAGCGCTCTCTGAAAGTGAAATTAAAGAAAACTATGAAGAAGAGACTGGCAAAGTCATTGTTGAAACATTTCATGAACAAGAACTAGATCCTTTAGCAGTTCCAGGAGTGCTAGTTTATGGACATGGCCCATTTACTTGGGGAATGACTCCGGAAAAAGCAGTTGAAAACAGCTTGATTTTAGATGAAATCTGTTCAATGGCACGTTTGACGGAAATAATTAATCCAGCTGTTGAACCAATTGATCATTTTTTATTGGATAAACACTATCTTAGAAAACATGGGATTTCTGCTTATTATGGTCAGTGATGGCTGTGATGAAACGTGTGAAAAAGAAGGATAATTGACTGATTAATTGGTCTTTTATAAAAACTTAGTTGTCTGTTATGGGACAACTAAGTTTTTATTTTTTAAGAAAGCGTTCTCTTTTTTTGGGGAGAATAGAACAAAACGTTAATTTTCGTTTGTTAAGTTATGAAGAATTTGCGAATTCCAAGACTTTTTCCGCAGAATTAGGTACAATAAGTTACGTGTTAAAGAATTAGAAATGGAGGCAACCCAATCATGATAGGGACTGCTGTAAAAGAATTATTATTAGAAAAACAAGAAACGTTTTTAGTACCCGCCGAAAATGTCGCCAATGTAATGTGTTTAAATCCGTTAAGTCACGCGGCATTAGTCTTATCGCAAGTTCGCTATTCCAAGATTCCTGTGTTAGATAAGGGAGATCGCTTTGTTGGCTTAATCGGCTTGACAGACGTTGTAGATAAAATGTTTGATTTGACTTCAGTGGATTTTGAAAAATTGAATGAATTTACTGTGGCCGATGTAATGGAAGTCAATGTTCCTGTAATTGGTGAATCGTGGGATTTAGAAGAAGTGTTACATTTATTAGTAGATGCTTCTTTTTTACCAGTGGTTGATGATAATCAACGCTTTAAAGGTATCATTACACGCAAAGAAATTTTAAAAGCGGTCAATCATATGGCGCATGAATTAGAAAAACATCATCTTGTTCTGCCTAAATCAGAAGAAGAAATGAAAGTAATTTAAATAAAACGCAAGAAACTCTTTACTTTTTTCTCATAAATGCGTTATTCTGTATGATAACACGAAGTAAAGGAGTGCTGTGATTGGACGCATATGAGATTATTCAGTATATTGGCGATGCCAAAAAGCAAACGCCTGTTAAAGTAACACTGAAAGGGCAATTAAAAGAAGTCACGTTTCCGGAAACAATTAAGGTCTTTAATAATTGTAAAACTGGGACATTGTTTGGCGATTGGGCTGACGTAAAACCTTTTTTAGAAGCAAACAAAGAAAAAATTGAGGATTATGTTGTAGAAAACGATGCACGTAACTCAGCAATTCCTTTTCTTGATCTGAAAGACATTAATGCTCGGATTGAACCAGGTGCTTTGATTCGCGAAAAAGTTGAAATTGGCGATCAAGCGGTGATTATGATGGGGGCTATTCTAAATATTGGCGCCGTCGTTGGTGCAGGGACTATGATTGATATGGGCGCTGTTTTGGGCGGTCGTGCAACTGTAGGGAAGCATTGTCATATTGGCGCAGGAACGGTTTTAGCTGGTGTCATTGAACCACCAAGTGCCGCACCTGTGGTTATTGAAAACGAGGTTGTCATTGGAGCGAATGCGGTCGTACTAGAAGGGGTTCGTGTTGGTGAAGGTGCCGTTGTGGCTGCTGGGGCAGTAGTTGTGGAAGACGTTCCAGCGCATACCGTTGTTGCAGGCGTGCCAGCAAAAGTAATTAAACAAATTGATGATAAAACCAAGAGTAAAACAGAGATTTTAGAAGAATTACGTAAACTCTAAAAATAAATTAGTCAGTCGCGATGAAGAAACTTCTTCATGGCGGCTTTCGATTACCCAAAAAATGAAGGAGTGGCTTTTGTGGAGCAAGAAGAATTAATTGCGATTAGACGGCAACTACATCAAATACCTGAAATCGGTTTAGAAGAAAAGGAAACACAAGCCTTTTTACTTAATGAAATTGATAAAATGAAGCAACCTTATCTGCAAGTTCGAACATGGCAAACGGGGATTTTAGTCTTCATAGAAGGCAAAAATCCTCAGAAAACCATCGGCTGGCGTGCTGATATTGATGGTTTACCTATTCAAGAGGAAGTGATTTCTGCTTTTCAATCAAAACGACCAGGGTTTATGCATGCCTGTGGGCACGATTTTCACATGACAATCGGTTTAGGGGTTTTGAAAGAATTAAGTCAACAGCAACCAGACAATAACTTTTTATTTTTATTTCAACCTGCTGAAGAAAATGAAGCAGGGGGTATGTTGATGTATGAAGACCATGCGTTTGGTGAGTGGTTACCTGATGAATTTTATGCGCTTCATGTTAATCCTGATTTGCCAGTCGGAACTATTAGTACCAGAGTAGGGACATTGTTTGCTGCCACTTGTGAAGTGAACATTACCTTAAAAGGAAAAGGTGGACATGCGGCTTTTCCGCATCAAGCGAATGATATGGTCTTAGCGGCCACCAATTTAATTCAGCAAGCGCAAACGATCGTTAGTCGAAATGTTGATCCTGTGGTTGGGGCAGTCGTTACTTTTGGGACTTTTCATGCAGGGACTGCCTGCAATGTGATTGCCGAAGAAGCAACTTTATCTGGTACAATTCGCACATTGACAGCAGAAACTAATGAACAAACGCAGCGAAGAATTCGCGAAATTAGTGAAGGTATTGCGCAATCTTTTCAATGTGAAGTAACTGTTCATCTTGATCAGAAAGGGTATTTACCTGTAGTGAATGAGCCCGCATGTACCACGAATTTTATTGAATATATAAGCAAACAAGCAACAGTTCAATTTCAACAAGCACCGGTTGCAATGACAGGTGAAGATTTTGGCTATCTATTGTCTAAAGTCCCAGGCACGATGTTTTGGTTAGGCGTGGCAAGTCCCTACAGCCTTCATTCTGCTAAGTTTGAACCGAACGAAGAGGCGTTATTGTTTGGAGTGGAGGCAGTTAGTGGGTTTTTAAAATCATTGGACAATTAGAAAAACAGCCACCAGATAACTAATAAATATCTGGTGGCTGTTTTTTATTTTGCAATAATGGGCGTATTGGGAATCGTAAAGCCGGCCTCTGTTAATGCTTTGATATATTGAGCTAGAAATTCTTCTTTGACCGCAAATTGTTTGCCGTTTAGTACATACATGGTCGTTCGCACCGCAAAGTTACCATTGCCTAAATCGACCATACCAAAAATATCTGGCCCAGTTTGAATACTTTCGATATACTTTTCTTTTAACGTTTCATTGACTTCTGTAATCACTTCACAAATTTTTTCATAACCTTCTTCAGGATTGATGCGGACATCAATTAACACTTGCATATTGGCACGAGACAGGTTACTGATTGTGGTGATGTTTCGGTTTGGAATAAAATGAACAGTTCCATCAACCGCTTTAATTTGAGTGGTTCGTAATCCGACAGAAGTAACAGTTCCTTCAATATTTAACGCCAATAAGCGAATATAATCACCTACATCCATTTGTTGTTCTAAAATAATGAAAAATCCGGTAATTAAGTCATTCATGAATCCTTGAGCCCCTAAACCAATGGCAACACCGGCAATTCCCGCTCCAGCTAATAATGAGCCAACAGGCACACCGACAATGGTCAAAAGAGAATAGATGAAGAAAAAGAACAGCGTATATTGAAATGCATTAATGATTAAAGTGTGTAATGTTTTTAAACGGCTTTCACTAAAATGTTGCTTTTTACTATAATTTGCATAGGTGCGATCAATTAAATATTTCCCGATTCGCTGAATAATAAAAAATAGAAAAATTAAAAATAAAATTGATAAACTTTTTTCAATTAAGGTAGCGACAATGGCATCCCAATTAATATTGTTCCAAAAGCGTTGTAGCGCGCTCACTTTTTTTACGGTCGCTTCTGCTAAATCAGGAGCAGAAGAATCGACTGTTTCAGTACTGGCTAAACCAAGTATCAACATAAAAATCCAACTTTCTCTAAAATTTCTTCTGGGTTTCCACCATCGCGTGGTCCAGCCCCACAATGCGCAGCGATTCGCGGATGCCA
>OKJE01000050.1_pt1 | contig 63697 bp, 46 predicted proteins | sample 1610151 | NCBI WGS metagenome assembly OKJE01 (sample SAMN04436626, study PRJEB24849) | human gut metagenome | biome: human gut; feature: NICU; material: stool | host: Homo sapiens | place: USA: Saint Louis, MO | collected 2009-12-25 | reverse complement strand
CTCTTTAAGCCATCTTAAATGACTCTGAGGTGTCTGTTAAACCCGTGGCGATTCAAATTAAACAATACCACCACTCGCTATCGCTCGCAAATTCGGCGTTATAATACCACAAATGAAATTAAATGTCAACATAAGTCTATTGCTTTTTTTCTGATTGTATGCTCATAAATGGCTAGAAACTTTTTTGTTTTGCCACACAACTCAAAGTTAAGGGCAGACGTTGACATCCGGCGCGGATAATCCGAACTTACAGCAAGTTGGCGGTGCTTTTGCCATCTTCTGAGGGTTCCTGTTTCATCGGATGGCCTAATAACTCCGCTCCTCCACAGGCAATAACGGCATGCCCTGCCGCTAAAATCCTTTCAGCCCTTAGCTTGCCATAATGGCTGCTTGAGGCGTCATCTGAAACTGGCTTGAAATTGTTATCGCGTTCGCGCACGGTCACAAGTTCGCCGCCATTCCAAATCAGCTTGTAATCAAGCTGCCTTTTCAATTCATAAGTCTCGTTGGACAGGAAACGTTTAGTGCTCTTAGGACGCCTGGATAAAGAGGTTGCAGCCTCAAGATTTTCGATCACAACAATCGCGTGGTTTTTGCTTAGTGTTGTTGAAATCTTATGGAAATGGTCTTTACGCATATTCGAAATGCGATTTAACAAGCGGTTTACTTTGTGCCTTTGTTTGACCCAATTAGAGCTAAATCTCTTCTTCTTGCGCAGACGCTTAATGTTTTTCTCAAGAGACTTTTCCATTTTGGGTAAAGATGCCTGAGACAAAAAATCAGTGCTGTCAGAAGTGGTGATGCATTCAATGTTGCTGGTATCAAGACCTATCATTGATGATTGCTGCGATGAAGGCTCATCAACCTCAGCTTCGGTCTGCAAACTCACATACCATTTATCCAGTTTCATTGAAACCGTGACGTTTTTAACCACGCCTGTAATGGAGCGACTTTTTCTGTAACGCACCCAACCTAACTTAGGCAATTGGATTCTTTCATTGCCTTCATCAAGCTTCACACGCTGAGTGGGATAACGGAATGCATCATTTTTGCCCTTCTTTTTTGGAGAAGGAAAGGTTGCTCTACGTGCAAAGAGATTGTTGAATGCTTTATCAAGATCCTTCAATGATTGTTGAAGGATTTGGGAAGGGGCATTGCTCAACCATGACATTTCTTCTTGGCTTTTCCATTCAACTAGCCACGGTGCCATTTTATTATAAGGGATGTAGCGATCACCATTTCGCCAGATGTCGCTTTGCATAGTTAGAGCACGATTGTAGACAAAACGACAAGCACCAGCGAATGACTTCATAGAAGCAATCTGTTCTGGAGTTGGTTTCAATTGAAACTTGTATGCTTGACGCCTGATCATTTCGACAACTATGCAACCTAAAAGTAGACTTAAAATTGGGGGTATTTCATCAGTAAACACACTGTAATGGCAATGCTTTTACGGTTGAAAATAAAGCCCCCCGCAAATGCGGGGGAGCCTTGAGCTATTAGCCCTGAAGCAGAGACAATACCTGCTGCGGAACTTGGTTAGCTTTAGCCAACACTGAGTTACCCGCCTGCTGGATGATCTGTGCTTTAGACATGTTTGAAACTTCAGTAGCGTAGTCAGCATCCTGAATACGGGACTGTGCTTCAGACAGGTTAGTAGTAGTGTTGTTCAGGTTAGTGACCGCTGAATCCAGACGGTTCTGCACCGCACCCAGGCTGGAACGGAAATCATCAACCTGAGAGATTGCCTCATCCAGTGCGGCTAACGGGTCAGTGGTTTGGACCACATCATTATCATCAACCTCATCAGTGCCGAGAGTAATGACTGCTGATGCAGGGGTGCTTCCATCGGCGTCGGTGACCGTAACATCAGTGGAAAGGTCTACCTTCATGTATTTGCCGGTATCTGAATCTTTAACGGCATAAGCGTCAGCACCACCTGATTTATACTTCAGCAGGGTCACGCTGTTTCCGTCTGAATCCTTAATATTACTGCTTGATACAGCAACATCGTTAGAATCTTTTAAGGTGCCTGCTTCAGCATTCGAGTAGCCGCTGGCTACATTGAAATCTTTCAGACCTAATGTATCACTGTTAATTTTGCTCAGGTCGATGCTGATAGTTTGTCCATCATTAGCGCCAACCTGAATTTTCATAGACTGATTAGTCGAGAGAACTTTCACACCGTTAAACTGGGTCTGATCAGAAACACGATCAATTTCAGCCAGGCGTGAAGTGATTTCGTCCTGGATTGATGACAGGTCAGAATCAGAGTTGGTGCCGTTTTGCGCTTGAACAGTCAGTTCACGGATACGCTGTAAGTTGTTGTTAATTTCTGACAGCGATCCTTCAGTGGTCTGCGCCAGTGAAATACCGTCGTTAGCATTACGGGCAGCCTGAGTCAGGCCGTTAATGTTAGATGTAAAGCGGTTGGCAATTGCCTGACCAGCAGCGTCATCTTTCGCGCTGTTGATACGAAGACCAGAAGACAGACGCTCGATAGAGGTAGACAGAGCAGACTGGTTCTTGTTGATGTTGTTCTGAGTGATCAGCGAGAGGCTGTTGGTGTTAATTACTTGAGCCATGGTAAAAGTTCCTATTAATCAAATCATTTGGTTAAGGTTTGGGCTTAAACCCCTTCGGCTTCAGCGCCGTCATACCTACTATCGTCACGCCCCAGAAAAACTTTAACTTCCTTTTTATTTCTTTTTCCAAACTCACGTTCGGTAGGGGCTTGCATCAGGTAGCCTGTCAACCAGGCATCTTTATTAATCGGCACATTGGCTCAATTACTTAATCTTTTGGATAATGCCTAGGTGAGGTCAAAGGTGGGGTAAATTGTGAGGTCAAAGGTGAGGTATTTAAGCTTTATCCGTTCCCGGCGATCAAGAAGGCGAATGTAGATAGGCCAGCTTGCTTTGCAAGCGACACTTCCCGTATGCTGGTGAAAAGTAATGAGAGATTTACTTTAATGACTCGGGGTGCCCTTCTGCGTGAAGGCTGAGAAATACCCGTATTACCTGATCTGGATAATGCCAGCGTAGGGAAGTCAGATGCCTGACCGCATTCGCCTTCTTGCTCGCCGGTTGGGAGTTATAATGATCCGCCAACCTCAACGCTTTTCCGACGCGCATTTCGCGCCTGTACTCGCCCGCTTCGTCCAGCGCCAGCCGCTGGTGCACTGCATGACTAACGATGTCGTACAGAACATCACCGCCAACGTTTTGCTGGCGCTTAACGCCTCGCCCGCCATGGTGATCGATCCCGATGAAGCCGCGCAGTTCGCTGCCGTGGCCGATGCCCTGCTGATCAATGTCGGCACGCTGACCCGCGATCGCCGCGACGCCATGCTGGCGGCGGCGCAGGCGGCCAACGCGGCGCAAAAACCCTGGGTGCTCGACCCGGTGGCGGTCGGTGCGCTGACTCTGCGCACGGCGTTCTGCCAGCAGCTCCTTCCGCTGCGGCCTGCCGCCGTGCGCGGCAACGCGTCTGAAATTCTCGCGCTGGCGCAGCAGGGGGGCGGTGGACGTGGCGTGGATACGCAGCATCAGGCGGAAGCGGCGCTTGAGGCGGCGCGCGAACTGGCACAGCGGCATCAGACGCTGGTGGCGATCAGCGGCGAGGTCGATTACGTCACCGACGGCGTTGAGACGCTCAGCGTGCCCGGCGGCAGCGCGCTGATGACGCGCGTGGTCGGCACCGGCTGCGCGCTCTCCGCCGTGGTGGCCGCCTTTTGCAGCCTGCCCGGCGAACGGCTAAGCAATATCGCCAGCGCCTGCCGCGTGATGGCGCTGGCGGGGGAACGCGCCGCCGCGCAGACCGGCGCCCCCGGTAGCTTCGCCACGCTGTTTATCGACGCCCTGTGGCAGCAGGCACAGGAGGCGCGCGCATGAAGCGTATCAACGCGTTAACCATTGCCGGCACCGATCCCAGCGGCGGCGCCGGTATTCAGGCCGATCTGAAAGCCTTTTCCGCCCTCGGCGCTTACGGGACCAGCGTGATTACCGCGCTGGTGGCACAGAACACCTGCGGCGTGCAGTCGGTGTATCGTATTGAGCCAGACTTTGTGGGGGCGCAGCTCGATTCCGTGCTCAGCGACGTGCGCATCGACACGGCGAAAATCGGTATGCTCGCGGAAACCGCTATCGTGCAGATCGTGGCGGAGAAGCTGGAACGCGCCGCTATCCCTTTCGTGGTGCTGGATACGGTGATGGTGGCGAAAAGCGGCGATCCCTTGCTCTCGCCTGGCGCCATCGCCAGCGTGCGCGAGCGGCTGCTGCCGCAGGTGTCGTTAATCACCCCCAATCTGCCGGAGGCGGCGGCGCTGCTTGAGTGCGCGCCGGCGCGCAGCGAAGAGGCGATGCTGGATCAGGGCGAAGCCCTGATGGCGCTGGGCTGCCAGGCGGTGCTGATGAAAGGGGGCCACCTCAGCGACAGCGAAAGCCCGGACTGGCTGATCACCCGCGACGGCGCAGAGCGCTTTACCGCGCCGCGCGTTAATACGCGCCATACCCACGGCACCGGCTGTTCGCTCTCCGCCGCGCTGGCGGCGCTGCGCCCGCGTCATGACAGCTGGGAGTCAACGCTGCGCGAGGCGAAAGGCTGGCTGCAGCAGGCGTTACTGCAGGCCGATACGCTGGAGGTGGGCAGTGGAATTGGGCCGGTACACCATTTTCATCGCTGGTGGTAGGAAAGAGAGGGCGGCAGGCCTGCCGCCCTTACAGCGCCTCAAACCACTCGCTGTTGCGCTCGGCGATCGGCGTAATAGAGAAAATCATCTCCTGCAGATGGCGGCGCATCGCCGCTTCGGCGGCGTCGGCGTCGTGGTTCTTTAGCGCCGATAAAATCTCTTCGTGCTGCTCAATCAGGCTGTCCGGCGGTGAGACCTCGCTCAGCGTCAGAAAGCGCACGCGGTCCATCGCCGCTTTGATATTCTCCACCGTTTCCCACGCCAGCAGGCAGTTGATGCTCTCGGCAATCAGGCGGTGAAACTCATCGTCGAGGCTGAGAAAGGCCTGGCTGTCATGGCGATCGGCGGCCATCTTCTGCAGCTGAAGGTTGTGCTCCAGCGCCATCAGCGCCGCCGGCTCAATTTCCAGCGCCGCGCGCCGCACCACCGACACCTCTACCGCTTCGCGAATAAACCGACCGTCCGCGACGCGACGCGCGGAGATTTTGCGCACGAAGGTGCCGCGCTGCGGCAGCACCTGCACCAGACCCGCTTCCGCCAGCTTGATAAAGGCTTCGCGCACCGGCTGACGCGACACGTTAAACCGGGCGGACACTTCTTTTTCTGACAGCAGCGAACCCGGCTGAATGACGCAGGTCACGATATCCTTACGCAGATAACGATAAATCTGCTGGTTAACCGGTTCGCTGGTGGTGATGGTATAGGCGATTGACATGCGGCATATCCGTATTACGGCTGGCCTGAGCCAGCCCGTTGGGAAAGTGTCAGTCTAATCAGCGCGCTGCGACTGCGCCAGCGCTTTTGCTACTGAACAATTACAGCGAAGCGACCACCTGCGCCACCGTGGCGCGCGCGCCATGCTCGCGCAACTGCAGCCAGAAGCGCGTCAGCGTCGCGACCACCGCCGTATTCTGCGCCAGATCCTCGCCGAAGACCGCCTTCATCCCCAGCAGCGCCTTCACGCGCGCTTCGCCTTCGGCGCTGGCGGCCACGCGCTCCGCCAGTTCCGCCTTCAGCGGATCGCGGATCTCGATCGGCGCGCCTTGCTCATCCACGCCGCCCACATAGCGCATCCAGCCCGCGACGCCCAGCAGCAGCAGGTCGCAGTTGCTGCCGTTGTTCAGGTGCCAGCGCACGCTGTCGAGCAGGCGCTGCGGCAGCTTTTGCGTGCCGTCGGTGGCGATCTGGTATGTACGATGCTTAATGGCGCGGTTTTCATAGCGCGCAATCAGCGAATCGGCATAGGCGGTTAAATCGACGCCCTGGGTGCGCAGCGTCGGCGCCTGCTGCTCAAGCATCAGCCTGCGCGCGGCGGTGCGCAGGCTGGCGTCCGCCATGCAGTCGCTGATGTGCTCATAGCCGGCGAGGAAGCCGAGATAGGCCAGAAACGAGTGGCTGCCGTTCAGCATACGCAGCTTCATCTCTTCGAACGGCAGTACGTCCTGCACCAGCTCCGCGCCGGCCTCTTCCCAGGCGGGGCGACCGCTCGCAAAGTTATCCTCGATAACCCACTGGAAAAAAGGCTCAGCCCCAACCGCCACCGGATCGCTGGAGCCGAGACGTTCGGCAAGGCGGGCAAATGCGGCATCGGTCATCGCCGGAACAATGCGGTCCACCATAGTCGAAGGGAAGGTGACATGCTGCTGAATATAGTCCGCCAGCGCGCTATCCTGCCGCTGCGCCAGCTGCACAATCACGTTGCGCGTGACGTGGCCGTTTTCCGGCATATTGTCGCAGGACATGACGCTAAACGGCGGCAGGCCCGCGTCGCGGCGGCGGCGGATCGCCGCCAGAATCAGGCCCGGCAGCGAGCGCGGCGCATCGGGATGGGCCAGGTCGTGCACAATATCGGGATGATCCGGGTTAAGGTCGCCGCTGGCGGGATGATGGCAGTAGCCTTTCTCAGTAACGGTCATTGAAACAATCGCCACGTCTGGCTGGCTCATGGCGGCGATCACCGCCTCAATGCCGTCGCCTTTACCGTGCAGCGCCGAGGTCACGACGCCGATAATCCGCGTCGTGAGCGAGTCGTCAGCCATCTCCGTCAGGCTGTACAGGTGATCCTGCTGGCGCAGCGCCTGGATCAGCTCGCCGCTGTTGAGGTTAACTTCACAATAGCCCCAGTCGCTGCCCTGTTCCGCCAGCTTGTCGCTGCACAGCGCCTGATGGGCGCGGTGAAAAGCACCGAAGCCGATATGCACCATGCGGGTTTTTAGCTTGCGGCGGTCGTAGCGCGGGCGCTGCACGTCGGCGGGGAGGCGATCAATCTCTAACATAGTTCGTCCTTATGGCAAACGGGGCGTCCTGCGCCCCGGGATTCAGTCATGTCGATCTGTTTACACCGAAACCGGCTTCTTATTCACTTTCGGGCTGCGGATAACGAACAGCACCAGGAAGGCGCCGACGGCAGCGACGCCGCCTGCCAGCACAAAGGCGCTGTCAAACTTGCCGGTATGCTGCACGATAAAGCCGGTGACGATCGGGCCGATGATGCCCGACAGGCTGCCCACCAGATGGATAAAGCCACTGATGCTGCCGACGCGGCTCTTGTGCACCACGTCCTGAATAATCGCCCAGTAGATAGCCCCGGTGATGTAGAGGAAGAAGATGGAGATCGACATCATCATTACCGCAGAATTGACCTCTTTTACCGTACCCGCCAGCGCCACACAAACGGCGGCGGCAAACAGTGAGACCACCAGCACAATTTTACGCGAGAGCAGTAACCTGCCGGTAATATTGAAGATCTTGTCTGAGATCCAGCCGCCGAGCGCGAGGCCGACAAAGCCGACAATCCAGGGGATCATGGTGGTGATGGACATTGATTTGATATCCAGGCCGTGCGCCTGCACCAGATAGGCGGGGAACCAGCTCAGGAAGAAGAACAGAATATAGTTGTAGCAGAAGAAGGCGAAGGCGGTGACCAGGATAACTGGCTGGCGCAGATAGTAGCCAAAACCGTGCGACGCCTGCGCCAGATCCGCCTCTTCGCCCGGCTGCTCGGCTTTTAGCTGGTCGACCAGCGCGCGCTCCTCGGCGGAAACGTGGCGGCTTTTCGCCGGGTTGTCCGCCGAAACGAACAGCCAGATCGCCATCCATACCAGGCCAATCAGGCAGATGATCACAAAGGCGGGACGCCAGCCAAAGGCGAGGGCGAGATAGCCGATAATCGGACCAGCAACCGCGCCGCCCAGCGGCGAGCCGGCGCTCAGCAGACCCATCGCGGTCGCCGCCTGCTTTTTCGGGAACCAGCCGTTAATCGCTTTGTTGGCCGAGGCGCAAATAGGGCCTTCTGCCATGCCGAACAGCACGCGCAGGATCAGCATCGACCAGAAGCCGGTCGCCAGCGCGGTCATACCGCAGAACAGCGACCACATGCCGACCGCGATGGCGAGCACGATTTTCGGGCCAAAGCGGTCTGTGGCGACGCCGCCGACGAAGTTAAACAGAGCGTAGCCGAAGAAGAAGCTGCCGAAGATCATGCCGAACTGTTCGGCATTAATCGCCAGATCTTTTTCTACCAGCGGCAGGGTAAGCGAGAGGGCGACACGATCGAGATAATTGATCATGTAAACAAGGAAAAGCAGCAGTACGATTGTCCAGCGCAGATTTTTAAACATAGTGGCTCCAACGCTTTTTTATAGTGATATTACGCCGGCAGCGCGCCGCCGGCTGAATCCCCGGTGAGGGCAGGGCAACAGCTACATGGCCAGCACAACCTTGCAGCAGGTGCGGGGGTCTTTTTCAAACAGCGTCATCGCGCGTTCGATTTCGGCGAGCGGAAAGTAGTGGGTAACCAGTTTCTCCGGCTGGATAAGTCCCTGCGCCATCCATTCAATCACCTGCGGGAAACGGTGACTGTTGAGGCGGGAGGTAAACAGCGACAACTCTTTACTGGTCAGGCTCTGCTGGGTAATGCTGCACGGCTCGCCAGAGAAGCCGAGCAGTCCGATACGCGCAGCGGGCGAGGCGAGCGCCGCCGCTTCCGCCAGAATAGCGGGATGACAGGCGGCGTCGATAATCAGCGTCGGCTGCACCCCCTCCAGCTGCGCCGCCAGCGGTATCCCTGCGTTGTTAAACACCCGATCCGCGCCGCTGGCTTTCGCCAGCTCAAGCCGTTCCGGCAGGCGATCTACCACCAGCACCTGCGCCACCTGATAAACCCCCTTTAGCACCTGAATCGCCGTCAGGCCCATCGGCCCGGCGCCGTAGATCAGCGCCACATCCTGCGGCTGCGGCTTCAAGAAGGCGGTGATATTGGCCGCGATGGTGAAAGGCTCCACCAGGCTGGCCAGCTGGTCCGGGATGGTCTCAGGCAGCCGGTAAGCATTGCCGGCGGGTGCGACCGCATATTCGCTAAAGCCGCCGTCGCGGTGTACGCCGATAACGCTGAGCGTGGTGCAGACGTTAGGGCGGCCCACCGAGCAGGGATAGCAGCGGCCGCAGCTGACGACGGGATCGACCGCCACCCGTTCGCCGATGCGGCGCGCGTCCACTTCGTCGCCGACCGCGTCAATTACGCCGAAAAACTCGTGGCCGATAACGCGCGGGTATTGGGCGAAAGGGTTGTGGCCGTGCCAGATATGCACGTCGGAGCCGCAGATGCTGGCGTATTTCACCTTTACGCGCACCTCGCCCGCCGCAGGCGTCGGCAGCGGGCGATCCGCCAGCAGCAGTTCGCCCGGTTGTTCAATCACGACACTTTTCATGATGCGCTCCTTACCAGTTCCACAGCGTGCCATCTTCCAGACGGGCCACCGGCAGACAGGCGGGTTCGTAGGGATATTTTGCCGCCAGCTTCTCGTTGAATCCGATGCCCAGGCCCGGCTTGTCGCCCGGATGCATAAAGCCATCCTCGAAACGCCAGCTGGCGTCAAACAGCTCCATCATCTGCTCGGAGAAGCCCATATACTCCTGCACGCCGAAGTTCGGCACCCAGAGGTCAAAGTGCAGCGCCGCCGCCATGCAGATCGGCGAAAGATCTGACGGGCCGTGTGAGCCGGTACGCACCTGATAGAGCGAGGCGAAATCGGCAATGCGGCGCATCCCGGTGATGCCGCCGGCGTGGGTGATAGTGGTGCGGATATAGTCGATCAGCTGCTCTTCAATCAGCTGTTTGCAGTCCCAGATGCTGTTAAACACCTCGCCGACCGCAATCGGCGTCACGGTATGCTGACGGATCAGGCGGAAGCACGCCTGGTTTTCCGCAGGCGTCGGATCTTCCATCCAGAACAGGCGGTAATCCTCGACGCTCTTGCCGAAGCGCGCCGCTTCAATCGGCGTCAGGCGGTGATGCATATCGTGCAGCAGATGCTCGTTGAAGCCGAACCTGTCGCGGATCGCTTCGAACAGCTTCGGCGTAAAGTCGAGGTATTTCTCCGTTGACCAGAGCTGCTCTTCCGGCCAGCTGCCCTTGGTCGCCGGCTCATAGGCCAAGCCTTTGCCTTTCGCCATGCCGTAGGTGGTTTTCATGCCCGGCACGCCGCACTGGGCGCGGATCGCTTTAAAGCCCATCTCTTTGTGCTTCGCGTAGTCATCCATCACTTCGTCGATGGTATGGCCGGTGGTGTGGCAATAGACCATAACGCCGGTGCGCGACGCGCCGCCCAGCAGCTGATAGAGCGGCATATTTGCGGCTTTGCTTTTGATATCCCACAGCGCCGTATCGACCGCGGAGATGGCTGACATCGTCACCGGCCCGCGACGCCAGTAGGCGCCCTTATAGAAATATTGCCAGATATCTTCGATCTGATGCGCGTCGCGGCCGATCAGCTGCGGGCAGATATGATCTTTCAGGTAGGAGGCGACCGGCAGTTCGCGGCCGTTGAGGGTGGCGTCACCGAGGCCGGTCAGACCCTCATCGGTGGTGATTTTCAGGGTAACGAAGTTTCTGCCGGCGCAGGTGACAAAGACTTCGGCGTTAACAATTTTCATCTCTCGTGGCCTTCTTTCAGCAATCAATGCTGAAAAAGTACGCGCATTTATACTACCATACAAGTTGGTCGCGCGGAGTTGTGAAGGCAATCACAGAGAGAATTTGCCCCCTGTCTGAGGTCAGGGGATAGGGTTTGTTTTACCGGCCGGATAAAGATCATTACGCGGGCCAGTCTGCCCGCGTAAACGCCTGTTTTACTGCCCGAAACGTGACCTTAAGCCAGCAACGCGCACTGTGGCGGCAGGCGACAGCTCAGCGCGCCGGGCATCACCTCAATCTCAAACTCGCGGCCGGAAAGCGGTTCGCCATCCAGATTGAAGGTCATCTCGTTGGGGGAAACGATGCGCAGCGAGGTCAGCTTCGCGGTGACAATATTCGGGTTTTCATCGTTGCTGGTCAGCGAGTGCAGCAGGGTAGGCAACAGCTCCTGCGCGGTAACGATGCTCAGATCGAGCTGGCCATCATTGATCAGCGCCGAGGGACACAGGCGCTGCCCGCCGCCCGCCTGGCGGCCGTTGCCGACGCCGATTGCCAGCGCGTCACCCTGCCACTGAAAGCCTGGCCCGGAAATCTCACAGCTGTCTGGCTTTAGCGTATCCATACGCATCAGACCGTGAATAAAGTAGGAGACGCCGCCCAGTGCCGACTTCAGCTTCTCCGGCGTTTCGGTGGTGATACGGGTGCCGAAGCCGCCGGTGGCCATATTAATGAAATAGCGATCCTGATTAACCCGCGCCAGATCGATAACGTGGGCTTTGCCCTGCACCGCCAGGCGCAGCGCAGGCTCCATCTCGACGGGAATGCCGACGCTGGTGGCAAAGTCATTGGCGGTGCCGAGAGGAAGAATGCCGAGCACCGGCCGACGCGCGGCGTCAACGGCCGCCAGCGCAGTGGCAATCTCGTTAATGGTGCCGTCGCCGCCGCCGGCAACCACGGTCTCGGCGCCCAGCTGCAGCGCCTCCTCGACGTAGCGTTCGCCGTCGCCTTTCTCCCAGGTCACGCGCACGGCGACGTCAAAGCCTTCATCGCGCAGCGTGGTGACGGCCGCGCGCAAATCCTCGTTGCCCGCGCCTTTGCCATTAAGAATAAGTAGAGTCAGCGGTTTTTGTTCCATTGTCCGTTCCTTGAAAACCTACAAAGATTTCTGCTTATAGCATAGTCAGGGGGGAAAATTTACGGGAGAAAAGCGGAAAAAAGAAAACCCGCACGGGGGAGCCGGGCGGGTGAATGAGGTGGTTCCTGATACAACAGCTATTAGTTGTTACTCGTTAGCAGCAGGCGCAACTATAAAGGAGCGCGCTGCGACCGTCTGTGATCCTGTTCTAACTTCCCTTTTTTACTTGCAGAATCTGACTTATTTGCTATGGGGATCGCGCGTGGTGCTGCCGTCGGTAAAGTTGCGCAGCAGCAAGCCAAAGGCGAGCTCAACCTCTGCGGGCACCGGCATCCAGACGCGATGGCCGTCGCCGGGTGCCACCTCGATAGCGCCGCCGCGCGCGTCCTGCAGCGCCTCCAGCGTGCAGTTCAGGTTGCCGCCCGGCGTCATAATCTCCAGGCTGTCGCCGAGCAGGAACTTATTCTTCACTGCCACCTCCGCCCAGTCGCCGCGCCGCTCGCCGGTAAATTCGCCCACGAACTGCTGCCGCTCGGAAATCGAATAGCCCTGCGCGTAGTTTTGATAGCTGTCGTGGGTGTGGCGGCGGAGAAAACCCTCGGTGTAGCCGCGATGCGCCAGACCCTCCAGCGTGGTCAGCAGCGCGGGGTCGAAGGGTTTTCCGGCCGCGGCGTCGTCGATAGCGCGGCGATAAACCTGCGCCGTACGCGCGCAGTAGTAGAATGATTTGGTGCGGCCTTCGATCTTCAGCGAATGAACGCCCATCTTGCTCAGGCGCTCAACGTGCGCCACGGCGCGCAGATCCTTTGAGTTCATAATGTAGGTGCCGTGCTCATCTTCAAAGGCGCTCATTACCTCGCCCGGCTTCATCTTCTCTTCCAGCAGAAAGAGCTTATCGGTCGGCTGGCCAAGCCCCAGCGTCGGCGTGATCGCCTGCACCTCGACGATATTGCCCACCTCGTCCTGCCTGCCTTCCTCGACTTTATATTCCCAGCGGCAGGCGTTGGTGCAGGTGCCCTGATTGGGATCGCGCTTGTTCATATAGCCGGAGAGCAGGCAGCGGCCGGAGTAGGCCATGCAGAGCGCGCCGTGCACAAAGATCTCAAGCTCCATCGTTGGCACCTGCTGGCGGATCTCCTCGATCTCCTCCAGCGACAGCTCGCGCGACAGGATCACGCGCGTCAGCCCCATCTGCTGCCAGAACTTCACCGTCGCCCAGTTGACCGCATTGGCCTGCACCGAAAGATGGATCGCCATCTGCGGAAAGGCTTCGCGCACCAGCATAATCAAACCGGGATCGGACATGATCAGCGCGTCGGGCTGCATCTCCACCACCGGCGTCAGGTCGCGAATAAAGGTCTTCAGCTTGGCGTTATGGGGGGCGATATTCACCACCACATAGAACTTCTTGCCCAGCGCGTGCGCTTCGGCAATGCCTTTGGCGAGGTTCTCATGGGTGAATTCGTTATTGCGCACGCGCAGGCTGTAGCGCGGCTGGCCGGCATAGACCGCGTCGGCGCCGTAGGCGAAGGCGTAGCGCATATTCTTCAGCGTTCCCGCTGGAGAAAGCAGTTCTGGTTTCATGGTGTTCTCACTGATGTCAGGTCAGCATGCCGCCTGGCGCGGCACGTGCCGCGGCCGCGATACTGGCGGCCCGGCAAAAGGTGCAGAATTGTAGGCGGCGCAGCGCGCCAGCTAATTGATCTAGATCAACTGGCACAGATCCGCTTCCCAGCGATAGCCCATGCCGTAAACGGCGCGGATAAACGGCTGGTCGGCGTCGAGATTCTCCAGCTTGCGCCGCAGATTTTTGATATGGCTGTCGATGGTGCGATCGGTGACGACGCGGTAGTCGTCATAGAGATGGTTCAGCAGCTGCTCGCGCGAAAAGACTTTACCCGGCTCCAGCGCCAGGGTTTTCAGCAGCCGGAATTCGGCGGGGGTCAGCTCCAGCGGCTGTTCGCGCCAGCTCGCCTGGAAGCGGCCTTCGTCGATTTTCAGCGGCGACGCCTTGCCAGACTCTTCCGGCGCGCGCTTCACGCGGCGCAGAATGGTTTTTACGCGCGCCACCACTTCGCGCGGGCTGAAGGGCTTACAGATATAGTCATCCGCGCCAATCTCCAGGCCAAGCAGGCGATCGATCTCTTCGGTGCGCGCCGTGACCATAATGATCGGCAGCTCCGAGAAGCGACGGATTTCGCGGCACAGCGAAAGCCCGTCTTTGCCGGGCAGCATCAGATCCAGCAGCATCAAATCGGGCGGCGTCTGCTGGACGAAAGGCAGCACCTCGCTGCCGTGGGCGATATGGTGCGTGCGGTAGTTAGAGGCTTCCAGATAGTCGATCATCAGCTGCGCCAGCTTCGGCTCATCTTCCACTACCAGAATCAGCGGGTCGGTTTTTTCGGGGATCATCGTCAGTTACGGCTGGGGAACATAGCGCAATTGTAGCGCGATTTTCAGTCCACCTAAATCAGAGTGCTCCGCAGCGATATGGCCGCCGTGGGCATCAACGATATTTTTACAGATTGCCAGCCCCAGCCCCGAGCCGCCGCTGGCGCGATTGCGCGATCCCTCGGTGCGGTAAAAGCGCTCAAAGATTTTCGCCTGCTGCTGCGCGTCGACGCCCGGCGCGCTGTCGGCAAAGCTCATCTGCCACCAGGGCGCTTCATACCAGAGCCGCACCTCGACCTGGCCCGGCGCGTCGGTATAGCGCAGGCTGTTCTCCAGCAGGTTGGTGAAAAGCTGCATCAGGCGATCGGGATCGCCGAAGAAAGGCGCTTCGTCGGGCATCTGCAGCGTCAGCGTCAGACCGTGGCTGCGATAGCGTTCGTTAAAGCTGCCGGCGGTCACCTCCAGCAGCTGCACCAGATCGGTGGCCTGCTTGCGGTAGGCGAGGGCGCCTTCGTCGGAGAGCGACAGCTGATGCAGATCGTCCACCAGCTTGCTGAGCACGCCAACCTCGCTCTGCAGCGAGCCGATCGCCGCTGGCGTCAGCTTGCGCACCCCGTCCTGCATCGCCTCCAGCTCGCCGCGCAGGATCGCCAGCGGCGTGCGCAGCTCGTGGGAGATATCGGCCATAAAGGCGCGGCGCATGCTTTCGTTTTTCTCCAGCGAGCTGGCGAGGCGGTTAAAGTCCTGCGCCAGCTGGCCCAGCTCGTCGCGGCTGCCCACCTCGACGCGCGTGGCAAAATTGCCCGCCGCCAGGTGATGGGTACCCGCTACCAGACGTTTGACCGGCGCCAGCAGGCCGCGCGACATCAGCCAGGTGACCAGCGCCGCCAGCAGCGTCGACAGGCCGACAATCAGCCAGCTGGTGCGCTTTTGCTGATGATCGAAATTGATATCGGTGCTGCGCGTCAGCCGCTCGGGCGGCGAGCCGACCACCCAGCCGACCACTTTGCCGTTGCTGGTGGTGATGTTGCGCCGCGAGCCTTCCGGCGGCACCGGCGCGCGCGGCCCGACCAGCACCTTATACTGCTGGTCGATAATCCAGAACTGGGTGCGCCAGCCGTGCGGCGGCAGCTGATTGCTGCTGTCGGGATTCTGCTCCAGCGAGCGCAGTATGGTAAACACCAGCCGATCGTTATGCCGCAGGAAATCCCAGCTGCCGTGCTGTTCATACTGATCGGCCAGCGCGTCGCCGAGCATGGCGAGTTGCTGCTCGTTGCCGCGCTTGATATAGTCGACAAAGCCGTGCTCAAAGCTGAGACGCACGCCCCAGTGCATGGTGATCAGCACCAGCATGCAGGTGGAAAAAATGGCTAAAAAGAGTTTCGCGCTGATGCCCAGGCGCAACGGCAACTTCATGGTTTTCTCCGACGTCGCAAATCGACGTTTTTACTGGTTTCCTTCGGCACGCGCCAGAACACCAGCGCGGGCAGGGCGATAATCAGCGCCATGCAGGCCCAGGCGGTCATAAACAGCCTGTGGGTATGGTCGCTGCTGGCCAGCGCATCCTGACCAAATGCCCCCAGCAGCAGACCGGCGATGGTGACGCCCACGCTCATCGACAGCTGCATTATCATCGACAGCAGGCTGTTGCCGCTGGAGGCGAGTTCGTCGGGCAGATCTTTCAGCGTCAGGGTATTCATCGAGGAGAAGCGCAGCGCGTTGACCATGCCCTGCATCAGCAGCACCAGCGGCAGCAGCCAGAGCCAGCCGAGCAGCGCCACCAGCGGAAAGAGCAGTACCACCACGGCGAGGGCCAGGGTGGTGCCCACCAGCGCGTTGCGGTAGCCGAACAGATTAACGATGCGCACCACCACCCGTTTGATGCCCATATTGCCAAGCACCATCGGGATCATCATCAGCCCGGCGTGAAACGGCGTAAATCCCATGCCGACCTGCAAAAAAATCGGCGTCATAAAAGGCAGCATACCGCTGCCAATCCGCCCAAGGAAGCTGCCGAGCAGGCCAATCGAGAAAAGACGGTTGTCGAACAGCTTCAGGCTAAACAGCGCGTTGTCGTTGCCGCGCGCATGCAGCAGATAACAGAGCAGCGAAGCGAAGCCGATCAGGATCATCGCGCCCAGCAGCAGCGACGAATTGCTGCTGCGCCGGCCGTCGAGCGCCAGGGTCAGCGTCGCCATGCCGATGGCCAGCAGCAGAAAGCCGAGGAAATCGAAGCGCCGCGTCTGCATCGAGTAGTTGGGCATCAGCGTCAGGGTGGCGATAGCGCCGATAATGCCGACCGGGATATTGATCAGAAAGATCCAGTGCCAGCTGGCGTACTCCACCAGCACGCCGCCGAGCGCTGGCCCCACCAGCGGGCCGATCTGTCCCGGCAGGGTAACGAAGGTCATCGCCGACATATACTGCTCGCGCGGTACGATTTTCATTACGGTCAGGCGGCCGACCGGCACCATCATCGCGCCGCCGATGCCCTGCACCACGCGCGCCATCACCAGCTGATCGAGCGTCGAGGAGAAGGCGCAGAGCAGCGAGCCGACGCTGAACAGCACGATAGCGCTGAAGAAGATATTGCGCACGCCGAAGCGGTCCGCCAGCCAGCCGCTCATCGGCAGCGTGACCGCCACCGTCAGCAGATAGGAGACGATCACCGAATGCATATGCAGCGGACTGACGCCCAGGTCGTGCGCCATTGAGGGAAGGGCGGTGTTGACGATGGTGGTGTCCAGCGTCTGCATAAAGAAACCGAAGGCGACAATCCACAGCTGCCAGCGAACCGTCGCGTTTTGGGCGTTCATTGCTTTGCTCCCCCTTAAGTCTCTGCCGTACGTGCGCCTGCGCTGCGCCTGCGCCGCAGCTTATCCATATAGAGATAGACCACCGGCGTCGTATAGAGCGTCAACAGCTGGCTCATAATCAGTCCGCCCGCGATGGTGATGCCGAGCGGCTGGCGCAGCTCCGCGCCGTCGCCGCTGGTGATCACCAGCGGCAGCGCGCCAAACAGCGCGGCGAGCGTGGTCATCAGAATCGGGCGAAAGCGCAGCAGGCAGGCCTGGAAAATGGCGTCACGCGCACTCAGATTGCCGCTGCGCTGCGCCTCCAGCGCAAAGTCGACCATCATAATGGCGTTCTTCTTCACGATGCCGATCAGCAGCAAAATGCCGATAAGGGCGATCAGGCTGAACGGCGTATCGAACAGCGTCAGCGCCAGCAGCGCGCCGACCCCGGCCGAGGGCAGCGTAGAGAGAATGGTCAGCGGATGGACATAGCTCTCATAGAGTATGCCCAGCACAATATAGACGGCGGCGATGGCGGCGAGCATCAGCCAGATCTGGCTGCCCTGCGACTGCTCAAACACCTGCGCGGTGCCGGCGAAGCTGCCGCGCACGCTGGCGGGCACGCCGATAGCCGTCATGGTGCGGTCTATCGCCTCAGACGCCTGCGACAGCGAAACGCCCTCCGGCAGGTTGAAGGAGATAGTCGAGGCGGCGGAGAGCCCCTCATGGTTAACCGAAAGCGGCGCGTTGGCGGGCTGCCATCGGGCGAACCACGACAGCGGAATCGCCTTGCCGTCGCTGTTGATCACAAACATCTGCTCCAGCGCGCTGATATCCTGGGTGTAGCGCGGATCGACCTCCATCACCACCTTGTACTGATTCAGCGGCTGATAGATGGTGGAAATCTGCCGCTGGCCGAAGGCGTTGTTCAGCAGGGCGTTTGCCTCAGAGACGTCGATGCCGAGGCGCGACATGCTTTCGCGATCGTAGATCAGCGCCATTTCGCTGCCCTTATCCTGCTGATCGGAGTTCACGTCCGCCAGCTGCGGCAGCGCGGAGAAGGCCTGGCGGATTTTCGGCTCCCACTCGCGCAGCGCGGCGAGATCGTCAGAGAGCAGGGAATACTGATAGCTGGCGTTCGCCTCGCGGCCGCCGGCGCGCAGATCCTGCACCGCGTTGAGGTAGAGACTGGCGCCAGGCTCTTTCGCCAGCTTCGTGCGCAGCCGGGCGATGACCGCCTGGGCGTTTTCGCTGCGCTCGGAGAGCGGCTTTAGCGAAATAAACATCGAGCCGCTGTTGGTGCGCATGCCGCCGGTAAAGCCCACCACGCTCTCGACCGCCGGATCGGCCTTCACGATCACCATAAAATCCTGCAGCTTCTGGCGCATCGCCTGAAAAGAGATACTCTGGTCGGCGGAAATAAAGCCCATCAGGCGGCCGGTATCCTGCTCCGGCATAAAGGTTTTCGGCACCTGAATAAAGAGCCAGACGGTCAGGGCGACGGTGCCAAAAAGCAGCAGCAGCACCCAGCGCGCATGATTCAGCACCCAGCCCAGCGAGCGGCCATAACCCTGCTGGATCGCCAGCAGCATCCGGCCTGCGCCGCGGCGGCGCGGCTGGGCGCGCGGCGCATGCGGCTTCAGCAAATAGGCGCACATCATCGGCGTCAGGGTCAGGGAGATCACCATCGAGATGGCGATCGCCACCGACAGCGTAATGGCGAATTCAGAGAAGAAGCGGCCAATCAGCCCGCCGATCATCAGCAGCGGCAAAAAGACGGCGATCAGCGACAGGCTCATCGACAGCACGGTAAAGCCCACCTCGCGCACGCCGGTCAGCGCCGCCTGTAGCGGCTTCATGCCCGCCTCGACGTGGCGCGCGATATTCTCCAGCACCACGATGGCGTCATCCACCACGAAACCGGTGGCGATGGTCAGCGCCATGAGCGACAGGTTATTCAGGCTAAAGCCGCACAGGTACATCGCGGCGAAGGTGCCGATCAGCGACACCGGCACGGCAGCGGCGGGGATCAGCGTAGCGCGACCGGAGCGCAGGAAAACAAACACCACCATAATCACCAGCACCACGGCGATGGTCAGCGACTGCTCTACCTCATGCAGCGAGGCGCGAATGGTGGGCGAGCGGTCCTGCGCAATCTGCAGGTCGATAGCGGCGGGGATGGTCTGATGCAGCGTCGGCAGCTCGGCGCGAATGCGATCGACGGTATCGATCACGTTTGCCTCCGGCGTTTTACGCACCAGCAGCAGCACCGCGGGCTTGCCGTCCGCCATCCCGGCGTTGCGCACGTCCTGCACCGAGTCCTGCACGCTGGCGACGTCGGCCAGCTTCACCGCCGCGCCGTTGCTGTAGTGCACCACCAGCGGCGCATAGTCGCTGGCGCTTTTCAGCTCGTCGTTGGTGCGCAGCTGCCAGCGCTGCTGGCCATCCTCTACCGCGCCCTGCGGACGCCGCTGGTTGGCGTTGGCGATCGCCTCGCGCACCGCGTCCAGCGAGACGCCCTGATTAAACAGCGCCTGCGGATTCAGCGCGACGCGCACCGCAGGCAGCGAACTGCCGCCGACGGTGACGTCGCCGACGCCTTCGATCTGCGACAGCTTCTGCGCCAGCTGGGTCGAGGCGTAGTCGTAGAGCTGGCCGGGATTATAGATATCCGAGGTTAGCGTCATGATCATAATCGGCGCGTCCGAGGGATTGACCTTGCGCCAGGTAGGGCGGCTCGGCATCCCGGTCGGCAGCAGGCTTTGCGCCGCGTTGATGGCCGCCTGCACGTCGCGCGCCGCGCCGTTGATATCGCGGTCAAAATCGAGCACCAGGATAATGCGCGTGCTGCCGAGCGAGCTGGTGGAGGTCATTTCGCTGACCCCGGCGATGCGGCCCAGCGAACGCTCCAGCGGCGTCGCCACCGACGAGGCCATAATCTCCGGCGAGGCGCCCGGCAGCGAGGCGGAAATCACAATTACCGGAAAGTCGACCTGCGGCAGCGGGGCGACCGGCAGCAGGCGAAAGCCGAGCGCGCCCGCCAGCGCAATGGCGATGGTGAGCAGCGTCGTCGCTACCGGACGATGGATAAACAGCGCGAAGAACCTCACTGCTGCGCCTCCCGGCCGTGAAAGCGGCGGCGCGCGGCGCGGCCGAGGCGATCGAACAGCAGATAGATCACCGGCGTGGTAAACAGCGTCAGCACCTGGCTCAGGATCAGCCCGCCCACCATGGCGATGCCGAGCGGGTGGCGCAGCTCCGCACCGACGCCGGTACTGAGCATCAGCGGCAGCGCGCCCAGCAGCGCCGCCAGCGTGGTCATCAGGATCGGACGGAAGCGCAGCAGGCACGCCTGGAAGATGGCGTCATAGGGCGTCATCCCCTGTTCGCGCTCGGCGGCCAGCGCAAAGTCGATCATCATAATGGCGTTCTTCTTCACGATGCCGATCAGCAGAATAATGCCGATAATGGCGACAATATCCAGCTCGCCGCCGCTCACTATCAGCGCCAGCAGCGCGCCGACGCCGGCGGTGGGCAGCGTCGACAAAATAGTGATGGGATGAATAAAGCTCTCATAGAGCACGCCGAGCACGATATACATCGCCACGATGGCCGCGACGATCAGCCAGACGGTGCTGGTGAGCGCCGCCTCGAACGCCAGGGTGCTGCCCTGGAACTGGGTCATCAGTTCGGAAGGCATGCCGAGCCGCGCTTCCGCCGCGCTGACCGCTTTCACCGCGTCGCCCAGCGAATAGCCGTCGGCGACGTTAAAAGAGAAGGTCGCCGACGGGAACTGATCGAGATGGTTAATGCTTAGCGCGCTGTGGCGCTGCTCAACGCTGGCAATGGCGCTGAGCGGCACGCTGCCGCCGTCGGCGCTGGTCAGCCGGATCCCCTCCAGGCCCGCCAGGCCGGGCGTGGTGCGGTTATCCTGCTCCAGCACCACGCGATACTGGTTCGCCTGGGTGTAGATGGTGGAGATCAGGCGCTGGCCAAAGGCGTTATAGAGCGCGTTATCGACGTCGGCCATGCTGATGCCGAGGCGGCTGGCGCTGTCGCGATCGACATTGACGTACGCCTCCAGCCCCTGATCCTGCCAGTCGCTGCTGATGTCGCGCAGTTCAGGCGACTGGCGCAGCGCCTCCAGCAGTTTGGGCACCCAGGTGCCAAGCGATTCCAGCGAGCCGGACTGCAGCGTGAACTGATAGGGGGTGCGGCTCGCCTGGGTATCAATGGTGAGATCCTGCACCGGCTGCAGCCACAGCGTAACGCCGGGAAGCTGGCTGATCTGCTGCTGCAGCCGCTGCTGCACCTGCGGAATGCGGTCATCGCGCTCGCTCAGCGGCTTCAGGTTGATCTGCAGACGCGCGCTGTTGAGAGCGGCGTTGGTGCCGTCGACCCCCACGAAAGAGGTGATGCTCTGCACCGCCGGATCCTTCACGATTAGCGAGGCGACGTCGCGCGTGCGCGCCGCCATGCTGGCGTACGAGACGCTCTGCGGCGCCTGCAGCGTGCCCTGAATAATCGAGTTATCCTGCTGCGGGAAAAAGCCTTTCGGAATCACGATCCACAGCAGCACGGTCAACAGCAGCGTGCCGAGCGCCACCGACAGCGTCAGCCAGGGATGCGCCAGCACCTTGCGCAGCCAGCGGCCATATCCGGCGATGACCCGCTCAAAAAAGGCTTCGCTGGCGCGCGAAAAACGGTTCTGCTTGCGCAGCGACTCGGCGCTGAGCATGCGCGCGCACATCATCGGCGTCAGCGTCAGCGAGACCACGGCGGAGATCAGGATCGCCACCGCCAGCGTCACGGCGAACTCGCGGAACAGGCGGCCGATCACGTCGCCCATAAACAGCAGCGGGATCAGCACCGCGATCAGCGAAAAGGTGAGCGAGATAATGGTGAAGCCGATTTCGCCTGCGCCCTTGAGCGCGGCAGTAAGCGGTTTTTCCCCCTTCTCCAGATAGCGGGTGATGTTTTCAATCACTACGATGGCGTCGTCCACCACAAAGCCGGTGGCGATCGTCAGCGCCATCAGCGTCAGGTTATTGATAGAGAAGCCGAGGAAGTACATGGCGGCGAAGGTGCCAACCAGCGACAGCGGCACGGCGACGGCGGGAATGATTGTCGCCGGCACGTTGCGCAGGAACAGGTAGATAATCATCACCACCAGGCCGATCGCCAGCATCAGCTCATGCTGGGTATCGGTGACCGAGGCGCGAATATTGGTGGTGCGATCGGTCAGCATCTGCACCTTTACCGACTTCGGCAGCGCGGCGGTGAGCGACGGCAGCAGCGCGCGGATACTGTCGGCGGTGGCGATAATATTGGCGCCCGGCTGGCGCTGCACGTTAAGCACGATGGCGGCCTCGCGGTTCGCCCAGGCGCCGAGCCAGCGGTTTTCCGCCCCCTGTTCGATAGTGGCAACATCGCCGAGCCGGACCGGCGCGCCATTTTTATAGCTGACAATCAGCTGACGGTAATCCTCCGCCGACTTCATCTGGTCGTTGGCGGAAAGGGTAATCGAGCGCTCCGGGCCGTCGAGGCTGCCTTTCGCCGAGTTGACGTTGGCGCTGCTGATAGCGGTGCGCACCTCTTCGCTGCTGAGGCCGAGCGCCGCCAGCGCCTGGGCGTTCATCTGCACGCGCACCGCCGGGCGTTGACCGCCGGAGAGCGTCACCAGCCCGACGCCGGAAACCTGAGAGATCTTCTGCGCAACGCGCGTCTCCACCATATCCTGCACCTGGGTCAGCGGCATGCTGCTGGTGGTGACCGCCAGCGTCATAATCGGCGGATCGGCGGGATTGACCTTGCTGTAGACCGGCGGGTTAGGCAGGTCATTAGGCAGCAGGCTGGTGGCGGCGTTAATGGCGGCCTGCACTTCCTGCTCGGCAACGTCGAGCGGCAGCGTGAGCTGGAACTGCAGGGTAATCACCGATGCGCCGCCGGAGCTTTGCGACGCCATCTGCTTTAGCCCTGACATCTGGCCGAACTGGCGCTCAAGCGGCGCGGTAATGGCGGAGGTGGTGACGTCCGGGCTGGCGCCGGGATAGAGCGTCACCACCTGGATGGTTGGATAGTCCCCTTCCGGCAGCGCCGAAACCGGCAGAAAACGGTAGCCGAGGATGCCCGCCAGCAGAATAGCGATCATCAGCAGCGTGGTGGCGACCGGACGTAAAATAAACTGACGCGACGGTCCGCCGCTGGCGTCAGGAGGCGTAACCTGCATTACTCGCGCGCTCCTTTTGCCGGTTGCGCCGCGCGGCTACTTTTCAACGCGGTGCTCTGCGGCGCAACGACCTCAACTTTCGCCCCTTCCGTCAGGCGATCCAGCCCGTCGGTGACCACGCGTTCGCCCGCGCTCAGGCCGGCGTTAATCACCACCTGATGGCTGTCCTGCAGGCCAGGGGTGACGCTTTTCTTGCTCACCTTATTGTCGCTGTTCACCACCCAGACAAAGTAGCCTTCATTGCCCATCTGCAGCGCGGCGGTCGGAATAACGATGGCGTCCTGCAGGGTATTGACCTTCAGCCGCGCGTTAACGAACTGGTTAGGAAAGAGTTTGTCATCCTGATTGTCGAAGCGCGCCTTCATCTTGATGGTGCCGGTGGTGGCGTCGATCTGGTTGTCGATGCTGAGCAGCGCGCCCTGGGTCAGCAGCGTCTGGTTGCTGCGATCCCAGGCCTCGACCACCAGCGGCTGGCCGCTTTTCTGCGCCTGCATAATCTCGGGCAGATAATTTTCCGCCAGGCTGAAGAGCACGTCGATGGGATGGGTCTGGGTGATCACCACCAGACCGTTGGTATCGCCGCTGGTGATGTAGTTACCGACATCCACCTGCTTCAGGCCGACGCGACCCGCTATCGGCGACGTAATGCGGCTGTAGGTCAGATTGAGCTGGGCGCTGGCGACGCTGCCTTCGTCCGCCTTAATGGTGCCCAGGGTTTCGCTCACCAGCGAACGCTGGGTATCCAGCTCCTGCTGCGACACCAGCGAGGTTTTCGCCAGCTTTTCAAAGCGCGCCAGGTCGCGGCGGGCGTTCGCCAGCGTCGCCTGATCTTTCGCCAGCTGGCCCTGCGCCTGAGTTAACGCTACCTGATAAGGCCGGGGATCGATCTCCGCCAGCAGCTGGCCCGCTTTGACCTGCTCGCCTTCCTGAAAATGGATCGCCATCAGCTCGCCATCGACGCGGCTGCGCACCGTCACGGTGCTGGCGGCGGTGACGGTGCCGAGCCCGCTTAAAAAGTGCGGCACGCTCTGGCTGACGGCGGTGGCGGCCTGCACCGGGGCCGGCGGGGCGCCTGCGCCCCCTTTGCCGCGCTGCGGTCGGGTTGACGCCTGAGGGTCGGCGTCAGGCTGCGCCGGATGGTGCCACCAGTAGTAGCCGCCTGCGGCGGCAGCCAGCAGGGCCAGCAGCAGCAGGCTCTTTTTCAACAAGGAAGGTCGGTTCATCTTATCGGTTGCTCTCCAGCAGTGTCGAAATCCCCAAAACGCAGGCTGAAACGCGGCAGCCTGCAAATAGCAGAGTGTAGACCCGCAACGCGGGCAGAAGTTGAAGGAATTAAGGATATCTGTCAGACCGACGTAAGTATCCCTGTCAGAACAAACTTATCGAGGAATTACGCATAAGGAGTGGTTTTTGCTTTTGCTATGCTGTTAAGCAGGGCATTTCTTACAGAAGGAGAAAATGATGAGTCAGGTTGAAACCCGCCAGCTCGGCGATACCGGTATTCAGGTGCCGCTGCTGACCTTCGGCGGCAACGTCTTCGGCTGGACGCTGGATGAGGCGAACTCTTTTTCCTTGCTCGATGCGCTGGTGGAGAAAGGGCTGTGGTTTATCGATACCGCCGACGTCTACTCGCGCTGGGCGCCGGGCAATAAAGGCGGCGAGTCTGAGACCATTATCGGCAACTGGCTGAAAAAGAGCGGCAAACGCGACCGCATCGTGCTGGCGACCAAGGTCGGCATGGCGCTTTCGCCGGAGAAAACCGGCCTGAAGCCGCAGTATATTCGTCAGGCGGTAGAGGATTCGCTGCGCCGTCTGCAAACCGACTATATCGATCTCTATCAGGCGCACCGTGACGATACCGATACGCCGCTGGCGGAAACCCTCGCGGCGTTTGATTCGCTGATCAAAGAGGGCAAGGTGCGCGCCATTGGTGCCTCCAACTACAGCGCGCCGCGCCTGCAGGAGGCGCTGAAGATCAGCGAGGAGCAGGGCCTGGCGCACTACGCCACCCTGCAGCCCGAGTACAACCTTTACGATCGCGAAGGCTACGAGTCGGGGCTGGAGGCGGTGGCGACCCGGCATGGGCTGGGGGTGATTAACTACTATTCGCTGGCGAGCGGATTCCTGAGCGGCAAATATCGCAGCGCGGCGGACGCCAGCAAAAGCGCGCGCGGGCAGGGCGTGGTGGAGAAGTATCTCAATCCGCGCGGCCTGAAGATCCTGGCGGCGCTGGATGAGATCGCCCTGACGCGCGGCGTGACCCCGACCCAGGTGGCGCTGGCGTGGCAGATTGCCCGACCCAGCATTACCGCGCCGATTGTCAGCGCAACGTCGCTCGCTCAGCTCGACGATCTGATCGGCGCAAGGCAGCTGCGCCTGACGCCGGAAGAGAGTGAAAAGCTGACCCAGGCCAGCCGCTAATCCCGCCAGACGGGGCGTTAGCGCCTCGTCTTTAATTTGCGTGCCATATAGTGCGTTAATTTCAGCCGCGTTTCTGTTCAGCGATCCCCTTCACAATTGTTTGAAGAAACTGTCTCTTTGCCTATTCGTGCGCACATTTTTACAAAAGTTGAACTTTTTGCAGCACTATTCTCTGCGTGGAAATAACCTCCATCCAGATAAGAAGAACGATTATGAACACAAATAAAGCAGTGCAACGCTTCCCGCTGCGCCGAGTGGCGGCCGGCTCCCTGATGTTTGCCATGCTGAGCGCCTCTGCTGTGGCCGCAGACGCTTTCAGCTATGACTCGCCTTATATGTTCGGCGACTGGGGCGGTTCGCGAACGCAGCTGGAAAATGACGGCGTTAAATTTGACGTTAATTACACCATGGAAAGCGCATCGAACCTCGGCGGCGGCGCCGATACTAACACCTCTATGCGCTACAGCGATCAGTGGGCGTTCGGTGCCAATCTCGATCTGGAAAAGCTGCTGGGCTGGCAGGATACGCAGTTCCAGGCGACCATCACCAACCGCGACGGGCGTAATATTTCCGATCAGGTGGCCGATCGTCGCACCGGCATGCTCTCTTCGGTGCAGGAAGTGTACGGACGCGGGCAGACCTGGCGTCTGACGCAGTTCTGGCTGAGCAAAGGGTTGTTTGACGACGTCGTCAACCTGAAAGCGGGTCGCGTGACCGTGGGCGAAGATTTCGATAACTTCGACAGCAAGTTCCAGAACCTGGCGTTCGGCAGCGGCCAGGCGGGTAACTGGCGCGGCGACCGCTGGTTTAACTGGCCGGTATCGCAGTGGGGCGGCCGCGTGAAGCTCAATATCACGCCGGAAGTCTTCTTCCAGGTCGGCTTCTATAACCAGAACCGCGCTAACTACGATCGCGGCGACGGTTTCCGTCTCGATACCAGCAACTCCGAGGGCAACCTGGTGCCGGTGGAACTGGGCTGGAAGCCGACGCTGGGCCCGGATAAACTGCCGGGTAACTACCGCATCGGCTACTACTATTCGTCCGCCAACGGCGACGTTTACGGCAGCTGGCGCGACGGTGCCTATCAGGATAAAGATCACGCCTACGGCGGCTACGTGCTGTTACAGCAGCAGCTGACCGCGCAGGGCGGCGACGCCAGCCGCGGCATCGGCGTGTCGGTGCAGGCGGTGATGAACGATCACAAAACGTCGAAGACCGACAACTATCAGTCGATCGCCTTTACCTGGGCGGGGCCGTTTGATGCGCGTCCTGAAGATGAGATCGGCATTGCCGCGGCGCGTATTCACGTTAACAGCGACTACACCCGCGCGCAGCGTCAGCAGAACGCCGCCAACGGCGAAACGGACTTTAACAGCCCGACCTATCTGCCGATTCAGGATGGTTCGGAATATAACTACGAGCTTTACTACAACGTGAAGCTGGCGAAATGGCTGCAGGTGCGTCCGAACGTGCAGTATATCGTGGCGCCGGGTGCGGTAAGCGAAGTGAAAGACGCCTTTGTCGGCGGCATCAGCGCCAATATCAACTTCTGATAGCGCAGCGGCCTGAGGCTGACGCCTCAGGTCGCACAGAACATGGCATGGTGCAAAGCCTGCCGCGACCGGGACAAAACGCCGGGCGCGTTTTTGCTCAACGCGGCGCCTTGCCCCTTTACGGACGCACCTCAGAGATGAGGTGCGTCTTTTCTTTTAGCGAAACATGACCTCTGCCCAGCGCGCCAGACCGGCCGTAACCGAGCCGAAGTCATCACCGCTGGCGATGGGCGTCTCCGGCAGCGCCTGCTGTAGCGCGGCGCGCAGCACCGGCGAACGCGCGCTGCCGCCCGTCAGATAGATCACCTCGGGTTTTGCGTCGCAGCTGGCGAGCGCCAGATGCACCTGCTCCAGAATACGCTCCAGCGGCTGATTAATCGCCTCCTGCAGCATGCCGTCGCTGATGGCGGCCTGCATCTGTGGCGCGATAAAGTCGAGGCTGGCGTCGAAAGCGGCGCGATCGGAAAGGGCGATCTTGCTCTCCTCCGCCGCGCGCACCAGACGATAGCCGAGCTTCTGCTGCCAGACTTTCAGCAGATGCGCCACCTGTTCGCTCTGTTCCGCGTCGCGCACCAGATCGCGCAGCAGCTTGCCGCAGGCGGCGGAGTAAAACTCGCTCTGCGCCGGTACGTCATTAATCGCCACCGCGTTCCACCACGGCAGCGCGGGCAGGGCGGTGCCTTTCTGCGTCCGGCCGCCGAGGCCGAGCAGGGGCATCAGGGTTTTAAACGCCAGCATAATATCGAGATCGTTGCCGCCCACGCGGCAGCCGCTGTGGCCGAGCAGGCTCTCGCGGCGGTCTGACAGCTTGCGCCACTCCGGCCCCATCAGCAGCATCGAGCAGTCGGTGGTACCGCCGCCGATATCCACTACCAGCACGCGCGTCTCTTTGTCCAGCGTCGCTTCGAAATCGAGTCCCGCCGCCACCGGCTCGAACTGAAACTCCACGTCGCGGAAACCGGCGCGCTTCGCGGCGCGCAGCAGAATGCCCTGCGCCTGGGCGTTAGCGTCGTCGCCGCCGAGCCCCTGAAAGTTTATGGGACGGCCAATAACCGCCTGATCGATCGCCGCGTCGAGCTGCGCTTCGCCCTGTTCGCGGATATGGCGCATCATGGCGCACACCAGGTCTTCAAACAGCGCGATCTGCTGCGGCTTCAGGCCGCTGGCACCGAGAAAGGATTTGGGGGATTTAACGAACCAGGTCTCTTCCGGGTCGGTCATATAGTGCTGCAGCGCGCTCAGGCCGAACTGTACGCTGGTGGCTGACACCTCGATATCCTCTTCGCGGTTGTAGCGCAGCGCGCGCTGCAGCAGCGCGGTGGTCTCCGCGTCCGGGGTCGCGACCTGATGGTGGCGATAGAGCCATTCGCTCACCGCTTCGCGCGTGGGTGCGGCAATCATCGACGGCAGCAGGCGCTGACCCTTCTCCAGCGTCAGCAGACGCGGCGTGTGATTTTCGCACACCGCAATGGAACAGTTCGCCGTACCGTAATCGAAACCAATGAACATCTGATGCCCCTCCCGGAAAAAAGGGGGCGACTTTAGCGCAGCTGGGCGGGGCTGGCAAGCGGCTCAGCGCGCCTGCGGCGCGTAAACCATCAACCGTCCGCGGCCGGCATTTTTGGCGTTATAACAGGCGATGTCCGCCTGCGACAGCACCTCGGTACCGACGCCGTTGTCGGCGGCTATCTGCGTCAGCCCGGCGCTGGCCCCCACCTGATACACGCTGCCCTGCCAGTTAAATTCATAGCTGTTAACCGCTGAGACGATGCGCTGCACCACCTCGCACCCCTGCGGCATTGCGCATTCCGGCATCAGCAGGGCGAACTCGTCGCCGCCGAGGCGCGCCAGGAAATCGGCGCCGCGCAGATGGCGCTGCATCAGCTCGGCGAGTTCGCGCAGCAGCGCGTCGCCCGCCGCGTGGCCGGCGCTGTCGTTGACCGCTTTAAACTTATCGAGATCGATAAATGCCAGCACATGCTGATGCCCACGCGTCACCGCGTCGCCCAGCAGACGCTGCAGCTGACCATCGAAGCTGGCGCGGTTCGGCAGCCGGGTCAGGGTGTCATGCAGCGCGCTGTAGCTAAGGCGCTGCATCATCTGGCGCGATTCGCTGACGTCCTGAATAACGATGACCGCCCCGATCTCTTCCCCCTCCAGGGTGCGCAGCGGGGTGATGCTGTAGTGGATCTCTACCACGCCGCCGTCGGCGCCGTGCAGCACCAGTTCGTCATCCAGATCGGGGGTAATTTTTTCCGTCGGCAGGCGGCGCAGGCGCTGGTTTTCCATCGGCGCGCCGTGAACGCCCTGGGTGATATGCAGCAGTTCGCTCAGCGGTTTACCCGCCGCCTCTTCCTGCCGCCAGCCGCTCATCTTCTCCGCCACCGGGTTCATAAAGGTCACGCGCATCTCGCTGTCGGTGCTGATAACCGCTTCGCCGATGGAATCGAGCGTAATCGCCATGCGCTCTTTTTCCTGAAACAGCGCGTCGGTGAGGTGGCGCAGGTGGGTCACATCCTGGCAGATGCCCAGCATGCGTTCGATGCGTCCCTCCTGATTAAAGAAGCGACGCGCCTGAGTGCGCAGCGTGCGCGTCCCGTCGGCGCGCTGAATGCGGTACTCAATATCGAAAACGTCGACCTTCTCTGACGGCTGCAGCGCGCGGTCGAGCCGCTCGCGATCCGCCGGGTGTACCTGGCTGCGCCACAGCTCGCGGCTGGGCGGCTGGTGGGCGGGCAGGTCGAACAGCCGGTACATATGGCGGTCCCACATCATCTCATTGCGCGTCAGGTTCCATTCATAGACGCCAATATCGCCCGCCTCGTTGGCCAGGGTGATGCGCTCCATCAGCTGCCGGTTTACCTGCTCGCTCTGCTTCAGCTCTGAAATATCGATAATCTGGGAAATAAAGTAGAGCGGCTGCTGCACGCCGTCGCGCACCAGCGACACCGTCAGGCGCGCCCAGACGATCTCGCCGCTTTTACGGAAGTAGCGTTTCTCGATGGTATAGGCGTCAATCTCGCCGCGCAGCAGCCTGTCGGCATGCTGCAGATCGTTTTCCAGATCGTCGGGGTGGGTAATCTGCTGGAAGGTGAGCTTTTTCAGCTCGGCATCGGGAAAGCCCAGCGTCAGGCAGAGAGAGTGATTGACCTGCAGCCAGCCTCCCTGCGGCGACACCAGCGCCATACCGATGGCGGAATATTCCATCGCGTGGCGAAACCGGGTTTCGCTTTCGCTAATGTGATGCTTTTCGCGCTGAAAGGCGTCCATAACCAGCGCCATCACATGGCTCGGAATCAGCACCAGCAGTAAGGGCAGCCAGCTGGCGATCTGGCCCGGCACGTCGCTGCGCGTTTCGATGGGGGTAGGGCCGAGCGTCAGAAACAGCGAAATCGCACAGGCGTTGAGCAAAAACAGTAAAAAGGCGTCACGCTTCGGCAGCCGCACGGCGCACCAGAAGAGGATCACCACGATAAAGGTAAATGGCCAGGGCATAAAGCGCAGCGCCAGCCAGCTCGCGCCCGCGGTCAGCAGCAGGGTAAAGAGGAACTCCGCCACGCGGTGCAGGCTAACCGCGGCAAGCCGCAGCGGCCAGGGCATCAGCAGCAGCACCGGGCCGAGCGCCAGCATGCCGATGATTTCAGAAATTACCCAGGTCGAGAAAAAGGATAAGGTGCCGTGGCTGCTGATATTCAGCATCCACAGCGCCAGCAGGCCGCCCACCAGCGGCGTAATAATGCCGACCGAGAGCACAAATCGCAGCCAGTCGTGCAGGGCGTTCAGCGGCGCATGGCGCTTCAGCAGCGCGCGCAGCAAGAGGCCGCCCACCATCGCCTGCAGCACGTTAAGCAGGGTAAATTTCAGGTTCCCCAGATTGAACCCGAGTATCAGCGCGTTCGCCAGCGCGGTGCCCGCCGCACAGCCCAGCAGCAGCAGCGGCGCATGGCGGGAAGGCGAGCGAAAGGCGACGATGGTCATCAGCGCGGTCGCGAACCAGAGAGGCGAAATGCGGCCGCTGAAGACAATCAGCTCCAGGCAGAAAAGCGTCAGCAGAAAAGCGAGCGCTGCCAGAATCAGGGCGCTCAGCAGGGTTTTTTGCGGTTTGTCCGGCAAGGACAACAGTTCAATACTCATTCACTAACCCGGCAACGCGCACCGCGTCTGGATGACGAAAAATGCGCCAGTCATTCTCTTTTGGGCATGCTAGCACATCGCCGCTGCCGTGGGTCGGTTAAATCAAATTAGTGTGTTATTCAACGGATTGACTGGCCCTGTCGCGGCGCAACAGGGCGTAGACAGGCTACTGGCGGAAGAGATCGGCGCGCGTGAAGGGTTTCTCCAGCCCCGCCAGATCGGCGGAAAAGCGCTCGAGGAACTGTTGGGTCGTGGCCAGGCGTCCGTGGCCCAGCAGCAGCAGCGGCACTAAAAAAGCGGCGCCAATCTGCGGCCAGCTAAAGCCCTTCAGGGCGGTGCGGCGCTGGCTAAGCAGAAACGCCGAGCTGAGAGTAAAGCCCAGCAGGAGGCCGGTTGCCACTTCGCTGGCGGAGTGCGCGTGGATCACCAGGCGTGAGAAGCCCACCATCAGCGGAATCAGATAGCCGACGCCGATGGCGAGCAGCCGCAGCGGGGTCGGCCAGCGGCCGGAGACCAGCCACAGCATCACCGGCCAGAGCGTTGCCGACATCGCGCTGTGCCCGCTGAAGCCGGTAAAGTTAAAGCGGGCGCTGCCGATGCCGAAGCCGAGAAACAGAATCTTCGACAGGCTCACCAGCAGGCCAGCCAGGCCAAAGGCGAGCAGCCAGTACCAGACCGTGCGGCGGTTATCGCTCTTCCACGGCAGGATCAGGGCGATGATCACCGCAGTAGGGATCAGCAGCATGCTGTCGCCGAAATAGGTCAGTGTTCTCCAGTGCATAAGCTTCCTTTTTGTGGGCCGACAGTGATATTCCCGCGCCCTTTTCCGGGGCGGAACGCGCTTCCGTCGCCTGTTGCGCCAGCCGCATAAGTAAAAACAGATCTGTCAGTTAGTTTATCGGGTAATGGTTTCGGTTTGAAAAGGGGAAATTCTGAAATGCCTGGAGCGGCTTTTTCTGGCGTCAAAAGAATGAAATCCCTATACTTAGCGCCTACTAAACCCTCTCCATTCCGTCCTGCGTCAAAACGTCTAAACCGCGTACAGCGCAGGCTCCAGTATCAGGTCTTAAAAAAAGTATGAGTGACAAGTCTCATCAGTGCGTGATTGTGGGCATTGCCGGTGCCTCCGCATCCGGAAAAAGTTTAATCGCCAGCACGCTCTATCGTGAAATCCGCGATCAGGTCGGTGACGAGCATATCGGGGTTATTCCTGAAGATGCTTATTACAAGGATCAAAGTCACCTCACCATGGAAGAGAGGGTAAAAACCAACTACGACCACCCCAGCGCGATGGATCACGATCTGCTGCTGCAGCATCTGCAGGCGCTGAAAGCGGGCCAGGCGATCGATCTGCCGGTCTACAGCTACGTTGAGCATACCCGCACCCGCGACACTATTCACCTGAAGCCGAAAAAGGTGATTATTCTGGAGGGGATCCTGCTGCTCACCGACGCGCGCCTGCGCCAGGAGCTGAACTTCTCTATTTTCGTTGATACGCCGCTCGACATCTGCCTGATGCGCCGCATGAAGCGCGACGTGAACGAGCGCGGCCGCTCAATGGATTCGGTGATGAGCCAGTATCAGAAAACCGTGCGTCCGATGTTCCTGCAGTTTATCGAACCTTCGAAGCAGTACGCCGACATTATCGTGCCGCGCGGCGGGAAAAACCGTATCGCCATTGATATCCTCAAGTCGAGGATCAACCAGTTTTTTGAGTAGCCGCGTCGGGTCTGGCGCGCAGCGAGCCGCCTGTCACGCGAGTTTCAGGCAGTTCGCTACACTTATATCATGGAGACAGATGAATGAGATTATGTGACCGCGATATTGAAGCCTGGCTGGATGACGGCAGGCTTGCTATCGATCCGCGTCCCCCGGTCGAGCGCATCAACGGTGCCACCGTCGATGTCCGTCTGGGCAATCAGTTCCGCACGTTCCGGGGCCACACCGCCGCCTTTATTGATTTAAGCGGCCCGAAAGATGAAGTCAGCGCTGCGCTGGATCGCGTAATGAGCGATGAGATTGTGCTGCCGGAAGGCGAAGCCTTTTTCCTGCATCCCGGCGAACTGGCGCTGGCGGTAACCTTCGAGTCGGTCACTATTCCAGACGATCTGGTGGGCTGGCTGGACGGCCGCTCCTCGCTGGCGCGTCTCGGGCTGATGGTGCACGTTACCGCGCACCGTATCGATCCCGGCTGGCAGGGCCGTATCGTGCTGGAGTTCTATAATTCCGGTAAGCTGCCGCTGGCGCTGCGTCCAGGCATGCTGATCGGCGCGCTAAGCTTTGAGCCCCTTTCCGGGCCGGCGGTGCGGCCTTACAACCGTCGCGAAGACGCTAAATATCGCGGACAGCAGGGCGCTGTCGCCAGTCGTATCGACAAAGATTAAACCGCGAGCATGGGGATGTGATGAAAAGAGTGATAACCACGCTGGCCATTTTACTGGTGGTCATCGTTGCAGGCATGACCGCGCTGGTGCTGCTGGTCAATCCAAACGATTTTCGATCCTACATGGTGAAGCAGGTCGAGCAACGCAGTGGTTATCGGCTGGAGGTGAGCGGCGATCTGCGCTGGCACGTCTGGCCTAAGCTCAGCATTCTGGCCGGTCGCATGAGCCTGACCGCTCCCGGCGCCGCGCAGCCGCTGGTCACGGCGGAAAATATGCGTCTTGACGTTAATCTCTGGCCGCTGCTGTCGCACCAGCTCAGCGTCAGCCAGGTGATGTTAAGCAACGCGGTGGTGCGCGCCACGCCGGAAAGCGCGCCGCAGCAGCCGCAAAACGCGCCGGTGGCCCCCGGCCGCAGCGAAGCCGCCGCGCCAGCCAGCGGCTGGTCGTTCGATATTGGCCAGCTGCGCGTCGCCAACAGTTTGCTGATCTGGCGCCAGCCGGGCGGCGACGAGTACAACTTCCGCAACCTTAATATCAACCTTAATCAGGACGCCCGCCATCTGGCGAGCATCGAACTCAGCACCAGCCTGACGCGCAATCAGCGCAACGCCGTGCTGTCGCTGAAGGGCCAGCTCGACGCGTCGCAGTATCCCCACCGCCTGAGCGGCCAAATCGACGAACTCAACTATGCGCTGAGCGGCGCCGATATTCCGCCGCAGGGCATTAAGGGCACGCTGAGCGCGCAGGGCAGCTGGCGCGCCGAGACGCAGCAGTTTGCGCTGACGCAGATGCAGCTGAGCGCCAACGACAGCGCGCTGTCGGGCGAGGCGAGCGGTTCGCTGGCGTCGCCGCAGCAGCTGGCGCTTCAGCTGCACGCCACGCAGCTTAACTTCGATAACCTGATGGCAAACGCGCCGCAGGCGGGCGACGGCGCGGCGCAGCACGCCACGGTGGCGCGCGCGCCGGTCATTGCGACGCCGCGCGAGCAGAATAATCTCGATTCGCCCCTTAACGCGATGAATCTGGCGGTGAACCTGAAAGCGGACAGCGCGGTGTGGCGTGGACTGACGCTGCAGGACTTTGCGCTGGATGTCACTAACCAGCAGGGGCTGATCGCGCTGCGCACGCTGCGCGGCAGGCTGGGGGAGGGGGATTTCTCCGCGCCGGGCACGATTGATATTCGCCAGGCGGAAACCCGCGTCGCGCTGCAGCCGGTACTGAATAAGGTTGCGATCCAGCCGCTGCTCGCCGCCTTCGATCTGCCACAGACCGTGCAGGGGGCGCTCTCCCTTAACGGCGAGCTGAGCGGCGAAGGGCTGTCGCTGGAGGCGGCCAAACGCCGCTGGCGCGGCGACGCGCAGCTCAGCGCCAGCGATGTTAAGCTGGCGCAGCTCAACCTGCAGCAGATGGTGCGCCGCGCGGTGGCGCGCGCCAGCGATCGGGTCAGCAGCGACGAGAGCAGCGAGCAGGGCATTCGCCAGCTCGACGGCAGGCTGGCGCTGAATAATGGCGTGCTGCGCCTGACGGATCTCAAAGGCGAGGGCGATCGGCTCAGGCTGCAGGGCGGCGGCGAGGTGAATATGCCGACGCAGCAGTTGGATATGACGTTCGGCCTCACGCTCACCGGCTGGAAAGGCGACGACAGGCTGGTTGCACTGCTGTCGCAGCAGGCAGTGCCGCTGCGCATCTATGGCGGCTGGAATAACGTGCAGTATTCGCTGCCGGTGGATCAGCTGCTGCGCCAGCAGCTGCAGAGCGAGGCGAAGTCGCGCCTCAATCAGTGGCTGGACCGCCAGCCGAAAAACAGCGACAGCGACAGCCTGCGCAAGCTGCTGCGACCCTGAGTCACACCTCGTAATCGGGATCCTGCGGCTGCTGCAGGATCTCCACCTTCTGCACGCGATGATTCTCCACCTGCAGCGTGCGCAGCAGATAGCTGCCGACCTGCAGGGTTTCCCCCTCTTCAGGAATATGCTGCAGGCTATCCATCAGCAGGCCCGCCAGCGTGTGGTAGCTGCGTCGCTCATCCAGCGGCAGCCTGACGTAGAGCGCTAAATCCTCAAGCGGAATATTGCCGTTGACGATCCAGCGGCCTTCGCCCTGCGCCTGCACATCGTAGCGGGCATCAATCTCTTCCCCCTCAAGGGGTAAGTTGCCGGCGATGGTTTCCATCAGATCGCTCAGCGTTACCACCCCCTCGACCGAGCCGAATTCATCTACCACAAAGGCAAAATGGGTGCGCGCCTGGCGGAACTGCTCCAGCGCCTGCAGCAGCGTCAGCCGCTCGGGAAACACCAGCGGCTGACGCACCAGCGCGCGCAAATCGAGCGACTGGTGATGCAGCGACTGATGCAGCAGGTCGATGGCGTGCACCACGCCCAGCAGTTCATTGCTCTGATCGGTGATGAGCAGGCGCGTATGCTGGTTGCGGTCAAGGCGCGCCATAATTTCCGCCGGGTCGTCGTCCAGATTGATATGTTCGATATCGTGACGCGAGGTCATGATGCTGTTGACGTGGCGCTGGGCGAAGTTGAGCACCCGCGCGATCATCACCCGCTCCTGGCGGTTAAACAGCGCCTGCCGGTCGCTGTCGGCGAGCATCATCGCGCTCTGCGGATCCAGCTCGGCATGTTCCGCTTCGCCGCGCAGCAGCCGCAGCACCGTCTCTGCGGTGCGCTGGCGCAGCGGACGCCCGGCCGACAGCGCGCGGCGCCGGTTGCGCTGCGCCAGCTGGTTGAACGCCTCAATAACGATAGAGAAGCCAATCGCCGCATAGAGATAGCCTTTGGGGATCACAAAGCCGAGCCCTTCCGCCACCAGGCTGAAGCCGATCATCAGCAAGAAGCTGAGGCAGAGAATAACGATAGTGGGATGGCGGTTGACGAAGCGCGTCAGCGGCTTGCTGGCCAGCAGCATCAGCAAAATGGCGATGGTAACCGCCGTCATCATCACCGGCAGCTCACTGACCATGCCGACGGCGGTGATCACCGCGTCCAGCGAGAAAATAGCGTCCAGCACCACGATTTGCGCCACGACTGGCCAGAATTTAGCGCCGCGCTTTTGCTGATTATCCGCGTGATCCTCACCCTCCAGCCGACTATTCAGCTCGGTGGTGGCCTTAAACAGCAGGAAGAGTCCGCCGAGCAGCAGCAGCAAATCGCGTGCGCTAAAGGGGTGGCCCCGCAGCGTAAACAGCGGCTGCGTCAGCGTGACCAGCCAGGAAAGGGAGGCCAGCAGCAGCAGGCGACAGAGTAACGCCAGCAATAAACCGATAACGCGCGCCCGATCGCGATCTTTGCCGGGCAGCTTTTCCACCAGAATGGCGATAAATACCAGGTTGTCTATCCCCAGCACCAGTTCAAGAACGATTAGCGTAATTAACCCCGCCCATAGCGAGGGATCCGCAAACACCTCCAACATGCCTTAGCCGCCTGAATATATCGAAGTCAGTAAAATCTGAGGATAGTGGAGCAGGGGGCAGGGCACAACAGGGGATGGCGACCGGGGTGCCGTGCCTTATCAGGGAATAATGGAAGGGTAGTGCCAGGTTTGTTTCACCATTTTGTCAGGATCAGGTAAATGCGAAGATGGCGGCGCGATGAATAACTGATGAATTGATTAAGACGAGAGGGCGGCATCTGAAGAATTTATTAGCGTCGCGAATATGGCATTAATCTGATTTTTGCGCAGGGTATTGCACTTTCATTTTTACCGGTTGGCGGGCCTCAATACTAATGGCTGGTAGTCTTTTTCCTAAAATAGTCAGGGGACAGCGGGGCCTACTTGTAAAGAAGCCAGTAATAACTAGTATAGCAACGTGCTGTTAAAAGTCTGCGCTTATGTTGATATTCGCCCACTGATTTGGCACCTAATGTTGTGAATTGTGATCTGCCCCGTGGGTATGCATCAGGCAACCGGTCCGGGAATAGCAGGCCGGAAACAGGATATCAAAAGCGGTATTGGCAGCGACAGCCAAGGGCGGTAGCGTGCCTGAAACGCCTTTTACGTTTAGAAAATAATCAGTGCGTCACCACAGGTAAGTCAGAGTAATCTGTTGGTATTCATCACGATTTTCCTGTTTTTTACTAAGGAAACGGGTGTAGACGTACCCTGGAACTCCCCTCAGTTACGCATATGTCGACGAGAGACTGGTTCGCTCAATTATTACACAGCTCAGGGCGTCACGGGTTAAAGGAAATAAAATAAAGAGTTAAATATGCGCGATACTGAAATTACGTTTAAAAGTCTTTTCACTAAATTGTTGTTGGCAGGTTCGGATTTAATTTGTTTTAACGCAGCATTATTCATCGCGCTGGCGTTAATTAATATGATGTCTGATTCACCGCTGGCAGATATTTCTGAAAAAGATCTGAATTTGAAAATAGCTACGCATATTCTCCTGTCGGTAATTTGCGTCGGATGGTTCTGGGTCAGGCTGCGTCACTTTACCTACCGCAAACCATTCTGGTTCGAGCTGAAAGAAGTTTTTCGTACCATTCTTATTTTTTCTATTATCGACCTGTCGATTACCGCGCTGTCACAGTGGCAAATGTCGCGCTTCGTCTGGTTGCTGACCTGGGTGCTGGCGCTGGTGTTGATTCCGCTGTCGCGCGCGGTGGTCAAACATATGCTTAATCACTATGGCCTGTGGAAAAAGCAGACCATTATTATCGGCAGCAGCAAGAACGCGCAGGAAGCCTGGCAGGCGCTGCAGAGCGAAGAGGTGATGGGCTTCGACGTTATCGCCTTTTACGACGTCGACGGCAGCTGCCCGCAGGCGAGCATCTCCGGCGTGCCGGTGCTGCGCGAAGAGGCCGAACTCTGGAACCTGACCCACAGCGAAACGCAGTTTATCGTGGCGGTCGAGTTTGAGCAGAGCCAGTATCGCGACGTATGGCTGAAGAACCTGGCGATGCACAACTGCCGCTCGGTCTCTGTTATCCCGACGCTGCGCGGCGTGCCGCTCTACGGCACCGACATGGCCTACATCTTCAGCCATGAAGTGATGATCCTGCGCGTGAATAACAACCTGGCGAAGCGCACCTCGCGCTTCCTGAAGCGGGCATTCGATATCGTCGGCGCGCTGTCGATTATTATCATGCTGCTGCCTGCGCTGCTGGTGCTCGGCTTTCTGGTCGGCCGCGACGGTGGACCGCCGATTTACGGACATGAACGCGTCGGCATGAACGGCCGCAAGTTCAAATGCCTGAAGTTCCGCTCGATGGTGATCAACTCCAAAGAGGTGCTGGAAGAGGTGCTGCGCACCGACCCCGTGGCGCGCGCCGAGTGGGATAAAGATTTCAAACTGAAAAACGATCCACGCATCACTAAGGTCGGCCACTTCATCCGCAAAACCAGTCTGGATGAACTGCCGCAGCTGTGGAACGTTGTGCGCGGCGACATGAGCCTCGTCGGTCCGCGCCCGGTGATTGAAGATGAACTTTGCCGTTATGCCGGGGATGTCGACTACTATCTGATGGCGAAGCCAGGCATGACGGGATTGTGGCAGGTCAGCGGTCGTAACGACGTTGATTACGAAACGCGTGTCTATTTCGATTCGTGGTACGTAAAAAACTGGTCGCTGTGGAACGATATCGCCATTTTGTTCAAAACGGTTGGTGTCGTACTGAAGCGCGATGGGGCGTATTGATAGCAGGCGAGTGCGGGGAGTGAAGCTCAGACGCTCCCTGATTTCAAGCGCCGCTGCTGGCAACGTCATTGGCGATAGCCGCCATTATCGTGGCTGAAGGAAGCCGTTAACGGGTGGAACGCAACGCATGCGTTTGCTTATTCATCTGTTAACGGTAGCAACAAAAAAGAGTTAGGGAGCAAGTGATAATGACAGGCATTTTCAGTGCTTAGGCTGGCGAGTTTATTTTTTTTCAGCGCTTACACAGCGGCGTTTTCGCCTCTATCAATCAATAACTGATAGCGAAGATCTAAATGATTACAATCAAAACGAAATTGATACCCATGCTGGTATCCGCCACATTTCTCTCAGGGTGTACGGTTGTTCCAGGCCAGCACCTTTCCACTAGCGGAAAAGATGTCGTTGAGCAGCAGGACAGCAACTATGACATCGATAAGTATGTCAATGTCTTCCCGTTAACGCCGCGCCTGGTTGAGCAGATGCGTCCCAAGCCGCTGGTGGCGCAAGCTAACCCAGGGCTGCAGAACGAAATTCAGAACTATGAATACCGCATCGGCATCGGCGACGTGATTAACGTAACCGTATGGGATCACCCGGAGCTGACGACGCCGGCTGGCCAGTACCGCAGCGCCAGCGACACCGGCAACTGGGTACACTCTGACGGCACCATCTTCTACCCCTATATCGGCAAAGTCCGCGTCGTTGGCCGCACGGTCACCGAAGTGCGCGGTGAGATTGCGCGTCGCCTGGCGCAGTATATCGAGAGCCCGCAGGTTGACGTCAGCATCGCCTCCTTTAAGTCGCAGAAAACCTACGTGACCGGCGCGGTGACCACCTCAGGTCAGCAGCCGATCACCAACGTGCCGCTGACGGTGCTGGACGCCATCAACGCCGCGGGCGGTCTGGCGGCAGACGCCGACTGGCGCAACGTGGTGCTGACGCACAACGGCACCGAGCAGCGCATCTCGCTGCAGGCGCTGATGCAGAACGGCGACCTGAGCCAGAACCACCTGCTCTACCCGGGCGACATCCTTTACGTGCCGCGCAACGACGACCTGAAAGTTTTCGTTATGGGCGAAGTCCGTCAGCAGTCGACGCTGAAAATGGACCGCAGCGGCATGACGCTGGCGGAAGCGCTGGGCAACGCGCAGGGCATGGATCAGACTGCCGCTGACGCCACCGGCGTGTTCGTTATCCGTCCGATTCGCGGCACCAACCGCACCAAGATCGCCAACATCTATCAGCTGAACACCAAAGATGCGGCGGCGATGGTCATGGGTACCGAATTCCAACTTGAACCTTACGATATCGTGTATGTCACCTCGACGCCGCTGACGCGTTGGAACCGCGTGATTTCGCAGCTGCTGCCGACCATCGCCGGCATCAACGATGCGAGCGAGGCGGCGCTGCGTTTCCGCAACTGGTCGAACTAGGTTAAGCCATGATTACCTCCGTGTTAGTGGTCTGCGTCGGCAACATCTGCCGCTCTCCTACCGGAGAGCGCTTACTGAAGCGCGCGCTGCCGGAAAAGCGCATCGCCTCGGCGGGGCTTGGCGCCCTCAAGGGCTATCCGGCGGACCAAACCGCCAGCGAGGTGGCTGCACGCCATGGCCTCTCGCTGGAGGGGCATCACGCGCAGCAGCTCACTGCCAGTATGTGCCGCGATTTCGACCTGATTCTGGTGATGGAAAAACGTCATATCGAACAGGTCAATCGCATCGATCCAGCCGCGCGCGGAAAAACCATGCTGCTTGGGCACTGGCTCAACCAACAGGAAATCGCGGATCCGTATAGAAAAAGTCGTGAGGCCTTTGAAGAGGTTTACGGGTTACTGGAAAACGCTACCCAGAAATGGGTCAACGTATTAAGCCGATAGTTGGGATTATCCATGAATATTAAAAATAAGGTTATGACCGCGCCAAGAGAGGAGTCCACAGGATTCGATCTTGGCCACCTTTTGGGACAGCTGATCGATCATCGCTGGATCATTGTCGCCGTAACCGCCTTCTTTATGCTGGTGGGAACGCTCTACACACTTTTTGCAACGCCGATTTACAGCGCTGACGCCATGGTGCAGGTCGAGCAGAAGAACAGCAGCACCGTGCTCTCCGATCTGCAAAGCATCATTCCAGCGACGCCGGAATCGGACACCGAGATTCAGATCCTGGAATCGCGCATGGTGATCGGCAAGACCGTGAGCGATCTCGGTCTGGACACCGTGGTGGAGCAGAAATACTTCCCGATCATCGGTAAAGGTCTGTCGCGCCTGATGGGCAATAAACCGGCGCAGATCGCTATCTCGCGTCTGGAGATCCCGCGCACCGTCGACAAGCGCAGCGTTGAGCTGGAAGTGAACAGCCCGACAACCTATACCGTGACCAAAGATGGCGACGAGCTGTTTAAAGGCCAGGTGGGTCGTCTGGAGCAGCATGGCGAAATCACTATGCTGGTCAGCGGCATCCAGGCGGAAGAGGGCACCAGCTTCACCGTCACCAAGCTGAACGAGCTGCAGGCGATCAACTCCGTGCTGGCGAACCTGACCGTTGCTGACAAGGGCAAAGACACCGGCGTGCTGGGTCTGCAGTATGTCGGCGAAGATCCGGAGCGCATCAGCCAGGTGCTGAACCAGATCGTCAACAACTATCTGCTGCAAAACGTCGAGCGCAAATCTGAGCAGGCTGAGAAGAGCCTCGAGTTTCTGCGCAACCAGCTGCCGCAGGTGCGCGCCAAGCTGGACGATGCTGAGAACAAGCTGAACACCTTCCGTCGTCAGAACGAATCGGTGGATATGTCGCTGGAAGCGAAATCAGCGCTCGACTCCTCCGTCAGCGTGCAGAGCCAGCTCAACGAGCTGACCTTCCGCGAAGCTGAAGTGTCGCAGCTGTTCACCAAAGACCACCCGACCTACCGCGCGCTGCTGGAAAAACGCAAAACGCTGGAAGGCGAGCAGGCGCAGCTGAACAAGAAAATCTCCCAGATGCCGCAGACGCAGCAAGAGATCCTGCGCCTGACGCGTGACGTGCAGGCGGGTCAGGAGATCTACATGCAGCTGCTGAACCGTCAGCAGGAGCTGGGCATCAGTAAAGCCAGCACCGTCGGCGACGTACGCATCATCGACAACGCCGAAACGGCTAACGCGCCGGTCGCGCCGAAGAAAGCGCTGATTATTGTCGCCAGCCTGCTGTTTGGTCTGGTTGTCTCTGTGGGTCTGGTACTGCTGAAGGCGCTGCTGCATCACGGCATCGAGAACCCGGAACAGCTGGAAGAGCTGGGTATGAACGTCTATGCGAGCGTGCCGCTCTCTGAATGGCAGCGTAAGAAAGACACCGAAGCGCTGGCGCGTCGCGGTCATAAAGTGAAGACCGATCCGCACGAAACGCTGCTGGCGCTGGGCAACCCGACCGACCTCTCTATCGAAGCGATCCGTAGCCTGCGTACCAGCCTGCACTTCGCGATGATGGAAGCGAAGAACAACATCCTGATGATCACCGGCGCGAGCCCAGGCATTGGTAAAACCTTTATCTGTGCCAACCTGGCGACGCTGGTGGCGAAAGCGGGTCAGCGCGTGCTGTTTATCGACGGTGATATGCGTCGCGGCTATACCCACGACCTGATCGGTGCGGAGAACAAGTCTGGTCTCTCTAACGTGCTCTCCGGCAAAACCGAGTTTACCCCGGCGATGATCCAGCGCGGCGCATACGGCTTCGACTTCCTGCCGCGCGGCCAGGTGCCGCCGAACCCGTCGGAGCTGCTGATGCACCGTCGCATGGGCGAGCTGCTGGATTGGGCGAGCAAGAACTACGACCTGGTGCTGATCGATACGCCGCCGATTCTGGCCGTCACCGACGCCTCGATTATCGGCAAGCTGGCGGGCACCTCGCTGATGGTGGCGCGCTTTGAGACCAACACCACCAAAGAGATCGACGTCAGCTTCAAGCGCTTCGCGCAGAACGGTATCGAGATCAAAGGCGTGATTCTGAACGCCGTGGTGCGTAAAGCCGCCAACGCCTACGGGTATGGCTACGACTATTACGACTACGAATATGGCAAGCCGACCAAAAGCTAAACTTTGACGATTAACGGGGCGGCGAGACCGCCCCTTTTTATCGTCTCTTAAAGACGACACGCAACGATGTACACAGGTGATTCTGTGTTTCGCGCCAGACGCCACGCATAACACGCATAACCGGGCGGGCGCCCATAACAGAATGGTTCAGCAACAGGCAGGCGCCTTGAGGCGCGGCTTTACGCAGAAGGCGTAAACGCCTGTCGAGCTGGCAACGTGTGGAATTAAGGAATCACACCATGGCTCCATATTGGTATATATCAGGGTTTCTGCTGCTGATTTCGATCGTAGAAATCCTGCTGAAAAAAGACGAACGCACCACGCACATCCTGACTTATCTGCTTTGCATCGCCGCTGCGACGCTGGTGGTGTTTGGCGGTATCCGCGGCCTCGGCACCGGCATGGATGATTATCAGTACCGCAGCTTTTTCGCCGACTTTATCAACCGCATTCAGGTTAACGGCTTCGCCAACACAGTGGCCTTTTTCCGCTATGAACCGCTGATTTTTGGCCTGGCCTGGCTCACCAGCCTGGTGTCACACAACGCCGACGTTTTCCTGTTTATCTTCTGCCTGCTGGCGGTAGCGGTTAACGCCGTCTTCTTTAAAAAGATGTCGCCTTATCCCATTCTGGCGCTGGCGCTCTATTCGGCGCATATCTTTATTAACAAAGATATGAACCAGATCCGCTTCGGCCTCAGTTCGGCGCTGTTTCTCGGCGTGATCTGGTATATCTATCTGAAGCGTTACTGGATGGCGCTCGCCTTTACCCTGCTGTCGTTTTTCAGCCACAACACCGCGGTAATGGTGGTGACCATTGTGCCGTTCCTGTTTATCCGCGACTCGCGCTGGTGGCCGGTGGCGATTATCCTGCTGAGTATCCCCGCCTCAAAAGTTGGCGGCACCAGCTTTATCTCGCTGATTTCGGCACATCTGGGATCGCTGGGGGAGAGGGCGGAAGGCTACAGCAACGAGACCTCCAATACCGGTGAAGGCAGTATCTTCTCGGTATCGAACCTGAAAAACATCATGCTGGTGTTTATCTTCGTCTACTTCCTGCTGAGTAACGAGATTAAAAAGTATAACTACCAGCAGTATCGCCTTAACTACCTGCTGGTGCTGACCTTCGCCATCGGCGGCGGCATCCGCATCTTCTTCTATAACTATTCGTCGGGCGCGCGCCTCTCCAACTACCTGTTGCAGGTCGAGCCGATTATTTTAGCCTCGCTGGTCTATCAGGTGCGTCCGATACTCAAGCCGGCAATGTTCGCGATGTTCGCTTTCTTCCTTGTCTACTACCTCTACTACAACACGATTTCTCTGAAGCAGGCCGTTGTCGGCTATGAAGTGGCTCAGGGATTCAGGCTGTTCCATTAACCGGGGAGGTAACATGACTAAATCACTTATTGCCGCAGCGATCCTTTCACTCTCCTGCTTCGCGCAGGCCGCCGATCGCGGCGCATTTATTATCGACGCCTACGGCGACTCCACCACGGCGGGCGTCACCTCCTCTGGCGGAAAAAATATTATCGCGCCAGGCAACGAGATGGCTTATCTGCAGCAAATGCTGCAGAGCAAATATGGCAGCGCTATTGAGGTGAAAAACCACGGCGTGCCCGGGGCGCAGGCGGCGGAGCTGCTCTACAAGAAGGGCACTGACGATACCAGCCCCTGGCGCGAGCGCATGGCGAACTCCAGCGCGCAGCTGATCCTGCTTAACTACGCCATTAACGATGCACGTCACTACTTTTTTAAAGACAAGAACGCCCATCTGGAAAGCCCGGAAGAGTACGGCCGCATTATGACCGCGCTGGTGAAAGAGGCGAAGGCGCACAACAAGCTGGTGGTGCTGCAGGAGCCTAACCCTATCTGCGGCAAGGTCGAGCGCTGGAATGTCTGGCCCTACGTCTATCAGCTTAACGCGGTCGCGAAGGCGGAAGGCGTGCCGGTGGTGAAGCAGTGGTCGGCCATTAAGGCGCAGCGCGACTGGCAGAGCGGCATGTCGGCGGATTGCATTCATCCCTCCGAATCGCTTTATAAGCTAAAAGCGCAGCAGACCTTCGACGTCATCAGCGCCAGCTTCGGCAAACAGCTGGCGCAGCCGGGTAGCTAAATTCAACTTCCCTCTGGGCTTCAGGAGTTGTCATGTATGTATTAATCATGGTGGTGTCGTTCTGTCTGGCGCTGCTTATTCTGCGCGCGACCGGCTTCCATAAAGATGTCTATAACGGCAGCGGCATTAAGAGCATCTCTGGGCTGCGCGCGCTGCTGGCCAGCATCGTCGCCTTTTCCCATCTGGTGCACTATCTCTATTCACTGGACGGCAACTGGATCTTCGATAAGGACTACTTTGTCTGGTTCTCCGAAGGCAACTTTTTCGTCAACGCCGGCAAGTTCGGCGTACTGCTGTTCTTTATGATCTCGGCGTTTCTGTTCTATCGCTGGCTGGACAACGACGGCATGCCGGCGAGCCAGCTCACCTGGAAGCTGCTGAAGTCGCGCGTGCGCCGTATCGTGCCGATGTTCTGGTTCTCCGGGCTGGTGATCATTCTGGTCGGTCTGGTGCAGGGCGATTTGCAGATCGACGCGCACAGCATTACCGACGCCGTGCTCTGGCTGCTGTTCGTCGGCAGCTATCATATGGGTGATTTTCTCACCGCTGACGTTAACGCTGGCGTGGAATGGACGCTGCGTCTTGAGTGGCTGCTCTATCTCTCTATTCCGCTGATTTTCGTGGTGAACCGTGCCACCCGTGGCAAATATAAAACCCTGCTGATCCTCGGCTCTATCGGCGCAATTTTCTGCGTCGCCGTGGCGCTGCGCCTGTGGGGCAAAACCTATACCGACCCGCGTCCGGTGCTGGGCTTTGCCATGGGCTACTTCGCCTACACCTGGCGCGACCGGCTGGTGGGCTTTAGAGAGTCGCGCGTTGCGGGCGTGGCCTGCATCCTGCTGGCGATTTTCGCGCTCGCCTTCACCAGCAACGCCTTCTGGTATCTGGTGTTCCTCTGCTGCCTGACGGCGATCTTCTTCGTGGTAAGCAGCGGCAATAACCTGCTGGGGATGCTGGAGAACAAAACCCTGATGTCGATCGGCGAGGTGAGCTACAGCCTCTATCTGATCCACGGCGTGGTGCTCTACTTTATCAAGCAGATCCCGCAGAGCATGGTGCCGCACAACATGGTGGCTTACACCCTGATCTCCACGCTGTTCTTCGTGCTCTCGTTCTACGTGGCGAAGTTGACCTATCTCTATGTTGAAAAGCCGTTTATCGGCAGCAGCAACAAGAAGAAGGTGGCGGCCGAGGTGGCGCCGACAAAGCAGGATCGCTCCGGTAACCCTTACTGATTGACGGGACTGCGTCCGGCGCCGCGCGGCACGCAGTCCGTTTTTTTATCGATTTCAGCCCTGTTTTTAAGAGGTACTGGCATGAAGGACATTCGTTTCTCCATTGTAATCCCCGCGTATAACGCGTCGCAGTCGATCGTCGCGACGCTGGATTGCGTCAAGGCGCAGAGCTACCGCAATTTCGAAGTGATTATCGTTGACGACAAATCCGCCGATGCGGCGGCCCTGGCGGAGGTAGTCAACAGCGAGCGCTATCAGGAGCTGGGCATTAACCTGGTGCTCTCCGAGGTGAAACTGAACGGCGCAGGCGCGCGCAACAAAGGGATTGAGCTGGCGACAGGGGACTACATCAGCTTTCTCGACGCCGACGACGAGTGGCACGCTGATAAGCTGCTTGAGACCAGCCGCAAAATCGAGCAGCTGGAAGCGCAGGGCAAAAGCAAATTTGTGATCTACAGCCAGGTGAACATCTATCAGGACGGCAGCTTCCTGAAGGTGATGCCGATGCAGTCGCCGGGCAAGAACGAAACCGTGGCGGAATATCTTTTCGGCTGTTACGGCTTTATCCAGACCAGCACCATCGTGCTGAAGCGTGAGGACGCCTTGCGCATCCAGTTTGATACGCGCTACATCCGCCATCAGGATTACGACTTCTGCATTCGCGCCGATCGCCTCGGCTATGAGTTTGTGATGATCGCGCGCCCGCTCGCCACCTACCATCTGGTCACGAAATTTGGATCCAAACATAAAGGCGAATCGGTGAAATATTCGCTTTTCTGGCTGGATGCCATGAAGCCGCACCTGACCGCGCGCGATATCGACACCTACAAGGCGTTTAAGCTGCCGCTGCGCTACAAAATGGACGGCAAATCGCTGATGGCGAGCCTGACCTTTGCGCGCTACTTCTTTCTCACCAACAAAGATAACCAGGCCTACTTCCTTAACCGCGTGAAAGACAAGTTAAGGGCGCGGCTGGGCGGTGAGAAAGCGGTTTCCTGACTTCTTCTTGCTCCCCAGTGCGGGAGCGTTTTCCCGGAAAGACACTTTTTTATTCAGGTATGAATATGACGAATCATGTTGGCACCGTAGGCATTGTGATGCCGATGTATAACGCTCGCCAGACGGTTTTACGCGCCGTGCAGTCGGTAATGAACCAGACCTGGCCGGACTGGCACCTTTACCTGATCAACGACAAATCTACCGATGATTCGCTGGCGCTGGTGCGCGAGCACTGTAACGATCCGCGTATTACCATCCTCGACAACGAGGTGAACCTCGGCGCGGCGGAGACCCGTAACGTCGGGCTGCGCGCGGCGAAAGAGGAGATCATCGCCTTTCTCGACAGCGATGACGAATGGCACGTCGACAAGCTGGCGCAGCAGGCGGCCGCTATCGCCGCCGGCGACGATTTTGTGATCACCGAATATCACTACAAAACCAAAAACGCCGATCACGACATTACCTACAGCAAACCCTATCTGCAGCAGGAAAACTTCGTGAAGAAGCAGTATCGCGTCTGCTTCTCCTCGGTCTGCTTCCGCCGCCCGCCGCAGGGCATTTTCTTCCAGCGTAAAGGGCACGAAGATTTCCTGTTCCTCTACGAACTCTTCACCCGCTATAAACAGGCGCGCGTGATCCAGAGCATCCTCGTCAACTACTACGAATTAGGCGATTCCCTTTCGCGCAACAAGAATAAAGCGGCGAAATGGCACCTGGAATTATTAAGAATTATCTATAAAAACAATCCTTTAAAAATCTATTACTATTACGGCTGGTATATGGTGAACGGCGTGCTGTTTACCCTCAAGCATCGATAACAGGATTGTCTTTTTACTCTTTTGAGGTGGGTAGCGTTAAATGAAAAAAATCGTCCTGGTGATCAAAGATGCCTATTCGTACGCCGGCACTGAGAACATCTGTAACTTTATGTCCGAGTGTCTGGGCGAAACGCATGACGTCACCATCTATTCGCTGGAAGGCAGCGGTAAAACCTTCTATCCCTTTGAGCACGTGAAAGAGATCGTCAGCTTCGAGGGGCACAGCAATCCGATCAAAAGCATCGTCAAACGCATTCACAGCGAAGAGGTCGATAGCGTATTTCTTATCAGCATGGGGCGCCTGAGCGTGATGTTCGCCTTCTGGAGCCTGCTCTCCGGCAAGAAGAAGCGCTTCAAGGCCTATGCCTGTGAACATATCGCCATCAACTCCTTCAGCAAGCCGATCAAACTCCTCAAGTACCTGCTGCTGCGCTACTACGATCGGGTCATCGTCCTGACCGACAAAGACCACCAGGTCTTTTCCCGCTGGCGCATTCCGAGCAAGCAAATTCCCAATCCGGTGGTCTACAAAGCCTTTGAGCGCACCTCGCGCAGCCGTCAGGCGCTGGCGGTGGGCCGTCTCGATCATCAGAAAGGATTCGATCTGCTGCTCGATATCTGGCGCGACTTCGCGCAGACCCATCCGGAATGGACGTTGGTCATCGCCGGCGACGGCGAACTGCGCCAGCAGCTGGAAGATCAGGCGGCGGCGCTCGGCATCAGCGGCCGCGTCAACTTTGTCGGCCGCGTCAGCAATATCAACGACTACTACCGCGACAGCGATATGGCGCTGATGACCTCGCGTTATGAAGGGCTGCCGCTGGTGCTGCTGGAAGCCAAATCCTGGTCGCTGCCGGTGGTGGCCTATGACTGCCCGACCGGCCCGCAGGAGATTATCAACCAGGGCGAAGATGGCTTCCTGGTGCCGATGAATGACAAAGCGACCTTCCTGGCGCGCATGGATCAGCTCGCCAGCGACGACGCGCTCTTCTACGCCATGAGTCAGAAAACAAAAATTACCGCGCTGAAATTTGACGGTAAGCAGATCAAGCAGAGCTGGCTGGCGCTGGTTTAACAGCGGCAAGGGACGGGCCCGATTGCAACGTGCCTCAGGGGACACTGTTATGGCCCATTGCGCGGCCCCATCGACTACGGGATTAGATGCATGAAAAGAAGAGAAGTCTTGCAGAGCGCAGCCTCCTCCATTGTTGCCGCACTCTCCGTCAGTGCGTTCTCCAGCCACGCCGCGAAAAACAGCGGCGTCACCCTGAAAACGGTCGATCCGGCGGCGGTGCCGAAAGGCGACGTGCCGATTCTGACCCCGGAGAACCTCTACGCCATGCCGCCGCAGTTCTGGCAGGGCTTCGAAGGAGAGCTCTGGATCGGCAAAGCGGGCAGCGACGCCAGCCAGGCCGGCAACCAGATCCCGGTTTTCCTGCGCGACGACAGCGGCAAGCTGGCGCAAATCACCCAGCCCATCGCGCTCAACAAAGGCAGCTTCGCCCGCTTCGTTCACGACAACGCCGCGCTGATCGCCGACCCGGCGCACTCCATGACGGTGAAAGACAAAGACGGCAATACGCTGTTTAACATTCCCGACGTCAGCCGTCCGGGGCAGGCGGCGTTCAGCCAGCGCCTGGCGCAGCCGGGCGGCTACCAGCTGATTGGCGAGATCGCCTCGGTTGAGGAGCTGCGCAAAACCCGTCCGCTGTTTGAAGGGGCGAAAATCAAGCTAAAAAGCTGGCATGAAGGGCTGGAAGTAGGCGGCGGCGAGTTCGTCGGCAGCTTCCAGAGCGTGAAAGATGACGGCGGCGTAAACTTTGCCGGCGAGGGCTTTTACTGGCGCCGCGTGGTAGACGACTTTAACCGCCTGTCGCTGTTCGACTTTGGCGCCATCGCCGACGGCAAAACCGACGCCGCACCCGCCATCAAGGCGATGTACCAGTGGTCGGAACAGGCGCAGCAGCCTATCTGCGTGCAGTTCCCTGCCGGCACCTTCTTTGTCTCCGCCTGCGATTTCGGCAGCGAAGGCCGCCGCTTTTTCCGCATCTCTGGCGCGATGGTTAACTTCGGCTACTTCCCGGCCACTACTATCATCTCCGACGGCCAGTCGGAGTTCGTCTTCGACGTCAACGCGCGCTGGGTGGAGATCTCTAACCTGATCTTCAACGGCAACAGCGACAAGCGGCCCAATAAACAGGGGCTGTTTCGCAACACCTGCGACGGCGGCCAGTTCTTCCGCGGCGCCTGCCTGCGTTTCAACGCGGTGGGCGGCACTGCGCTCAGCCTGCTGGATACGCTCGACTGCAAAATCGACCAGTGGTACGCCTCGCGCTGCACCGGCGACGTGATTAAAGCGGGCTGGTCAGGCCGTAAAGCGGGCGCCTGGGATCACAGCACCGCTATCGAGCTTTCTAACTTCAACGCGCAGAACTGCCGCGGCGGCATGGTGCTTAACCTGCCGCGCTGCAGCCAGTCGATTATTCATAATGGCTGGATCGAGCACTGCGACCATCCGGGCGATATCTCCAACGGCCAGTGGATCGTCGATGCGCTGAGCCTGGAAGATTGTAAAAATCCGCTGATTGCGCACAACTCGCGCCTCAATATGCGCCAGACCAATTTACAGTCCGGTAGCTGGATCGATAACTCCGATCAGGGCGAGCGCTGGCTTAACGTCTGGGAGATGGGATCGACGCGCGTGGAGTCTTACGGCGTCGCCATCGACGGCAGTCTGAAATACAACTACATCACCTCGCGCTGGCGGCTGGTGAACAACAGCGACCAGCAGACCTGGTTCGAGCTGGGCACGATCTATTCCCCTGATGTCGGCGACGCCTGGGAGATCGAAATCTTTGGTCAGTCGGAGTTCAGCAACGGCAGCACTAGCCAGCCGCTGATGAACCCGATCGCCGATCGTTCGACCGGCGGCCGCGCGGTAATCCACGTGCAGCGCAAGAAGAGCAAGGCGGAGGCGAGCTGGTCGGCGGAGGGGAGCAGCCCGGTGGTCGAGGTGCGCTACGTCGCCACCAGCGACAGCGAAGTGCGCCTCTTCGTTAAGCTGGCGGGCTGGACGCCGTCGGCGGTGGTGCTGATGAAGACCACCAGCAAAGACCGCTTCGCCACCGGCCGCTGCGCCCGCGTCAGCGCCAGCATGGAGAAGGCCACGCCGCCGTCCGGCAACGTGGCGGCGCCGCAGCGCTTCAGCCTGCATAACGGCAAGGCGGGCATCGGCGGCAACGAGCAGGGCGATCTGCTGCTGGCCTCGCGCGCGCTGCATGCCGATCAGGTCGACACCAGCAAGCCGAAAGGCTTTATCTCAATGGTGATTAATGGCGAACAGTGCGCCGTGCCCTATTTCGCCGTGAAGGGCTAATAACCTCTTACCGCGCGCAGGGAAGCGCGCGAGCAGCACCCTCTGGAGCGTTTTTTAGCTTGTCTTTTGGTTGTTTTTTAAACACAGAGTTTACTTTGCCCGTCAGGACAGGGCGGTTTGTTTATCCGACGCATCGCAGCAGTACCGGCCGGGTAAAAAATTAAAAGAATTTTTTCGGAGTTTTGGATGAAAATTTTATTGGTGGGTAACCACACGTGTGGGAATCGCGGGGATGGCGCGATTCTCCGCGGGCTGATCGATTCAATACATGCCGCCCGCAGTGACATAGAGATTGATGTGATCAGCCGTTATCCAACGAGCTCTGGGTATTTGCTCCAGCAGGACATTAAGCAGGACTCGCTGTTTCTGCACAACAGCAAAGGGGCGAAGGGCCTTATTGGCACGGTTAAGCGCAAGATTGCCAACCGGCTGATGCCGAACATTATGATGGCGCATCTCGGCAAAGGCGGCCCGTTTAAATCCTTCGCCGTACCGGCACATCTGCAGACCTTTGCCGACAGCCTGAAGCAGTATGACGCGATTATTCAGGTCGGCGGCTCCTTCTTCGTCGATCTCTACGGCGTGACGCAGTTCGACCATGCGCTCTGCGCCCTGATGACGAAAAAGCCGATCTATCTGATCGGCCACTCGGTCGGCCCTTTTCAGAATCCGCGCGTTAACGCGCTGGCGAACTTTGTTTTTGACCGCGTCGACAGCCTGGTGCTACGCGAATCGGTCAGCCTCGATCTGATGAAAAAAGATGGCGTGACCACGCGCAAAGTCGCCCCCGGCGTCGACACCGCCTTTCTGGTGCGCGCGCGCAGCGTCGAACAGCCGAGCCATAACCTGCTGCACTGGCAGAAGATTATCAGCAGCCGCAAAACCATTGCTATCACCGTGCGCGAGCTGGCGCCGTTCGACAAGCGGCTGGGCGTAACGCAGCAGGAGTATGAGGCCGCCTTTGGCCGCGTCATCAACGCGATGATCGCCGAAGGCTATCAGGTGGTGGCGTTTTCAACCTGCACCGGCATCGACAGCTATGCCAAAGACGATCGTATGGTGGCGCTGACGCTGCGCGACAGCGTCGAGCGCCCGGAGAATTACCACGTCATTATGGATGAGTTCAACGACCTGGAGCTGGGCATTCTGCTGAGCCACTGCCATCTCACCATCGGCACGCGCCTGCACTCCGCCATTATCTCCATGAACTTCGGCACGCCGGCCGTGGCTATTAACTACGAACACAAGTCGATGGGCGTAATGAATCAGCTCGGTCTGCCGCAGATGGCGACCGACGTGAAGAGCCTGATGGACGGCTCGCTGATCGGCAAAGTTAACGAGGTGCTGGCGAATTACGACGCCATCAGGCAGCAGGTCAATACGGCGGTTGCGCATGAGCGCGAAGTCGGTAACCGGATCACAGAAGAGATCCTCAACGTATTGGGGTAATGCTATGAAACTGACTTTTTTCACCATGCGTTTCCCGGTCGCCTCTGAGACCTTCGTGCTGAACCAGGTGACCCATTTTATCGACGCCGGCTACGACGTAGAGATTATCTCTGTGTTCCCTGGCGATCTGGTGAACCGTCACGCGGCCTTCGACGAATATCAGCTGGCGGCGCGCACCCACTATCTGCTGCCGGAAGAGAAAGTCTCGAATATCGACAAGCTCAACCAGCGGCTGAAGCTGGTGCTGCCGAAAGTGGCGAAGCCTGCGCTAATCCGCTCGCTGAACGTGCGCCGCTACGGCGCGCAGTCCAGCAAGCTACTGCTGCCCTCTATCGTGGCCAATACCCGCCAGCCCTATACCGCCGACGTGTTCCTTGTACACTTCGGCTATGCGGGCGCGCTGGCCAACAAGCTGCGCGAGCTGGGCGTGCTGGTGGGCAAACAGGCGACGGTGTTTCACGGCGCGGATATTTCTCGCCGCCATATCCTGGAAGAGCACAAGCAGGACTACGTCAATCTGTTCGAACAGAGCGAGCTGCTGCTGCCGATTAGCCATCTCTGGGAGCGCAAGCTGATCGAGATGGGCTGCCCGCCGGAGAAGATCCACGTCACCCGCATGGGCATCGAGCCGGAGAAGTTCAGCTTTGAGCCGCGCCAGGCGTTTCACTCGCCGCTGCGCATTGTTTCCGTGGCGCGTCTTACCGAGAAGAAGGGGCTCGACGTGGCGGTGAAGGCCAGCGAGATCCTGAAGCAGCGCGGCGGGCAGTTTGAGTTCACCATTATCGGCAACGGCGACCAGGATGAGATGATGCGCGAGCATATTGCCAACGCCGGCCTGGAAGATTGCGTCAGCATGCCGGGCTTTAAGCCGCAGGAGGCGATCCGCGCCGCCCTGAGCGAAGCGGATATTTTCCTGCTGCCATCTAAAACCGCCGCCGATGGCGATATGGAGGGCATTCCGGTCGCGCTGATGGAGGCGATGGCGGTGGGTCTGCCGGTGGTGTCCACCTTCCACAGCGGCATTCCCGAGCTGATTGAGAACGGCGTCTCGGGCTGGCTGGTGCCGGAAGATGACGCCGAGGCGCTGGCCGATACGCTCTTCAGGCTGTCGCAGGGCGATATTGACGTCGCGCCGGTGGTTGCGGCGGCGCGGCATAAAGTTGAAACGGAATTTAACCAGCATATCGCCTACGGCGAGCTGGCGAGGCTTCTGGAGCAGCTGGCGTGAGTGGTTTGAAAAAACAGGCGATTTGGCTGTTTGGTAGTACCTGTTTCGCCGCGCTGCTGCAGGTGCTGCAGCTTAGCGTGCTGGCGCGCAAGCTGGAAGCGCATGAGCTGGGGCTGCTGGCGATCATCAACGCCATTCTGGCGGTGGCGACCGTGCTGCAGGATATGGGGATGAGCAGCTATATCGTGCATCGGCAGCAGATCACCCGGCGCGAGCAGAGCACTATCTACTGGGTCAACGTCTCGCTGAGTCTGGCCACCGGCCTGATCCTGCTCGGCATCGCTTATCCCATCGCCTGGTTCTACCACCTGCCGGAGCTGGTGGGGCTGATTATGCTGACCAGCCTGAACTTCCTGGTGCTGGGGCATCTGTCTCAGTATCAGGCGCACTATATCAAGACCAAACGTATGGTGCTGCTGGCGAAAATCGAGATGGCCACTAAGCTGTTCGCTTTCGCCTGTACCGTAGCGATGCTCTACTTCACCTCGCTGACGGTGGCAGCGGCGATCCTTGGCCTGTTTATCAACGCCTTTACCCGCATCCTCTGTATGATCGCCTTTGGCGAGAAGTCCTGGCGGCCCGGGTGGGAGTTTGACAAAGCGACCTTTATCAGCGCGGTGCGCTACGGCATCTATCAGCTCGGCTCGCAGACTATCAACCAGCTGCGCACCCAGGCGGACGCGCTGATTGTTGGCAAGGTGATGGGCGCCGAGATGCTCGGCATCTACTCGCTGGCGAAAGAGCTGATCCTTCAGCCGCTGAAGCTGGTATCGCCGGTGATCAACCGCCTGGCGCTGCCGCGCTTCGCCGAGAAACAGCAGGATCCGGAGCAGCTGAAAAAGCTGTTCCTGAAGGGCACCTTTGTCATCATGCTGTTCAGCAGCGCCATGTATCTCGCCATCGGCATCCTCTCGCCGGTGATTGTGCGCGTGCTCTATGGCGCGTCGCACGAGCAGGTCTACCATCTGATCCCGCTGATGCTGCTGTTTGGCATGCTGCGACCGATGGGCGGGCTGACCGGCGCGATTTCCCAGGCCAACGGACGCACCAGCGTTGAGTTCTACTGGAATGTGGTCGCGAGTCTGGTGGTGCTGGCGGTGCTGGCGACCACCTTTATCTGGCCGAATGTGCTCTATGTGGCGCTGACGCTGTCGATCTCGCAGGTGCTGATCTCCGCCTTCGCCCACCCGTTCTTTATCAGGCCGGTGATTGGTATTCGCTTTATGCCCTATGCGCGACAGTGGGTGTCGGTATCGGCGCTATTTATCGCGGCGATCGGGCTGGTGAGCCATTTCAACCTGTTTATCATGCCGGAGTGGTTTGAAGGCTGGCTCTGATCGACCTCTCCTGTCTCGGGCGGCCAGCGTGCCGCCCGACTCTTTTTTAGCCTGGCATTGCCCCTGATTATGTAGCGTGCCCGGTACAGGTTTTAACACCTGGGTTAGCGCTTGTCTTTACTCACTTTATGGCGCCTCTGAACAGTGGGAAAAAGATGAATTTCTAAGGGATGACAGGCATTTAGTGTCGGATTTTCGGATAAAGATTATACTTGCAGTTCTGGCCGATCCTGCATAATCGGCCGCACGTATTCACTTCATGAAATGGAAAAAATATGACCAAGCTTAAAGCAGTAATCCCGGTTGCGGGTCTCGGTATGCATATGCTCCCGGCGACGAAAGCAATTCCAAAAGAGATGCTGCCTGTCGTTGATAAGCCGATGATTCAATACATCATTGATGAGTGCGTTGCAGCAGGCATCAAAGAGATCGTGCTGGTCACCCATGCTTCCAAAAATGCGGTGGAAAACCACTTCGACACCACTTACGAGCTGGAAGCGCTGCTTGAAGCGCGCGTAAAACGTCAGCTGCTGAGCGAAGTGCAGTCAATTTGCCCGCCGGGCGTCACTATTATGAACGTTCGTCAGGCGCAGCCGCTGGGCCTCGGCCACTCTATTCTGTGCGCACGCCCGATGATTGGCGATAACCCCTTCGTCGTGGTGCTGCCGGACGTGCTGCTGGATGATTCCACCGCCGACCACCTGCGCTATAACCTCGCCGCTATGGTGGCGCGTTTCGAAGAGACCGGCCACAGCCAGGTGCTGGCGCAGCATATGCCGACCGCCGATCTCTCTGAGTACTCAGTGATCACCACCGAGCAGCCGCTGGACAACCCAGGGGACGTCAGCACGATCACCAACTTCGTCGAGAAACCGGAAGAGCCGGCACCGCTGAACTCCGATCTGGCCGCGGTCGGCCGCTATGTGCTCTCCGCTGATATCTGGGGCGAGCTGGAGCGCACCGAGCCAGGCGCGTGGGGCCGTATTCAGCTTACCGATGCGATCGCCAGCCTGAGCCAGAAGAAGCCGGTTGACGCCGCCCTGCTGATGGGTCGCAGCTTCGACTGCGGTCGTAAACTCGGCTATATGCAGGCGTTCGTTTCTTACGGCCTGCGCAGCAACGGCATGGGACAGGAATTCCGCGCCGCTATCGAGAAAATTCTGGCAAAATAACCTTTTCTCACGTTTTGCCGCGCCCTGACGCGGCAGCTTAGACAGGAGCACACATGGCTATTTTGGTAACGGGCGGGGCGGGATATATCGGCTCGCATACGGTGCTGGCGTTATTGCAGCGCGGCGACGACGTTGTGGTACTGGATAACCTGTGCAACGCCTCGCGCGAGGCGATTAATCGCGTTGAGAAGCTGGCAGGTAAAAAAGCGACCTTTGTCGAAGGCGATATCCGCGACCGCGCCTGCCTGCGCGATCTCTTCGCCAGCAGCGACATCGAAGCGGTGATTCACTTCGCCGCGCTGAAAGCGGTAGGGGAGTCGACCCGCATGCCGCTGGAGTATTACGAGAACAACGTTGCCGGCACCGTAGTGCTGCTGGAAGAGATGCGCGCCGCTGGCGTCTATAACTTTATCTTCAGCTCTTCCGCCACCGTTTACGGCGCTGACGCCCCGGTTCCCTATGTGGAAACCACGCCGATTGGCGGCACCACCAGCCCTTACGGCACCTCCAAGCTGATGATTGAGCTGGTGATGCGTGACTTCGCCTTCGCCGAACCGAAATTCAAAGCCATCGCGCTGCGCTACTTCAATCCGGTAGGCGCTCACGAGTCTGGCGAGATTGGCGAAGACCCGACCGGCATTCCCAACAACCTGCTGCCCTATATCGCGCAGGTGGCAATCGGTCGTCTGCCGCAGCTCGGCGTGTTCGGCGGCGATTACCCGACGCCGGATGGGACCTGTCAGCGCGACTACATTCACGTCGTCGACCTGGCGGAAGGGCATCTGAAAGCGCTCGATCACTTACCCAGGGTGGAAGGCTATAAGGCCTACAACCTCGGCGCGGGTAAAGGCTACTCGGTGCTGGAGATGATCAAGGCGTTTGAAGCGGCGTCCGGCAAGCAGATTCCTTATGAGATCAAACCGCGTCGCGACGGCGACCTGGCGGCCTTCTGGGCCGATGCGAGCCTGGCGGATAAAGAGCTGGACTGGCGCGTGACGCGCGGGATCGAAGAGATGATGCGCGATACGTGGAAGTGGCAGTCGAAGAATCCGAACGGATTTAAATAACTGATTATTTAATCAAAAGCCTGTCTACGGACAGGCTTTTTTACTTTATAACTAATCTAAATTTGCTGGCTTTGAAGTCTTAGCAGGAAATGCTAATATCAAACGTTTACTATATTTTGTTGCAGCAATCATAAGGCACTGACTGGCAGTTTTAGCCTTTAACATTGTTACAAAAGGACCCGACAACGTGGCTTAGTCTGTAGTTTACTGGTAGCTGTTGAGCCAGGGGCGGTAGCATATTTATTGCGCAAGGCCGAACGTAAATCAATCAATTTGAAAGTTGAATACAGAGCGTAAAGTATGAAGTTTAGTTTAGGTTATCTCATTGATTTAGTATCAGTTATCACTGAGAAAGAGCTCAAAGTTCGATACAAAAGTAGCTTTCTGGGATATTTGTGGTCGATAGCAAACCCATTGCTTTTTGCCATGATCTACTATTTTATTTTCAAACTTATCATGCGGGTACAAATACCTAATTACACCATTTTCATCATTACAGGATTATTTCCGTGGCAATGGTTTGCGAGTACGACATCGAACTCGTTATTTTCATTTATTGCTAACGCCCAGATAATCAAGAAGACAGTATTTCCTCGCTCTGTTATCCCCTTCAGCAATGTTATGATGGAATGTCTGCACTTTTTATGTACTATCCCAGTGATAATTGTTTTTCTGTTTATTTATGACATGACGCCTCACTGGAACTGGATATATGGCATTCCTCTAATCGGCCTGGCGCAACTACTATTTTCATATGGCATTGCCCTTTTTCTCTCGACGCTAAATCTTTTTTTTCGCGACCTGGAGCGTTTTATTACTTTAGGTATCATGTTGCTCTTTTATTGTACTCCGATTCTCTATGCAGGAGATATGATCCCTCAAAATTATCAGTGGTTGATTAACTATAATCCCCTTGCTGATATGATTTTGAGCTGGCGAGAGCTATTTATGAATGGTCACGTCGATTATGAAAAAATCTTATCTTTATATGGAATGAGTGTGGTCACCCTCATCATTGGTTCATGGGTATTCAATAAATTAAAATTCCGATTTGCTGAGATCTTATAATGGAAGTCGCAATAGAATTTAAAGGGGTGACTAAACGTTACCCTTTATATCACCATATTGGTTCTGGTATTAAAGAGCTCATTTTTAATCCAAAGCGTGCTTTGACATTGCTATCTGGCAGAAGTTATTTAGCTATAGAAGATATAAGTTTCACCGTAAATAAAGGTGAATCTGTTGCACTCATTGGGCGAAATGGCGCGGGTAAAAGTACTTCACTAGGCTTGGTTGCAGGAGTAATTAAGCCTAGCGCAGGCTCAGTAACAACTTCAGGAAGAGTCGCCTCAATGCTGGAGCTAGGCGGTGGCTTTCATCCAGAACTGACCGGGCGTGAAAACATTCGGCTCAATGCTACTTTACTTGGTTTACGGCGAAAGCAGCTGAATGAACGGCTGGAAAAGATCATTGAGTTTTCTGAGCTAGGTGAGTTTATCGATGAACCTATCAGAGTGTACTCAAGTGGAATGCTTGCAAAGCTAGGTTTTTCAGTAATTACACAAGTCGATCCGGATATTCTTATTATTGATGAAGTGTTAGCTGTGGGTGATTATGCATTTCAAAAGAAATGTATTGATACCATTGATAAATTCAAAGCTAAAGGGGTGACAATATTATTTGTCAGCCATAATTTAAGTGATATTGAGAAAATTTGCGATCGTGTTATCTGGATTGAAAACCACCGATTAAAAGCGAGTGGCAATGCCGAAAATATATTAAAAGAATATCGTTCTTCAATGTAAGGAAACATCTAATGAATATCAACAAAGAAAAAGTAAAGCTTTATACAAGCCATCATAAGCCAAGCGCTTTCTTATCATCTCCTGTCATCAAACCTATCCATGTAGGCAAAGCTAACAGCTATAATGAAATTTGCTGCGATGGGGATGACACTGGAGACAATATTTCATTCAAAAACCCCTTTTATTGTGAGCTGACTGCACAATATTGGGTCTGGAAGAACGATATTTCATCCGAGTATGTCGGTTTTATGCACTACAGACGTCACCTGAATTTTTCTGAGCATCAGGATTATGTTGAAGATGCATGGGGTGTCGTTAATGAAGATATTATTTCTCCTGAATATGAAGAGAAATTTGGTTTAAATGAAGAAGCTATCGTTAAGGCTATTGGTGATAATGATATTCTTTTGCCCAGGAAGTGGAGCGTAAGGCAAGCTGGCAGTAAAAATAATTATGAGCATTATAAGATATCCCCTCATCTACATATTGAAGATTATCAGGCAGCAATTGATAGTCTTTTATATCTTTATCCTGAGTATGCTTCAGCTGTTAAAACCTTTAACAGCGCACATGATGGTTATTACACTAACATGTTCGTTATGCGTTCAGAGCTTTTTTGTGAATACTCTGAATGGCTTTTCAATATATTTGATGATCTCGAAAAAAACTTTGCATTACGTAACTATAATGCACAGGAGAAAAGGGTCATTGGACATATTTCAGAAAGGCTTTTTAACATCTTCATCATTCATAAAGAAAAGCATTCGCCCTTAAAGAAAAAAGAGCTTCAGCGAACCTTTGTTAAAACAGAAACTTTTAATGGCAAGCTTAAGCCTGCATTTCCTGAAAAAAATGTGCCGGTGGTAATTTGCTTTGATGACAATTATTCTCTTAGCGGTGGAGCATTAATCAACTCTATCGTTAAGAATAGCCACGCAGATGATAATTATGATATCGTCGTGCTTGAAAATGGAGTCTCAGTAAGAAACAAGACTCGTTTATGCTCCCTGTTAAAAGGTAAAGAAAATTTTTCCATTCGTTTCTTCGATGTAAATGCTTTTAGTGAAATGAAGAGCGTTTATACGCGAGCGCACTTTAGTGCCGCGACCTATGCACGATTATTTATTCCCTCTCTTTTCTCTGATTTTGAAAAAGTTCTATTTATCGATGCTGATACAATCGTTGAAAGCGATGTGGCAGAGCTTGTTCATATTCAACTTGGCGATAACTTGATTGCGGCTGTTAGAGATATTGTGATGGAAGGATTCGTCAAGTTTGGTGCTATAGCCCATATTGATGAGCCTAAAGACATTGCTGCAAAAGAATATCTCGAAACTGTCCTGGAGATGAAAGAGACTCAACAATACTTCCAGGCAGGGCTAATTCTTTTTAATATTGCTCAAATGCAAAAAGAGAATACTTATGGGAAATTAATGCAGGCAATGAAGGCCAGAAACTACTGGTTCCTCGATCAGGATATCATGAATAAGGTATTCAATGACCGCGTTCATTATCTACCAGGCGAGTGGAACGTTTATCATGGTAATGGCAATACCGATGATTTTTTCCCAAACCTGAAATTTGAAACTTATATGGGTTTTTTGAAGTCACGTAAAAATCCAAAAATGATTCATTTTGCAGGCGAAAATAAACCGTGGGATACACCACATGTAGATTTTTTTGATAACTTTATGTCGTATGTTAATAATACGCCATGGCAAAAAGAAGTTTATGATCGGCTTAACAGAACGTTTGTGTCAGCCGCACCTCAAATAGAACATAAAATACTTTTGCAGACTAAAATCAAAAGAAAATTAATGCCCTATTTGAATAAATATGCACCTGTTGGAAGTAAGCGCAGGCAGTTAATTGCTCGTAATTATTACAGAGTTCGTCGCGTAATTTTAGGTTAAACTATGAAAAAGAATATTTTGATTGTCGGTGCAGGTTTTTCAGGTGCAGTTATTGGTCGCGAGCTAGCTGAAGATGGACATAATATCCATATTATCGACTCGCGAAATCACATAGCCGGTAACTGTTATAGCGAAAGAGACGCTAATACTAATGTGATGGTGCATACCTATGGCCCACATATTTTCCATACTGATAATGAAGAAGTATGGGATTATATAAATGCTCACGGTGTCATGATGCCATATGTTAATAGGGTGAAAGCGACCGTAAATGGAAGCGTTTATTCTTTGCCTATTAACTTGCATACTATAAATCAATTCTTCAATAAAACCTGTAATCCTTCGCAAGCTAAAGAGTTGATTGATTCTAAGGGCGATAAAGGTATTACCGACCCTAAAACGTTTGAGGATCAAGCATTACGATTTGTGGGCAAGGAATTGTATGAGGCATTTTTTAAAGGTTACACTATAAAACAATGGGGTATTGAACCGAAAGAATTGCCTGCTTCTATTCTGAAAAGATTACCTGTGCGATTTAATTATGATGACAATTATTTCAATCATAAGTTCCATGGGATGCCTAGAGATGGGTATACGGTAATCGTAGAGTCTATTTTAAACCATGAAAACATCCATGTTGAATTAAATACACACTTTGATAAAAATGACAAAGATAAATATGATCATGTTTTTTATAGTGGTCCTTTAGATGGATATTTTGACTTCACATTAGGTCGTTTAGGCTACAGGACTTTAGACTTTCAACGGTTTGAGGCGGAAGGTGATTTTCAGGGTTGTGCAGTAATGAATTACGGTGACGTGAATGTTCCTTATACACGAATAACAGAGCACAAGTACTTCGCGCCTTGGGAAAATCATGAAAATACCGTTTGTTATAAAGAGTTTAGTCGTGCATCAACGGAGAAAGATATTCCTTACTATCCGATTCGTCAAATGGGCGAAATGCAATTGTTAAATCAATATCTGGATGCGGCGGAAAAAGAAACCAACCTTACTTTTATAGGGCGGCTTGGCACTTATCGTTATCTTGATATGGATGTTACGATAAAAGAAGCTTTAGATGTCGTTAAGACATACCGTAATTGTATTCAGAATGAACTGCAAATGCCGGTCTTTGTGGTTAACCCTAGATGAAAATCGCCGCTTTAATCGTCACTTACAATCGTCTCGACAAACTAAAAAAATGTTGGGCTGCAATTGAGCCGCTTTCATTTCACGAAATAATAATTGTGAATAATGCATCAACTGATGCTACGGGAGAGTGGCTTAATGAGCTACAAGATTCACGTCTTAGAGTTATTTCAAATGACGTTAATGAAGGCGGGGCAGGTGGCTTTTATAAAGGCTCTGAATGGTTAGCGAAAAACAGCACCCCTGACTGGGTGCTTTTCTTTGATGATGATGCCTACCCTGAGCCAGATATACTTAAAAAATTTATGACGAGTCATAATGACAACGCACAGGTAGTTGTTACTAACGTTGTTGATATGAAAGGTTCACGATGTAAAATGAATATTCCCTGGCTCAAAATTCCGAATAGCCCGGGGGATATTATTAGCTATTATAATGAACCTTCTCGTTACGAAGCCCATCCTTCCCAGGTTTCAGAAGTTGTTACTTTTTCCTTTGTTGGTGTGTTCATTAACTTCAATGTTTTAAAAAGACATTACCATAAAATAAACAAAGACTTGTTTATTTATTTTGACGATGTATATTTTTCGTGGGAACTTCATCTCAATGATTGTAAAATTATTTTCAATCCAGAATTAAATTTTTATCACGATATTCTTGAGTCTAACTCAG
>OKJE01000028.1_pt1 | contig 82937 bp, 60 predicted proteins | sample 1610151 | NCBI WGS metagenome assembly OKJE01 (sample SAMN04436626, study PRJEB24849) | human gut metagenome | biome: human gut; feature: NICU; material: stool | host: Homo sapiens | place: USA: Saint Louis, MO | collected 2009-12-25 | reverse complement strand
GCAGGGGATGTCGCTGGTGGCGGATGAGCGGCAGCACTATCGCGATTTCTGGGCGGCGCAGTCGGCGCTGCAGTGGGGGCTGACGCTGAGCTGGCCGACGTTGCCGGGCTGCCAGCAGGCGCCGGAACAGGGCTGGCAAAGCTGTTTACAGAGGGCTGGGGATGAACGGGCGTTACTTAAAGGCCGCGCGGCGGCGAGCGAACAGGCGCTGTGGCGCTGGGTGGCGCTGGAAGGCGCGCGCATCAGAGCGCTGCCGCACGGCTGGATCGACTACTGCCCGCTGGCGGGGGCGCGCTGCCTGTAGGCAGCGCGGGTTTAGCCTGCCGGAAGCGCTGTTTGCGCTGCTGCTGCTGGCGACCAGCGTCAGCGCGCTGCTGCAGTATCATCGCGTCCTGGCGCAGGGCTTCAGCCAGCAGTGGCAGCAGCGCGCTGCGGTGCGCGTCGCCGCGCAGCGTCTGATGGGCCACGAGGTCGCGGGCTGGCGCACCTCACTGCAGCGCAGCGGCACGATCTCCACCTGCATCCTGGCGCGCGCCGAGGTGAGCGGGCCTTACGAGGCGCACGCCACGCTGACGCGTTTACGCTGCTGAGAGGCAAAAGCGCCCGCGCACTATGGGCAACCCAGGCGATACGCGGTAGAGTGACCAGTCTGCCGCTTTGCCGCGCCAGACAGTGTCACCACAGGAGTTTCCATGTTTCACGTTTATCACTCAAACCAGCTCGATGTTCTGAAGATTCTCGCGGCAGCGGTGATAGAACATGACCCCCTCAGCGATCCTTTCGCCGCTGAAACCGTGCTGGTGCAGAGTCCCGGTATGGCGCAGTGGCTGCAGATGGAGCTGGCGCACACCTTCGGCATCGCCGCCAATATCGACTTTCCGCTTCCCGCCTCCTTTATCTGGGATATGTTCGTGCGCGTGCTGCCGGATATTCCCGCCGAAAGCGCCTTTACCAAAGCCAGCATGAGCTGGAAGCTGATGCATCGCCTGCCGGCGCTGCTGACCGAGGAGGCGTTTGTTTCGCTGCGCCACTACCTGCACGACGACAGCGACAAGCGCAAGCTGTTCCAGCTCTGCTCTCGCGTCGCCGATCTCTTCGATCAGTATCTGGTTTACCGCGCCGACTGGCTGAATCGCTGGGAGCAGGGCGAGCTGGTAGAGGGGCTGGGCGACGCGCAGCTGTGGCAGTCGGCGCTGTGGCGCGATCTGGTGGCCTACACCGATGCGCTGGGACAGCCGAAATGGCACCGCGCTAATCTCTACGCGCGCTTTATTCAGACGCTGGAGCGGGCCGAGCAGGCGCCGCCCAGCCTGCCGAAGCGCGTCTTTATCTGCGGTATATCCGCCTTGCCGCCGGTCTATCTGCAGGCGCTGCAGGCGCTGGGCCGCCATATCGATATTCATCTGCTGTTCACCAATCCCTGCCGCGATTACTGGGGCGATATTCAGGATTACGCCTTCCTGGCGAAGCTGCAGAGCCGCCAGCGTCGCCGCCTCGACAGCGACGAGTCGCGCGATCTCTTCAGCGATCCGCTTGAGGCGCCCGCGCGCTTCAACGCCGAAGGCGAACAGCAGCTCAGCAACCCGCTGCTCGCCTCCTGGGGCAAGCTGGGCCGCGACAACCTGTTCCTGCTCAGCCAGATGGACGAGGCGGATGACGTCGACGCCTTTGTCGAGGTTGAGGAAGATAATCTGCTGCACGCTATGCAGCACGACCTGCTGAATCTGCAGGATAACGCGGTGCTGGGGCTGAGCGCGGAGGAGCTGGCCTGGAGCGGCAACAAGCGTCCGCTCGATCCTGACGATCGTTCGATCAGCGTGCAGATCTGCCACAGCGCCCAGCGCGAGGTGGAAGTGCTGCAGGATCATCTGCTGGCGATGATGGAGGCGGATCCTGGCCTCAAGCCGCGCGATATTATCGTGATGGTGGCCGATATCGACAGCTACGCCCCCTTTATTCAGGCGGTTTTCGCTAACGCGCCCGCCGATCGCTATCTGCCGTTCTCTATCTCCGATCGCCGCGCCAGCCAGGCGCATCCGGCGATCTTCGCCTTTCTGAGCCTGCTGGCGCTGCCGGACAGCCGCTTTGCCGCGGAAGATGTGCTGGCGCTGCTGGAGGTGCCGGCGCTGGCGAACCGTTTTTCGGTGGATGAGAGCGGCCTGCGCCTGCTGCGCCGCTGGGTGGATGAATCGGGCGTGCGCTGGGGGCTGGACGACGACAGCGCCGAAGCGCTGGCGCTGCCGGTCACCGGCCAGCACACCTGGCGCTTTGGCCTCGAGCGCATGCTGCTGGGCTATGCGATGGAGAGCCATCACGGCGACTGGCAGGGCATTCTGCCCTATGACGAATCGAGCGGACTGGTCGGCGAGCTGGCTGGCCATCTGGCGGAGCTGCTGATGCGGCTAAACCACTGGCGCGCCCGGCTCAGCGAGTCGCGGCCGCTGGAGGGCTGGCTGCCGCTCTGTCGGGAGATGATCAACGACTTCTTCCACGGCGACGCCGAAGCGGAAGCGGCGCTGCTGCTGGTAGAGGAGCAGTGGAAACAGCTAATCGAATATGGCCAGGCGGCGCGTTATGAAGCTGCGATTCCGGTGACGCTGCTGCGCGACGATCTGCGCGCGCGCCTCGATCAGCAGCGTATCAGCCAGCGCTTTCTCGCCGGCCAGATTAACTTTTGCACGCTGATGCCGATGCGTTCGATTCCCTTCCGCGTCGTCTGCCTGCTAGGCATGAACGACGGCGTCTATCCGCGTACGCTGCCGGCGCCGGGCTTCGATCTGATGCAGCAGCAGACGCGCAAAGGCGATCGCAGCCGACGCGACGACGACCGCTATCTGTTTCTTGAGGCGCTGCTGTCGGCGCAGGATCGGCTCTATATCAGCTATATCGGTCGCGCCATTCAGGATAATACGGAACGCTATCCCTCGGTGCTGGTCACAGAGCTGCTGGATTATATCGGCCAGAGCTTCTGCCTGCCCGGCGACGAGGCGAAAGAGCTGGACGAGAGCGCGCAGCGCGTGCAGCGGCATATTCAGCATCTACACAGCCGTATGCCCTTCGCTGCCGAAAATTTTCAGCCGCAGTCGCGCTGTCACAGCTTTGCGCGCGAGTGGCTGCCCGCCGCGCAGGGAAAAGGCGAGGCGCAGCCCGACTTTGTGCAGCCGCTGCCGCTGCCGGAGATGGAATCGGTCTCCTGCGAACAGTTCCTGCGCTTCTGGCGGCATCCGGTACGCGCCTGGTTTCACCAGCGGCTCGGCGTCGCCTTCTGGCTGGAAGAGACGGAGCTGTCGGACAACGAGCCTTTCGCGCTCGATAGTCTGGAACGTTACCAGATCAACGCCGAGCTGCTGAACGCGCTGGTGGAGGGGGAGGACACGCAGCGTCTTTACGCCCTGCATCGCGCGGCGGGCAACCTGCCTTACGGGGCCTTCGGCGAGCTGTTCTGGCAGGCGCAGCAGGAAGAGATGCAGGAGGTCGCGGCGGCGGTGGTTGAGCAGCGCAGCGAAGGCGAAAGCTGGGAGGTGAGTCTGCCGCTCGACGGCGTCACGCTGACCGGCTGGCTGACGCAGGTTCAGCGCGACGGCCTGCTGCGCTGGCGTCCTGGCGTGCTGAACATGAACGATGGGCTGCTGCTCTGGCTGGAGCATCTTATCTACTGCGCACTGGGCGGCGACGGCGAAAGCCGCATGATGGGCCGGGAAAAGAGCCGCTGGCGCTTTGCGGCGGTGGCGCAGTCAGAGGCGCAGGCGATGCTGACGCACTATATGCAGGGCTATAAGCAAGGCATGTCGCAGCCGCTGCTGCTGCTCAACAAGAGCGGCGGCGCCTGGCTGACGGCGAGTTACGATAAAAAAACGCGGCAGCTGCTGCTGGACGAGGCGACCCAGATCAAGGCGCGCAATCGCCTGCTGCAGGCCTGGACCGGTGGCTATCAGCTGGAGCGCGAGGGCGGCGATCCCTACCTGCAGCGGCTATGCCGCGTCTTGAACGAGGCGCAGCTTACGCAGATCACCGAGGCCGCGCAGCGCTGGTATCTGCCGGTGCTGCAGGCCCACCTGGATGATGAATAGCAAGCGGTGCGACGAGCTCTGACGCGTCGACGCCCGATAACAAGGTACGTCAGTTTGAACCATTTTCGGCTGCGCCTGCCTGACAGCGCAGTTTCAAGGGTAACAGAAGGGGTTTACATGCGTAGATACGCTCGCTGGATAGCGGCGCTGATGTTGAGCCTGACGGCCTGCGCCGGGCAGGCGCAGGCCGCGACGGGCTGGACGGCGGTCAATGAAACCATTCGCAAAAGCGACAACGATCCGCGCCAGTATCAGGCCGTCCGGCTCGACAACGGGCTGGTGGTGCTGCTGGTCTCCGACGCGCAGGCGCCGAAGTCGCTGGCGGCGCTTACCCTGCCCATCGGCTCGCTGGACGATCCCGATCGGCAGCTCGGGCTGGCGCACTTCCTCGAGCATATGGTGCTGATGGGGTCGCAGCGCTATCCGCAGCCGGATAACCTGGCGGAGTTTCTGAAAAAGCACGGCGGCAGCCACAACGCCAGCACCGCTTCCTACCGCACCGCGTTCTACCTTGAGGTGGAAAACGACGCGCTGGAGCCAGCGGTGGACCGCATGGCGGATGCGCTGGCCGCGCCGCTGCTCGATCCGGTCAACGCCGATCGCGAACGCAACGCCGTAAATGCCGAGCTGACGATGGCGCGCTCGCGCGACGGCCTGCGTATGGCACAGGTCGGCGCAGAGACGCTTAATCCGGCGCACCCCGGCTCGCGCTTTTCCGGCGGCAACCTCGACACGCTGAAGGATAAGCCGGACAGCAAACTGCTCGACGCGCTGTCGGCGTTTTATCACACCCACTACTCCGCCAACCTGATGAAGGCGGTGCTCTACAGCAATAAACCGCTGCCGGAGATGGCGCAGATCGCCGCCAACACCTTTGGCCGCATCGCCAGCCACGACGCCACGGTGCCCGCTATCGACGTGCCCGTTGTGACCGAGGCGCAGCAGGGCATCGTGATCCACTACGTGCCGGCGCAGCCGCGCAAGCAGCTAAAAATTGAGTTTCGCATCGCCAATAACAGCGACCGCTTTCGCAGCAAGACCGATACGCTGATCGGTTATCTGATCGGCAACCGCAGCAAAAATACCTTGGCCGACTGGCTGCAGAAGCGCGGGCTGGCCGACGGCGTCAATGCCGGCGCCGATCCGATGAGCGAACGCAGCAGCGGTGTCTTCGCCATTACCGCCTCGCTCACCGATAAAGGTCTGGCGCAGCGCGACGAAGTGGTGGCGGCGATTTTTAGCTATATCGCCATGCTGCGCGAGCAGGGTATCGACAAGCGCTACTTTGACGAGGTCTCTCACGTCCTGGCGCTCGATTTTCGCTATCCCTCGCTGACGCGCGATATGGATTACATTGAATGGCTGGCGGACACCATGCTGCGCGTGCCGGTGGAGCATACGCTGGATGCGCCTTACCTGGCCGATGACTATGACGCCGCCGCCATCAACGCGCGCCTCGATGAGATGACGCCGCAGAAGGCGCGCATCTGGTATATCAGCCCGCAGGAGCCGCACAACAAAGAGGCCTACTTCGTTAATGCGCCCTATCAGGTCGATCGCATCAGCGAGCAGACCTTTGCAGAGTGGCGTCAGCGCGCCAGCCAGATCCACCTCTCGATGCCGACGCTGAACCCCTATATTCCTGACGACTTCACCCTGATCCCGCAGGATGGTAAAAGCTATGCCCATCCGGTCTCACTGCCCAACGACTTCGGCATGCCGATCTACTGGATGCCGAGCCGTTTTTACGCCAGAGAGCCGAAAGCCTCGGTGATGCTGGCGCTGCGCAACCCGCACGCCATCAGCGACGCGCGTCAGCAGGTGCTGTTTGGCCTGAACGACTATCTCTCCAGCCTGGCGCTGGATGAGCTTAACTCGCAGGCCTCGGTGGGCGGCATCAGCTTCTCCACCAGCGAAAATGACGGGCTGGTATTCAGCGCCAGCGGCTTTACCCAGCGGCTGCCAACGCTGCTGAAAAAGCTGGTAGAAGGCTACGCCGCCTTCCGGCCGACACCGCAGCAGCTGGAGCAGGCGAAATCCTGGTATCTGGATCAGCTGGACGCGGCGGATAAGGGCAAGGCGTTCGAGCTGGCGATCCAGCCGATGCAGATGCTGTCGCAGCTGCCCTATACGCAGCGTGAGACGCGCCGCGCGCTGGTCAAGGCGATCGCGCTTGATGAGGTAGTGGCGTATCGCGACAATCTGATCCATCATGCGACCCCTGAACTGCTGGCGGTAGGCAACCTCAGCGCCGACAGCGTGACCCAGCTGGGCCGCGAGCTGAAGCAGCAGATGCAGACGCAGGGCACGCAGCACTGGCGCAACAGCTACGTCTCTTTTGCTAAGCCGGTGAAAGCTAACCTGCAAAAAGCGGGCAGCAGCACCGATTCGGCGCTGGCGGCGCTCTATGTGCCGCTCGGCTACGGCGAATATCAGAGCATGGCGAGCAGTTCGATGCTGAGCCAGATCGTGCAGCCCTGGTTCTACAACCAGCTGCGCACCGAAGAGCAACTGGGCTATGCGGTCTTCGCATTCCAGATGCCGATCGGCCGCCAGTGGGGCATCGGCTTCCTGCTGCAGAGCAACAGCAAGCAGCCCGCTTATCTGCTGCAGCGCTATCAGGCCTTCTACCCGCAGGCAGAAAAGCGGCTGCGCGCCATGCCGCAGAGCGACTTCGCGCAGTATCAGCAGGCGATGATTAATCAGCTGAATCAGCGGCCGCAGACCCTCGATGAAGAGGCGTCGCGCTATAGCCGCGACTTCGATCGCCAGAACTACGCCTTCGATACGCGGCAGAAGGTGATTGCGCAGCTCCAGCAGCTGACGCCGGGCGCGCTGGCGGACTTCTTCCATCGCGCCGTGCTGCAGAAAGAGGGCATGGCGATGACGTCACAAATTGCCGGCAACAGCGCGGAAAGCGTCGCCTTTGCGCGGCTGCCTGGCTGGAAAACCTGGAATGAGGTAGCGAAACTGCAGCAGTCGCTACCGGTTAAGAGTGAGACGCAATGAGTTACCCTGAATCGCTGAATCCGTTGACGCTGCCGCTGCGCGGCGAGCGTCTGATCGAGGCTTCGGCGGGCACCGGCAAAACCTTTACCATCGGCGTGCTCTATCTGCGCCTGCTGTTGGGGTTGGGCGGCGAAAACAGCTACAGCCGTCCGCTGTCGGTGGAAGAGATACTGGTGGTGACCTTTACCGAGGCCGCCACCGCTGAACTGCGCGGGCGCATCCGCGAAAATATTCACGAGCTGCGCCTGGCCTGCGTGCGCGGCGCCAGCAACAATCCGATGCTGGCGCAGCTGCTGGAGCAGATTAACGATCTTGCGCAGGCCGCTTCGCTGCTGCTGGCGGCGGAGCGTCAGATGGATGAAGCGGCGATATTTACCATTCACGGCTTCTGCCAGCGCATGCTTAACCTGAACGCCTTTGAGTCCGGCATGCTGTTTGAGCAGGAGCTGATAGAGGATGAGGCGGCGCTGTTTAAGCAGGCGACGGCGGACTTCTGGCGACGCCACTGCTACCCGCTAACGCTGGAGGTGGCGCGTGCCATCGTCGCGGAGTGGAACGGCCCGGAGAGCCTGCTGCTGACGCTGCGGCCCTGGCTGCAGGGCGAGTCGCCGCGGCTGAAACGTCCGCCTGCCGATGACGAAACCCTGGCGACGCGCCACGCCGCCAACCTGGCGCGCATCAGCGAAATGAAGCGGCAGTGGCAGGCGGTAAGCGACGAAGTAGAAGGCATTATCAGCCAGTCCGGGGTGGATAAACGCAGCTACAGCAGTAAATATCTGCCGCTCTGGGTGGCAAAAATCACCCAGTGGGCCAACAGCGAAACCACCGACTATCTCTTCCCGAAAGAGCTGGAGCGTTTCGCCCAGCGCGTGCTGGTGGAGAAGACCAAAAAAGGCGAGCCGCCGCAGCATCCACTGTTCCAGGCGGTAGAGGCGTTTCTCGCCGAGCCGCTGTCGCTGCGCGATCTGGTGATCGCCCGCGCGCTGGTAGAGGTGCGCGACGCTGTGCGTAAAGAGAAGCGCCTGCGCGCGCTGCTTGGCTTCGACGATCTGCTGAGCCGCCTCGACGAGGCGCTGCAGCAGCCGGGCGGCGCGCTGCTGGCCGAGACCATTCGCGCCCGTTATCCGGTGGCGCTGATCGACGAATTTCAGGATACCGATCCGCAGCAGTATCGTATTTTCCGCACGCTCTATCTTCATCAGCCCGAGCTGGCACTGCTGCTGATCGGCGACCCCAAACAGGCGATCTACGCCTTCCGCGGCGCCGATATCTTTACCTATCTGCGCGCCCGCAGCGAGGTCAGCGCGCACTACACGCTGGATACCAACTGGCGATCGTCGCCGGGCATGGTGCAGAGCGTTAATCGCCTTTTCGCCCGCATGGCGTCACCGTTTCTCTTCGAGGCGATCCCGTTTCAGCCGGTTCATCCCGCCGGGCCGAACCAGCCGCTGACGCTGCTGAAAGATGCGCAGCCGCAGGCGGCGCTGCGCTTCTGGCTGCAGCCGGGCGACGGCGTCGGCGTCAGCGACTATCAGCAGTTTATGGCGCAGCAGTGCGCCGCCGATATCAGCCGCTGGCTGGTCGCCGGGCAGCAGGGACGTGCGCTGCTGGGCAAGGGCGACGATCTGCGGCCGGTGCAGGCGTCCGATATTACCGTGCTAGTGCGCAGCCGTAACGAGGCGGGCCTGATCCGCGACGCGCTGAACGGGCTGTCGATTCCGTCGGTCTATCTCTCTAACCGCGACAGCGTCTACACCACGCCCGAGGCGCGCGAGCTGCTGTGGCTGCTGCAGGCGGTACAGGCACCGGAGCAGGAGCGTCTGCTGCGCAGCGCCCTGGCGACCTCGATCTTTGCCATCGACGCCGCCTCGCTGGACAGGCTGAGCCAGAACGAGCGCGAATGGGATGCGCTGGTCGAGCAGTTTGCCGGCTGGCAGCAGCTCTGGCACCAGCGCGGCGTATTGCCGATGCTGCGCGACGTGATGAACCAGCGGCAGCTGGCGGAAAATATGCTGGCGTCGGAGAACGGCGAACGCAGGCTTACCGACCTGATGCACCTGGGCGAGCTGCTGCAGGAGGCGTCGACCCACCTCGACAGCCCGCATGCGCTGGTGCGCTTTCTCGCCCAGCAGATCGCCCGGCCCAACAGCCAGTCGGCGGAGCAGCAGCTGCGGCTGGAGAGCGACCGCCATCTGGTGCAGATCGTCACTATCCACAAATCCAAAGGATTGCAGTATCCGCTGGTGTGGCTGCCTTTCGCCGCGGGCTTTCGCGAAGCGGCCAGCGCGCTCTATCACGATCGTGAGAGCTTTGCCACGCTGCTCGACGTGCAGGGCGACGAGCAGAGTCTGGCGCTGGCGGAGCAGGAGCGTCTGGCGGAAGATCTGCGCCTGCTCTACGTCGCCTTAACCCGCTCGGTGTTTCACTGCAGCGTCGGCATTGCGCCGCTGTTTAAAGGCGCGCGCAAAAAAGAGGGCGACAGCGATCTCCACAAAAGCGCGCTGGGCTATCTGGTGCAGCAGGGCGAGAGCGGCGACGCCGACCGCCTGCGCGCCTGCCTGGCGACGCTGGCGGATGCGGATACCGAAGTGCTGTGCGACGATCTGATCCCCGGCGAAAACTGGCGTGAACAGGCGCAGCCCGACGATGCGCTCAGCAGCCGTCAGGTAACGCGCGACCTGCGCGACGCCTGGCGCGTCACCAGCTATTCCGGGCTTCAGCAGCACAGCAGTTCGCCGCTGCTGGAGGCGATGCCGACGTTCGATATCGACGCAGCGGGCGAAGAGGGCGGCGAGGCAGAAAGCGCGCTGACGCCGCATCACTTCCCGCGCGGCGCGGCGCCGGGCACCTTTCTGCACGGCCTGTTTGAATCTATCGATTTTACCCGTCCGCCGGACAGGGCGCTGCTGGAAACGCAGCTGGAACAGAACGGCTATCCGCCCCACTGGCTACCGGTGCTGGAGGCCTGGATCGCGCGCGTGCTGCATACGCCGCTTAACCGCGACGGCCTGACGCTGGGGGCGCTGAACAACCGGGACCGGCTGGTGGAGATGGCCTTTTATCTGCCGCTGGAGCGCATGCTGAACGCCCCGCAGCTCGATGCGCTGATGCGGCAGCACGATGCGCTGTCTGCGCGCGCCCCCCGGCTGGAGTTCCATCAGGTACAGGGTATGCTGAAAGGCTTTATCGATCTGGTGTTTCGCTGGAACGGTCAATATTATCTGCTGGATTACAAATCCAACTGGCTGGGGGAGAGCGAAGCGGCCTATACCCCGGAAGCGATGGCGCAGGCGATGGTGGATCATCGCTACGATTTGCAGTACCAGCTCTATACGCTGGCGCTGCACCGTTATCTGCAGCATCGCCTGCCCGACTACGACTATGAGCGCCACTTTGGCGGCGTGTTTTATCTGTTTTTGCGCGGCGTCGACGGCAGTTCGCCGCAAAACGGCATCTTTACCGCGCGGCCAACGGCCTCCTTCGTTGCCGGACTGGACGCGCTGTTTCGTCGCCCGAAAGAGGAAGAAGTATGACGGACATAGTGTCACTGCTCGATCAGGCGGTAGAGAAGCGTCTGCTGCGGTCGCTTGATCTTCAGTTTGCGCGGCTGCTGGCCGACGCCTCGCAGCCCGCCTGGCTGCTGGCGGCCGCCTGCGTCAGCGCCGAAGCGGGGGACGGTCACGTCTGCCTGCCGCTGGCGCAGCTGACCCCCGAGGCGCTTTTCGCCGGACGCCATCCCGAACTGGCTAAGGCGCTGTGGCGCGCAGCGGGCGCGCCACAGTGCTGGAAAACGGCGCTGGCGGGCTGGCCAGCGCTGAGCGACGGCGGCATCGCCACGCCGCTGGTGCTCAATCATGAGCGTCTCTATCTGCATCGCCTGTGGCAGAGCGAAGGCCGGGTGGCGCACTTTTTCACCCGGCAGGCAGAGATGGCGGAGATGGATATCGCTGCCGCGCAGAACGTGCTGAGCGCGCTGTTTGGCGATCGGCCCGATGACTGGCAAAAAATCGCCGCCGCCGTGGCGCTGACGCGTAAAACCGCCGTGATTTCCGGCGGCCCCGGCACTGGCAAAACCACTACCGTGGCAAAGCTGCTGGCGGCGATGATCCGCCTGAGCGGCAGCAACCTGCGTATTCAGCTGGCAGCGCCGACCGGCAAAGCGGCGGCGCGCCTGACCGAATCTCTCGGTCAGGCGCTGCAGGCGCTGTCGGTCAGCGACGAAGAGCGGGCGCGCTTTCCCAGCGAAGCGACAACGCTGCACCGTCTGCTGGGCGCCCAGCCCGATACGCAGCGGCTGCGCTATCACGCCGCCAACCGGCTTCACCTCGACGTGCTGGTGGTGGATGAAGCCTCTATGGTCGATCTTTCGATGATGGCAAAGCTGATTGCCGCACTGCCCGATCACGCGCGCGTGATTTTCCTCGGCGATCGCGATCAGCTGGCGTCGGTGGAAGCGGGCGCCGTGCTGGGCGACATCTGCCGCTGCGCGGAAACGGGCTACAGCCTGTCGCGCGCGCAGCAGCTGGCGGCGCTGACGCAGTGCGCGCTCGACGGCGCGGATGACGCGGGCGCGCCCGACGTGCGCGACAGCATCTGTCTGCTGCGTAAAAGCTACCGCTTTGATGCGACGTCGGGCATCGGGCAGCTGGCGCGGGCGGTCAATCTCGGCGACGCGCGCGCCGTTGAGTCGGTATTTAGCGCCGCCTTTGAGGATATCGATTTTCAGGCGCTGCAGAGCGGCGAAGCCTATCAGGCGATGCTTGACGCGGTGGCGGAGGGTTACCAGCCTTTCCTGAAGTTAGTGCAGTCGCGCGCGCCGGTAGAGGAGATTCTGCTGGCCTTTAGCCGCTACCAGCTGCTTTGCGCCCTGCGCGACGGGCCGTTTGGCGTGCAGGGGCTGAACCAGCGCATCGAGCAGCGTCTGGTGCAGCTGCAGCGTATCCGGCGTCCGGCGATCGGCAGCCGCTGGTATGCGGGGCGGCCGGTCATGGTAACGCGCAACGACAGCGCGCTGGGGCTGTTTAACGGCGATATCGGCATTACCCTGCGCGATGCAGAGAATCAGCTGAAGGTCTTTTTCCCGCTGCCGGACGGATCGGTGAAGGCGGTGCAGCCGAGTCGCCTGCCGCCGCACGACACCGCCTGGGCGATGACGGTGCATAAGTCGCAGGGATCGGAGTTTGAGCATACCGCGCTGGTCATGCCGGCCCAGTTCTCGCCGGTGCTGACGCGCGAGCTGGTCTATACCGCCATTACCCGCGCGCGCAAGCGGCTGACGCTCTACAGCGAACCGGCAGTGTTTCAGCGTGCGGTGCAGCTGCAAACCCAGCGCCGCAGCGGGCTGGTGGAAAGGCTAAGTCTGGTATAAAGGGCACATCAGGAGCGAAGGCAGGACGCTTTGCTCCACGGCCCATGCCGCCCGCGCAATCAGCTACGGGGCCGTCCGAAAGAGGAGCCGGCTGGCCACTCAGGTCAGGTCGGCCATCAGCACCTTTGAGCGCCGCTGATAGTTATACATCTGCTTTTTACTCTCCGGCAGCGACTCAATATCCACCGGCGTAAAACCGCGCTCCTGAAACCAGTGAATGCTGCGCGTCGTGAGTACGAACAGCTTCTCCAGCCCCATCTGCCGCGCCTGAAGCGCAACGCGCTGCAGCAGCATCTCGCCGCGCGACGAGCTGCGATAGTCCGGATGCACCGCCACGCAGGCCATTTCGCCGATTTTCTCATCCATAAAAGGGTAGAGCGCCGCGCAGGCGATGGTCAGGTTGTCGCGAATGATAATGGTGAACTTGTCGATCTCCATCTCCAGCTGCTCGCGCGAGCGACGCACCAGGATACCCTGCTGCTCCAGCGGGCGGATAAGCTCAAGTATGCCGCCGATATCGTTAATGGTGGCGCGGCGGATCTGCTCGCTCGACTCCATTACGATCTGCGTGCCGATACCGTCGCGGGAGAAGAGCTCCTGCAACAGCGCGCCATCTTCCTGATAGCTAATCAGATGGCTGCGGCGCACGCCGCTGCGGCAGGCTTTCACCGCGCCACGCAGGAAGCGCACCGTGCCAGAAAGGTAGTCGCCGTCGCTCTCCATCTCGTCGATGCGCGCCTGCGCGTCGTTCGGGAACAGCTCGGAGATAATGGTGCCGTCGCGGCGCGGCACCCCCTGCTCGGAGCAGAAGCCGATCATCTTCTCCGCCTTCAGCTTAATGGCCAGCTGGGTGGCGACCTCTTCTGACGTCAGGTTAAAACTTTCGCCGGTAACGGAAACCGCCACCGGGCCGAGCAGTACGATCGCATCGTTATCCAGCTGACGATGGATCGCCTCTTCGTCGATGCGGCGAATGCGCCCGCTGTGGCAGTAATCGACGCCGTCATCCACGCCCAGCGGCTGCGCGATAATAAAGTTGCCGCTGACGACGTTGATATGCGCGCCCTGCAGCGGCGTATTGTTGAGGCTCATTGAGAGTCGCGCCGTGATGTCGAGCTGCAGCCGTCCCGCCGCCTGCTTTACCAGCTCCAGCGACTGGGCGTCGGTGACGCGGGTGTACTTGTGGTAAACCGGCTCCAGCTGATGCGCCGCGAGGCTGGCGTCAATCTGCGGACGCGCGCCATAGACCACCACCAGGCGAATGCCGAGACTGTGCAGCAGGCCGATATCGTTAACGATGCTGGAGAAATTCTCATGCTCGATCGCTTCGCCGCCCAGCATGATGACAAAGGTCTTGCCACGGTGGGCATTGATATAGGGAACGGTGTGGCGAAAACCCTGAACCAGCTCAGTACTACGTTCCTTCACGGCAAACCTCAATGAATGATTATTCGTAATTTTTGTATTTTTATTCTTTTAGGGCGCTATTTGCAAGCGGTAAACCTGACGTAAATTTACGTTTTTTCGGGTGCGCTGGCAGCTAAGAGACTGCATTATTTAGCTTTTCCAGGATGACTTAGCCAAAAGGATGGGCTAAAGTTTTCAGCGCCGTTTATTAAAGTGGCGCTTTTTTAGACAGAACAGAGCAGCTGGAGCGGCATGTCAGAATCAAATCCCCTTATTTCCCGCAGAAGGCTCCTGCAGGGTACCGGCGCATTATTGCTACTGAGCGTCAGCCGCACAGGCCTGGCGGCAAAAAACCATATCGTCGCGGTTCGCATCTGGCCATCTTCGACCTATTCGCGCATGACGCTGGAGTCCAGCGTGCCGCTTCACTATAAGCAGTTTGCGCTCTCGCATCCGGATCGGCTGGTCATTGATATCGCAAATATGCATCTCAATCCGGTGCTGAAAGGCGTCGACAAGCTGGTGCGCGTAAGCGATCCCTTTATTAAAAATGCGCGGGTCGGGCAGTTTGACGCCAATACCGTGCGCATTGTGCTGGAGCTGAAGCGCAACGTCGCGCCGAAAACCTTTACGCTGGCGCCGGTGGCCGGGATCAAACACCGGCTGGTGGTGGATCTCTATCCGAGCCAGCATAGCGCAGAAGACGATCCGCTGCTGGCGCTGCTGAAGGATTACAACCAGGGCGATCTGGAACGCAACGAGCCGGCGTCCGCGCCGCTGCCCGGCAAGGCGGGACGCGACCGACCGCTGATCGTGATGATCGATCCAGGTCACGGCGGCGAAGATCCCGGCGCGCACGGCAAATACAAAACGCGTGAAAAAGATATCGTGCTGAAGATGGGGCGACGGCTTAAGGCGCTGATCGATAAAGAGCCCAATATGAAAGCCTATATGACGCGCAACGAGGATGTGTTTATTCCGCTGCGGGTGAGGGTGGCGAAAGCGCGCAAGCAGCGCGCCGATCTCTTTGTCTCGATACACGCCGACGCCTTTACCAGCCGCAGCGCGCGCGGCTCCTCGGTATTCGCGCTCTCAACCAAAGGTGCGACCTCGGCGGCGGCCCGTTTCCTGGCGCAGACGCAGAACGAATCGGATCTTATCGGCGGCGTCAGCAAGAGCGGCGATCGCTATCTCGACCACACCATGTTCGATATGGTGCAGCGCCAGACCATTCACGATAGCCTGACGTTCGGCAAAGAGGTGCTGCATCGTATGGGGCGCATCAACCATCTGCACAAGCGTACCGTCGATCAGGCGGGCTTTGCGGTGCTGAAGGCGCCGGATATTCCGTCGATTCTGGTGGAAACCGCCTTTATCAGCAACGTGGCAGAGGAGCGCAAGCTGCGTACCAGCCGCTATCAGCAGCAGGTGGCTGAAGCGATTTTCCACGGCATAAAGGCTTACTTCGAGAAGGGCGGGGCGCGACGCTAACGGCAGAAGAGGGGATGGCCTGCGCCATCCCGTTTTCAGAAGGCACAAAAACAAAAAAGCACCCTTAAGGTGCTTAAATGTTGGTTGCGGGAGCCGGATTTGAACCGACGACCTTCGGGTTATGAGCCCGACGAGCTACCAGGCTGCTCCATCCCGCGTCCGTGGATGCGCACTATACCTCCTGGAGCTGATGATGCAACCCCTTTTTCGCGCGAAGCGCCAAATTAGGGATTGTTTGCTGAATATTTTCTCCATATGGCTAATTATCGCACAGCTGCGCACTGGGAAGGGGAAGGCGGATTTCAATCTGCCAGACGCTTTGCTATCGTCGCGGGGCGAAAACTGATGAATAAAAGAGATGGCGATGAATAAAGGACACTGGGCGAAGTACGCACTTACTGGTGCAATGTTTGCGCTGCTGGCGGGTTGTAGCTCGAAACCGACCGACCGCGGGCAGCAATATAAAGACGGCAAGCTGGAACAGCCGCTGGCGCTGGTTAACCAGCCCAACGCCAAAGGCCGACCGGTCAACGGCAGAGATTTTGGCGAGCAGGTGCGGCAGATCCAGTCCGCCTCTTCCGCGCTGTATGGACGCCATACCGGCACCTACAGCGCGATTGAAAGCTGGCTGATGGCGGGCGCCGACACGCGCCAGCTGCGTCAGTTCGGCCTGAACGCCTTCCAGATGGAAGGAACCGATAACTACGGCAACGTGCAGTTTACCGGCTACTACACGCCGGTGGTGCAGGCGCGCTATACGCGTCAGGGCGAGTTCCAGTACCCCATCTACCGCATGCCGCCGCGCAAGCGCGGTGCGAAGCTGCCGAGCCGCGCTGCTATCTATAACGGCGCGCTGGACGAACGCTATGTGATCGGCTGGAGCAATTCGCTGATCGATAACTTTATTATGGACGTGCAGGGCAGCGGCTACGTTGACTACGGCGACGGCCGTCCAATGACCTTCTTTGGCTACGGCGGCAAAAACGGCTGGGCCTATCACAGCATCGGCAAAGAGCTGATCGATCGCGGCGAGGTGAAGCGCGAAGATATGTCGATGCAGGCGATTCGCGACTGGGCGGCATCGCACTCCGAGCAGGAGGTGCGCGCGCTGCTGGAAACCAACCCGTCGTTCGTCTTCTTTAAGCCGGAACCCTATACGCCAGTGCGCGGCGCCAGCGCGGTGCCGCTGGTGGCGAAGGCCTCTGTCGCGTCGGACCGCTCGCTGATCCCGGCGGGAACCGCGCTGTTGGCGGAAGTGCCGCAGCTGAACGAAAAAGGCAAGTTCAACGGCAAGTATGAGATGCGCCTGATGGTGGCGCTGGACGTCGGCGGTGCCATTAAGGGACAGCACTTTGATATCTATCAGGGTATTGGGCCCGACGCGGCGCACCTGGCGGGCTTCTATAACCACTATGGTCGCGTCTGGGTGCTGAAGGCCGCGCCGGGTGCCGGGCAGCCGCTGTTCAGCAACCCGCAAAACGGCGATAATGGCTCTCTGTTACTGGGTTCAAACTGATTCTCTGCGGGCCGCACGGCCCGCATGAAGCAACAAGGTTAATTATGAGTGTGGTTAACGACGCCTGGCGTCAGCGTTTTGGCGGCACGGCACGTCTTTATGGGCAGGATGCGCTGTCGCGTTTTGCCGCGGCGCACTTCTGCGTTATCGGCATCGGCGGCGTCGGCTCCTGGGCGGCGGAAGCGCTGGTGCGTACCGGCATCGGCAAAATTACCCTGATCGATATGGACGATGTCTGCATTACCAACACCAATCGGCAGATCCACGCGCTGAACGGCAACGTCGGCAAAGCGAAAACCGAGGTGATGGCGGAGCGGCTGCGCGCCATTAATCCCGACTGCGAGGTGATCTGCATCGACGACTTTATCACGCCGGACAACACCGCCGAGTTGATGGCGGCGGGCTACGACTATGTGATCGACGCCATCGACAGCGTGCGGCCAAAAGCGGCGCTGATCGCCTGGTGCCGCCGCAACAAGATCCCGCTGATTACCACCGGCGGCGCGGGTGGCCAGATCGATCCGACCCAGATCCAGGTGGCCGATCTGGCGAAGACGATTCAGGATCCGCTGGCGGCGAAGCTGCGCGAGCGGCTGAAGGCGCTCGGCGTGGTGAAAAACAGCAAAGGCAAGCTGGGCATCGACTGCGTCTTCTCTACCGAAGCGCTGATGTATCCGCAGCCGGACGGCAGCGTCTGCGCCGCGCGCAGCACCGCCGAAGGGCCGAAAAGAATGGATTGCGAAGCGGGATTTGGCGCGGCCACTATGGTGACCGCTACCTTCGGCTTTGTCGCCGTTTCTCATGCGCTAAAGAAGTATCTGGCGCGCGCGGCGCGTCAGGCGGCGTAACCTTCAGGGCTGCGCCGCGCGCGCGGCCTGATGGACCGCCTCCGCCAGCGCTTTCAGGCCGCTGCTGCGCGAGGCGCTGAGCTGAGCGCGCAGCCCAAGCTCGTCAAACAGCTGCAGCGGATCTTCCGCCAGCAGCGCCTGCGGCGTTTTGCCCTCCACGGCGGTCAGCAGCACCGCCAGCAAACCGCGCACGATGCGGCCTTCGCTGTCGCCGTAAAAATGCAGCGTGCCATCCTGGCGACGCTGGCTGCCGAGCCAGACGCGGTTTTCGCAGCCGCTTAGCTCGATATCAGCGGTTTTCAGCGCCTCCGGCAGGGCAGGCAGCTGGCGGCTGAGCTGGATAAGCTGGCGATAGCGATCCTCCCACTGCTGAAAATGGGCGAACTTCTCTTTCAGGCCGTCCAGGGTAATCAGATCGCCAAACGGGTGCGGGCCAGCCAGGGCGTGACTCATACTTCCTCCTCCGACAGCAGGTCGAGCGCGGTGTAGACGGCGCGCGTCAGCGCGTCCACATCCTGCAAATTATTATAGGGTGCAAAAGAGACGCGCAGCGTGCCGCTCACGCCCAGCGCTGCCATCAGCGGCTGCGCACAGTGCTGACCGGCGCGCAGCGCGATGCCCTGTTCCGCCAGCAGCGTGATGATATCGCTGTGGTGCACGCCTTTAAAATCGAACGCCAGCACGCTCGACCGGCTCGCGCGATAGCTGCGGAAACCGGGAAACTCGCCCAGCTGCTCTTCGGCCAGGCTGGCAAGCTGCTGGCTCCACATCTCCGCTTTCAGCCAGTCGTGCTGCTCACACCAGCTGAGCGCGGCGCTCAGTCCCACCACGCCCGCCACGTTTGGCGTGCCAGCCTCGAAGCGCCAGGGGACAGGCTGCGGCGTGAAGCCGTTAAAATCGACCTGCGTCAGCATTTTGCCGCCCCCCTGCCACGGCGACATCTCTTCCAGCAGTTCGGCTTTGCCATAGAGCGCGCCGATGCCGGTCGGGCCGTAGAGCTTATGGGCCGAAAAGGCGTAGAAATCGATATCCAGCGCCTGCACGTCGGTTGGGCAGTGCGCCACGCCCTGCGCGCCGTCGACCATAACTTTCGCGCCGACGCCGTGCGCCAGCGCGATCGCCTGCGCCAGATCCGGGCAGCCGCCGGTGACGTTGGACATCTGGCCGATGGCCAGCAGCCGGGTACGCGCGTTAAGCAGCGACGGCAGCAGCGCGATATCTGGCAGGCGATCGGCACCGATGGGCCACTTCACCACCTTTGCGCCACTCGCCTGCGCCACCATCAGCCAGGGCACCAGATTGGCGTGGTGCTCCGCCTCGCTCACCAGGATCTCGTCGCCAGCCTTTAGCCGCGGCAGCAGCCAGCCGTTGGCGACCAGGTTGATCGCTTCCGTGGTGCCGCGCGTCCAGACGATCTGGTGGCCGTTCTCCGCATTCAGCAGGCGCGCCACCTGATAGCGCGCCTGTTCATAACGCTCGGTGAGCTGACGCGCCGCGCCGTACTGGCTGCGATGCACGGTGCCGCCGCTCAGGCTGTAAAACTGTTGCGTGGTGTCAATGACCACCTGGGGCTTGAGCGTCGTGGCGGCGCTGTCGAGATAAACGCCGGCGTCACTCAGCGCGGGAAACTGCTGGCGGAAGGCGGTGGGATTGAATGCGGTCATGCTTTGTCTCGTCATACAAATAAACAGGGCCAGATCAAAAGCCTGGCGCTCTCCTGGCAAAGCTGTAAAAGCGCGTTATGCTGATTAATGCAAGGTTTAAACCAAAACCCGCACAATGAGCAACCTTCTTTAGTCAATTTGACCAGAGTTAGCCCATGCGGGTGGTTTGATGCAATCATCTACAAGGAGATAGAAAATGAAAAAACTTTCAGCAGTGCTGGCTGTCTGCGCTATGGCTTTTACTCTGGCCGCGTGTTCAAGCAATTACGTTATGCATACCAATGACGGTCGCACCATTGTTTCAGAAGGCAAGCCTTCCGTAGACAGCGATACCGGTATGATCAGTTATAAAGACGCTAACGGCAACAAGCAGCAGATTAACCGCGCTGACGTCAAAGAGATGGTTGAGATGCAGTAATCGCTTCGGCTTCGGCTGCAGGCAAAAAAAAAGCACCGCAATTTGCGGTGCTATTCAAAATCACTATGGACAGACAGGGTAAATCTACAGGAATTAAAAGCTTGATCTGCAAAGCGGCAGATCAAAATGCAAACACAACATCACGACCACAAGCCAAAAGCTTCCCGGAAATCTGCGAACTCACTCACAAATCCTGAAATCTTTTCGTTCCGGCTCAGGAAGTGCGGCAACTATAGGTATTTGCTGGAGCTTCCTCAACGGACAATTTATAATGCCTCGGATTACTAAAACTAATATGTGACCGCTTTTTATAAGCGCATGCGTATTGCCCCTGATCCGAGCACGGAAAACCATGTCGAAACGCCTTCCTCCTCTTAATGCACTCCGCGTGTTTGACGCCGCGGCGCGTCATCTCAGCTTTACCAAAGCCGCCGAAGAGCTGTTCGTCACCCAGGCAGCCGTCAGCCATCAGATAAAATCGCTGGAAGATTTTCTGGGGCTTAAGCTGTTTCGCCGGAGGAATCGTTCGCTGCTGCTGACGGAAGAGGGACAAAGCTACTATCTCGATATTAAAGAGATCTTCACCGCCCTAAACGACGCGACGCGCAAGCTTCAGGCGCGCAGCGCGAAGGGCGCGCTGACCGTCAGCCTGCTGCCGAGCTTTGCCATTCAGTGGCTGGTGCCGCGCCTCTCCAGCTTTAATATGGCTTATCCGGGCATCGACGTGCGTATCCAGGCGGTGGACCGCGATGAGGAGAAACTGGCTGACGACGTTGACGTGGCGATTTTCTACGGCCGCGGCAACTGGCCAGGACTGCGGGTGGAGAAACTCTATGCCGAATATCTGCTGCCGGTCTGCTCGCCCGCGCTGATGACCGGCGACAACCCGTTGAAAACGCCGATGGATCTGTCGCGCTTTACGCTGCTGCACGACGCCTCGCGGCGCGACTGGCAATCCTATATTCGGCAGCTGGGCCTGCAGCATATTAATGTGCAGCAGGGGCCGATTTTCAGCCACAGCGCCATGGTGTTGCAGGCGGCGATCCACGGCCAGGGCGTGGCGCTGGCCAATAACGTGATGGCGCAGAGCGAAATCGAAGCTGGTCGGCTGATCTGCCCGTTCAACGACGTGCTGGTAAGTAAAAACGCTTTTTATCTGGTTTGTCATGACAGCCAGGCAGAACTGGGTAAAATAGCCGCCTTTCGACAGTGGATCATCGCGAAAGCCGCCAGCGAACAAGAAAAATTTCGCTTTCGCTACGACCACTAACTAACTGATTTCTGTAGAGTGAAGTACAGATGCACCTTGAGGATAGTCAGATGTCCAGTCGTGCCATGTTTATCTTTGCCGCCATCAGCGGTTTTTTGCTGGTGGCCTTTGGCGCTTTTGGCGCCCATGTTTTAAGCCGCTCTCTGGGGCCAACCGAAATGGCCTGGATCCATACCGGGCTGGAGTATCAGGCGTACCATACGCTGGCGGTTATCGGTCTCGGCGCCGCCATGCTGCGCCGCGCCAACCTCTGGTTCTACTGGAGCAGCGCCTTTCTTGCCCTTGGCATCGTGCTGTTCAGCGGCAGCCTCTACTCTCTGGCGCTGTCGCATCTGAAGTTTTGGGTTTTTGTTACGCCGGTCGGCGGGCTCTGTTTCCTGGTCGGCTGGTTTCTGATGTTGATTGGCGCGCTGCGTCTTAAACGAAAGGCAGATCGCCATGAATAAAGTTTTACTCTATTGCCGTCCCGGTTTTGAAAAAGAGTGCGCCGCGGAAATCGCCGCCGCTGCCGCCGAGCGTGAAATCTACGGCTTCCCGCGGGTAAAAGAGAACAGCGGCTATGTGCTGTTCGAATGCTATCAGCACGAAGAGGCGGATCGCCTGGTGCGCGAGCTGCCTTTTGAGAGGCTGATCTTTGCCCGCCAGATGCTGGTGGTCGGCGAGCTGCTGAAAGATCTGCCGCCGGACGATCGCATCGCGCCGATTGTCGGCATGCTGACCGGCGTGGTGGAGAAGGGCGGCGAGCTGCGCGTCGAGGTGCCGGACACCAACGACGCAAAAGAGCTGACGAAGTTTTGCCGCAAGTTTACCGTACCGCTGCGCGCCAGCCTGCGCGAAGCGGGCATTCTGCTTAACTACGAAAGCCCGAAGCGTCCGGTGGTGCACGTCTTCTTTATTGCGCCCGGCGCCTGCTATGTCGGCTACTCTGTCGTTGGCAACAACTCGCCGTTTTATATGGGCATTCCGCGCCTGAAGTTCCCGGCCGATGCGCCGAGCCGCTCGACGCTGAAGCTGGAAGAGGCGTTTCACGTCTTTATTCCTGCCGACGAGTGGGACGAGCGTCTGGCGGGCGGCATGCACGCGGTCGATCTCGGCGCCTGCCCCGGCGGCTGGACCTATCAGCTGGTGAAGCGCAGCATGTGGGTTGACGCGGTAGATAACGGCCCGATGGCGCCGAGCCTGATGGAGACCGGACAGGTCACGCACTGCCGCGAGGATGGCTTTAAGTTTCGCCCGACGCGCAACAACGACTGGCTGGTGTGCGACATGGTAGAGAAGCCGGTGCGCGTCGCCAGCCTGATGACCGAATGGCTGATCAACGGCTGGTGCCGCGAGGCGATCTTTAACCTCAAGCTGCCGATGAAAAAGCGCTACGAAGAGGTAACGCAGAATCTGGCGATGATCGACGAGGCGCTAAAGGCGCAGGGCATCAACGCGCAGATCCGCGCCCGCCAGCTCTACCACGACCGCGAAGAGGTGACGGTGCATATCCGCCGCATCTGGGGCGCCATTCCCGGCCGCCGCGACGAACGCTAAGCGTCAGGCCGGGCGCGGCGTCGCCTGGCCTTCATAGCGCAGCGTTTTCAGATTTCCCTGCAACACCAGATCCTGCTTCAGCATCGCCACCTGTCGGCTGAGAAGGGCCGACTCGCGGCCCGCGATCAGCTTCGCGCGCCATTTTTCCGGCACCTCATCAAGCCGCGCATAGAGCACCTCCAGGTTTTCGAAGGTCTGCAACAGCGTTTTCGCGCTCTTCGGGCCGATGCCCGCCACGCCGGGGATCTTGCTGCTGCTGATGCCGCACAGCCCCCAGTAATCGGGCAGCCGCTGCGGCGCGACGCCGAACTCATTTTCGATAAAGGGCAGATCCAGCCAGCGCTTTTGAAAGTAGTCGCGGATGCGGATCTGCGGCGCCAGCAGCTGGCAGTAGCCTTTATCGGTTGAGACGATGGTCGCCTGATGGCCCGCCTGCGCCATTTTTACCGCCAGCGTGGCGGCCAGGTCGTCCGCTTCATCCGCCTCGGCGATCCAGCAGCTGACGCCGACGCGGCGAAACGCCTCCTGCAGCGCGGGCAGTTCGGCATGCAGATCTTCCGGCATAGGCGGCCGGCCGCTTTTATAGTCCGGCAGCAGCTGATGACGCCAGCCCTGGTGACGCTGTTCGCTGTCGAATACCGCCACGGCGTGGGTCGGCTGCGTATGCCCCAGAAGCTGGCGCAGCGCCGCGACGCAACCCTCGACGCAGGGCGATCCCTGTACTGCGTGCAGACGACGGATCAGGTTGAGCGCGTCCACAATAAGAAGGTGAAATGACATAAGCTAAACGGCAGCCCCTCAGGGCTGCCTTCCTTGCGGTTTATTTAATGATTTCGTAGCAGGGGATATAGGCGGTGCCCGGCAGCTTCATGCGGTGCTGGGCGACAAAGCCCTGCAGCAGTTCATCCATGCGGCGCATAATGTCCGGCTCGCCGTGCAGCTTATAGGGCCCTTTCTCACGAATTTCCCGTATGCCGATCTCTTTTACGTTCCCGGCGACGATACCGGAGAAGGCGCGACGCAGATCCGCCGCCAGCTGCTCCGCCGGCTGGCTGGTGTAGAGATTAAGGTTGGCCATATTTTCATGGGTCGGCAGAAACGGCTTCTGCAGATCGGGCGAGATACGGATCGACCAGTTAAAGCTGTAGGCGTCGCCCGTTTCGCGGCGATACTCTTTCACCTGCGGCATCGCTTTTTTCATCAGGCGCGCCACTTCGGCAGCGTCGTCGATAATGATCTTGTAGTGGCGGCGCGCCGCTTCGCCCAGCGTATTAACGATAAAGTCATCCAGTACGTGGAAGTAGTCGGCGCTCTCCTGCGGGCCGGTGAGGATCAGCGGCAGCACCTGCTCGTGGTTCTGCGGGTTCATCATAATGCCCAGCAGATAGAGCAGCTCTTCCGCGGTGCCCACGCCGCCCGGGAAAATAATGATGCCGTGCGCGATGCGCACAAAGGCTTCCAGACGTTTTTCGATATCCGGCATGATGATAAGTTCGTTCACCAGCGGATTCGGCGGCTCGGCGGCGATAATCGACGGCTCGGTCAGGCCGATAAAGCGGCTGTCGCGGTAGCGCTGCTGCGCATGGCCCACCGCCGCGCCTTTCATCGGCGCCTCCATTACGCCTGGCCCGCAGCCGGTGCAGATATTCAGCTCGCGCAGGCCCAGCTGGGTGCCGACGTTGCGGCAGTACTGATACTCCACCGCGTTGATGGAGTGGCCGCCCCAGCAGACGACGGTATTCGGATACTCCCCGATATGCAGCGCGCGCGCGTTGCGCAGGATAGAGAAAACCTGGTTGGTGATATGCGCCGAATCATCCGGCGGCGCCTCTTCCATGCCGGCGATCGCCAGCTGGCCGTTAACAAACAGAATGTCGCGCAGCACGGCGAACAGGTTGGCCTGCAGCGAGCGGATAATACGTCCGTCAACAAACGCCTCTTCCGGCGGATTGATCAGTTCCAGCTTAACGCCGCGCTCGCGGCGCAGCACGTTGATGTCGAAATTTTCAAAGCGGGAAAGCAGCTCGTGACTGCTGTCGGTCTGGCTGCCTGAATTCAGGACGGCAAGGGAGCAGTTGCGGAACAGCTGGTAAAGGTCGCTGCTCGCCGTGCGCTTGAGCATGTCGACTTCCAGCTGAGAGAGCAGATCCATTGAGCCAAGAGGGCTGATATGCGTAATCAAATGAACTCCGTTACACCCGCCTGGGTGACTAATGACACCGCCGTTGCGGTGGCGAAAATCCCTTGGTCGGCGATCCTCCGATCGCCGCCTTCACCAGAGTGCCTTGTCGACCCTGAATGCTCAAGAGGAACGCAACCTTTGACGCGCAGCCTGCGAGAGGCCTCGCAAAGCTACTGACGCACCAGGCGGGAATATCCCGGCGTAAAGGGCACGTTGCTGCGCCACGGATTAATATCCAGGCCGCCGCGGCGCGTGTAGCGCGCATAGACGGTGAGCTGCTGCGGCTGACAGAAGCGCAGCAGGTCGTTAAAGATGCGCTCCACGCACTGCTCGTGAAACTCATTGTGCTGGCGGAAAGAGATGAGGTAGCGCAGCAGCGCCTCGCGGTCGATGCGCGGGCCTTTGTAGCGGATCATCACCGAGCCCCAGTCGGGCTGGTTGGTAATCAGGCAGTTGGACTTCAGCAGATGGCTGACCAGCGTCTCTTCCACTGTTTCACTGCCCGCCGCACTGGCCAGGTAGTCGGCATTAAAGCTGTAGTCGCTTATCTCAATATCCTGCTCGTCAATGCAGTAGCCGCTAAACTGACCGATGGGCTGGCCCTCTACTTCGCTCAGGCGGAACAGCGCCACGCTGACCTCGCCTTGCGCGCAGGCGCTGAGATCGCGCTCCAGCGTCTGGCGCACGTCGCCCCAGTCGGCGAAGCGCGTCTGGTTGAAGCTGTTAAGGTAAAGCTTAAAGCTCTTCGACTCGATAAGATGTTCGCTGGTGGCGTTCAGCACCACTTCGCCCAGCGCCACCTGCGGCACGCCCTTGCTGTTAAGCCAGGAGAGTTCGTAAAGCGTCCAGATATCCGCGCCGCTAAAGGGCAGCGCATCGGGCGTCAGCCCCAGCGGCGTGCGGTTCAGGCTGCGCGGCACCGCCTGAAGCAGGCTGGGATCGTATTGATCGTGATAGGCTGTGGGTTTGCCCAGGGTCAGGTTGCTCAGCGCCCGATCCTTTTCATATAAAGACATAGCGGTTACCCGTGATACAAAACAAAGTAGATAAGTGTAACCCATCAGACGTGAGAAAAAGAGAGATGCAACAGACTGTCGATGCCCTGCGCGAATTTACCGCCCGCTACTGCGACGCCTGGCAACAGCGCACCGGCCACGCGCCCGCCAGCCAGGCGCTCTGTGGCGTGCCGTCGCCCTGTATTATCGCTACTCAGGCTGACGAGGTATGGTGGCAGCCGCAGCCCTTTACCCTGCCTGCCACGCTGGAAGCGGTAGAGCGCGCGCTGGATATCCGGCTGCAGGAGGATATTGCCGCCTTTTACACCGCGCAGTTCGCGGGCGATATGACGGCGCGCCTGGGGCAGCTCGAGTTGTCGCTGCTGCAGGTCTGGAGCGAAGAGGATTTCCTGCGGCTGCAGGAGAACCTGATAGGACATCTGATTATGAAGCGCCGTTTAAAGCAGACGCCGACGCTCTTTATCGCTGCCACCGAATCGGAGCAGGAGATCGTCTCGGTTTGCAATCTGACCGGGGAAGTTATTCTTGAACAGCCCGGTACTCAAAAGCGAGAAGTGCTGGCGGAAAACACTCAGACCTTTCTTAAGGGTTTACAGGTGGTTATGCCGGCATTTGCAGATAATCGCTAGTGGCATTGTGAGATATCTCTTACATATGCTGTGAGAGATTGGCATTTTTCTCAAGGGCCATCCAGAAGTCCGCAATGTAAAAAGATTGTGAATCATTGACTTAATGGCATTACTCCTAAATTTGGTCTATAAACAAATAAGGTAACGCTGTTAAGTATCTTGTTTATTCAGCCGCCTCTGACAGAATAGTCAGCAGTTGGCAGGAAGCCAGAGGATTGAAGATAGCGTCAGGATACGTCATGCCAGGAGGCGGGAACGTAACGGAGTTTACGTCACACGGAAGGCTTCAGGATGAAGCAGGACACTCAGGAAAGAGTCAGGGACACCTCCAGGAAGGAGAACGAGAGCCGCACATGATGCGCGGTGGGCCCGGAAGCCAAAGGAATTATCGGGATGATAAGCGCAGGATAGCGCGCAGGAAAAGTTGTCACGGATGAGCAGGGAGCATCAAAGTAGCGGGAAAGCTGCAAACGAACCGGGAGCACTGTTTTAACAGTGCTCCCTTTTTTTGCGCGCGCGTTCGGCGGTGGTATGCTTGCCGCCCCAATTTACCGCTCGCTGGAGGTGGCGTATGACCCTTTTACTGTTACAACGGCTGGAGCAGCTTGAAGCGCTGCTGCGCGATCACCATCACTGGCAGGAGACGCCCCCGTCCGCCAGCGCGCTCGCCAGCAGCCAGCCTTTCTGTCTCGACACGCTGGAGCCGCTTGAGTGGCTGCAGTGGGTTCTTATCCCGCGCATGCGGGCGCTTATTGCCGCGCAGCAGCCGCTGCCGCAAAATTTCGCTATCGCCCCCTATTTTGAAGTCGCGCTGACCGCCGCTACGCCGGGCCATGGGCCGATCCTGCATAGCCTGACCCAGCTCGATGCGCTGTTTATGGACGATCGCGCCTGATGCTGGAGATTATCTATCAGGATGAGTGGCTGGTGGCGGTCAACAAGCCCGCCGGCTGGCTGGTGCATCGCAGCTGGCTGGATCGCAAAGAAAAAGTGGTGGTCATGCAGACGGTGCGCGATCAGATAGGCCAGCACGTCTTTACCGCGCATCGCCTCGATCGCCCCACCTCGGGCGTGCTGCTGATGGGCCTCTCCAGCGAAGTGGGGCGCCTGCTGTCGCAGCAGTTTGAGCATCATCAGATGCAGAAAACCTATCACGCGGTAACGCGCGGCTGGCTGCAGGAGAGCGGCACGCTCGACTACCCGCTGGTAGAGGAGCTGGACAAGATCGCCGATAAATTCGCCACGGAAGCGCGTGCGCCGCAGCCGGCGGTGACCGACTATCAGGCGCTCGCCTGGGCGGAGATGCCGGTGGCTATCGGGCGCTATCCGAGCGCGCGCTACAGCCTGATGCAGCTCTCGCCGCGCACGGGCCGCAAGCACCAGCTGCGCCGCCATATGGCGCACCTGCGCCACCCGATTATCGGCGATACCACCCACGGCGATCTGCGGCAGAATCGCGGCGCGGCGCAGCATTTCGGTGCCGATCGCCTGATGCTGCACGCCAGCAGCCTGGCGCTGACGCACCCGGTGACCGGCGAACCGCTGGTGATCCGCGCCGGCCTGGACGGGATATGGCGCGGGCTGGCCGACGCGTTTGGCTGGCAGGCGGCGTTCGCCGCCGCAGGACTTGAGTTTGCCGACGCGGCAGGCGAGGATAGCAGCTCAGCTTAAGGAGCAGGCACATGGCGAAGATTGGCATTTTTGTAGGTACGGTATACGGTAACGCGCTGCTGGTGGCGGAAGAGGCGCAGCCGATTTTACAGGCGCAGGGGCACGACGTGGCGGTTTATGACGATCCGACCTTAGCGCAGTGGCAGGGCTACAGCAGCGATGTCGCGCTGGTGATCACCTCGACCACCGGGCAGGGCAATTTCCCGGACAATATCGCCGCGCTCTATCACGACGTGAAAGATAAGCTGGGCTATCAGCCGACGCTGCGTTACGGCGTGATCGCGCTGGGCGACAGCAGCTACGACCACTTTTGCGGCGCGGGCAAAACCTTTGACGCGCTGTTGCAGGAGCAGCACGCGCAGCGCGTCGGCGAGGTGCTGCTGGTGGACGCTACCGAAGATCCTGAGCCGGAGACGGTCACGTCGCCCTGGGTTGAAGCCTGGGGAAAACAGCTTTGAGTTAACCGCGCGCCGCCGCAGCGCAGCGCGCCTCGCTGTCAGGTCACCGGCGCCGGATTGAACACCGCCAGCTGGTTGCGAATGCCCCAGCGATCTGACCAGGTTTGCTGGCGGCCGCTGGCGATGTCCAGTATCAAGTGAAAGAGCCGCCAGCCGACCTGCTCAATGGTCTCTTCTCCCGTGGCGATAGTGCCGGCGTTAATATCCATTAAATCGTGCCAGCGATCGGCCAGCGCGTTGCGCGTCGCCATCTTGATCACCGGAATCGCCGCCAGTCCGTAAGGGGTGCCGCGTCCGGTGGTAAAGACCTGCAGCGTAATCCCCGACGCCATCTGCTGCGTGCCGCAGACGAAATCGCTGGCGGGAGTAGCGGCGTAGATCAGGCCGCGCCGCGTCGGTCGCTGGCCGGGCGACAGCACTTCGACAATCGCGCTGCGGCCCGATTTGGCGATCGATCCCAGCGCTTTTTCCACCACGTTCGCCAGCCCGCCTTTTTTATTGCCGGGCGAGGGGTTGGCGCTGCGGTCAGTCTGGCCCTGATCGAGATAGTCGTCATACCACGCCATCTCCTCCAGCAGCCGCCTGCCGACCTCTTCATTAATAACGCGCGGCGTCAGCAGATGGATAGCGTCGCGCACTTCTGTCACTTCGGAAAACATCACCGTCGCGCCGCAGCGCACCAGCAGATCGGAGGCGAAGCCCACGGCGGGATTGGCGGTGACGCCGGAAAAGGCGTCGCTGCCGCCGCACTGCGTGCCGACGATCAGCGCGGAGGCGGGGCAGGTTTCACGCTGGCGGCGGTTGAGTCGCTCAAGGTGCCTTTTCGCTACGCTGAGGATCTCCTCCACCATCGCGCCGAAGCCGATATGGCGCTCATCCTGCAGGCGCACAATATCGCTTTCGTCGAGTGAAATCGCCTGCACGTCGGGGGTGCCGGTCAGCAGACGATCCGGCTGCAGCTTCTCGCAGCCGAGGCTCACTACCATGATTTCGCCGCCGAAGTTAGCGTTCAGCGCCAGGTTATGAATAGTGCGAATCGGCACCACCGCCGCCGGCGCGTTAATCGCCACGCCGCAGCCGTACAGGTGGTTTAGCGCCACGACGTCATCGACGTTCGGATAGTTCGGCAGCAGGTCGCGTTCGATAATCTGCACCACGTAGTCCACCACGCCCGCCACGCAGTGTACGCTGGTGGTAATGCCGAGCAGGTTGCGCGTGCCGACGCTGCCGTCCGCGTTGCGGTAGCCTTCAAAGGTGTAGCCCTCCAGCGGCGGCAGCTCCGGCGGCACGTTGGTCGCCAGCGGCAGGCTGGCGAGCGGCGGCGCTTCAGGCAGCATAACCAGCGACTCGTCGATCCAGCTCCCCTGGGCGATATCGCGCAGCGCATAGCCGATCGTTTCGCCATAGCGGAGGATGGCCGCCCCCTGCGGAATCGCGGCGAGGGCGACTTTATGCCCTTGCGGAACATGTTCCGTCAGCGTCAGTCCATCGGGAAAGGTGGTGCCTGCCGGCAGGCCCTGGCTATTGACCACGATAGCGACATTGTCATCTTCATGGACTTTGATACAGAGCGGCGGCTCATTCAGAATTCGGTTCATCGCTCACCTTCCAGTCATGCATACGCAAATGATTAATCCCGTGCCCGAGCAGGCTTTGTCAGCAGCCGGGCGCGCCGTACGTGGCGGCGCATTATCGTTCTTCATGACGCACATCAGATTTGCCAGCCTTAGTATATGAACCCCGGTTGTCGCCCGCATTGTGCAACTGACCGGCATTTGCGCGCATTTACGCTGCTTTTTGGTTCGCTTCTCCAAAAGCAAGTGAAGAGTCTCACAAAGGCGTCCGCCGCTGCTTAATAAATCGCCATTACTGGCTGAAAAAAGCGGGTTCCGTGAGGCGCGCCGCAGTCGGCTGTGCAACTGCCAGACAATGCGTGTCCCAGAGGCTTAATTGTCAGGCGTTCTTCCAGTGCCTCCGCCTGTTGTCATTCCTATACTGGCTTTCGTTATTCGACGTTAGGTTATTCGTCACGACGCACTATCGGTTTGCCCCTATAAAAAATCGCCGTGTTTAACCCGACTTCTCTCTGATACCCAACGCGATGTGTATGCAGTCAGAGCGAATGTAGCGAACGCTATATTTCAGGAGTGCATCATGAATAGTTACAGCCAGACGGCGGAAGCGGTGCAGAAGCGCACCAACGCCCGCTACTGGATCGTGGTGATGTTGTTTATCGTCACCTCGTTCAACTACGGCGACCGCGCCACCATTTCCATCGCCGGCTCCGCCATGTCGAAAGATATCGGCCTGGACTCGGTGGGACTCGGCTATATCTTCTCGGCGTTCTCCTGGGCCTATGTTATCGGCCAGATCCCGGGCGGCTGGCTGCTGGACCGCTTCGGCTCTAAACGCGTCTACTTCTGGAGCATCTTTACCTGGTCGCTCTTTACGCTGCTGCAGGGCTTTGTCGATATCTTCAGCGGCTTCGGCATTGTCGTTTCGCTGTTTCTGCTGCGCTTTATGGTCGGCCTGGCCGAGGCCCCTTCATTTCCCGGCAACAGCCGCATCGTTGCCGCCTGGTTCCCGGCGCAGGAGCGCGGCACCGCGGTGGCGATTTTCAACTCCGCGCAATATTTCGCCACGGTTATTTTTGCGCCGATTATGGGCTGGCTGGTGGCCGAAGTGGGCTGGGCGCACGTGTTCTGGTTTATGGGCGGTCTCGGCATCATTCTCAGCTTTATCTGGCTGAAAGTGATCCACGATCCAAACGACCATCCCGGCGTGAACAAAGCCGAGCTGGAGTATATGGAGCAGGGCGGCGCGCTGATCAATATGGACGCGAAAAAGACGCAGCAGAAAGTGAGCTGGGATGAGAAGTGGTTCCAGATCAGACAGCTACTCTCCTCGCGCATGATGCTGGGTATCTATCTCGGCCAGTACTGCGTCAACGCGCTCACCTATTTCTTTATCACCTGGTTTCCGGTCTATCTGGTGCAGGCGCGCGGCATGTCGATTCTGAAAGCGGGGATGATCGCCTCGATTCCGGCGGTGTGCGGCTTCCTCGGCGGGGTGCTGGGCGGCGTTATTTCCGATTACCTGATGCGGAAAACCGGCTCGCTCAATATTGCGCGCAAAACGCCTATCGTGCTCGGCATGCTGCTCTCGATCAGCATGGTGATGTGTAACTACAGCGATACCGAATGGGTGGTGGTGTTCTTTATGGCGCTCGCCTTCTTCGGCAAAGGCATCGGCGCGCTGGGCTGGGCGGTAATGGCGGACACCGCGCCGAAAGAGATCAGCGGCCTGAGCGGCGGCCTGTTCAATATGTTCGGCAACTTATCCGGCATCGTTACGCCTATCGCTATCGGCTATATCATCGCCAGCAGCGGCTCGTTTGAAGGGGCGCTGATCTATGTCGGCATCCATGCGTTCGTCGCCGCGTTCAGCTTCCTGGTGATTGCAGGCGATATCAAACGTATCGAACTGAAACCGCGCGGATAAGGAGAAAGTATGTCTACGCAAAGCTCGCCGATCGTCACCCGCATGCAGGTGGTCCCGGTCGCCGGATATGACAGCATGCTGCTGAATATCGGCGGCGCGCATAACGCCTGTTTTACCCGCAATATCGTCGTGCTGACCGACAGCGCGGGGCATACCGGCGTCGGCGAAGCGCCCGGCGGTGACACCATCTACCAGACGCTGGTCGAGGCGATCCCGCAGGTCGAGGGGCAGCAGGTGGCGCGCATGAACCGGCTGGTGCAGCAGGTGCACAAAGGCAACCAGTCGGCCGACTTCGATACCTTCGGCAAGGGCGCCTGGACCTTTGAACTGCGCGTCAACGCGGTCGCCGCGCTGGAGGCGGCGCTGCTCGATCTGCTTGGCCAGTGCCTCGGCGTGCCGGTGGCGGATCTGCTTGGCCCCGGCCAGCAGCGCGACGAGGTAACGGTGCTCGGCTATCTCTTCTATATCGGCGACCGCCGCAAAACCGATCTGCCCTACCTGAGCGGGGAGAGCGGCGACCACGACTGGTATCGCCTGCGTCATCAGGAGGCGCTGACGCCGCAAGCGGTAGTGCGCCTGGCCGAGGCGGCGCAGGACAAATATGGCTTTAAGGATTTCAAACTCAAAGGCGGCGTGCTGCCGGGCGAGCAGGAGATGGAATCCGCAGCGGCGCTGAAACGGCGCTTTCCCGAGGCGCGCATTACTGTCGATCCCAACGGGGCCTGGCATCTGGACGAGGCGATCCGCCTCTGTAAAGGCATGGGGGAGGTGCTGACCTACGCCGAAGATCCGTGTGGCGCGGAGCAGGGCTATTCCGGCCGCGAGGTGATGGCGGAGTTCCGCCGCGCTACCGGGCTGCCTGTCGCTACCAATATGATCGCCACCAACTGGCGCGAGATGAACCATGCGGTGATGCTCAACGCGGTCGATATTCCGCTGGCCGATCCGCACTTCTGGACGCTGAGCGGCGCGGTGCGCGTGGCGCAGCTCTGCGACGAGTGGGGGCTTACCTGGGGCTGCCACTCCAATAACCACTTCGATATTTCGCTGGCGATGTTCACCCACGTCGGCGCCGCTGCGCCGGGCAATCCGACCGCGCTCGATACCCACTGGATCTGGCAGGAGGGCGACCAGCGCCTGACCAAAGAGCCGCTGCAGATCCGCAACGGTAAAATCGCCGTTCCCGACTCGCCGGGGCTGGGCGTCGAGCTGGACTGGGATCGGCTGCGCCAGGCCAACGACCTCTATAACTCGCTGCCGGCGGGCGCGCGTAACGACGCCACCGCCATGCAGTATTTGATTCCCGGTTGGACGTTCGACCGCAAGCGCCCGGCATTCGGCCGCGCCACAGTGTAAGGAGCAGGAGATGAGTTCGACACCAAAAGTCACAGCGATGCAGGTTATTCCGGTAGCCGGATATGACAGCATGTTGCTCAACCTGAGCGGCGCACACGCGCCTTTTTTCACCCGAAATATCGTCATTATTAAGGATAACGCGGGCCATACCGGCGTAGGCGAAATCCCCGGCGGCGAGCGGATCCGCCAGACGCTGGAAGAGGCGGCGGCGCTGGTGATCGGCAAAACGGTCGGCGAGTACAAAAACGTTCTTAGCCTGGTGCGCAGCACCTTCGCTGACCGCGACGCATCGGGACGCGGCAGCCAGACCTTTGACCTGCGCACCACGATCCACGTCGTCACCGGCATTGAGGCGGCGCTGCTCGACCTGCTGGGCCAGCATCTGCAGGTGAACGTCGCCACGCTGCTGGGTGACGGGCAGCAGCGCGACCGCGTCGAGATGCTCGGCTACCTGTTCTACATCGGCGACCGTAAGAAAACCGCGCTGCCCTACCAGAGCCAGGAGGATGAGCGCTGCGACTGGTATCGCCTGCGCCACGAAGAGGCGCTGACGCCAGAGGCCGTGGTGCGGCTGGCCGAGGCGGCATACGACAAGTACGGCTTTAACGACTTCAAGCTCAAGGGCGGCGTACTGCGCGGCGGCGAAGAGGCGGAAGCGGTGACGGCGCTGGCGAAGCGCTTCCCGGAGGCGCGCATTACGCTCGATCCCAACGGCGCCTGGTCGCTGAACGAGGCGATCCTGCTCGGCAAGCAGCTGAAAGGGGTGCTGGCCTATGCGGAAGATCCGTGCGGCGCCGAGCAGGGCTATTCGGGACGCGAAGTGATGGCGGAGTTCCGCCGCGCCACCGGGCTGCCGACCGCCACCAATATGATCGCCACCGACTGGCGGCAGATGGGCCATACGCTGTCGCTGCAGTCGGTGGATATTCCGCTGGCCGATCCGCACTTCTGGACCATGCAGGGCTCGGTGCGCGTGGCGCAGATGTGTCACGACTTCGGCCTGACCTGGGGCTCGCACTCCAACAACCACTTTGACGTCTCGCTGGCGATGTTCACCCACGTCGCGGCCGCCGCGCCGGGCGCCATCACCGCTATCGATACCCACTGGATCTGGCAGGAAGGCAACCAGCGCCTGACCAAAGAGCCGCTGCAGATCAAAGGCGGCATGGTGCAGGTGCCGCAGAAGCCAGGGCTGGGCGTCGAGCTGGATATGGATCAGGTGATGCAGGCCAACGCGCTCTATCAAAAACATGGGCTAGGCGCGCGCGACGATGCGCAGGCGATGCAGTTCCTCGTGCCGAACTGGACCTTCGACAATAAACGTCCCTGTCTGGTGCGCTAATTTTTGCGCTCCCGGCTGGGAGCGCCGTAACGGGAGAAGAGATGATGAGTAACAGAGCCTGGCCGAACACGTTTCGCCGTCGCCTGCTGGCAGGCGAAACCCTGATTGGCAGCTGGTGCGCGCTGGCCAACCCTATTACCACCGAAGTGCTCGGCCTGGCCGGTTTCGACTGGCTGGTGCTGGACGGCGAACATGCCCCCAACGATATCACCACCTTTGTGCCGCAGCTGATGGCGCTCAAGGGCAGCGTCAGCGCGCCGGTGGTGCGTCCGCCCTGCAACGAGCCGGTGATTATCAAGCGCCTGCTCGATATTGGTTTCTACAACTTTCTGATCCCGTTTGTGGAAACGGAAGAGGAGGCGCTGCGCGCCGTGGCCTCGACCCGCTATCCGCCCGCCGGCATTCGCGGCGTCTCGGTGTCGCACCGCAGCAATATGTACGGCACGCTGCCGGATTACAACGCCACGGTAAACGACAATATTACGCTGCTGGTGCAGATCGAAACCCAGCAGGCGGTCGACAACATCGACGCTATCGCCGCGGTTGACGGCGTTGACGGCATCTTTGTCGGGCCGGGGGATCTCTCCGCCGCGCTGGGCTATCTCGGCCAGCCTGCCCACCCGGAGGTGCTGAAGGTGATTAAGCATATCTTCGAGCGCGCCAGCGCGGCAGGCAAGCCGAGCGGCATCCTGGCACCGGTCGAGGCGGACGCGCGCCGCTATCTTGAATGGGGCGCCAGCTTTGTTGCCGTAGGCAGCGATTTAGGGGTTTTCCGCAACGCCACCCAGGCGCTGTGCGACAAATTTAAGCTGTAACTGACAGAGAGGAAAGGCAATGAAAATTGGATTTATCGGCCTCGGCATTATGGGCAAACCAATGAGTAAAAACCTGGTGAAAGCCGGTTACTCGCTGGTGGTGCGCGACCACAACGCCAGCAACGAGGCGGAATTGACCGCGCTGGGCGCGACCGTGGCGAGATCGCCGAAAGAGGTGGCGGAGCAGGTTGACGTGGTGATCACCATGGTGCCCAACTCACCGCAGGTGAAAGAGGTGTGCCTGGGCGAAAACGGCATTATCGACGGCGCAAAGCCGGGGCTGATTGTTATCGATATGAGCTCTATCGCGCCGCTCGCCAGCCGCGAGGTGCATGACGCGCTGGCGGAGAAGGGAATTAAGATGCTCGACGCGCCGGTGAGCGGCGGCGAGCCGAAAGCGATCGAAGGCACGCTCTCCGTGATGGTGGGCGGTGACAAAGAGACCTTCGACCGCTGCTACGACATTATGAAGGCGATGGCGGGATCGGTGGTACACACCGGCGATATCGGCGCGGGCAACGTCACCAAGCTGGCGAACCAGGTCATCGTAGCGCTCAATATCGCGGCGATGTCGGAAGCGCTGTCGCTGGCGACGAAAGCGGGCGTCAATCCTGAGCTGGTCTATCAGGCGATCCGCGGCGGCCTGGCGGGCAGCACCGTGCTCGACGCCAAAGCGCCGATGGTGCTGGATCGCAACTTCAAGCCGGGCTTCCGCATCGACCTGCATATCAAGGATCTGGCGAACGCGCTCGATACTTCGCACGGCATCGGCGCCCATCTTCCGCTCACCGCCGCAGTGATGGAGATGATGCAGGCGCTGCGCAACGACGGGCAGGGCAACGCCGACCACAGCGCGCTGGCCTGCTATTATGAAAAATTAGCCAAAGTTGAGATAACCCGTTAACGCGTTGCGGCGGTCGGCGCGGCCGCCGCAGCGCGCCATCAGGGATGATGAATCGTCTATCAACAGCGCCTGGATTGCCTATGAAAATCGTAATCGCACCGGATTCATACAAAGAGAGTTTATCCGCCTCAGGCGTGGCAACCGCGATTGAAGCGGGCTTCCGCGAGATTTTTCCTGACGCCACCTACGTAAAGATACCGGTTGCCGACGGCGGCGAAGGCACGGTTGAGGCGATGGTAGCGGCGACGGCGGGGAGTATCGTTAACCTGCGCGTGACCGGACCGCTCGGCGCGCCGGTTGACGCCTTCTACGGCCTTTCCGGCGACGCGCGCACCGCCTTTATCGAAATGGCGGCCGCCAGCGGGCTGGAGCTGGTGCCCGCCGCGCAGCGCGATCCCCTGACCACCACCTCGTACGGCACCGGCGAACTGATCAAGAGCGCGCTGGACAAGGGCGTCGGGCATATCATTATCGGCATCGGCGGCAGCGCCACCAACGACGGTGGCGCGGGCATGATGCAGGCGCTGGGCGCGCAGCTGCTGGATGCCCAGAGGAGCGAGATCGGCTTCGGCGGCGGCGCGCTGCCGGCGCTGGCGAAGATCGATATCAGCGGGCTGGACGCGCGCGTGCGGCAGTGCCGTTTCGAAGTGGCGTGCGACGTCACCAACCCGCTGACCGGCCACGACGGCGCATCGGCCATCTTCGGCCCGCAAAAAGGGGCGACGCCGCAGCTGGTCAGGCAGCTGGACAGCGCGCTGGCGCACTACGCGGCGATTATTCAGCGCGATCTCGATATCGACGTGCTGCATATTCCCGGCGGCGGCGCGGCGGGCGGCATGGGCGCGGCGCTGCATGCCTTCTGCCAGGCGGATCTGCGGCGCGGCATCGAGATTGTCACCGAGGCGCTGGGGCTGGCGGAGCAGGTCAGAGACGCCTCGCTGGTGATCACCGGCGAAGGACGCATCGACAGCCAGAGCATCAACGGCAAGGTGCCGATTGGCGTGGCGCAGGTGGCGAAACAGTTTAACAAGCCGGTGATTGGCATTGCCGGCAGCCTGACGGCGGACGTTGGCGTCGTGCATCAGCACGGTCTGGACGCGGTATTCAGCGTGCTTTACAGCATCTGTACGCTGGAGGAGGCGCTGGCAAACGCGGAAACCAATCTGCGGCTGGCGGCGAGAAATATCGCGGCGACGCTGAAGGTCGGCGGCGCACTACAGTAAAAAAGCGGCCTTCAGGCCGCTTTCTGTTTTACTTCTTATACTTCGCTTCCAGCGTGGCGAACCAGGGCGCGACGAAATCGTTGTTGCCGCCCCAGCCGGGCACAATCTTATTCAGCGACGCGACGTTGATCGCCCCCTGCTGGCTATTCAGCTGCTGCTGAGAGATCGACGCGCCTTTGAAATCGTAGGTGGCGGGCGTGGTTTCACCGGCGATCTTGTTCGCCACCAGACGCATATTTACCGCGCCGATGGTTTTCGGATCGACCGCCACGGTCTGCACCCACGGGCTGTTTTTCTCACGCATCAGCTGCAGATCCTGATTAGAGACGTCAATGCTGTAGAGTTTGATCTCGGTGCGGCCGTTCTCCTGCAGCGCCTTATAGGCGCCCTGACTGAAGGCGTCCCACGCGCCCCAGATCGCGTCGATCTTGCCTTTCGGATACTTCGCCAGGATCGCGCCGATCTTGTTGGCGGTATCGCCCTGCACGTCAGAAGAGACCGCGCCGATCGACTCCAGCTGATGAATGCCGGGGTTCTCCTTCAGCAGCTTCTCATAGACCACCTGACGGCGCTCCATCGCCGGAAAGCCAGCTACCCACAGCTTGACGATATTCGCCTTGCCGTTGAAGTCTTTGATCAGCTGGCCAAGCGACGACTGCGCCAGCGAGGCGTCATCCTGCGCGGTGACGGTCACGCCGGGGAGCGGCGTATCAACCGGCGTATCGAACACCGAGACTTTAATACCGGCGTCGGCGACGCGCTTCACCAGACCGCTGGCGTAGGGCGCTTTGCCGTGGGACAGAATAATGCCGTCATACTTCTGGCTAATCGCCTGATTAACGAAGTCCTGAAAGCGTGCGTCGTCGCCGTTGCTGAGGAAGGTGCTGACCTTAAAGCCCAGCTTGCGGCCCTCCTGAATGGCGCCGGCGACAAACTGCGTGGTGTTGTCGTCAGAGCCCAGGTTGCGGATCACCGCGATGCGCACCGGCCCCTGGTGATTCGCGATGGGGGCCGGCACCGGCACAAGGGTATCGGCGAAGGCGCTGGCGGAGAGCAGGCTGACGGTCAGCAGAGAGAGCGTTATTTTTTTCATTGTCATTTCCCGGTTAATCAGCGTTAGCGGCGCTGAACGTAGGTCATTGCCAGTGCCAGAGCCAGCACCAGTCCTTTAATAATATCCATGGCGTAGTAGGGGACAGAGAGCATCACCAGGCCATTTTGCAGCACGCCGAGCAGCACCGCGCCCACCAGCGTGCCGAGCGCGTTAGGCTTGCCGGCACCCGCCAGCGACAGGCCGATCCAGGCGGCCGCCACGGCGTCCATCAGGTAACCTCCGCCCGCATTCACCTGCGATGAGCCGATGCGCGACGCCAGCAGAATGCCGCCCAGGCCCGCCAGCAGCGAGGCGATGACATAGGCGAGCACGCGATAGCGGGTGGTGCGGATGCCGGAGAGGCGCGCCGCTTCAGGGTTGCCGCCCAGCGCGTACATGCGGCGGCCGTGGGTGGTCAGCGACAGCGCCAGCTGCGCCGCCGCCGTCACCACCAGCATAATAATGACGATCACCGGCACCTGGCCGAGCAGGCCAAAGCCCGCCGGGATCGTGCCTTCCGCCATATCGCCGCTCGGCATCACCATATTTTCCGTGATGGAACCGCCGAAGCTGTAGGTCATCGCCACGCCCTGGATAATAAACAGCGTGGCGAGGGTCGCCAGCATATCGGGAATGCGCAGAATGACGATCAGGAAGGCGTTGAACAGGCCGATCAGCGTACAGAGCGCCAGGGTGAGCGCAATCGCCTCAACGCTGTTCATGCCGTACCAGACGAACAGCGAGATCACCAGCGCGTTGGCCAGCGAGGCGGTGGAGCCAACCGAGAGATCGAAGCCGCCGACGGTCAGCGACACCGACACGCCCACGGCGATCACCGTCACGATGGCGATGGATCGCAGGATATTGATGATATTGTTCGGTTCCAGAAAACTCTCTGAGGCGAGGCCAAAGCCGGCAATCAGCAGGGCGACCGTGATTAGCATTCCCCACTTATAGAAGAAGTCGAACAGTCGATGGCGCAGCGGCGTCGCTGCGGTCAGGGTAATCTCTTTGCTGCTCACGCAGGGGTTCCTCCAGTGGAATAGAGCAAAAGCGTCTCTTCGGTGGCCGCGCGCCCGTCCAGCTCGGCCACGATGCGCCCGTCCCAGAGCACGCAAATTCTGTCGCACAGCCCGACCAGCTCGGCAAACTCGCCGGAGGCGTAGATCACACCTTTGCCCTCCTGCGCCAGATCGCTGATTAAACGGAACAGTTCGGTTTTCGCCTTGATGTCGACGCCTTTGGTTGGCTCATCAAAAATCAGCACGTCAGCGTGGTTGCGCAGCCACTTGCCGATGGCGACTTTTTGCTGGTTGCCGCCGGAGAGGCGGCGCAGCGGCTGCGCCGGGCCGGTGGTGCGCACGTTCAGGCGCTGAATAACCTCTTCCGCCCAGCGCCACGCCTGACGGTGGCCGAACAGGCTCCAGCGCGAAAAGCTGTTGTCGGCGCTGACGCTGAGGTTCATCGCCACCGGCTCGTCGATAAAAATGCCCTCTTTGCGCCGCTCTTCCGGCACCAGCGCCATGCGTCGGCTCACCGAATCGTGCGGCGAGCGCGGCCGCCACGGCCTGCCGTGCAGCTCGCCGCGCGTTACGCGGCTTTTGCTGGCGCCGAACAGCGCCTTGCACAGCTCGGTTTTACCCGCGCCCGCCAGCCCGGCGATGCCGAGGATCTCTCCCTGATGCAGCCGCAGCGAAATATCCTGCAGCAGCCGGTCGTCGTGCAGGCCCTCTACCGCCAGCAGCAGCGGCTGCGCGCTGGCGGGACGGCGCGGCGGATAGATATCGGTCAGCTGATGGCCGAGCATCTTCTCAACGATCTGCTCGCCGCTGAGTGCCGCCATCGGGCCGCTCTCGATCAGGCGACCGTCGCGCAGCACCGTCAGGCGATCGCAGATCGCCTTCAGCTCATGGATACGGTGTGAGATAAACACCACGCCGATGCCGCTGTTTTGCAGGCGGCGCACCACGGCGAACAGCCGCTCGCTCTCATGCTGGTCGAGCGGGGCGGTCGGTTCATCCAGGATCAGAAAGCGGCAGTGGTGCGACAGCGCGCGCGCCAGCAAAATCTGCTGCTTCTCCGCCAGCGTGCAGCGCTCCACCAGCTGCCTGACGTCGATATTCGCCTCGAGCTGCGCCAGCAGGGCGCGCGCCTGGCGGCGGATAGCGCGCCAGCGAAACCCGTGCCCCGGTTCGGCCAGCCGATCCAGCAGGATGTTTTCCGCCACGCTCAGCTGGGGCACCAGCGCCACATCCACTTCCTGCTGCACCAGATGAATGCCGAGCCGTTTCGCGTCGCGCGGGCTGCGTATCGACACCGGCGCGCCGTCCAGCAGGATTTCGCCGCTGTAGTGGCTGTGCGCACCCGACAGCACCGCCATCAGCGTCGATTTGCCCGCGCCGTTAGCGCCGGTCAGCGCGTGAACCGAGTGGCCTTCCGTGACGAAATCCACCTGCGTCAGCGCGGCGAATCCGCCGAATGCGAGCGAGATATTGCGCATCTCAAGGCGGTTTAAGGCACTCATCAGCTGAAGCTCCCCTGTGACTGGCTGGCCGCAATTTTTTCCTGAAGTCTCAGGCGCGGCAACAGCCGAAAGCGCATAAGCTAGCACGAAATCTTATTAGCCATCCAGACATCTGGATAGTTTGGCGGCTAAAGCTGGCTCGCCAGATAACTCTGGTGTTTTACAGCGGGGAACTCAGTGAAAAGCGGTGTTTTATGCTGGCGCGGCGCGGGCATAAAAAAACCAGGCCGGAGCCTGGTTTATCGAACTACGCCGCGCTTACTTTTCTGGAATCGCATTCAGCAGGGTGGTGAGCAGTTTCCAGTAAAGGCCGACGCTCTCAATATGCACCTGCTCGTCCGGCGAGTGCGGACCGGTGATGGTCGGGCCAATGGAAACCATATCCATATTCGGATAAGGCTTCTTGAACAGGCCGCACTCCAGACCGGCGTGGATCACCTGGATGTTCGGCGTTTTGTCGAACAGCGCGATATAGGTCTGACGCGTCAGCGCCATAATCGGCGAGTTAGCGTCTGGCTGCCAGCCCGGATAGCCGCCTTTCGGTTTGGTCTGCGCGCCAGCCAGCTGGCCGAGAGAGGTCAGCATCTGCACCACATAGTCGCGGCCGGTGTCGATCAGCGAACGGATCAGGCAGTTAATCTCCGCCTTGTCGTGATCCATCGTCACCACGCCGACGTTCAGCGAGGTTTCCACCACGCCTTTCGCCACGTCGGAGTTGCGAATAACGCCGTTCGGCGTGCTGTTCAGCAGGTTCAGGAAGCGGTCGCGGCTCTCTGCGCTCAGCGCCTCGCCCTGGTGCGCCAGCGGCTCGGTGACCACGTTGATGTTCTTCTCTTTTACGCCGTGCTCGTTCTGCAGCGCCAGCAGGAAGTGCGCCGCCGCCGCTTTCAGCGCGTCGACGTTATGGCTCTCGACCGCCAGCGTGGCAAAGGCTTCGCGCGGGATGGCGTTACGCAGCGTACCGCCGTTGAAATCGATCAGGCGCAGATCGAGATCGGCGGCGTGCGCGGCGAGGAAGCGCGCCAGCAGCTTGTTGGCGTTGCCGAGACCCATATGGATATCCGCGCCGGAGTGGCCGCCGCGCAGCCCTTTCAGGGTCAGCTTCAGGGTGTCGAAGTTAGCCGGAACCGCTTCGCGCGTCAGCGGCAGGGTGGTAATAAAGTCGATGCCGCCAGCGCAGCCCATATAGATCTCGCCTTCCTCTTCCGAGTCGGTGTTGATCAGGATCTCAGCCTGAAGCCAGTTCGGCTGCAGACCGAAAGCGCCGTCCATGCCGGTCTCTTCGGTCATGGTGAGCAGCACCTCCAGCGGGCCGTGGGTCAGGCTGCTGTCGGCCAGCACCGCCAGCGCGGAGGCCATGCCGATGCCGTTGTCGGCGCCCAGCGTGGTGCCGCGCGCCTTGACCCATTCGCCGTCAATATAGGGCTGAATCGGATCTTTGGTGAAGTCATGGGCGGTGTCGTTGTTTTTCTGCGGCACCATATCGAGGTGCGCCTGCAGCGCTACCGGCGTGCGGTTTTCCATACCGGCGGTCGCCGGTTTGCGGATCAGAATATTGCCGACCGCATCGCGCTCAACCCAGAAACCTTGCTCTTTCGCCCAGCCAACAATATAGGTGGCCAGCGCCTCTTCATGAAAAGAGGGGTGCGGAATGGAGCAGATTTTGGCGAAGATATCCCACAGCGGTTGGGGAGAAAGCTGAGACAATTCAGACACGACAGGTCTCCTGTGTCAGTGCGCCGGCCAGGCCGGTGTGCGCGAGTTTCCAGTGAATGGTCGCCGTCAGCGAATCTGACGTGATGGGGCTGAGAATATCACTGTTAGCGTCGGGTGCGTACTCAGGCGCGCTAAAAAGCCGCAACTGGTGGTTCGGATGCTGGTTTTTAGCGCTGAGGATCCTTATAATCTCGCGCAACCTTTTCCCCGTTGCACATTTTTAAGCCGATTAAACTGGCTGGGATCGCTATTCATGAGTGAAAAATACGTCGTTACCTGGGACATGCTGCAGATTCATGCCCGCAAACTGGCTCAGCGCCTGCTTCCTGTTGAACAGTGGAAAGGCATTATCGCAGTCAGCCGCGGTGGCCTGGTGCCTGCTTCTCTGCTGGCACGCGAGCTTGGCATTCGCTATGTCGATACCGTCTGCATCTCCAGCTACGACCACGACCACCAGCGCGAAATGAAAGTCCTCAAGCGCGCGGAAGGCGATGGCGAAGGCTTTATCGTTATCGACGACCTGGTCGACACCGGCGGCACCGCGCAGGCGATCCGCGAAATGTATCCTAAAGCGCACTTCGTCACCATCTTCGCCAAGCCGGCAGGCCGCCCGCTGGTTGATGACTACGTGGTGGATATCCCGCAGAACACCTGGATTGAACAGCCGTGGGACATGGGCGTGGTCTATATTCCGCCTATCGTTAAAGGCGCCTGATCTTCTCCTGTTAACAACGCCCGGCTTGCCGGGCGTTGTGCTTTCTGCGCTCTTTTGCACCTCGCGCCCCTCCTGACGCTGCAGTACACTTAGCCACTGCCAGGGCCGTCAGGAGAAACGAGTATGTCGAGCAAAAATCTCAGCGAAGAGCTATTCAAGCCGCACTACAACTACCCCGAAACCTCCTCGCTGGTGCATCGCCAGCACCACGCCGAAGTAGAGGTCGAAGCGACGCTGGACGGCAGCAGCCAGCACGGCTGGTATCGTATGCTCAACAAGCTAATGTGGACATGGCGCGGCGTGCCGCCACAGGAGATCAGCGAGGTGCTGGCGCGTATCGCCATCAGCGACCAGCGCCATACCAACGACGCGCTGCTCGATACCGTTATCGGTTTTCGCAGCGGCAACTGGGCGTTTGAGTGGTCGAAGCAGGCGGGCCTCTGGCAGGCGCGCGCGCAGGAAGAGCGCGACGACAGCCTTGCCGGCGAGCACTGGCTGCGCGCCTCCCACCTCTTTAGCCTGGCCGCCTATCCCTATATTAAAGGCGACGAGCTGGCGGATCAGGCGCAGACGCTGGCGAACCGCGCCTATGAAGAGGCGACGCGCCGCCTGCCGGGCGAACTCAAGGCGCTGAGCTTTAATATCGAAGGGGGCAGCCCCATCACCGGCTTTCTGCATATGCCGCCCAACACCCCGGCGCCGTATCCCACCGTGCTGTTGTGCGGCGGCCTCGACTCGCTGCAAAGCGATCACTATCGCCTGTTTCATGACTACCTCGCGCCGCGCGGTATCGCCATGCTGACGCTGGATATGCCGTCGGTGGGCTTTTCCGTTAAGTGGCGGCTTAATCAGGACACCAGCTTTCTGCACCAGCAGGTGCTGCGCGATCTGGCGAACGTGCCCTGGATCGATCATCAGCGCGTGGCGGCGTTCGGCTATCGCTTCGGCGCCAACGTCGCGGTGCGGCTCGCCTATCTGGAAGCGCCGCGCCTGCGCGCCGTGGCGACGCTCGGCCCGATGGTGCACAGCCTGCTGACCAGCGCGCAGCAGCAGGATGCCATTCCAGATATGTATATGGATATGCTTGCCAGCCGCCTCGGCATGGCGTTTACCAGCGACAGCGCGCTGCGCACCGAACTGAATCGCTACTCGCTCAAGGTGCAGGGGCTGCTGGGCCGCCGCACCTCGACGCCGATGCTGGCGGGCTACTGGCCGAACGATCCCTTTGGCCCGGAAGAGGATGCGCGGCTGATCGCCAGCTCTTCCGCCGACGGCAAGCTGCTGCCGATCGGCGTCAGGCCGGTGCTGGCAAATTTCGAGCGCGCGCTGAATCAGGTTTGCGACTGGCTGGCAAAGCGGTTACAACAGTAGCTGGCAAATTCACAGCGGTTTGCTTTAATACTAACGGTCAAACTTATGGAGAATTAGCATGACGTTACCGAGTGGTCATCCCCGTAGTCGCCTGCTTAAGCGCTTCACCGAGCTGGGACCGTATATCCGCGAAGGGAAATGTGAAGAAACGCGGTTCTTTTTCGACTGCCTGGCCGCCTGCGTCAATGTCAAACCCGCGCCGGAAAGCCGTGAGTTCTGGGGCTGGTGGATGGAGCTGGACGCACAGCAAGACCATTTTACCTACGTTTATCATATTGGTCTGTTCGATAAAGACGGCGACTGGTCCGTTGCAAATATCAAGGGCAAAGAGAACACGCAGAAGGTGGAAGAGACGCTGCGTAACTTCCATACCCGCCTGAAAGCGATGCTGGAGGAGCTGAATCTGGGCCTGACGCCCGCCAGCGGCTTTAAAGAGCCGGTCGATCTTAGCGCCTGATACTCAACCCTGAACGGCAGGCATAGCCCGATTCGCTTTGGCTATGCCTGTTCTGCAATATTGCTGCCCTTGCGCTGCGTTTATATTATCTCTCTTCTCCCGCTTTAATTTAATTCTCTCTTTCAGACCAAAACAGCTTCGCTGCTTATTTGATTATGGATATTAACTAAACCCGCTTTATAAAGGCTGAGTAATCAACGCCGCCAGCTGAAATAACCGGGCCAGATAAATCAGAGTGCGGCACGGCATTATTCTTATTCTCATTTTATTGAGGCGAATCGCACTGACGCTTTGTAGACCTTTTCCTGACGAAATGGTGTGATACCAGCCAGCGCGACCGCCCCCGTCGCGGCTTTTCTCCGTTTGTTATCGGCAAAAAAAAGAATGCCAACCCGGACAGCTAAAAGTCCGGGTGGACCTGTGCTGTCTCTCTGGAGGAAAACCCTTTGTTTAAATTAAATCCGCTGTTATTAAGCCTGGCGGCTGCGCCCGGGCTGCTTTTTCCCATTACCAGTAGTCAGGCCGCTACGTTAAAACCCTTTTCCCCGCTGGTAAATGACAATAAGGCAGGCGTCTTTTGCGTCTGTAATGGATCGACGCAAACCCTGAGCGGTATTCAACGCTTTCAGCCGGGCGAAGATGGCGGCCGTCCCATTACCGTGGGCGAACTCTTATCAGGCGGCAGAATTATTTCCGATGACAACGTCATCGGCGCGGATCGCCTGACGTTCGGCGCGCAAGATTATGTTATTAGCGTGCCCGATATCAACGGCGGTAATCATCCGCTTCAGGTATTTAATTCGGCCAGTATTAGCGCGCTCGCTCCGGTGACGCCCGCCAGCGAACTGCCCAATTACTACAACGTTAACGGACAGCAATATATTGATGCCCGCGTGGCGCAGGTGAGCAACGGCACCATTAACGTCGATATCGGCGTTGAGGGCGCGGCGACCACCGCCGCCACCAACGGCTGGAGCATGGCGGCGAAGCAGAGCCAGCTCTTTACCGCCAGCGGCAGCGGCGCGATGAACTGGCAGTCGGCCAACCGCATCGCCTTTACCGGATCCTATACCGAATACACCTACAATCTGGCCTGGTGGGTGGATAACGTCGCCCACTACAGCGGCCCCTTCAGCGTCACCACGCTGGACGGCAACAGCCGCGAGTTTAACGTCGCCAGCCTCAACGATCTGCGCCAGTACAACGACTGGCTGATTGAGCAGCTGCAGAGCGGCAACCTCAGCGCGGGCAGCTACAATGGCGAATTCAATAAGGCGCTGACGCTCTACGGCGCGCCCATCGCCTATGTGATCGACGCTGATGAGTACAACGACGAGGTGACGCTGCCGGTGGGTGAGCGCTCGGTGCTGAGCGCCGACGGCCCTGGCGCCAGCGTCTCGGTGCAGAAGGGGGCGACGCTGGAGGTGGTCGATGCGGACGGCGGCGCGGTACGCGCCACCAACGGCGCAAAGGCCACTATCGACGGCAAGCTGGCCGCCAGCGGATCGGCGGCCCATGAGAACAGCGCGCTGCGGCTGGCGGGCAGCACCGGCATCAATAACGGGGTAATTAACGGCGGGTTCTTTAACAACGCAGACGGCAGCGGCGTGGATGCGGCGACGCTCGACTACAGCGGCAACGCGGTGCTGGCGACCGGCGGCAGCCGTTTCGTCAATAACGGCGTGCTTAATTACGCCACCACGCAACCGGGCAATGCGCTGCGGCTAAGTGACGCCCAGGGGATCAACAACGGCGCGATTAACCTCGGCGTAGCGGAGTCGAGCGGCAGCCACAGCAGCGCGGGCGTCTTGCTCGACACCAGCGGCGCCAGCTTTATTAACACCGCGAGCGGCGTGATCTACGTCGGCCGCGCGCCGCAGAACGCGAAAAGCGACGTCGTGGAGGAGGTGGCGATTAACCAGAGCGGCGGCGTCAGCGCCATTGCGCAGCAGTTTAACGCCACCGCGATCAACGACGGGCGCATTGTGCTCGGCAGCAAGGTGCAGAACGCTGCCGCCATGCGCGTCGAGAACGGCCCGGACGCGGTCGCGCTGAACAACGGCACCATCGATCTCAACGGCCGCGCGCAGTTTCGCCCGGCGGAAAGCGTCGGCCTGCTGGCGATAGATTCCGGCAGCGGCGGGCTGGTGGGCAACAACGGCACCATCAACCTTAACGGCGACGGCGGCACCGGCATTAAAGTCATCGCCCACGACGGCCAGCGCGCCAGCGCCTTTTCCAGCGGGGCGATCAACGTCACCGGCCGCGCCGATACCCTGAACGGCAGCTTTAACACAGCGGTGTGGCTTAACGGGCAGGGGAGCGGCAAGGCGTCCGCCACGCTGAGCGGCCCCATTGTGCTGCAGGGCAACGGCGCGGTCGGCATTCGCGCCGAGGGAGAGGCCACGGTCGATTTAACCGAGGCAGCGGTGCCGCAGCTCGGCGGCAGCGGCGAGTATCAGATGGGCTTCCTCGCCATCGGGCCGAATGCCAGAATCAATCTGCCGCAGGCAGGCAACTACGCCACCGGATCTGACGACTGGTACGCCACGATTTTTCGCTATCAGGACGGCGCGGACTTTGACGGCGCGGGCCTGACCATCTCGCCGGGCGCGGCTTTCTCCACCGGCATCGAAGCGGTGGGCGAAGGCTCGGTGGTTAACACCCACGGCGCGACCTTCAACATCGGCAACACCTCCACCGGGCTGCGCATCGAGGGCGGCGCGCAGGGCACCATTGACGCGGCGACGCAGCTTAACCTCAACGTCGGCGGCGCGACGGCGGCGGTGGTCGACGGCAACTACTACAACCTGACGCGCTACATCACCAACAGCTTCGATCGGCCTTTCGCCTCGACGCTGGTTAACCATGCCAATATCAATGGCCAGAGCAATCAGCAGATCGGTTTAATCGCCCAGTACGGCGGCACGCTGACCAATACTGGCGATATCAACCTGCGCGGCGAGCAGAGCTACGGCATTCAGGCGCTGGTCGGCGGTCAGGCCTCCAGCAGCGGTAATATCAGCGTCAGCGACGGCGCGGTCGCGCTGTTCGCAGCGGGCTACGCCTTTGCCGACCCGAAAAGCAGCACCATCACCAGCAGCGGCACGCTGAACGTGACGGCAGGCAGCGCGGACGGCTTTTTCCCCACTACCGGCTTATACGCCACGGGCGACGCGGCGCGCATCGAGCAAGACGGCGTTATCAACCTCTATGGCGGCAACGTGCTGGCGGGCGAAGCGCTCTACGGCGGCGCGCTGGTGCTCGGCCAGCAGAGCAGGGTGGTGTTTCACGATCCCAACCAGACCGCTTACCGGGTGGTGGAGGGCGGCGGCACTATCTACGCGTACGGCAGTAATCAGGATGTCTCTACCGACGGCTCAACGCTCTATCAGCTGGGCGACGGCGCGATCCTGTCGCTGCAGCGGCAAGGCGAGATCACCCTGAGCGGCGCCAACACCACCGGGGTGAAAATGTCCGGCAGCGCGACGCTCTATGACAATGAAACCTACTTCGTTAACGGCAAGGGGTCGGTGGCGCTGCGCGCTTCCGGCGGCGCCTATGGCGATCTGGGCGACGTGTGGCTGAACGGCGACGAGACCATCGGCGCAATCAGCGAAAACGGCGACGGCGCGGTGTTCAGCAACCGCAACATCATCGGCAGCGGCAAAAACGTTACCGCGCTGCAGGCGTCCGGCGGCGCGACGGTGATGAACAACGGCACCATTATCCTCGACGGCGAGAACAGCACCGGTGCGCGGCTGCTGGATGGCGGCCGCCTGATCAATAACCTCTGGATCCATGTCGCGTCTGGCATTGGGGTTGACGCCAGCGAAGGAGCGGGCCTCTATCAGCCCTTCAACGGCACGGTGCAGGTAGACGGCGGCATTGCCGGCGCGCGCGTGGGAGAAAAGGCGACGCTCAACATTGAGGGCGACCAGCTGTTCCGCAGCGGTATCTGGGTCAAAGGGGGGGCGGACGCGGTATTGCTGGATCGCGGCGCGGCGGGATTGCAGGCGAGCGAAATTATCCTCAGCGCCGAAGGCGGCGGCAGCGCCATCAACAACCGCGCCGAAACCGCGAATATTGCGCTGGATAACGCCTACCTTATTCCCACTGACGGCGCGGGCATCCGCTCCGCCACGTCGTTCGACTACGGCGGCAAGGCGACGATTGACGTGCAGGGCAGCGGCGTCGGCTATCTGTTTCAGAACGAGGATGGCTCCGCCACCGCTAACGATCTGGTGGTGCCGCCAGGCTACGCCATTATCGTTAACGGCAGCGGTGACGGCATTCGCGCCAGTACCACCGGCCGCGTCTTCGCCGACGGCTTTATCGCCGTGGGCAGCGAAGCGGGCGGATCGGCGATTGTCACCCGCAGCGCCAGCGAGGTGATAAACCGCGGCACCATCGTCTCCTACAGTCGCGTCGCGCCGGTGATCGATCTGCGCGGCGGCCAGACGGTGTTTATCAACCAGGGCGATATCAGCGCGGAATACCCGGAGACACCGATCGTGGCGGGCGGCGCGACCAATGACCAGCTCGCCTTTATCGGCGGCAGCGTAACCGGCGAGGTCAATACCGGCAACGGCAGCGATACGCTTGCCGTCACCGGCGGCACCCTGAACGGCAGCCTGACGATGGGCAGCGGTGAAAACAACCAGGCGCTGATTGAGAACGTCAGCCTGGCGAATACCCGCCATATCACCACCGCGGGCGGCGTCGGCAGCACGCTCAGCTTCAGCAACATCGAGGCTGGCGGCGGCTCCTTTAGCCGCGACGATCTCAGCAGAGGGGTCAACCTCGGCGCGGGCTGGAGCACGATCAACTTTATCCATACGCAGTGGACGCTCACCGATAACCTGAAGCTGGCGCACAGCACCATTAATATCGACCGCGACTCCACGCTGTTTGCCGGCAATGGCGTCAACCCGCTGCTGGCGGGCGCCACCGACGACTCGCTGGTGGTAAACAATGCCGGCACGCTGGATCTGAGCAACGGCGGCGCGGCCAGCAATCTGCTGACCCTCGACGGCACGCTGGCGTCGCTCGGCGGCACGCTGAGGCTGGCGACGCGGCTTAACGGCGCAGGCGGCCAGAGCGACGCGCTGCGGGTAAACGGCGACGTCACCGGCACCACGCTGATTGACGATCGTATTCTCGCCGGCAGCGCCGCGACGCAGAGCGACGCCAACGGCGACGGGGCGATAGATGGCCGCGAAGGGGTTTCGCTGGCGCAGGTTTCCGGCAGCGCCAGCGCCGACAGCTTCGCGCTGCAGGGCGGCTATCTGGCCGCCGGGCCCTGGCAGTACGGGCTTTACGCTTTCGCGCCTGCGAACGGTGGGGCGGGCTGGGATTACCGGCTCGCTAACCGCTATGTGTGCGAAGATGGCTCGCTGTGCCAGCCGCAGGCGGGCAGCACCGCATCGCGCGCCGCCCGCCCGGCGCTCGCGCCGCAGGTGCCCGCGTATCTCTCGGCGCCGGTCGGCCTGGCCTACTACACCCAGGCGCTCACCGACGATCTGCACAAGCGTCTCGGCGAGCTGCGCGACGGTCAGCGCAGCGGAACGGGCGGCGAGCTGTTTCTGCGCTACCTCGGCTCTAACCTCAGCTGGCAGAGCAACCGCGGCCTGAGCGACTACGGCTTTGATGCCGATATCGACTACAGCGCGGTGCAGCTCGGCGGCAATCTGCTGCAGCTGGACGGCGTGAGCGACAGCCTGCGCGGCGGCATGGCCTATACGCGTGGTAATACGCGCATTCGTCCGCACGCGGCCGACGGCTACAGTTCAACCAGCTTCGACAGCGACAGCGTCTCGTTCTACGGCACCTGGCAGCGCGACAGCGGCTTCTATCTTGACGGCGCGCTGAGCTGGAGCTGGCACCGCGGCGACACCGATATCGCGCGGCAAAAAGAGGTGGCGAAGCTGAAGGCCGACGGCTGGAGCGCCTCGCTGGAGTCGGGCTATCCCTTTGTTTTCGCGAACGGGCTGCGTCTCGAGCCGCAGGCGCAGCTGACCTGGATGCGTCTGAAGTTCGATGACGCCACCGATAAGGATGGCGTTAAGGTGGCGTTTGACGACGACGACCAGACCATCGGCCGTCTCGGCGCGCGGCTGGATCGCACCTGGCAGGACGACGCGCAGCGCGAATACACGCCTTATCTGCGCGCCAACTATTCCCACGGCTGGGGCGGCGGCGCGAAGGTGAAGGTTGGCGCGGCGGGGAGCGATATCGGTCAGGATTTCACCAGCGGCAGGTTCGGGCAGATGTGGGACGTTGGCGTCGGCACCACCACGCGCTTCCGCAACGACCTCTCGCTCTACGCCGAGGCGGACTACCGCAAGGAGATCGACGGCAACGGCGCGAAGGGCTGGCGCTATAACGCCGGCGTGCGCTGGACGTTCTGAGTAGAAAGAAAAGGGGCCACCATGAGGAGGCCCCTTTTCGGCAGGTGCAAAAGCAGATGGCATGGGCCGATCGCAAAGTCGCTCAAGGCATCCTTGCGCGCTCGGCCCGCGCCATCCCTGGCGCGGGACGCTTTGCTCTTAAGCCCATGCCATCCGCTTCTTAACCATGGAGCAGTATGAAGAAAGGGCCGCTGATGAGGCGGCCCTTGTTTATCAGACACATTGAGGGAGAAACACTGTCGCCGTCGCGCGTCGCGGCGGCGTCAGATTTTTTAGAACTGGTAGGTCATACCCAGCGCAACCACGTCGTCGTTGTTCAGGCTCAGACGGTTGTCGTCGTCCAGCTGGTTGATTTTGTAATCCACAAACGCTGACATGTTTTTGTTGAAGTAGTAGGTGGCGCCCACGTCGATATATTTCACCAGATCCGCATCGCCGATACCGTTTTCGATATCTTTGCCTTTGGTCTGGACGTAGCCCAGTGACGGACGCAGGCCGAAATCAAACTGATACTGCGCCACCAGCTCGATGTTCTGCGCTTTGTTCGCCGCGCCAGCCGCGCTCAGGCCCGTTGCGCGGTCAGTGCCGCTGAACGGCGTCATATTGCGCGTTTCGGTATAGATCGCCGCCAGGTAGACGCTGTTGGCGTCATACTTCACGCCAGCGCCCCAGGACTCTGCGCGGTCGCCCTGACCGTAAACGCGCGCCTGCTGCTGGTTGGTGCGGTCGGAAGAGGTGATCGCCGACATCAGGCTCACGCCGGTGTCGCCGAGGGTGTAGCCCAGCGAGGCGCCGTAGCCGTCGCCGTTCTGACGGTTGATATCGCTGCGCGCGTTGGCGCCGTTGGCATCGTTGCGGCCCTGGTACTGCAGCGCAAAGCGCAGGCCGTCAACCAGGCCAAAGAAGTTGTTGTTACGATAGGTGGCTACGCCGGTGGCGCGCTGCGTCATATAGTTATCTGAACGCGCGGTGCCGTCGCCGCCGAATTCCGGGAAGACGTCGGTCCAGGCTTCCACATCGTAAAGCACGCCGTAGTTGCGGCCGTAGTCGAAAGAGCCATACTGACCAAACTTCAGGCCGGCAAAGCCCAGACGGGTTTTATTGCCGCTGTTGGCGTCGGAGCCTTCGGAGTTATTGACGTTATACTGATATTCCCACTGGCCGTAACCGGTCATCAGGTCGTTGATCTGGGTCTGGCCTTTGAAGCCGATACGGACATAGGACTTATCCCCGTCCAGGCTGTCCGCGTCGCTCAGATAGTGCATCGCTTTTACTTTGCCGTAGAAGTCCAGCTTATTGCCGTCTTTGTTATACACTTCCGCCGCGTGAGCAACAGAGGTCAGCGCCAGAGCAGAGACGACCAGTGCCAGTATACTTTTCTTCATTTGCTATCAATCCCGATGAGTAAAATATGTTATGCGCCTGAAAAGGGCTTATAAAACAGGGGACGTTTTACCGCCTGGATATGAAGGTTTCATGACATTTTTTATGGTTTCTTGTGATATGCGAACTTTTGGTCTACCCGACTGTCTCGGGTTTTTCGTGCTTTTCCCCGGCTGAGAGTTGGCTTCGCATCTGACTCCTGATAAAAAGTTCCTTCGCAGAAATTTTTTCTTTTTTTACTGAAACGGCAGGAAATATGAGCGGCAGTCAGACCCTGGTGGTCAAATTAGGGACCAGCGTCCTTACCGGCGGTTCGCGCCGGTTGAATCGGGCGCATATGGTGGAGCTGGTTCGTCAGTGCGCGCAGCAGCACGCGGCCGGCCATCGCATCGTGATCGTTACCTCTGGCGCGATGGCCGCCGGACGCGAACACCTGGGCTACCCGGAATTGCCGCCTACCATCGCCTCAAAGCAGCTGCTGGCTGCGGTGGGGCAGAGCCGTTTAATCCAGCTGTGGGAGCAGCTCTTCTCCATCTACGGTATCCATATCGGCCAGATGCTGCTGACCCGCGCAGACATGGAAGATCGCGAGCGCTTCCTTAACGCCCGCGACACCCTGCGCGCGCTGCTGGATAACCATATCGTGCCGGTGATCAACGAAAACGACGCGGTGGCCACGGCGGAGATCAAAGTCGGCGACAACGATAACCTGTCGGCGCTGGCGGCGATGCTGGGCGGTGCCGACAAGCTGCTGCTGCTCACCGATCAGCAGGGGCTCTATACGGCCGACCCGCGCAGCAATCCGCAGGCGGAGCTGATCGCCGACGTGCATGAAATCGACGACGCGCTGCGCGCGCTGGCGGGCGACAGCGTCTCCGGCCTGGGCACCGGCGGCATGTCCACCAAGCTGCAGGCGGCGGACGTCGCCTGTCGCGCCGGTATCGACACCATTATCGCCGCAGGCAGCCGTCCCGGCGTCATCGCCGACGTTATCGCCGGCAATCCGGTCGGCACGCGCTTTCACGCTATGCAGACCCCGTTGGAGAACCGCAAGCGCTGGATCTTCGGCGCGCCCCCGGCCGGGGAGATTACCGTGGATGACGGTGCGCTGGCGGCGATGCTGGAACGTGGCAGCTCGCTGCTGCCGAAAGGCATCCGCGACGTGCGCGGCAACTTTTCGCGCGGCGAGGTGATCCGCATTCGCAGCCTTGAGGGCCGCGATATCGCGCACGGCGTTTCGCGCTACAACAGCGATGCGCTGCGCATCATCGCTGGCCATCACAGCCAGCAGATCGGGGAGATCCTCGGCTACGAATACGGTCCGGTGGCCGTGCATCGCGACGACATGATCGTCAGTTAAGGAGCGGTCAAATGCTTGAAGAAATGGGAAAAGCGGCGCGCGCCGCCGCATATAAGCTGGCCGATCTGTCGACCGCTGAAAAAAACCAGGTGCTGCTTGCCATCGCCGATCGTCTCGACGCGGAGCGCGAGGCGATTCTGGCGGCCAACGAGCAGGATCTCGCCGATGCGCGCGCTAACGGTATGAGCGCCGCGCTGCTCGATCGCCTGACGCTCAATCCGCAGCGGCTGAGCGCTATCGCCGACGACGTGCGCAAGGTATGCCAGCTCGCCGATCCGGTCGGCCAGCTGATCGACGGCGGCCAGCTCGACAGCGGGCTGCGCATCGAACGTCGCCGCGTTCCGCTCGGCGTGGTCGGGGTGATCTATGAAGCGCGCCCCAACGTTACGGTCGATGTCGCCAGCCTGTGCCTGAAAACCGGCAACGCGTCGATTCTGCGCGGCGGCAAAGAGACGTGGCGCACCAACGCCGCCACCGTTCGCGTGATCCAGAACGCGCTGCAGCAGCACGGCCTGCCGGCGGCGGCGGTGCAGGCGATTGAGAATCCCGATCGCGAACTGGTCAATCAGCTGCTGAAGCTCGATCGCTACGTCGATATGCTGATCCCGCGCGGCGGCGCGGGCCTGCACAAGCTGTGCCGCGAAAACTCGACCATTCCGGTGATCACCGGCGGCATCGGCGTCTGCCATATCTATCTCGATGACACTATGGAGATCGCGCCGGCGCTGGAGGTGATCGTCAACGCGAAAAAGCAGCGGCCCAGCGCCTGCAACTCGCTGGAAACCCTGCTGATCCACCGCGACGCCGCCGACCGTTTTCTGCCGGCGTTTGTGGCACGTATGGCGCAGGAGGGGATCCCGCTACACGCCGACGAAAACCTGCTGGCGCGGCTGCAGGACGGCCCGGCCAGCGTCACGCCGATTGCACCGGGCGACTACGATGACGAATGGCTGTCGCTCGATCTTAACGTGAAGCTGGTGGATGACATGGATGCGGCGATCGAGCATATCCGCACCCACGGCACCCAGCATTCTGACGCCATCCTGACGCGCAGCACGCAGAACGCCAGCCGCTTTGTGAAACAGGTCGACTCGTCGGCGGTGTACGTTAACGCCAGCACGCGTTTCACCGACGGCGGCCAGTTCGGTCTCGGCGCGGAAGTGGCGGTGAGTACCCAGAAGCTGCATGCGCGCGGCCCGATGGGGCTGGAGGCGCTAACGACCTATAAATGGGTCGCGTGGGGCGACGATACGCTGCGCCCCTGATTGCGACTTTATTTAACAAAAAGGGTGTCCAGAACGGGCGCCTTTTTTTTTGACCCCTGTTTTTCGATCCAGTTAATTTTGGAGTTTTTCGGTGCGACTTTCGACGTCTCCTGACGCGACTTTTTTTTCTGCAAAGCGGCTGTCTGTTTTTTACCCGTTTTTCTGCAGAACATTCCTGAAAGCCGCGCCGCAACAGGGCGCAGCGCGATTGAGAGTGGTTGCCCAGAGCCTGAGGAGGATAATGATAATTAGCGCTGCTTTACAAAAGCAATTGGGTAGCAAACGGACGGTAATATAAAATGAACTGGTAGCAATAATGAAAATAACATCCAGTATCTCCTCTATGGCAGATTATTAACTAATGGTTAAAAAAGAGAGTACGAGACAAGCTTTTACTGCCAGGCTGATTGCCGCGTGCGAAAGTGCGGGAATTGTCGGACATGGACGTAATAAACAGGTTGCTAAAGCGTTACAGCAGCAGGGGTGCAAAATATCGACGCCGGGCGTATGGAAGTGGTTCAACGCGCAGTCCGTGCCGGATGATAATAATTTGCTGGCGCTAAGCCGACTGCTGGGCGTACGGGTTGAGTGGCTGCAGTACGGAATGGAAAAGCCCGCCGAGTCGCTTTCGCTCGATAGTCTGAAGGCGCAGCGCAATGTCTTTCGCATCGAAAGCCTCGATATCGGGCAAAAGTCAGCCTCTGGGCTGCACGCGCGCGATGAGTTCGTCGAGACTATCCACGCCATTGAATATGGCGTGGATGAGGCGCGCGTGCTTTTCAACGGCCGTCCGGCAGAAAATATTCGCCTGATCGCCATCAACAGCGATTCGATGGTAGAGACCTTTGCGCCGCGCGATCAGCTGTTCGTGGATATCAGCGTGAAGTTTTTCGACGGCGATGGCATCTATATCTTTACCCTTGATAACCAGCTCTATCTCAAGCGTCTGCAGCTGCAGCACAAAAAAATCGCTGTTATTTCAGATAATAAGCGTTATGAAACCTGGTATCTTAATCGGGAGGAGGTCGACAGTATGCAGGTGATGGCAAAGGTCATCCTGAGCCAGGCGCGGCACTATCAGCTACTGGGTTAACCTCTGGGCGAAATGTGTTCAGCTGCAACCTGCTGAAAAAAAATAATTCAGCAAAATTCAAAAATTTAACCGACAGTAAATAAAAAATTAACTGTTGGTGTTTGATAAAGCATAAGAACAGGTTAATAATTTGAGCGTGGACCAACGAAGCCCTTCTCTCACGGAGTGAGCCGCTCTTAAACAATCGAGGCGCTGCACAAGCGCGAATCAAACCATCCAAAGTCAGTGAACTTTGGGATGGGGTGGATGCGCACATGCAGCGTCGTCAGATGCCGCCTTTTTCTCCCTACTCGCGCTTAGCCTGGCTGTTATTACAGCCGGGGCATTGCGCTGTGAGCGGAAAACGCGGTATCCGGGACGGTTCGGCTTGCCGAAAACCCGCGCCTGCCACCCCATCGCCAAAGACTCATTCACAGGAGGAGTTATGGCGATAATACACTATGGCAAAAGCGTCTTTGTAGGTAATGCCCGCACCCGCAGGCATCGGCGGCGCCAGCCGCTCAGTCGACTCAAGCTCAGCATCGATCAGGCGCTGGGCTGCGAACCCGAAAATCCCCCGTTACGCCGCGCCGAACGCATCGTTCAGCGTCCGGTGACCTCGCGCGTTGAGCGGGCCATTGCTCCTGGGCCTGTTAACCGCGCCGAAAACGCCAGTTTTGATAACTGCTGTCTGCCGCATGTGCACCTCTACGCCGTGCGCTGAACCTGCTCTGTAACTGCCTTTACCGCTGTATCTCATCTTTTCTCCCGTTTTGTCTGGACGGGAATTCTCAACCCACTGTTTAGACCCGCTGCTGGTTTCACCTGCGGTTTTGCTGGTGTTATCTCTGGCACTGATCAGTGTGATTTAACTGTCGCTGTCGCATTGGGAACCTGTTCCCGTGCCCGCAAAAGAGGAATGGCTATGACCCAGATTATTGAGATTCTCAACTTTGAAGAGGGCTACGTTGAAGCGCCTTATCTCGACACGCAGGGATTCCCCACCGTGGCGGGAGGCATTCGCATCGGCCCAAAAGGTGCGTCGCTCAATAACTACGTGTTTCGCGTGCCGCGCCAGGTCGGTGACGTCTGGAAGAAGTGCATTATCGAAGGCAAAGCTCAGCAGATGCAGAGCCTGCCGCTGCTGCAGCAGGCGCTGGCGAAGTGCAACGACGCGCGCAGCGACGTGCTCTACAGCATGGCGTATCAGCTCGGCGTCGACGGACTCTCGCTGTTTAAAAACATGCTGACCGCCGTGGCGGCCGAGGATTACGACAGCGCGGCCAACGCCATGCTCAACAGCCTGTGGGCGCGTCAGACGCCGGGGCGCGCCCGCCGTCATGCCGAAGTGATGCGAAGCGGCACCTATGACGTCTACAGGGGGCTGCTATGAGATGGCTCTTTTTTATTATCGCCGTGCTGATGGTGGTTATCGTGCTGCTGATTATGCAGCGCTTTACCACGCTGGAGTTTGTGGCGCATGCGCGCCTGCTGTTTAAAACCTGGTCGGTCTGGCTGGCGTCGCTGGGTTCGATGCTCAGCGCCTGGGTGCAATCCTTTCCCTCTGCCTCGCTGGACGCCTGGAACGCCCTGCCGGAAGACGTCAAATCCATTCTTCCCCACAACTACCTCGGCCTGATTGGCGCCTTTATGGTGGCAATGGGCGTAATCGCGCAGTTTGTGCGGCAGAAGAATCTGGTGCAGCAGAAACAACTGCTGGAGGCGAAAAAACCATGAGTTTATTTACTGCACTGCTCAGCGGCGGCTGGCACTGGCTCGCCGTCATCGGTGCGCTCATCGCCGCGCTGGGCGCCAGCTATTTCGGCGGCAAGAAGATCGGCAAGGTGCAGCAGCAGGCCGAGGCCGATACGAAGAGCGCGCAGAAAGAGGCGGCGCAAACCGCCGCCGTGGCGCAACAGCAGCAACAGCATCGCGAGGAGGCGACCCGTGTTACCACCGAGAACAACAATCTTGATGACGCTGCTGCTCGCGACAAGCTGCAGCAGTCGAAATACAACAAACCCTGAGCCCGTGGCCGTCACCGATTCGGCCTGCGTGCTGTTTTCCCCGATTTATACCCACGGCGACGATGCGCAACGCATGGACGTTCGCACCGTTCGCGCCATCAATACCCACAACGACATGTGGGATCAGCTTTGCGGCCATTCGGCCAAACCCTGATTTATCTGATGCTTTAGTACCTAAAATCCTGAGGAGGATGCCATGATTGAAGTGAACTCATTTGCCGAACTGCGTACCACCAAACCCGCAGCAGCAGGCCAGGTCGCCAGCCTGAACCGTTACTACGACAAGGATTCCACCTTCCGCGGCGGCGGCGATTTCGTCGGCTTTATCGGCACCACCACGCTGAAAGATGACGGCGGCACCATTGCGGTAGGTGACGGTTTCTACTGGAAGCGCACCATCAACGATCCCGCAGAGCTGAACGTGCTGCACTTCGGCGCGAAAGGGGACGGCTACGCCGACGACACCGAAGCCTTTATGCGCATGTACAACTGGACTAAAACCTGGAACGCCAACTGCGTTGCGCTGCCCGTGCGTTTCCCTGGCGGTAAGTTCCTGATCAAGCCGATCGACCTCAGCGCCACCGACGCGACCTTCTTTGGTCTGCTCGGCGACGATTCGCCGCTGGGCTCGCTGCCGCGCACCACCATTATCTCCGACAAGAGCGATGCGCCGGTGTTCAAGGTAAAAGCGCGCCGCACGGTGATTACCGGTATGGCGTGGAACGGTCAGGCCAGCGCCGATACCGTCGCCAATACCGGCACCATCACCGCCGATCTGGTGAGCAACAAGCAGCCGTTCTTCGAGAACACCTGTATCGAAGGGGAGACGGTGAATATTCACTGCTTCCGCGCGCAGAACACCGGCGGCACGGTGTTCAAGCTGCTGGATACGCTCGACAGTAAGTTCGACCAGATCTATACCCTCTACACCTATTCGCGCGTGTTCGATGTAGGCTGGTCAAACTCACCGCGCGGCGTCTGGGACCACTCGACGGCGATCGAGCTGAGCAACGCCAACTTCCAGACCGGCTACGGCGACGCCACGCTCTATATGCCGCGCGTTACCCAGGGGATTATGCGCAACGTCTGGATTGAGCATACGCGCAACCCGGGGGATCTCTCCGACGGCGGCTGGACCATCGATACGCTGAACATTGAGGATTGCGGCAACCCGTTCAATCTGAACAATGCGCGCGTGGTGATGCGTCAGATCGGCCTGCAGTCGGGCGCGAGAATCTCTCAGGACGCCGCCAGCGGCCGCTGGCTCTCTACCTTCGAGTATGGTTATCGCCGTGATGAAAACCACGGCACCTTTATGACTGGCTCGCTGCGGGTAGGCTACTTCAGCGGTTATAAGGTGACCAACAATACCAGCACCGATAACTGGTATCGCCTCGGTCAGTTCTTCTTCCCCAACGCCAACCAGCAGTGGGTGATCGAGATGATCGGCAAAGGCGACGCCACCTCGCCATCTACCACCGCCGCCTCGCCGGTGAATATGGTGGGGACCGGTAAAACCTGGATTAACCTGCAGCGGCTGGAAACCGTCTGGGCCGATGCCCACCATATGGGGCAGCCGGCCGTGCTGGATATCCGCTACAGCCGTGTGGGTACCACCTACGCGGTGGTCTGGGTAAAGCTGGCCGCGAACAGTGGGGACACCATGTTCAACCTGAAATGTACCGGCCCGACGCGTTTCGATACCGGTTCATGTTCTCTGTTCCAGTCGGATATGTCGGTAGTAACGGATACCACCAAAATGGGGACGCTGAAGCCGGCAGCGCGCTTTGGCCTGCACAATGGAGTGGCGGGTATCGGCGCCAACGAGAAAGGCGTAGTCACGCTCGCGACGACCGCGGGTACGCCGACAAATAAAACCACGCCTTCGGGCTTTGTGCTGATCAATATCAATGGTACCGACCGCAAGGTTCCTTATTACGATTGATGAGCGGCACGTTTTGGCGAGGCTACGGCCTCGCCTTTTTTGTTTCTGGCGTCTGAAACGTGCGGGAAGGAGAGGAGCGTGCTCTTTTCCTTGCCAGATGACGAGAAAAGCAGCATCCGCGCGCTGCGGCTCTTGACGGAAGTGACGCTTTTTTCTAACTTAATGCCCCGTAGTTCTCGCCTCTATGCCGGTGTAGCTCAGTTGGTAGAGCAGCGCATTCGTAATGCGAAGGTCGCAGGTTCGACTCCTGTTTCCGGCACCAGTTCACACTCTCCCCAGCGCTTCCCGAATCAAAAAACCTCATATCCTGTAGTTTCTGACCCCCTCGCTTCTCCTCTGTTAGCAACCCGGTTTAGCCGCAATCCATGATCAATCCTTCCTATCCCGACCATCTGCCTCCCTGAAAGCCTGCAGCGTTAAGCCGTGCTTTGCCTGTCAGACAGAGGCTGGCGATCGGAGCACGCGAGAGCAGATCTGGCACAGGCTGCGTCGTGCCGGGCATCGGGTAGCGAACATTCTTTTGCCCAGCAGGGATGATGGCTTATTGAGCGACCCGATGCGGGTGCGATGGATAAAGGTTATATCCGGCTAAGATTATTTTGAATCGAGGTGGCTAAATAATAAGGCAGCGTTGTATTTTTCCGTGGAGGTTATTTCCAGAAGATATGCGGCATCCGCTGGGATTTATAGCTGCGGAAAAGTCAGATTTGTAATTGCAGTGATGGGAGTGCAGGTGCTGCTTTATATTTTGCATAAATAAAATGCTGCAAGAGAAGGGGGGTGCCAGCCTCTTCCCTGCCAGCAGGGAGCCTGAAATAAAATATCTTATCAATATTATTTAAGAGTTATGGGGGTGTTTTTTGCATGCCGTCAGGGAGCGAATCCACTTTTTTGCTGGTAATGTGAAGGGGGGGTTTCTGGCTGCGATTGCTGTCATTTTTTTGATTAACCCTATGTAAATTAATGATTTTATTCTATGTGGTCTGGCTGGGTATATGCCTCTGGAATAGTTTGTGTGATTATTATTTGCCTGGTTTTTATTTTAGTTACTCTAATTTTCGCCGTTATTTAAAAGTCAGGATTAGGGTGTATATTCACCTGTTATATTACTCTTTAATAGATGATTTACCTGGTGTGACGACGCTGCTTTGCATTGTGAAATGGGTTTCTAATGCTTTTAGGTGTATTGTTCTATTTTTACGCTGAGCCTTATATTGCCTTATTGATGTTTGCAGAGATGAAAAATTATAATAATCGCCACTCACTTATTGGTTTTTTAATCAGGCAGTGTATCGACCTTATTGCGCGCCCTGTTAATCAGTCGTGCTCTACACCAGGGAAAGTTAATAATGATAAAGTGCCAGGGAGCGCTATTGCGCAGGGCGTTAACTCTTTTATTTACGGGAGGGCTGTTTATTTCAGTCGGGGCTGATGCTGCACCGGCGCAGGCAAGTTCCCCGCAGCAGGCAGCTTCAGCTATTGATGCTCTGGAGCAGCAGCGTCAGCAGGAGCGCGAGCGCGCCCTGCTTGAGCAGAACAGGCCGCAGGCCGATACGCGGCTTACCCGTCCTGAGGTTATGCTGCCGGATTATCCGGCTGATGAGTCCCCTTGCTTTACTATCAACCGGTTCACCCTGGCTGGCGAGTCGGCCGATCGCTTTCAGTGGGCGCTTGAGGCGGCAGCAGATGCCAGAGGCCGCTGCCTGGGGGAGCAGGGCATTGTGCTTGCCATCAATAAAGTGCAGAACGCCATACTGGCCAAAGGCTACGTCACGACCCGCGTGATGGCGCAGGAGCAGGACCTGACCAAAGGTGTGTTGACGCTGACGCTGCAGCCTGGCCGTATTGGAGAGATCCGCTTTGAGGAACCGGTCTCCTGGCGCGGCCGGCTGTGGAACGCCATTCCATCCTCACGCGGCGATATTCTTAACCTGCGTGATATCGAGCAGGGGCTGGAGAACTTCAGAAGAGTTCCCAGCGCCAGTGTCGACATCAAAATCGTACCCGGCGCCAGGGAAGCCACCAGTGACCTGCAGGTCAACTGGCACGAGGGGCGGCCGGTGCGGCTCAGTCTTGGTCTGGACGACAGCGGATCCAGAAGTACCGGACGCTATCTGGGCTCGGCCACGCTCGCTATCGATGCCCCTTTTGCGCAGAATGATCTCTTCTACGCCAACATCGGCAAGGATCTGTTTCAGCACGGGCCGTCTGGCAACCGTTCGCATACGCTGAACTATTTCTTTCCGGTGGGATACTGGGCCTTCTCGGCCAACTACAGCGACTACACCTATCATCAGAACATCCCCAGCGCCAACGAGACGCTGCGCTACAGCGGCAAGAGCGACAATATTCAGCTGACTCTCTCCCGGCTGCTCTACCGCGACCAGTCGCACAAGACCACGCTCAACCTGCGCGGTTATCGCCGGCACTCCACCAATCACGTAAATGACATCGAGCTGACCCAGCAAAAGCGGCGAACCGCCGGCTGGGAAATTGGGCTGAACCAGCGCAGTTACCTTGGCCGCTCTACGCTGGATGCGTCGCTGGCCTGGCGACGTGGCACCGGCGCGCTTGGGGCGCTGCGTGCGCCGGAAGAAGCCAGTCACAACGGCTCGGCGCGCAGCGGAATACTGCTGGGTGATGCCGCTATCACGATTCCCTTTGCCCTGGGCGAGCAGCCCTGGCGGATCTATAGCAGCGTGCGCAGCCAGTGGAGCCCGAATGCGCTGACGCCGCAGGAGCGAATGGCTATTGCCGGGCGTTACACCGTGCGCGGCTTCGACGGCGAACAGATGCTGTCAGGTGAAAGAGGTCTGCTGTGGCGCAATGAAATCGCGTGGAACCTGTTTTCTCGCGGGCACGAACTCTACCTGGCCGCCGACTATGGCCGGGTGGACGGCCCGGGCACCCGCTATCTGGTGGGGCATCAGCTGGCAGGCAGCGCACTCGGCGTGCGCGGCGCGCTGTGGGGCCGATTCAGCTATGACCTGTTTGCCGGTGTACCGCTATACAAGCCTGAGGGGTTCCACACCTCCGGTGCGACCGCGGGCTTTAGCGTCAGCCTGGAAATCTGACCCTGGGCACGGCTTTGTGGCGACCTCGCGTTGCCGGGTAACGTAATAATGATGGCCCGATGCAGCATGGTGTTGAGACTGGGCCGGGAATGGACTCTGCTATGAATAAACATTGCTATCGACTTATCTTCAGCCGCACCCACGGGGAACTGCGGGTGGTCTCTGAACTGGCCCGCAGCTACTGCAGCGAACCGGGGCAGCGCATCGGCTCAGGGATCTCAGGTGGAGGCCGTCTGTGGGTCACCGTGCGTCGGTCAGTGTGGCTACTTGCGCTGTTGATGTTCGCCGATCCCGTCATGGCAAGCGGAATTGTCGCGGACGGTGCTGCCAGTCGGGCGCAGCGGCCAGAGGTTATCACTACTCAGAATGGCCTGCCGCAGGTCAACATCACCGCCCCCAACCAGGCTGGCGTCTCGCACAACCAGTATCAGCAGTTCGATGTTGACGCCAGAGGCGCCATCCTCAACAACTCGGCGGTGATGACCTCGACCCAGATGGCCGGGATGATCCAGGGGAATCCCAACCTCAATCCCAATACCGCACCGGCACGCGTCATTTTCAACGAGGTTAACAGCAACAACCCCAGCCAGCTGCGCGGATTTATGGAGGTGGCCGGCGGCAAGGCGCAGGTGATTGTGGCTAACCCTGCCGGGATTGTCTGCAACGGCTGCGGCACCATCAACGCCGGGCGCATGACGCTGACCACAGGCCGTCCGCAGTTGAACGCCGACGGCAGCGTGGCGGGGTATCAGGTCGAGCGCGGCGTGGTGCGCATCGAAGGCGGCGGGCTTAACGGTGATGCCCGTCATGATACCCAGTACGTCGACATTCTGGCGCGCGCGGTGGAGATCAACGCCGGCGTCTGGGCGAAAGAAGGCGTGTCGGTGGTGGCTGGCCGTAACCGCGTAAGTGCGGACGGCAAAAGCGCGACGGCGCTTTCCGACGACAACAGTGCCAGGCCTGAGTTTGCCATCGATATGGGCCAGCTGGGCGGGATGTACAGCGGCAGTATCCGTATGATCGGCACCGAGGCGGGCGTCGGCGTGCGTAACCTGAGCGGACAGGTTCGGGCAGGCAAAACCCTGACCGTCAGCAGCGAAGGCAGGCTCAGCTGGCGGGCTGATGTGCCAGATGCCGCCACGCAGTCGGGCGGCGATATTCAGCTGACAGCAAAAGGCGATATTGAGACGCACGGTAAAGTGTACAGCGGCGGTCAGCTGACCCTGCAGAGTGGCGCAGGAAGGTTAACGCAGTCCGGGACGCTGGCGGCGGCCGGGAATATGCAGCTGAACGTTACACGCGGTATCCAGAGCAGCGGCCACCTGCTGGCGGGCAGTAATGCCGACAGCGCCCTGGTCCATAATGCCAGCCTGCAGCTTGATAGCCAGGGGGATATCCGCGCCAGTGGCAGCCTGCTCGCTAAAAAGAACCTCAGCGCGACCGGACGCCAGGTGGATATCAGCGGCGCGCAGGTTGCAGCCGAACAGACCGCCCTGAAGGCGCGGGAAGGCGGCGTTAGCTTGCGCCGCTCCTCCGTTGACAGCGGTGAGCTGGTCGTAAGTGCCGCTGGCGATGTGGATGCGCAGCAGGCGAAAATCAAGGCGGGGCGCTGGCAGGTTGACGCCAGCACGCTGCTCAACCAGCAAGCGGTCTGGTCCCAGACTGAGGCGAGCGAGAGTCGCTTCACTCTTACCCACCATCTGGATAACAGCGACGGCACTATTGAGGCCCACAGTCTGGCACTTATGGCCGGTCAGCTGACCAACCAGCGTGGCCGCCTGGTCGCGCTTGACAGCACCGCGCAACGCTGGCGGGTCGGCGGCGTGCTCGACAATGCCGGCGGCACGCTGGGCAGCAATGGCGACCTGCGCCTGGATGCCGACCGCCTCGATAATCAGAGCGGCACGATAAAAACCCAGGCGGCACTCCGGCTGCACGCCGACGGCGCAGTGAATAATGCCGGGGGCAACCTGCTGGCCGGGAACGGCCTGACGCTTGAGACGGGAGGCGAGCTGAACAACGCGTCCGGTACCCTGAGCGGTGGAGATGTGCGTCTGGTGGCGCAGCGGCTGGATAACATGCAGGGCAGAGTGACTGGCGAGAGGCGGCTTGACCTGCAAGCCCGTCAGGGGCTGGATAACAGGCAGGGGCTGTTGGGTGCCGGTCAGGCGCTGACGGTGAGCAGCGAGGGCGAGCTGAACAACCATCAGGGGACGGTGCAGGGCAATGGGCAAGCCACTGTGTCAGCGCGAGAGATCCGCAACGAGGCTGGCAAGTTGCTGGGCGGACAGCGGCTGGCGCTGACCAGTAAAGGCGCGCTGAACAACCACGAAGGGGAAATCAGCGGCGAGTCGCTTACGCTGACCACCGGGCAGCTTGATAACACCCAGGGCAAGGTGGTGGCGAGGGAGGATGTGAGCCTGACGGCAGAGCGCGGGCTGGTTAACGCCGCTGGCTGGCTTGAAGCCGGCAACCTGCTCTCTGTTAAAGCTAATGAGCGCTGGGACAACCGGGGCGGCACCGCTCAGGGCGGCCACCAGGTCACCGCCAGTGCAGCGTCGCTGGATAACAGCGGCGGTCGGTTACAGTCCGGCGGTAACCTGACCCTTGACGCCGCAGGCAATATCCTCAATGGCACCGGCAAGCTGACCGCGCAACAGACCCTTGCCATTAAGGGCGGCGCAGCCAGCCTGTTCGACAATGACGGCGGGTCACTGCAGAGCGGCGGTGACTTATCCCTCCAGGGTGGCCAGTTGACCAACCGCGACGCCGGTATGATCTTCGCTGGGCAGGCGCTCTCCCTGAACCTGACCGGCGGCTGGAACAACCAGGGTGGCACCTTTACCGGCAGTGGGCACACCCAGGTGCGCGCTGCAGATCTGGTAAATGCCCAGGGCGCTATCAACGCGCTGGAGAGCCTGGATATGCAGTTTACCGGCCAGCTGGATAACGGCCAGGGGCGGATTTTTAGTCAGTCGTCTCAGCTGCTGCAGGCGCAGGATATCGTCAATGCGCAGGGCTGGATGGGCAGTCAGGGCGGCTGGCAGGCTATCAGCGGCGGTTTTGATAATACCGAAGGCAGCGTACAGAGCCTGCAGGCCGCACGCCTTGCGGCTGACTGGCTGGGCAACGCCAAAGGCGTACTGCAGTCGGCCCAGGATCTGGTGCTGCGCGTTGTGCGGGAGATCGACAACCGGGCCGGCAAGGTCTCGACGCAGGGGCAGCTTGCTGTCGCGGGCGCCAGAGATGGCGAACAGGCCGGTGCCATCAATAACGCTGGCGGTCAGTGGCTGGCTGGCGAGGGGCTGAGTATCGTCGCCCGCGCACTCGACAATACGCAGGGCGGGCTACTCTTCAGCCAGAAACAACAGCGTCTTACGCTGAGCGGCGCGCTGAACAACCGCGATGGGAGAGCGCAAAGTGGTGAGGGACTTCAGTTTGATGCACAAACCCTGAATAACGCCGGCGGGACGATAGAGGGCCAGCAACAGGTGACGCTGCGCATTGCTGGCTTGCTTGAGAATAGCGGCGGTGCCGTGCGCAGCAATGGCGACCAGCTGGTGTCGGCGGTTGGTATCGAAAATGCGCGCGGCCTGTTCAGCAGCCGCGGCGGCATCAGGGTGACCTCAGCGCAGCTGCACAACGACGGCGGGACGCTTATCAGTCAGGGGGCGGGCGTCTACCGTATCGACCAGCTTAACAATCAGCACGGCAAGGTACACAGCGGCGACGCGCTCGCGCTTGAGGGCGTGCAGATAAACAACCAGGGCGGGCAATTAGTGTCAACCCAGGGGCTGACACTGAAGACCGGAGTGCTCGATAACAGTGGTCAGGGCACGATAAGCAGTCAGGCGGCAATCAGCCTGCTGGCCGAGCGCCTGAACAACCGCGATGGCGGGCTGATACTGGGCACCACGCGATCCGACATCACCGCCCGTGATATCGACAATACCGCAGGCCGCCTGCAGAGCAGCAGCCAGATGACCTTCTCGGGGGTAACGCAGCTGGACAACCGCCAGGGGCGCATTCTGGCCAACGGCAATCTCGACATCAATGCTGACCGGCCACCGACCGACTCGCCGCTGGCGCTGCTTAACCAGGGCGGGCGCGTGGAGAGCGGCGGCGCACTGACAGCGAATACCCGCACCCTGGATAACCAGAACGGCACCCTGCTGGGGCTAAAGGCGCTGACGCTCTCCGCGCAGCAGGACTATACCCGCCAGGCAGGCGAAACCCTCAGCAGTAACGGCACGGTGACCTTCTCCCTGAGCGGTGCTTTTACCAGCCTGGCGGACTGGCTGCTGCCAGGTAATCTGGTGCTCAACGCGGCCAGCATAGCCAATCCCGCCACCCTGGTGGGCAAAATGCTGCAGCTGACGACCGGAGCCTTGCAAAACAGCGGGCGCATTGAAGCGGACAGCATGACGCTGAACGTCGATACCCTGGACAACGCCGCGGCGCTGATGGGGGACGCCATCACCGTGCGCGGTCGCGCTATCGACAACCACGGCGCGTCTGCGGTGATCGCGGCGACCCAGAGCCTGACATTGCAGGTCAGTGAGCGCCTGACTAACCAGCAGGGCGCTCTGCTCTACAGCGGCGATCGTTTGCACCTGCACAGCGATGACCTGATTGAAAACCGCGCGAGCTTTATTGAGGCGGACGGCGACACCAGGATTGAAGCCCATCGGCTGAATAACCTGCGCGAAGGGCTGGTGATTGAGCGCGAGGCCGAGAAGAGCGACTACAAGTGGCACCGCTATAACTATTACTGGCGCTCCTTTGGTCCAACGGTCATCTCCGATAAAAGCACCCTGGCACCGACCACCCAACAGCTGACTTTTCAGGATGACGCGGCGGCGCAAACCAACCCATACGGTACGCTGCTGGCTATTGATGCGGAGAGCAAGCGTGCGCAGGTGCGGGTGAAGAACAACGTCGGCAAGCTGACTGACCTGTGGGTCAACTATCTGGCGCTCCAGCCCAACGCCGACGGCAGCTACGCGATGACATTCTATGAAACTCGCGGAGTCAGACAGAGATATGTGCCCACCCCCTATCACAATACCGTCTGGCGTGAGGACAATCGCACTCGCACTGAACAGTGGGATCCCAAACAGCACATCGACCTCGACAGCGCGCCGTTCGTCACCGACTACAGCAACCTGCGTGAGCGTAGCGTTACCGGCACGGTGACGCGCGACAAACTGGTAAGCGAGGGTATCGGGGCGCGTATTCTGGCAGGCGGCAATATGGTGTTGCGCATAACCGGTCAGCTGCTTAACGACGCCAGCGCGATCGCCGCCCACGGCAATCTCACCCAGGAGGGCGGGGGTGCGGTGGACAACCGAGGCTACTCGATTAACGAGCGGCGCCAGGAGGTCATTGTCGATCACTATGACAAATCCAGGCGTCACTGGTATCCGCAGTTCAGCCGGGATGAGACCACGGCTCTGGCCAGCGTTGACGGCGTTATCACCGGCAACGGTAATGTCACCATCAACGGGGCCAGCATTACCAGTACCACGGTCAGTCAGGCACAAATCAGCCAGCTTGAGGCGGCATTAAACGCCGTTGACGCCGAGCGCGCCGAACTTAAGCGCAACCCGCTGGCCTTCACGGTAGAAGGGGAGGGAATTGCTGGCGGTGATACGCAGCTTGCGCCGGGCGAGGCAGTGACTTACCCGGGGGCCACGCCGTCTTCACCGCTGGGTCGCCCGCTGCTGCCGTCAGAGCTGGCGCTAACGCAGCTACAGCATCTGGACAGCGTGGCGACCTCCATCCCCAATAACGCCCTGTTCAGCCAGCATACGGCGAGCGGCAGCCCGTTCCTGGTGGTAACCGACGAGCGTTTTACCCGGCGCGACAACTTTATCAGCAGCGACTACATGCTTGAGCGTGTAGGGTATAACCCCGCGCAGGCGCACAAGCGCCTGGGCGACGGCTTTTACGAGCAGCGCCTGGTACGCGAGCAGGTGCTGAAACTCACCGGCAGACCCTCCCTCAAGGGCTGGGATGCGATGGCGCAGTACCAGCAGCTGATGAATAACGGCGCTGAAGTCGCCCAGAACTTCCATCTGGTGCCGGGCGTGGCCCTGACGCCAGAGCAGATTGCGGCGCTGCAGCAGGATATTGTCTGGCTGGTGAGCGAGACGGTGCAAACGGCCGACGGTCCGCAATCAGTGTGGGTGCCGAAGGTCTATCTGGCGCAGAGCACGCTGCGTCTGACTGGCGATGGCGCGATGATTAGCGGTGGTAATCTGCAGCTCTCGGCAGACAGTATCACCAACGCTGGCAGCCTGTTTGCCGACAAGGCGCTCACCGTGGATGCCGGGCAGTTCCTGCATCAGGGCGGCGACATTCAGGCTGGCAGCATTGACGTGCGGGCCGACAGCCTGACAATAAGCACCAACCTGCAGGATGCATTGCGCCAGGCAACGATGCGGGCCGACGACATCCGTCTCAGTGGTAGCGATATCACGCTCTCAGGCGCGAAACTCGACGCCACACACACCCTCAGCCTGAGTGCGCGTAACGATCTGACCATCACTGCGGCGAAAAGCAGCCGCACGGCCGACCTTGAGGTCATCTCCGGCGCGATGGGGAACCGTAACAGCAGCGGCATGGAAGAGGCTGGCTCCCGGATGGCGCACATTAGCGGCGAATGGCAGCAGGCGCTGAGCAGCGAGCTTTACGCTGGCGGCAACCTTATGCTTAATGCCGGGCATAACGTGATGCTCGCAGGTAGTCAGGCCAGTGCCGGTGGCAATCTGCAGGTGCAGGCCGGAAACGATATTACTATCAGGGCTGAGACCACCACCAACACCACCCACCTGGACGCCAACAGCCGTACCTCGTCGGTCAGCAACGATCGTCAGGAAGATCGTCTGACGCTCACTACCCTGAGCGGTGCGCAGGGCGTTACGCTGGTGGCGGGCAACCAGCTGCAGGCCGAAGGCGCGCAGGTTGACAGTAAAAACGGCGGCATTGGCATCAGTGCGCAGGACGTGACCATCAAAGACGCCCGTGCTCACACGCTCGCTCTGGACAGCGAAAACAAACGCGAGGGCAGAACCAAAAGCAGTCGCTATGAGGAAAGCGAACGTGAAACCAGCACCGGCAGCACCTTCAGCGCCCGGCAGGGGATAACGGTTATCGGCCGTGAGGGCGATATCACCGTCACCGGCAGCGCTCTGCACAGTGATCAGGGCGGCATCCTCCTCCAGGCGAAAAATGATGTGACTCTCAATACCGCCACCGAACGCGAGTCGCTCTACAGTGAGGAACGCTCTCAGAAAAAAGGGTTCCTGAACAAGAGCAGCAGCCACACCGTGACCGACGACCGAACCACGCGCGAGAAAGGCACGCTGCTGAGTGGCAACAGCGTCAGCGCGGGCAACGACCTGACGGTCACCGGTTCGGCGATTGTCGCCGACCGGGACGTAAACCTGCAGGCCGGCCATAACGTCGATATCGGTGCGGCCACCGAGACCGAGACGCACTACCTGCTGGAAGAGAAGAAAAAGAGCGGTCTGCTGGGCGGCGGCGGCATCGGTTTCACGATTGGCAAACAGTCGAGCAAACACGAAGTCGATGAGCAAGCCACCACCCAAAGCCAGAGCGTCAGCACCATCGGCAGCAGTCAGGGCAGCGTTAACATCACGGCGGGCAACCAGCTGCATATTGGCGGTGCCGACCTGGTGGCGGGCAAGGATCTGGCTCTTACCGGCGACAGCGTGACTATCGACCCGGGCTATGACCAGCGTACCCGCAAGGAAACGTTTGAGCAGAAACAGAGCGGCCTGACCATAGCGCTGTCGGGCACCGCGGGCGGCGCGCTCAACACCGCCGTCAGCTCGGCGCAACAGGCAAGAAAAGAAGGCGACGGGCGCCTGAACGCGCTGCAAAACAGCAAAGCGGCGCTCTCCGGCGTGCAGGCCGCACAGGCGTGGGAACGGGATAATGCGCTGACCGCCTCGGCGGAGGCGAAAAACGCCGCTGCCGGTTTACAGCCGGGAGACAAAGGTGCGGCGCAGGGTGCCACCAACACCATCGGTATCAGCGCCTCCTGGGGCAGCCAGTCGTCGAAGAGTGAAACCCGCACCGACAGCCGCCAGTCGCAGGGCAGCACGCTTACCGCCGGGCAAAACCTGTCGATAACGGCGACCGGCAAGAATCATGGCGCGCAAAGCGGCGATATCGCCATTACCGGCAGCCAGCTGAAAGCGGGCAAGGAGCTATCGCTTGATGCGGCGCGCGACATTACTCTGCAGTCGGCGCAGAACAGCGAAAGCAGCGTCAGCAAAAACAGCAGCAAAGGCGGTAACATCGGCGTGGGCATTGGCGCAGGCGCGGGGGGCTATGGCATCAGCGTTTCGGCTGGGATCAATGCCGGTAAAGGGCATGAGAACGACCAGAGCCTGACGCATACCGAAACCACCCTGGATGCCGGAAGTCACCTCAGGGTGAACAGCGGCCGCGATACCACCCTGAAAGGCGCGCAGGCCAGCGGGGAGAAAATCACCGTCGACGTCGGCCGTGACCTGCTGCTTGAAAGCCAGCAGGACAGCGACCGCTACGACGCCAGCCAGCAAAACGTTAGCGCGGGCGGCAGCTTCACCTTCGGCACGATGACCGGTTCCGCCTGGGTGAGCGCAAGCCAGGACAAACTGCACAGCAACTTCGATTCGGTGAAAGAGCAGACCGGGCTGTTTGCGGGCAAAGGCGGGTTTGACGTCCACGTAAGGGAACATACCCAGCTTGACGGCGCGGTTATCGCCTCCACGGCAACGGCAGACAAAAACCGTCTCGATACCGGTACGCTGGGCTGGACGGATATCCACAACCAGGCGGATTACCAGACCAGCCACAGCGGCGGCTCGTTCAGCACCGGCGGGCCGGTGGGCGGGAACCTGCTGACCAATATGGCCGGAGGGATGCTGTCCGGGGGAGGCGGCAGCGGGCACGCTGAGGGCACAACAAAAGCCGGCGTCAGCGAGGGGACGCTGCTAATCCGCGACAAAGACAAACAGCAGCAGGATGTGGCGCAGCTTAACCGGGATACCGACCATGCCAACGACGGCAGCATCAGCCCGATATTCAACAAGGAGAAGGAGCAGAACCGCCTGCGGCAGGCGCAACTTATCAGCGAAATCGGCGGCAAGGCGATGGACGTTATCCGTACCCAGGGGCGAAATTGCAGGGCTGAAAGCGCAGACCGACCCCGGCGCGCTGTCGTATGCCCGGCAGCAGTTGGAAAGGGAAGAGAAAGGCAAACCAGTCAGCGATGCAGCAGTGATGAAGCAGACGTATGACAATCCCTGCGTCATTAAGGCACCGGCAGCGACCTGCAGAAGGTGGCGCTGACGGCACTGGTGCGAGAGCCAGAAGCAGACGGTAAGCGCGCTGAGCCAGATGGCGGCAGGGCTGGCGGGTGGGATCGCATCGGATTCGACGCTGGGAGGCGGGACCGGGGCGGGGGCCGGGAAGAATGCGGTTGAGAATAATGCGCTGAGCGGCAAAGATGCCCAGGAGAAAAACAGCATTGAGCTTGCACTGTCAGAAACCGGACTGGCCCTGCATCCAGGAACGCCTGAAGAAGTGGCTGCACTGGAAGAGCGACACGACCAGCTAACTAACTTGACGCCGAAGTTGATAAGTATGTACAGAGTGCCTGTTCTCAGGGACGGGCATCGCCAGCCTGTCAGGATGCGAATGCTTTAGCACAAGGTCTGCAGGATAGTTACAGTGGTTATCTGGGCAGGCTAACGTATAAAGAGCTGAATCGCGAAGATTACGCCAAAGTTAGTCAAATAGTGGCGAATACCTCAGCTGATAAATGGGATTACGCTATAGAAGGCTACGCGAAATCACAGAGTATTAGCTATCAAGAAGCGAAAGACAGGTTCGCGCTGGCCATTAATATCAACCAGGCGGCAGATATTTCCGGGCTATTGTATGGTTTGAAAGGAAGCGAGAGTGGAAAAACAGGAATAAGCAGCGCGGCGGCTTCGACGATGAAGCAGATGCTATCGAAGTATAATGACTTCAAGCAGAATATTGCCAGCAGTACGAAGGGTAATCATAATGCGCTGGCAATGGCGGGTGCGGGTGCGAGTGCGAGTGCGGGGAATCTTAACATCTCCTCATCGGATAAAGAACTGGGGACGAACGTAAATTTGTTCACAGGGACTACAGGTGGCAAGGGAAGCCCAATACCAGTTAAAGATCCCGTAACTGTTAGTAATGGTCTAAATTATCAGTCAAACCCAAAGTGTACAATTAATCCACAACGTAACGCAGGTATTGAACCGAAAAACTCTTTAAGTCTTTTTGAAAATTCAGTTTCTGTTAAGGTAAAAAACCAAAAGGCGCGCTACACCATTGATGATAGCGGAAATATACACCAGTTCATGCCAGACAATACTGGGGCCTGGCATTGGGCAGGCAGCACAGCAGACAAAAGAAACCCATTAACTTTGCCGAATGATGTTAAATCTGCATTGAAGAAACAATAACGTTGGAAAATTAAATGATTATTGGTGATGATTTTTTTGAAGTTGCATTTCAACTCGAGTTTATGGTGTCTGATTATTCATCTCCAAGCGGGATGTTCAATTTTGTGATCAATGAAAAACTGCTCCCAGGTGAAAGCGTGGCTGTCGATCTTTATGTTGTGATATCTTTTTTAAAGGACAGTGTAAATAGTGAGGTAATTGAAAGCGTATCGGATATCGGTGACATTGCTTTAGATGAATTGGATTTTTCAGAAGGTGCGCCAGAAGGTATAATTTGGCTCGACACTGGAGTTGCAGAAATAAGTGGTCGAGGTTACTGGTTTTATTTATGTTTCAATGAAAATGAGGAACGACTCATTTTCACTACGGATGCAGGTAAAAGTTATCAAGAAGTTCGATATACACGAGGAACGATGAAGAGATTGATTGATAGTTTACCTAACCCTGAGGATATAAAAATTATTAAAAGGAAGGAAATGATTTTCCTTACCGATCTAAAAAATTAATATCTTCAACATCACTATTGGTAATGACTGGCTGAACGTGTAGAAAGCCGAGAAAAAATAGCCGGACACGAATCGCAACTATCTAAGCAGGAACTAACGCTGGTTGAAGCGAAAGACCTGGCGATGATTAATGAGACATACAAAGCGCCTGATGAAGCGATAAAAGCGGCCTGCATGAAGTGTTCAGCCTAGATGGAGATCTTTATGCTCTTGATACGCAGCATGGGAGATTTGAAACCGTCAGTCCGAAAGGTAAGCATCTCGGTGAGGTTGATTTCTCTATGCAAAAAATCCCTGCCAGCATAGATAAGTCAGGCGGCCATAATTTAAAGGTGAAATAAGGAAACTTGTTAATTATAAAAATAAATCAATTAAGCGTGGCACGGTCTTTAGGTTACCTGCGGTTTGGCCATATGAGGAATGGGTTGATTTTATGGTTATAGATCTATTTGAAACTCATGGCTTAGTTGTATCTTCTGGTCACAAAGCTGGTCTGATTTTGATATCCTTACCAATTGAAAGTGCGTCAACTGAAGGTAGAGCGTTAAGCACAGAATGGATTATTACCCATTGGGCCAAATGGATTTATCCGGAATGCAATGTTGAAGATGTTCATATCCTTGACGAATATGTAGCAACGCCCATTGAGTAAACAAATGCCAGCCAAACGGCTGGGATTTTAATTTTATCAGTCAGTTACCCTTCAGCCGCCAGCTGAATAATCAACTGTCTCGGCCTGGTGATCACTTCGATCTTCTGCCTGGTCGTAAATCCCAGCGCTTCCAGCCAGCGGCCTCTAATCGGGAACTGTAGCAGCGGGTTCTAGGCCGGTATTCAACTTTTTAATAATGCGCTTGCGATTCACTGACGGCGGTTGTAGTGGCTTATGAGCGCAGGCAACCAGGTGACGATGAAGAGCGGGCAGGACAGCGACCGCTACGACTCGAAGCAGCAGAGCGCCAGCGCGGGCGGCAGCTTTACCTTAGGCTCGATAACCGGCTCGGCCAGCGTCAACGCCTCGCGCGACAGGATGCACAGCATCTGGCAGAGCGTGGAGGAGCAGACTGGCATCTTCGCGGGCAAGGGCGGCTTTGACGTGAGCGTCGGGGGGCACACCCAGCAGAACGGGTCGGTAATCGGCACCACCGCGACGGCGGATAAGTCTGAAGGCAAGACGCTGGAGCAGAAGGCGGATGAGTACGTTGAGGCAGAAAACGAGCGCTATAAGAAAGCAAACTGCGGCGGCATAAGTGCTGAAGCCTGCTCGGTGAAGATGTACACGGAGCGGCGCGAAGCGCTGAAAGATACGGTATCACTGGGCGCTGACTTTATGCCGATCGTGGGAACCCTGAAAAGTGCTGCAGAAGCTAAGAGTGCACTGGATTATCTGGTGGCAGCCGCATCCCGGATACCGGGAGAACGTGTTGCTACGGGTGTGCTGAAAACAGCAGAAAAAGCGCTAACTAAAGGTGATGTGGTTGAAGCGTCGAAGCTGAGTAATAGGGCCAGTGATGAGATATCAGGCTATTTACCGAGTTCCGGACATACATCTTTACCCAGCTCTGGCATCGGATCTAATGCTGCATTTTCAGTTATCAATGTGCAATTAGGTAAAAAACCTGGAAAGCATGTTGAAGATTTCGGTGGTAATGCATCGAATGCGACAGACAGGCAACATGTATCAGATATTATAAATGATATCGGTTCTAATCCTGATAAGGTCGTCGCCGGTAAATTTGCAGGTCAAGGCATATCACAAGGTGCTGACCGCGGAGATGTTTTCTTCAGAATTAAAGGAAATGATGTTGTTGTTACTAAGCCAGATGGCAGTTTTGTCACCATCCTTAAGGATGGTGATAATAACACAACGGTGAAAAATGCATTTAAGGGCGATCCGAAATGATAAATTCTTTAGGGCAATATCAAGTGTGGGTTAGCCATGTTATTGGTGAGAGACTCTCAGGAGTGAGAGGGTTAATCTATGTTTTTGAAACACCTGATTTTGAACATCCACAGCAATTACAGTTTATTTTTTCCAATATGGAGAATAAAGCCAGCTTCAGGTGTGGTAAAGATGGTTCAACTCTGGAAGTAACAGACTTTCCTGTTCAGGGAAATGATCTTGGAGAATATGGAAAGGAAGTAATTATGGATATTTCAAATTTACCATTATTTGTTGATTGTATCGGAAAATCCTTGTTGAAAGTTTATTCGATATTTTCTTCGGTAGAGGATGCCTATATAGGTATCAACTTGGTTTTTGAAAGTGGTTTGAGTTTGATTGCCATAAATGTTGGTGATGAACTAAATATTAGTGATTCTTTATCATCATCATACGAGCATGGTGAAGGTATCCAATATCAAGAGTTATAAATAGTTAATTCCGGCCACCGCGCCGGAATTTTAATTTATCAGTCAACTATCCTTCAGCAGCCAGTCGGAAAATCAGCTGTCCTGGAACGGCCAGCACTTCAATCTTCTGTCCTACCTCAAATCCCAGTGTTTTCTTTTACGGGTAGTAAGTATAAGCCTGCGACAGCAATTGGTGCCGTAGACTTCTTAACGGGACTATGTAGTTATAACTAATGGAATCAGGAGGATAAGTTAATATCAGAGCCTCAGTACCCATTGAGATATAGTGTCTTACCAGATGATATAAAAAATATTTATATCGCGTCTGAACATATCCCATGAATGGAATGAACTGGCTGTATAAAATGATGCTCCCAATTTTTCAGCGGGATCGTGTTGTCAGCCCTACTCAAAATGCTCAATCCTCCGCTTAATCACCGGGACATCACCGGTGTCGTTAAGCGCGCCGGGGAATGCCTTAAACCACTGGAGCATCTTCGGCCTTTCGATGCTGGTGACGCTAAGCCCTTCGTCACGGCCCTACAACTCGAGGGTGTTTTGAGTGGTGATAATACAGGAGCAGAACCGCCTGCGCAGGCGCAACTTAATCTCTTCGGCGGTACAGAAGATGGTCAGGTAAATTTTGCTCAGGAACATGGCAAAAATGTCTTGTCATGCAGTACGGACCCTGATTCGGCTTCATGTCAGAAAGGCCTGGCTATGCAAAATGCGCTGATGGTTGCATTGCCAGCAGGTCTTGGCGGTGGTCTATTGGCAGCGGCAACACCAGAAATAGCGACAGCGGGCAGAGTTGCACTCCAGACTTGCAAAGGCGCCTTTGCCATCTGCCTCAATAATATTGGTATTCAGGTTTCTGAGACAGTTGTTCCGGGCGGAGTTGGAGCTGGTGGAGCAATAGGTATTGGCAAAACAGTTGCAGAGGCGACGACGGCGAAAGCTGAAGCTGTAGCGGCTAATGTAGCTAAAGTTAATCAATTACAGACGAGTACTGTCTTTGACGCAATTAAAGGGTCTCAGCCTGTGTAACCTGGTTCCGTAATTCCTAAGTCCTTTGAAATGACGCTCCCAAATGGACAAAAAGTATGGGTCCATGGTAATGCTACAGAGCATGTGGCTGAATATGCAGCGTCTAAGACCGTTAACTATACTCCTGAAGCAGTAAGGCTCGCGAGTCAAACAGAGCTCAAAAGCTTCCAGGCAGCACTTAACACAGCTTCGAAAAATGGCATGACTTATGGGCGTATGGAGGTTGATGGTTGGCAGTTAGAAATTAAACCGCCACGTGCAGCAGGAGAACTCCCGATAATTATTCATGCTCGTTATTTAGGGTCACATTAAATGAAAATAGAAATTAATAAATTGCTCAAAATTGTGTTTGATGTGAAAGATTTTGATGAAAATCTACCCTCAGTGCAATTTGAAGTAAGAATTGATGTGCAAAATTTTGCCTATAATTTATGTGCTGAATCAAGCTTTTGGTTCGAGTGTCGGATTTTTGATGAGTTTATTAAAGATATGCAAAAAAATCAGTGCGCTGTTTTAAAAGATATCAATGAGTCCTTTGAAATTATCATTGACCCGCATAAAGAAATCCTACAGTGGCTGATGAGAAAAGAAGACCTTGAAGGTAATGTTTCAGTAGCTCAAGGCGCTGAGAAATTAATGGCAGATATGAGGGAAGTTATCTGCCACTTATTCATGGCATATCCCAAATGGTGGTGATTTGACTGTTAATACTAACTGGGCTTGGCTATCTCGTCTATGAGTCGCAACACAGAATCGGCTACTGTCCGTGCAGCAAAAATGGGCGTGAAATGGAGTTCGAGCAATATGAAGCAGGGTATGCCGAGGGGGGTATATCTGTAAATTATTACTGGCAGATGCGCAGTTACCACATAAAGTTAAGACGTTCTATCATAAAAAATGGAGCAACTGAAAAGGCAGTAAATGGTGTAAATGTACGAGATATAAAAACAGGTGAATGTTTTTAGCGGGACCGTAGACTTAAGCCTACTCTTGACAGGATACAGACTGGTGGTTCCTATCCACATAAAAATGATGGAACTACATTCCAGAATCGCCCCAACAGGGATACTGGTGAAACTGGGCTTCCTACGCAACAGCCTGAATACTTTAAGGAATATGTACACCCAACTCCGGGCATTTCTAGTCCTGGTCCCCAACGGATAGCTGTTGGTCAGAAAGGTAAAACATATTATACGAATGACCATTATAAGAACTTTATAAAAATTTAATAGGGGGATACGAATGACTAATAGTAATGATGTGTTCAGATTTATTGATGGTCCGGTATCATATGATACAGGGAAGGTTTTCTTCGCCAGATTAGATCCGTTAATTTCTAATACTGATGAGTTATTAAGATTTCTTTATTACTTGTTATGGTTTCCGGGGTATTTCGGTTTCAACTGGAATGCATTGGAAGATTGCTTGCGTGATTTTAGTTGGGTCAGTGAAGAAAAGATAATAATAGTCCATGATGCGCTGCCTAATATTTCAAATGATGATCTAAAAATATATTTGGAGATTTTAAGAGATACTGTGTTGGATTGGTATGGTTATGAGCAGCATACATTAAAAGTGGTTTTTCAGAAAAAGGATCGTGAGCGCATCACTAAAATTCTATTAACTTGATATCACGTTCTGTAATTCAAGTAAATAAATAGGATTCAGGTTGAGAATAACTAGCTGAGCGTGCAGGAAGCCGAAAGAAAAGCCATTCTGCAGTGTAAGGAGAAGGCTGGCACCATTACGCCTGACGAGCGGCAGGAGCTGTCCAGTTTCAACCAGACCGATAAAATCCGTGACCAGGCTATTCACGATATATGTACACAGGGCAATAAAGGCAGTGCGGCCTGTAGGCGCTGGTCAGCCAGGCTCAGACGGCACTGTATAAATACGGCGACAGGGTTGATTACTCGCTGGTTTACAAAGATCTGTACCCGCAGGAAGCTGCAAATCCTGGAAGCGTACTGAAGGGGCTGGATACGGAAGGCATCAGCCGTGATCAGGCAATAACGGCGATAGCAAAGCAGTCCGGGCAAAGCTGGGACGGCGCAGCGCCCGGCGTAAACCCGACTGAATAAAGGAAATACAAATGGCAGGGCTGTTACTGGCTGCTAAGATGCGGCTGTGCAGATCGGGCGATCACAGCATGGCGGTAGCTTGTGCGGGGGGAAAAGGCGCATCGGGGAAAAAATCTCCGGGTAGCAAAGCGCACCGGGAAAACCTATCAATAAGTTATTGAAATAAAATGGATAAATGGGTTGTGCCGGCCATCTTCGCAACGGAAAATGTTGTTGTTGAGAATAACTTCTTGAGTCAGGGAAGGCCGAAGGACTTCACCGAACAACTCAACGGCTTTAACGGAAATCCATCCTGTGAACAGGGTGTTCGTAAGGATATGGCCAAGGAGTCTGCGGAAAACATCCTGAAGCTAAAATCATGCTGGGAGGCGAGAGATACCGCCTGCGTGGCGCAGATGCGTACCCAGATAGAGCTGAACGAAAAAGCTTACACGGCGTTGCGTGTTCAGGACGATCTCGTAAGCCGTACCTATGAGGACCCGGCAAAGTGGTACGCTGACATCATCGACAACTGTAATGGTCAGTGTGAATGGCTGTCGGCAAGTCTGCAAAAGACGTTCGCGGACGGGATGACAAATGCAGTGTATGGCGCACTGGCAGTGAGTACGGGGAGTTTACCGAAACCGGGGCAGGCGGTGAAGCCTGTCAGTGAAACAATAGGGAGAGGTCTCGTTCCTGAACAAGGTTCCGTCGCAAATGCTAACTTTGCTCAATCAAAAATTAGGGTCAATGAAACATTTAGTGCCGAAGGGGGAGCTAAATATAGTCAAATGGCAGGCCAGCCAGTAAATACTGTGGATGACTTAGCCAATGCGATTCGTAGTGGCCTTATCAAACCAAGTCAACTGTCTGTTGATTATATGGAAATGATGGCACAAGATTAATCCTTAATACAAGAACATCTGTAGCATTAAATCGTGCAGGGATACCTAAATCTGACAGGTAAGGAACCAACTAAACGAACGTGAAAGTACCTGGAATGGATGGTAAACCTACAATGATCTTGCTGCCGATCACTCAATAAGAAATAACCTGCCAGAAACTGGTATTTCAGATATTCCTCGCGGGAGAAAATAATGAGTTCAGGAGCTGCCCTTTCTATTTTAGATCCCTATGAGTGGTTGCCCTCACATGGGGAGAATGCACTATCTGTTGAATCTAAGGGGTTGGATTTAATTATTAAGATCGAATATGACACCGAAGATGAGTATCAGACTTTACATTGTCGTGAGTTACGATTTGATATGGTATGTGCATTTTGTCGTACTGCGTTTCCCGGCGTATCAATGCTCAATATAGATTACGATGTAAGCGTCAAGGATCCATCAACAGGAGCCTTGATTGAATACCCTAATTCTGAGGCTGCATTTGCTTGGAACAAGCATTTTTGTGGCTCAAGACAGATAAAACACTATAAGATTGCTTTTCTTGCTGAAAATGTCTTAATGGAAATTTTTGCTAACAATGTAACTTTAGGTTCTGAATATATTATTCCATCTGAATAAAAGATAATGGGGAACGGATTTAGTTAAACAAACGCCATTATCAGCCTGATAGAATTTAAAGCCCTTTTCATACATGTTTAGGGCTTTAATTTTTAGAACAACTGGTTTGCCATGGCGTAAACCGACTTGAATTGCTGTATCTTCATCTGCGGATAAATGAACATGTTGACGAGATTTTGCATTTAACCCTTGTTCATTAATTGACGGTAAAAATCGTGTAGCGGTTCCATGGTATAGAAATTCAGGGGGGATTTTTTCTTGATATTCAATACCAACCTGTTGTGAGGAATGTCCCTGAACAGCCCGAATACGTAATCCATTTTCTGAAATCGCGAATCGTTTTTTATCACTATTTTCAACAATCGATTTAATCAGATGTTGGTCAAGATCTTTACCGTTTTTAGTTGCACAGATAATTAATAAACCAATATCAGCCCATCCTTCACGATCCAGAGTTAAACCAATGGCTTCAGGGTGGTGACGTAAAACGTAACTTAAAAATTTGCTTACTTCTGCGTATTGTTTATCCATTTACTTTAGTCTCAAAAAGATCCCAGTTCTATATGCCGGGATCATCGTTTAAAAATTGAAAAAATACATTTTATAAAATTATTCCGGCTATTGGAAATAGAGTCTTCTCTTTTCATCGCTGACCATGAAACAAACATGAGTAATTATACCTGGCTAAAGGCTGTAGACCTTTATGAATATGAGCGGCAGCGCTTCCGGCACCACGCGTTCGGCGGTGACGGACGGTGCGATTAGGGGGCGCGACGCTCAGCACCAGGCACAGGACGTGACGGGCCTCAGCCGCGACACTGAA
>OKJE01000026.1_pt1 | contig 86791 bp, 86 predicted proteins | sample 1610151 | NCBI WGS metagenome assembly OKJE01 (sample SAMN04436626, study PRJEB24849) | human gut metagenome | biome: human gut; feature: NICU; material: stool | host: Homo sapiens | place: USA: Saint Louis, MO | collected 2009-12-25 | reverse complement strand
TGGAGCACCTCAAAAACACCATCATACACTAAATCAGTAAGTTGGCAGCATCACCGGTGAGTGCCATTTAAATTCCTGGGATGGATAAAATATGAGAGTTTTTTACACACTTGATAGAAGTGGGAAGTTGGTAGATGGTTTGCAGATTAACGATGGCTCATTTAAATCTACCAGCCATAGCAATAATTACAATTCTCCTAACGCGACGATTTGGAATCAACAGAATGATCCAGGCCCACTGCTTGAGTGGGCATTAGAAGCTCATCGCAAAGCGCTATTCGCGAATGCTGTTAGTCGTTTTAATTGTATTTTCGCTTGGGAGGACCTTGAGACAGCCAAGTGGTTTCGTGGCTTTAGCAGATCTCCGCTATCAACCCCTATCTATGAGGTTCACAGCGATGGCAAAATTCATAAAGGGGATATGTACGTTTACAACGCTCAATGTGGCTCTAGCGAATTTACTTCTCGTCTAGATGCTTATTGGTCAAGCAGTACGCGCGCTGTTAACAATGGCCTTGGTCCTGCGTGGGAGATCTTAGTTGAACTCCCGGCGACAATTGGCAAGCGTGTAGCGTAAACGCCCGGCTCATATCTTGTCTTAGTTATTTGATAACTACCTCAAGATCACTGCGGCACGTATCCCATCTTAAGCACGTCATCCGGCGCGAGGTATACCCAAGCGCCATCTTCCTGAGCAATGCCAATGAAGCCGTTCACGATTTCTGGCTGTGACCGGTTCATCAGGCCAACATGCGTTTCACCTGACTTTGTGGTTACGGTGATGCGGTAGGTATCTGGCATATTGGCTCCAATAAAAAACCGCCCGTAGGCGGCTTGTATGACTTACTTGCCAAGGAAATGGTTCAGGCAAGAATCCTCTATGTCACGAAGAGTATTACCAGGAATGCGCTGGTAAGTGACATGAATTTTATGCCAAACCTCTATCATGCTGGCGCCAAGACCCTGAGATGTAGTGCTGGCAATATGAAAAATATCTGCATGATGCTCGGACGTGGCTAGGTCATAGTAGATTTCGTACTTAGCTGCATGCCCATTAGAGTTCACAAATTTTAGAGTGCTGACTAGCTTAAAACTGCTCATACATACTCCTTTTCCAATGTGATGGGGAGTATACACTTTGCATAACCTTTATTTAACATGGATTGTCAGGTGCACTAGCAAAAACGCCCTGTGATGATTACCTCATAAAATCAGGCAGCCCTTCACCTTTTCGCCACGCCCTGACAGTCGCAATGACTTTCTCAGGCGTTACATCATCATCATCGCTGTAGTAAATCAGATCAGAACCTTCAGGGTGCTCAGTTACTGCAATAAAGTTTTCCAGTAATTCATCCTGGTAGGCTTCACCACCTTCAGCGCTACAAATCTCACTGACTAACTGAGTGAATTCCGCTTCCGTGTAATCTTCAAATTTTGGTTTCAACTTCATCTTCGACCTCTTCCTTTGTAACGTCTTTAATATTACGGCTAAATAACTCGGCTAAACACGTTTTTTACTGCCGGTAATGCTCATATATTCATAAACTAGATTCATCCAAAGAGAAGTTTTTTTTGCTAAAGAAGTTGCGCTTTTCGTCGAAAATAGCGATTAGCAAAAACCATAAAAGCAGAGGAAGCAATGAAAAAGATGTTTTTAGGGATGCTGATGGTCTCAGTAGTAGTAACGTCTTTCACAGCAGATGCTCGCGGTCACCGAGGCGGGGGCGGTCATAGAAGTTACAGTCATAGTTCTGGCTACTCATATCATGCTTCTACGCCAGTAGCTAAAAAGAGATCTTCAAAACCCAGGCGTTCGGCTAAGTATGCTGTTGTTGGTGCCCTTGGGTATGGGGCTTACCAGGCACATAATTACACGACTTCTTATGTGCGCGAGAAAGGACACCAGGCTGCCAGAAGCTCAACACCCAGTAATTATCAGGATCAGCTACAGCCTCAACAGGCAAGCCAGAATACTCTACCAACCTGTTCACCTTTGGCGATGGCAAGTCAACCGGGTTAGACTAATCTCCCTATTTGTCAGGGTGACTTTAAATAGTCTTTCACTCCCGCATCGGCGGATTATCTTTAAGGTCAAAACCTGTTCAGAAAAGGACACTGATAAATGAGCATAATTTTTGTGCCTCCTCTTATTGCCGTGCTGCTCAGTAAAGAGATTGAGAAAGGATTTCCCCTGACTGAGGAAGAGGTGAACACTATTCGAGATAACGCCACAGCTATTGTGGTTGATGCCAATACCGCACTGGCTCTTGTTGAAAACCGTGGGTATCGTGATATCAATCCAGAAAAATGCTGGGAAGAATGGGTTGATTTCAGAAGGGATCGTTAAACTCTTACAGCTAATAGTCGATGAGGTTCACGGGAAGCGGAAGCGGCTAATAGTGCCAGCAGGAATTCCAAATGCATACCCTGATTGCGGCTCAGCTCATCCAGAAGAGCAACGAGGCCCCGCTGGAGTAAAGACGGGTAACTGGGTTTGCTTCGATTGCGGAGATAGAGGGTGGATTAAAACTAAACCCTTAGACAAGCCAGTCAGCAAAAGCTGTTAAATTAATTAAACCTGCTCCGGCAGGTTTTTTATTGCCAAAAATCCATAAAAGAACGCATCTATGGCGACACCGAACCCACCCACATTGTCGTCGCTAATAAGACATTATGCGGATTGTTGAGTAGACGAAGCGCTGAAAAACTTATTTACGCATTCTGCATTTGCATAATCAGCCAGGTTTTCCAGGCTTAACAGGTGACTTCAGCCCAGGAGGAAATATGTCAGAAGAGTACAAAAAATGCATCGAAGCCTGTTACCTGTGCGCAGCGGCTTGTGATAACTGTGCGGCATCGTGCCTCGAAGAAGAAAATCTGGAAATGATGCGCCAGTGCATCAAAATGGATATGCAATGCGCAAATATATGCCGACTCGCGGCGCAATTTATGGCGTTAAAAAGTGAGTCAGCCAGCGCGATTTGTCAGATTTGTGCAGATATTTGCCAGAAGTGTGGTGATGAGTGCAGGAAGCATCAACACGACCACTGTCAGGAATGTGCGAAAGCCTGCCATCATTGCGCTGAACAGTGCCGACAGATGGCTGCATAAATAATCGTAACGTTAAAGGCCCGCAGGCTGCGGGCCCGATGAGATGCGTTAATTATTGTCTGACGGCAGTTGGTCTGCCGGTTTACTGACCCCAGCAAGCTCATTAAGACCCTCATGGTTTATTTTTTCATCGGCGCTATCTACAGCACGCGAAATAATAAGCAAATCCTGAAGCTCGCTTAACAGGAGTGCAGCATCTGACTTAAGCACTTCGTCTGAATCGGCAGAATCAATAACCGTATTAATGGCCTTGTTGGCGCCCTCGATCATCTCGGTTACGCCGCCCTGTTTGCTTACGGCCAGCACCAGCGCACTGATCAACAGAGACTGTGCCTCAACGCGTGCTGTGAGTTGTTTCGTGCTCGCATCTATTTGAGAAATTTTGGCAAGCATACTCAGTACAACGTTCTTCATGGCTTTTCTCCCTGCAAAGAGACCATCATATAAGCGTGATTTCGCGCCGGAAATATCAACATTCTGAAAACCGATAACGTCTTCAGGTGAAGCCGCCAGTGAAGCTGTTACGCAGGGCGAACCCGCGCAGCTTTCAGGGTGTGCCTGGCAGGACGCCGAGGAGAACATCAAGAACGTGCTTATAAACGCACCTGATTGTTAGCCGTTTATTATGAGCCGCTTTCGCTCCAGAGCCGGATAGCCCCTGGGGCAGCGCGCCGCTGTTTGCCGGCAAAAAGGTAATGCATCGAGAGGCTCTCCCCTTTTCCAGTACGCGGACAGCGAAGTGATCCCTTGTTTCGTATAACTTTCAGGCTTTTTGCTCAAAACTGAACGGAGGTGGTTAGCGGTGAGTCCAGCCCGCTTTTAAGCGGCAGGCTGAGTGTTTAACCAGAAACGTAAAAAGGCTACCCGGAGGCAGCCTTGAATGGGGAGAGGTTCGGATGAACAAAAGAACATCAGGCAGCCATCGGCTGCGGGTTTATTTGAATCATGGCCGATTTACAAAAAATACATTTAGCGCCAAGCGGGTTTTTGACGTTGATGTCATAAACGGAGCGGCGATATTGCGAGCCCTGACAGTGCGGGCAGCGAAGATAAATAATAGCTGAGATAATTTTTTTGCGTCCTGTGACGTTGGCAGCTGACGGACCTTTTTGGGCCATCCTGCACGGTGAATTCTACTTTCTGCCTCCTGTCTGGAGTGCGGAAATCGTTGCCTTCGATAGCAAAAAGATGCATGACCACATCCTTGCGGCCATCTACTGGCGAAATATAGCCGAAGCCTTTTCTGCGTTAACCTTTAGCCGTGCCGGGCATGTTATGAGAGATAACGTCCCGTTACTTCAAGCCTGTTAATAACTATAGCTGAATTGCAGCGACACATCGGTACGATTGAGATAAAACTCAAACAGGCAGGCTCAGGAGCGGCACTAACGTAAATGAGAGATACGACAGGAGCGAAGGATGAGGTTGTCTGCTGATCAGACCAGGTGGTCATTAACGCATGCATCGACCGCAATTGCAAGCGAGTAAAAAAGCGGAGCGTTATCGCTTTTGCGGCTGCTGAACGCGTAAGCAAATCGGTAAAGCGGAGCGCAAATGCTTTCGCACCACCGTGCTACAGCTTTGCTGTTACACTCTTTACGGCGTCCTGCACCCGGCTACAACTATGCATTGAGCATCGAGAAGGAGAAAGTGGTGAAAAGTAAAATTTATCTTCCGCAGTTCGATATCAGCGCCGACGTGGAGATATTTGGCAATAAGCTTCGGGTCCGCTATGAAGGAAACGAAAACTTTCCCAAGCGCCTGAAGGTTAAAGAGCAATATTTTGTGGTTATCGACGGCAAAGAAACGACGATGGTGCTGGAACGTAAAGCGATCGGTTCCTGGCAATTCTTCCTGCAGTCATGATGGGGTGATTCCCACCTTCACTTACTGACTCAGCAAGGTGGGAATGCGGCGCGGTGCTATTTCTTCTCGCGATCCTCGTAGGGATCTTTTTTGTCATCATTGTGATCGTCACGGGTGCGCGGGATCTCACCGTGTTCAGCGGGCGCATCGGCCGCCGGATGATCGTCCTCTTCATAGGCGTTGTGAACGTGCGGCGTGCTTTCGGGAGCGCTCTTGCTGACGTCCCCTTCCTGTTTACGTTCTTCGTTGGTTTTATGTTTAAACATTTCCGTCTCCTCGTTCGCTTCCAGTCTGTTAAGTGTAGACGTAAATCCTTCAGGCTACGCCAAGCGCGCTTTTTACCTCGTTAGCGATCTTCTCGACCTGCGGGCCATAGATAACCTGGATATCGTGCTCGCTGACGCGGTTAATGCCGTTGGCGCCGGTGGTGAGCAGCGTCTGATCCACCACCTCTTTCATATCTTTTACTCTGACGCGCAGACGGGTAAAGCAGCAGTCAACATCCTCGATATTGGCCTCTCCGCCGAGGCCGCTGATAATCACTTTGGTGCGCTCATCCGCCGCCACCTGCTGCGGCTTCTCATCCTCTGATTCGCGCCCCGGCGTTTCGACGCCCATGCGGGTGATAATAAAGCGGAAGGCGTAGTAGTAGAGCGGCGCATAAATCACGCCGAGCACCAGCGTCCACCACCAGTGGGTTTTACTGCCGCCGAGAATGCCAAACACCACCAGATCGATAATGCCGCCCTGCACGTTGCCGATCATCAGGTGCAGCATCGACATCAGCATAAAGGAGAGACCGGTCAGCAGCGCATGCAGCAGATAGAGCACCGGCGATACAAAGATAAAGCAGAACTCCAGCGGCTCGGTGATGCCGGTGGTGAACGAGGTCAGCGCGCCCGCCATCATCAGCGCCTTGACCCGCTGCTTATGTTCAGGACGCGCGGTGTGGTAGATCGCCAGCGCGGCGGCCGGCAGGCCGAACATCATCACCGGGATTTTGCCCTGGGCGAGAAACTGGGTGGCGTTGCGCAGGGCGTCGTCAGGCACCGAGCCGGGATGCGTCAGCGAGGCGTTGAAGATATTCAGCGCGCCCACCAGCATTTGCCCGTCCACGGTGGCGATGCCGCCAATCGGCGTAAAGCGCACGGTTTCATTAAGGATATGGTGCAGCCCGGTCGGGATCAGGATGCGTTCCGCCGTGCCGAGCAGAAAGGCGCCGTACTGCCCGCTTTTGCCGATCATCTCGCCCACCCAGGCGATGCCCGCGCCCAGCGTCGGCCAGATCAGCGCCAGCAGCACGCCCACCAGCGGCAGGAAAACCACGGTGACGATCGGCACAAAGCGGCGTCCGCCAAAGAAGCTAATGGCGGTCGGCAGCTGCTGCGTATAGAAGCGGTTGTGCAGCAGCACCGTCAGCAGACCGGCGATTACGCCGCCCAGCACGCTCATGTTGTAGGTAAAGATACCGAGCATCTGGATATATTCCGCCGAGGTCATCATCGCCGTGGTCTGGTCCATCCCCGCCTGCTGCAGCGCGGCCGGGGTGGTAGTCGCCGCCGTAAGCCCCTTCGCCGCCAGCGTGGCGCTGATGCCGACGTTCATCGAGATATAGCCGATCACCGCGGCGAAGGCCGCCGTCGGCTTTTCCGCCTTCGCCAGGCCGATGGCGCTCGCCACGGCAAAAAAGACCGGCAGGTTGGCGAAGAGCGCGCCCGCCACTTTGCGGATAAAGCCGATAATCAGCTGCGGCACCTGCATCTGAGCAAAGGCGTCGCCGGTAATCGCCGGGTTCTGCAACGCGGCCGCGAGGCCGAGGAAGATCCCCGCCGCCGCAATCACCGAAATCGGCATCATCAACGCTTTGCCAAACGCATGGATCTGGCTGGTGAGCTGTTTCATGGGGTGCGCCCTTTCAGAAGTGAAGGTGCAAGTATTGACCCGATGCGCCAGTAACTCCCGTTATCAACAGGTTGCCAGAGAGTAAAATTTGAACAGCATCACATTTTCCCGTCTCGCGCGATAAACGCCGGCTATCGCACCATTAAGTCAATCAATTAGACAACTTATGATTGCAGTCGCACACTTCCCTCACCGTCAGGATATATCCTGATAACAAACTTCCTACAAAAAACATAAGCCTGCACTCACCATGAAATTCAAACGTAAAATTAAGCCTTACCGCGCTGCGGCGGGCGGCTGGGGTTCGCTGGAAGCCACCACCCGTTTCGTTTTTGACAGCAAAGCCGCCCTGAAAAATATGCGCAACCTGATGCGTATGAACAAAGCGCGCGGCTTCGACTGCCCCGGCTGCGCCTGGGGCGACGATAACAAAAGCACCTTTAGTTTCTGTGAAAACGGCGCCAAAGCGGTGACCTGGGAAGCGACGCGTCGCGTGGTCGATAGCGACTTCTTCGCCCAGCACAGCGTGACTAAACTCTATGCGCAGAGCGACTACTTCCTCGAATATCAGGGCCGTCTGACCCACCCGATGCGCTATAACGCCGAGACCGATCACTATGAGCCGATCGGCTGGGACGACGCCTTTGCGCTGATCGCAAAGCACATCAAGGCGATGGATAACCCGAACCAGATGGAGCTTTACACCTCAGGGCGCGCCAGCAACGAGGCCTCCTGGCTCTATCAGCTGTTTGGACGCCTGGCGGGCACCAACAACTTCCCGGACTGCTCTAATATGTGTCACGAAGCGAGCGGCGCCGGTCTGAAGCGCAGCATCGGCGTCGGCAAAGGCACTATTCGCCTCGACGACTTCGACCATGCTGACGCCATCTTCGTTTTCGGCCAGAACCCGGGTACCAACCACCCGCGTATGCTGCACAGCCTGCGTCATGCTGCCGATCACGGCGCGAAAATCGTTACCTTCAACACCCTGCGCGAGCGCGGCCTCGAGCGCTTCGCCGATCCGCAGAAGCCGCTGGAAGTGGTCACGTCTAAAGCGGGCACCATCAGCTCCGCCTATTATCAGCCGAATCTCGGCGGCGATATGGCGGCGGTGCGCGGCATGGTGAAAGCGCTGCTGGAGACCCATCGCGCGCGCGTCGCGGCGGGCGAAAAAGGCCTGTTCGACGAAACCTTTATTAACGCCACCACGCACGGCGTCGAAGCCTATTTTGACGCGGTCGACAGCACCGACTGGATGCAGATCGTACAGCAGTCTGGCCTGAGTGAAGCGCAGATCCGCGAAGCGGCGGCGATTTACCAGAGCGCCGATCGCGTTATCGTTACCTGGGCGATGGGCATCACGCAGCACAAACACTCGGTGGACACGGTACGCGAGATCGTCAACCTGCAGCTGCTGTTCGGCCAGCTCGGCAAGAAAGGCGCAGGCCTCTGCCCGGTGCGCGGCCACAGCAACGTGCAGGGCAACCGCACCATGGGCATCGACGAGAAGCCGAGCAAAGCCTTCCTCGACGCGCTCGGCAGCCATTTCAACTTCGAGCCGCCGCGCGAGCACGGCCATAACACCGTTGACGCGCTGAACGCCATGCTGCGCGACGAGATCAAAGTGCTGATCGCGCTGGGCGGCAACCTCGCCGCGGCGGCGCCCGATTCGCCGCGCACCGAAGAGGCGCTGCAGCGCTGCGGTCTGACGGTGCATATCAGCACCAAGCTTAACCGCAGCCATCTGGTACCGGGCGCAGAAAGCCTGATCCTGCCGACCCTGGGCCGCACCGAGCGTGATACCCAGGCGACCGGCAACCAGTTTATCACCGTAGAAGACTCCTTCAGCATGGTGCACGCCTCCGAAGGCATCGGCATTCCGCTGGCGGAGACGCAGCGCTCTGAGACCGCTATCGTCGCGGGCATCGCGCACGCGGTGCTGGGCGATGAGAAGGTGCAGTGGCTGAAGCTGGCCGCCGACTACAACCTGATCCGCGACCATATCGCCGCCACGATCCCGGGCTTCGCCGACTTTAACGAGAAGTGCGATCTGCCGGGCGGTTTCTATCTCGGCAACGCGGCAGCAGAGCTGCGCTTCAACACCCCGACCCAGAAAGCGGAGTTCAGCAGCGCGGCGCTGCCGGCCTCGCTCTTCCCGCAGGACGTCGCGGAAGTGCCCTTTACCCTGCAAACCCTGCGCTCCCATGACCAGTACAACACCACGATCTACGGCCTCGACGACCGTTACCGCGGCGTTTACGGCCAGCGCGAAGTGGTGTTTATCAACCCGGAAGATATGCAGGCGCTCGGCTTTACCGAAGGTCAGCTGGTGGATATTGAGACCCTGTGGAACGACAATATTTCGCGTCGCGTCAGCGGTTTCAAACTGGTGCCCTACAATATTCCGCGCGGCAACCTCGCGGCCTATTATCCAGAAACCAACCCGCTGGTCCCGCTGAACAGCTTTGGCGATATCAGCGGCACCCCCACCTCAAAATCGGTTCCGGTGAAGCTGGAACTGTCGGTTTCCCTGCCGACTCAGCGCATCGCGTAAGCGCAGAGTTTCCTTAGTTAAAAGCCGGTTAATCCGGCTTTTTTACCCCTTTTTGCCTTGCCGCGCGCCCCTGATTCGCGTAAAACTAGCAGCCGCTCTTAGGCCACGAAACTAAACTGACTATGTTCCAGGATAATCCGCTGCTCGCGCAGCTTAAAGAGAAGCTCCACGCGCAGACTCCCCGCGCAGAAGGTGTTGTTAAAGGCACCGAAAAAGGTTTCGGCTTCCTTGAAGTCGACGCGCAGAAAAGCTATTTCATTCCGCCGCCGCAGATGAAGAAAGTGATGCACGGCGACCGTGTCTCCGCCATCATCCACAGCGACAAGGATCGTGAAAGCGCCGAGCCTGAAACGCTGATCGAACCCTTTCTCAGCCGTTTTGTCGGCCGCGTGCAGAAGAAAGATGACCGTCTTTCCATCGTCCCGGACCATCCGCTGTTAAAAGACGCCATCCCCTGCCGTCCGGAGCGTGGCCTGAGCCATGATTTCCAGGCGGGCGACTGGGCCGTCGCGGAAATGCGCCGCCATCCGCTGAAAGGCGACCGCGGCTTCTATGCCGAACTGACCGAATTTATCGTTAAAGCCGACGATCATCTGGCGCCGTGGTGGGTCACCCTGTCGCGCCATAACCTCGAGCGCGAAGCGCCGCAGGTCGGCTTTGGCGAGATGCTGGACGAACAGCTGACGCGCGAAGATCTTACCGCGCTTGACTTCGTTACCATCGACAGCGCCAGCACCGAAGATATGGATGACGCGCTCTACGTCGAAGAGAACGCCGACGGCACGCTGAGCCTGACCATTGCCATTGCCGATCCTACCGCCTACGTGCCTGAAGGCAGTGAACTGGATAAGCTGGCGGCGCAGCGCGCCTTTACCAACTACCTGCCGGGCTTTAATATCCCGATGCTGCCGCGCGAGCTTTCTGACGACGTCTGCTCGCTGCGTCCCAACGAGCGCCGCCCCGCGCTGGTCTGCCGCGTTACCGTGGCGCAGGATGGCTCGCTGGGCGACGACGTTCACTTCTTTGCCGCCTGGATCGAATCGAAAGCCAAACTGGTATATGACCAGGTCTCCGACTGGCTGGAAAACAGCGGCGACTGGCAGCCGCAGAGCGAGGCGATTGCTCAGCAGATCCGTCTGCTGCACCGCATCTGCCTGGCGCGCAGCGAGTGGCGTCAGAACCATGCGCTGGTATTTAAGGATCGCCCGGATTACCGCTTTGTCCTCGGCGAGAAAGGCGAAGTGCTGGATATCGTCGCCGAGCCGCGCCGCATCGCCAACCGTATGGTAGAAGAGGCGATGATCCTCGCCAACGTCTGCGCCGGTAAGGTGCTGCGCGAGAAGCTGGGCTTCGGCGTCTACAACGTGCATACCGGCTTCGACGCCACCAATGCCGAACAGGCCGCCGCCGTGCTGGCCAGCCACGGCATCGCCGTTGACGCCACCGCCATTACCACGCTGGAGGGCTTCCGCCAGCTGCGCCGCGAGCTGGATGCCCAGCCGACGCAGTTCCTCGACAGCCGTATCCGTCGCTTCCAGTCCTTCGCTGAGATCAGCACCGAGCCGGGCCCGCACTTTGGTCTGGGTCTGGAGGCGTACGCCACCTGGACCTCACCGATCCGTAAATCGGGCGATATGATCAACCATCGTCTGCTGAAAGCGATTATTCGCGGCGAGCAAGGCGCGCGTCCGGATGAGGCGTTAACCACCATTATGAGCGAGCGTCGTCGCCTGAACCGCATGGCGGAGCGCGACGTGGGCGACTGGCTCTATGCCCGCTGGCTGGCGCCGCACGCCGGTACCGACCGCAAGTTCAGCGCTGAGATTATCGACGTCTCCCGCGGTGGCATGCGCGTGCGCCTGCTGGAGAACGGCGCGGTTGCCTTTATTCCGGCGCCCTTTATCCACGCGGTACGCGACGAACTGGTGTGCAGCCAGGAGAACGGCACCGTGCAGATCAAAGGCGAAGTTGCCTTCCGCGTGACCGACGTTATTGACGTGACCATCGCCGAAGTGCGCATGGAAACGCGCAGCGTCGTGGCGCGCCCGGCCGTCTAAGCATCAAACCCTGCGGGATAATCGCCGTTATCCCGCATTTTCACTTCTCTCTTTACACAAATGTTATATTTGTTCCCCGCTTAACACTTCTTAACACATTAACTTTCACTTACATTCCATTACATTACCTTTGACTCGTTGTCTTTGAACGTCCCTTTCGGTTCATACAAGGAGTGAGGTCATGAAGAACGTCAAAACCAGCGTCATCTGGTTAGCAGTGGCGTTAGTCGGCGCGGGCGCATTCGCCATGCTGGCGTTAAATCGCGGCGAGCACGTTAACGCCGTCTGGCTGGTGGTGGCCGCGGTCGCCTGCTACAGCATCGCTTATCGCTTTTACAGCCTGTTTATCGCCCGCAATATTTTCGAGCTGGACGATCGTCGCCGTACGCCCGCCGAGCGTTTCAACGACGGCCTCGACTATGTACCGACCAACAAATGGGTGCTGTTCGGCCACCATTTTGCCGCTATCGCCGGCGCCGGGCCGCTGGTCGGGCCGATCCTCGCGGCGCAGATGGGCTTTCTGCCAGGCACCATCTGGATCCTTGTCGGCGTAATGCTGGCGGGCGCGGTGCAGGATTTCCTCGTGCTGTTTATCTCTACCCGCCGCGACGGCCGTTCGCTGGGCGAAATGGCGCGTCAGGAGCTGGGTGCCTTTGCGGGCGTGATTACCATGCTCGGCGCGCTCGGCGTGATGATTATTATCCTCTCCGCGCTGGCGCTGGTGGTGGTGAAAGCGCTGGCTAACTCGCCGTGGGGACTCTTTACCATCGCCGCGACCATTCCCATCGCGCTGCTGATGGGCGTTTATATGCGCTTTATCCGCCCCGGCAAGATAGCGGAGGTGTCGCTGATCGGCTTTGTGCTGATGATGGCGGCGATTATCTACGGCGGCAACGTGGCGCAGGATCCTTACTGGGGCCCCTTCTTTACCCTGAAAGGCACCTCGCTGACCTGGGTGCTGGTGATCTACGGCTTTGTCGCCTCGGTGCTGCCGGTCTGGCTGCTGCTGGCGCCGCGCGACTATCTTTCCACCTTCCTGAAAATCGGCGTGATCGTCGGGCTGGCAATCGGCATTCTGTTCGCCATGCCGGAAATGAAGATGCCAGCGGTGACGCGCTTTATCGACGGCAGCGGCCCGGTCTTCTCCGGCCAGCTCTTCCCCTTCCTGTTTATCACTATCGCCTGCGGTGCCATCTCTGGCTTTCACGCACTGGTCTCCAGCGGCACCACGCCGAAGCTGGTAGAGCGCGAGAGCCATATTCGCTTTATCGGCTATGGCGCTATGCTGATGGAATCTTTCGTCGCCATCATGGCGCTGATCTGCGCCTCGGTCATCGATCCCGGCGTCTACTTTGCCATGAACTCCCCGGCGGCGCTGATCGGCACCACGGTAGAGAACGCTTCGCAGGTGATTAACGGCTGGGGCTTTGTGGTGACGCCTGAAATGCTCTCTGGCATTGCGCGCGACGTCGGCGAGGCGTCGGTATTGTCACGCGCCGGCGGCGCGCCGACCTTTGCGGTGGGCATGGCGCATATCATTACCGACGTCTTTAACAGCCGGGCGATGATGGCCTTCTGGTATCACTTCGCTATCCTGTTCGAAGCGCTGTTTATTCTCACCGCGGTGGATGCCGGCACGCGCGCCTGTCGCTTTATGGTGCAGGACCTGGTTGGCACGGTGGTGCCGTCGCTGGCGAATAACCGCTCGTGGGCGGGCAATATGGCGGGCACGGCGGTCGCGGTGGCCGGCTGGGGCTTCTTTGTCTACCAGGGCGTGGTCGATCCGCTGGGCGGCATCAATACCCTGTGGCCGCTGTTCGGCATCGGCAACCAGATGCTCGCCTCTATGGCGCTGATCCTGGGCACCGTGGTGCTGTTCAAGATGAAGAAGCAGCGCTACGCCTGGGTAACGATTCTGCCGACCGCCTGGCTGTTTATCACCTCGATGACGGCGGGCTGGCAGAAGATTTTCCATGAGAAGCCCTCAATCGGCTTCCTGGCGCAGGCGAATAAGTTCCGCAAGGGGATCGACGAGGGGGTCATTATCGCCCCGGCGAAGAGCGTGGCGGATATGCAGACCATCGTCTTCAGCAACCAGATCAACGCCGTGCTGTGCGGCTTCTTTATGCTGGTGGCGGTCACCATGCTGATCGCCGCCTTCTTTGTGATTCGCCGCGCCCTGCGCAGCAGCGTGCCAACCACGCACGAGGCGGAGCCGTCGCTGCGCAAGGAGGTACGCCATGTCTGATGCAATTCATCGCGCCGCCCGTCCGGCGCGCCTCGAGGCCATTCACCGCTGCCGCCCGCTCGACGCCCCCCGGCGCTTTCGCTGGCGGACGCTGTGGCGCGGCCTGCAGCAAAGTTTTCGTCTGATGGTCGGGGTGCAGGATTATCAAAATTATCTTCAGCATATGCAGCGTCAGCACCCGGATCTTACCCCAATGAGCGAGCGCGATTTTCACCGCTACTGTCTTGATGCCCGGTTCCCCAGTCAGGCCGGCAAGCTGGGTAAATGTCCTTGTTAAGCCGGTAATTTAGCCCCGCGACGCGGGGCTTTTTTGTGCCATTGGTTACCAGACTGGAAAATATATTTGGCTGGCATCTTGTACTGAAGTGAGATGCCGAATACTGTTGATAAAATAATGAGATAACGCCAGCAGAGCACTCCCCCGGAGGACCTTTCCATGACCGATGAACAAGGGCAAACGTTGCTGTATACCTTGTTTGGCACGACCAGCCCTCATTGGCGCCTGACCACCGACAGCGATGCCCTGCATTTCGCAGAGGATGAAAACGCGCACACCAATATCGCCGTTGCGCTGACGCCCGCGCAGGCCAGCCTGCTGCGCGCCATGACGGTAATCACCTCCAGCGTGAACCTGACGCTGCCGCTGCACGGCACGCCGGTGCCGATGCACTTTGTCGGCCGCAAGGTAAACCAGTCGAGCTGGGCCGGCACCGCCTCCGCCTGGGGCGATACCTCCGCCGTCGCGCGCGATCTGACGCAGGGCCTCTCTTTCGCCGAACAGGTGGTATCTGAAGCCAACTCGGTGATTGTGATTGTCGATCAGCGCGGCAATATTCAGCGCTTTAACCGCCTCAGCGAGGAGTACACCGGCCTTAACGAGCACGAGGTTATCGGCCGCAACGTGTTTCAGCTGTTTATGACCAAACAGGAGGCGGCCGCCTCGCGCCGCAATATCGCCGGCTTCTTCCGCGACGGCAATTCCTATGAGGTGGAACGCTGGGTGAAGACCCGTAAGGGCCAGCGACTCTTTCTGTTTCGTAATAAGTTCGTTCACAGCGGCAGCGGCAAAAATGAAATTTTCCTCATCTGTTCCGGAATGGACATAACCGAGGAGCGACGGGCGCAGGAGCGCCTGCGGGTGATGGCAAACACCGATACCGTGACCGGTTTGCCCAATCGCAACGCGATCCACCAGCAAATTAGCCTGGCGCTGGAGCTGGCGAAAGAGGATGAGACCGGCGTGGTCTACCTCGATCTCGATAATTTCAAGAAGGTGAACGACGCCTACGGTCATATGTTCGGCGATCAGCTGCTGCAGGCGGTGTCGCTGGCGATCCTCAGCTGCCTGGGCAAAGACCAGACGCTGGCGCGCCTCGGCGGCGACGAGTTCGTGGTGCTGGCAGAGCACACCAGCCAGGCGGCGCTGGAGGCGATGGCGTCGCGCATTCTCGAACGCCTGCGCCAGCCCTTCCGTATCGGCCTGATTGAAGTCTACAGCGGCTGTTCTATTGGCATCGCGCTGGCGCCGCTGCACGGCGAGGACCGCGAGAGCCTGATCCGCAACGCCGACACCGCGATGTATCACGCCAAAGAGAACGGGCGCGGCAAGTTCTGCGTTTTCGCTGCGGAGATGAACCAGCGCGTGTTTGAGTATCTCTGGCTCGACACCAACCTGCGCAAGGCGCTCGAACAGGATCACCTGACGGTGTTCTATCAGCCGAAGCTCGATCGCGACGGCGCGGTGCGCAGCGCGGAAGCGCTGGTGCGCTGGAATTCGCCTGAGCGCGGCATGGTTTCGCCCGCCGATTTTATTCCCTATGCCGAAGAGTCAGGGCTGATTGTGCCGCTCGGCCGCTGGGTGATGCTGACCGTGCTGCGACAGATTCTGGCCTGGCGCGAACAGGGCATTAACCTGCGCGTGGCGGTCAACGTCTCGGCGCGACAGCTGATTGACCAGAGCATCTACAGCGATCTCAAGCTGGCGCTGATGGACAGCGGCCTGACGGAGTGCCCGATCGATATCGAGCTCACCGAAAGCTGCCTGATTGAGAACGAAGCGCAGGCGCTGACCCTGATGAAGCAGTTCCAGGAGCTGGGCGCGCAGGTGCATCTTGACGATTTCGGCACGGGCTACTCTTCGCTGTCGCAGCTCGCGCGCGTGCCGATCAACGCCATCAAGCTTGATCAAAGTTTTATTCGTAATATTAATGAGCAGCCGGTTTCCCAGTCGCTGGTGCGCGCCATCGTTGCCGTCGCCAAGGCGCTGACGCTGGAGGTGATCGCCGAAGGCATCGAGACGAAAGCGGAAGAAGAGTTTGTCCTCCTCAACGGCGTAGACGGGCGTCAGGGCTACTTCTACGCAAAACCAATGCCCGCGGAACAGTTTGGGCATTGGCTGGCTAAGCATCCTGCCCGCGTTTAAAACTCCGCGTTATTAACCCGCTTTACGCAAGGATGCGCTATGGCGGTTTTGTAACTGCACCAGACGTTCCATATAGGCGATATCTTTCGGCTCCAGCGTAAAGGCATAGTCGACCCAGTCCTCAGTGATATCCATCAGCTCGGCGCGCGACAGCTGCAGCACGCGCTGGCGCGCTTTCAGCATGGCGCGCACGCCGTTGAGCTTCGGCCGCAGCGTATCGATAAAGGTGCGCGTGCAGCGGTAGCTTTCGCCGGGCTGGAACACCTTGTCCACCAGGCCGCGCGTTTCATACCATTCTGCGCTGTGTGACTCCCCTTCGCATATCAGCTCTTCCGCCAGCTTCATACCGGCCCGACGCGCCACCAGAGAGTAGCCGCCCATGCCGGGGAACAGGTTAAAAGCGATTTCCGGGAAGCCGAGCCGGGCGTTGTTTTGCGCCAGGATAAAGTGGTGCGCCAGCGCGGCTTCAAAGCCGCCGCCCAGCGCGCTGCCCTCAATCATCGCCAGCGTCACCGCGCCGGTGTCAAAACCGCGCGCCGCCGAGTGAATGCAGTCGACGCAGGCCCGGGCATAGGCGCGCAGCGCTTCGCGGCGGTTGTTGCGAATGCACTCGACGAAGAAGCGCAGATCGCCGCCCGCGTTGAACATCTGCGGCACCAGCGAGCCGGTGACCCAGAAATCGATCGGCAGACCGGAACGCTGTGCCGCATAGCTCAGGTTCATGATCTCCTCGATTAATTCGTGGTTAAAGCTGGGGCGCGGCTGCGCCCGCAGCATCATCCACATGGTGCGGCGGCCCTCTTCGTAGTACGCGGCAAGTTGAGTAGTCTGTCCCACTTCGGTGAACAGTCGGCAGGTTGGTTGGTTAATTACTGTCATCGTCTCATCCTCTGTTTATTTGATGCGTTAAACGCCACATCAGCGTAATGCAGAGAGAGGCCAGACCAAATGAGAGATTGATTTATAAAGTAAAATCCAGAGATATCCCCGACTTAGTGGCCGGGGATGTTTAAGCGGGCTTACTTAATCGCCGCGCGCTGGCCAACCGCAACGCGCGAACGCTTAATGCGTTTTGAATAGACAGCAGTTATCACTGGCACCAGCACCGAGGTAACAATCACCGATGTCGCCACCAGCGCAGTGGCGGCTGGCGCGACCGGTTTAAACTGCGGCAGCATTTCCGCTATCAGCACCGGCGTCGCCACCGCTGCTCCCGCCGTGCTCGACGCGGCGATGCCTGCCGTGCCGTCGCCGCCGCCAATCAGGCGGTCGGCGATAATCAGCGGAATACCGGTGACGATAATTACCGCCACGCCCAGCAGGATACCCAGCAGGCCGGTTTGAGCGATAACCGTGAGATCGATGGTGTTGCCCAGCGCGAAGGCGAAGAAAGGAATCAGCGTATGTACCGCTTTAGCGAAAAATTCCCGCAGTTCTGGATCCAGATTGCCCAGCGCAAAGCCGATCAGAAACGGCAGAACCGCGCCGACGAAGACGTGCGGTTCAAAGGAGGCGATGCCGGCCGTGCCGAGGATCACCATCGTCATCAGCGGCCCCGACTCCAGCGACATCAGCACAAAGGCACCCGCCTCTTCTTTGCTGCCGTACTGCTGCATGATCGAAGCGTACAGGCCGCCGTTGGTCATATCCATCGCGGCGACCAGCGCCAGCGTCGAGAGGCCAGCGAACATGCCAACCTCGACGCCGTTCTCTGGCACCACGCGCGCGGCGATCGCCGCAACAACCCACGCCACCGCGATTTTGGTGATGACCAGCGTGCCCGACTTGCGCAGGACCGCGCCGGTGGCGCTGAGCCTGATGGAGGCGCCCATGCAGAAGAACCAGATGGCGAGGATCGGCACCGTACCGGTCATCAGGCCATTGCTGAAAGAGCCGAGGTATTTGCCCGCGCCCGGCGTCAGGGTGTGGCAAAGCGCGCCGAGAAAGAGCGGAATAAGCATCATGCCGCCAGGGATTTTATCGATAGCACGTTTGATATGCATAAGGGATCACCTTTGCTGTCCAGAGGGAGGTGCGTTTTTATGCCCGAGGGCGTGACAGCAAAGTACGGGGGGCGGCGACGGAAAACAGTGATCTCCCCACAAAATTGAAACGCTGTTTTATTTTTTGTTGTGGGTATGTTTCGTTATTTTGACCGCCGTCGCCATACCAGAGGGATTGGCTTCGTCCGCTGCGCTGGATCCGATGCGAACGCAGGCGGCATAACCGATAGCAATGCTGTCTGCGCTTCTCTGGCGCGAGACGCTTTGCTTTTCGATCGTGCCGCCTGCGTTAATGACGCTGGCGTGTTTTCAGGCGCGCGGGCGCGGCGGGTTACGCTTTTTGCCCGTACCAGGCGTTTTTGCCGTGTTTGCGCAGGTAGTGCAGATCGAGCAGCGTCTGATTGATGGGGGGCAAATCGGCGCGCAGCTGCTGGCTAAACAGTCCCATATAAGCCACCTCCTCCAGCACCACGGCGCTGTGTACCGCCGCGTGGGCGTCGCTTCCCCAGGCGAAAGGCCCGTGCGAGTTCACCAGCACCGCCGGTATGGCGCTGGGAGAGAGATCGCGCTGGGCGAAGGTCTCGATAATCACGCCGCCGGTATTCCATTCGTAGTCGTGCTGAATTTCGTCGTCGCGCATGGCGCGAGTACAGGGGATCTCACCGTAAAAATCGTCTGCGTGCGTCGTGCCCCAGGCTGGAATTGCCCGCCCCGCCTGCGCCCAGATGGTGGCATGACGCGAATGGGTGTGTACGATGCCGCCGACCTCTGGCCACGCCAGATAGAGCGCGCGGTGGGTAGCGGTATCGGACGACGGGCGCTTGTCGCCCTCTATAACCGCACCGCTGGCGAGATCCACCACCACCATATCGTCGCGCTGCATGCTGGCGTAGCTGACGCCTGAAGGCTTGATCACCAGCAGGCCCTGCTCGCGATCCACCGCGCTGACGTTGCCCCAGGTAAAGGTGACGAGGTTGTAGCGCGGCAAATCCAGGTTCGCTTCCAGAACCTGCTGTTTGAGTTGTTCCAGCATTGTTTTCTCCTGCTCAGATTGATCTCTGAATTGTGAAGGCGCTGGCTAAAAAGGTTATGGAGAGAGTGGCTGGAAAAGCGGCGGAAAACGGCTGATAAATGAAAAATGTGGCGTGAATTAGGAATCTTCCATCTTCGGAAAATTTGCATAAGGCTTAGAATTCACTCATGCAATGGGCGGATCTGTTTGCCGACTGCATTTATCTGCCCGAGACAACATTGTCCATAGTGAAAGGCATATCGGCATCTTCAGGGAAGAAGCGATGGCGTAATACGGGTAGAGATAATAACAGAGGAAAAAACCACCTATACTTAGGGTGTTGCCTCTGTGAGCACAACCAAGGAGAAGTTTATGACAACAAATATGAAACGTATTACCGCAGCTGTTTTGGCTACCACTTTAGTTGTCGCGCTGAGCGGCTGTTCAAACTGGTCAAAACGCGATCGTAACACCGCTATCGGCGCAGGCGCCGGCGCAATTGGTGGTTCGGTGTTAACGCACGGCAGCGCGCTCGGCACCCTGGGCGGCGCAGCAGTCGGCGGTGTCATCGGCCATCAGATCGATTAATGATCGAAAGGCAAATTTAATAATAAAGGCTACACAGCGTATTAATCTAACCATCGGGCTACAGACGTAGCCCGATTTTTATTTACCCGCCCGCCAGTTTTACCTTCAGGCCTTTGGCTTCCAGCAGCTGCTTAAGCAGATCGCGTTTGTCGCCCTGAATCTCAATAACGCCCTCTTTTACCGAGCCGCCGCAGCCGCATTTTTTCTTCAGCTCCGCGCCCAGCTTATTCAGAGCCTCGTCGTCAAGATCGAGCCCGGTAATCAGGCACACGCCTTTGCCTTTGCGGCCGCTGGTCTGGCGCTGAATGCGCACGATGCCGTCCCCTTTTGGACGTTCGACCTTCTCCTGCGGCGGCGCGATGCGGCCTGCGTCGGTTGAGTAAACCAGCGGATTGTCGCGGCTCATGCGGACTCCTTAAGCGAGGTTAAAATAGCTGACAGCGTGGCGGCGGGATCGGCCGACTGGGTAATCGGACGCCCGATCACCATATAGTCTACACCCGCCTGCTGCGCCTGCTGCGGCGTCATAATGCGGCGCTGATCGCCGGCGTCGCTGCCTGCCGGACGGATGCCCGGCGTGACCAGCGCAAAATCGGCGCCGATAGCGGTTTTAAAACGCGTGGCTTCGTGCGCGGAGCAGACCACGCCGTCGAGGCCGCACTCGCGGGTCAGCTTCGCCAGGCGCTCCGCCTGCTCGGCGGGCGACAGGGTAATGCCCAGGCCGCGCAGATCGTCGGCGTCCATGCTGGTTAATACCGTGACGGCAATCAGCAGCGGTGCATCCTTGCCGAACGGCAGCAGCGCTTCGCGCGCGGCGTTCATCATGCGCGCGCCGCCGCTGGCGTGTACGTTCACCATCCAGACGCCCAGATCCGCCGCTGCGGCAACCGCATGGGCGGTGGTATTGGGAATATCGTGGAATTTCAGGTCCAGAAAGACCTCGAAGCCGCGCTGCTGCAGATCTTTTACCAGCGCGGGGCCAAACAGGGTAAACATCTCTTTGCCGACTTTTAAGCGACAGCTCTGCGGATCAATCTGGTCGACAAAACGCAATGCGCTGTTGAGGTCGTGATAGTCGAGCGCCACCAGAATGGGCGACGTGGTCACGGTTGACGATAAAGGCATGGCATTTCCTCGTAATTGACGGCGGCAGGCAAAGGGGACAAACGGCAAGCATTCTACCCGCGCCTTATGCCAGGGACAACGTTTGCGGCGCCCTCGCCGCCTGCGTGGCGAGAAGTTGCACATTGCTGCATGGGCGCAAGTATCGTCCCAATCAGTATGTTGTAACTAAGAGCGTTGCGGTAAGTCAGACCGCGACGGTCAAGATTACTGACCGTCGAGTCCGCGTATCGGTTTCACCGAGGACCAGGTGCGGCAGGAGGGACAGTGCCAGTAGAGCGCATGAGCGGTAAAACCGCATTTCTGGCAGCGGTAGCGCGGCTTGGTGCGGATCTGCTCGCCCACCATATCACGCAGCACCATCAGACTCTCTTTTGCGCGCCCGTCCTCCGCTTCGTGCAGGTGGAAGTCCATCAGGCGATGGAAAACGCGCATGGTAGGATGACGCTGCAGCTGGCGATTGATATAGAGCTGTGCCGATTCCGGCCCTTCCTGACGCTCGAGGATATCGGACATATAGAGCTCGGCCGCCGCGCCGGTGTTCTCGTCCACGCAGCGCTGCAGAAACGCCGCCCAGGCGTCGGGCTGATTTAATCGCTGATAGCAGGTCTCCAGCATCGGCAGGGTTTCGCTCACCAGCTCTTTATCCTGATCCAGCACTCGCTGCAGATGGTCGATTGCTTTGGCGTATTCGCCCTTTTCGATCAGGATGCGTCCCATCATGATTGAGACGCGTGCACTCAGGCGATCGGCCGCCTCGCCCTTTTTCAGCAGGCTCATCGCGCGATCGAGATCGTCGCTGCTCATCGCCTGCAGCGCCAGCTCGCAGTAGAAGTGAGCGATCTCCCCTTTCTGCTTATCTTTACCCAGCTTCACCAGGCGCTCGGCGACGTCGATCGCCTGATGCCAGTCGCTGGTCGCCTGATGGATCAGCAGCAGCTGCTGCAGCGCGCTGATGCGAAAATCGGTCTCATCCGTCAGCTGCTTGAACATATCTTCGGCGCGATCGTACAGCCCGGCGGCCATATAGTCGCGGCCCAGCTGCTGTATCGCCAGCAGGCGCTGGTCGTAGTTAAGCGAGGCGCTCTCCATCAGCGACTGATGAATGCGTATCGCGCGATCCACCTCACCTCGCGAGCGGAACAGGTTACCCAGCGTCAGGTGCGCCTCCACCGTGCCGCTGTCCTCTTTCAGCATATCGAGAAAGAGATCGACCGCTTTATCCTGCTGGTTGGAGAGCAGAAAGTTAACGCCTGCAACGTAATCCCGCGACAGGCGACTCGCTTCCTGTTGCTTGTCCTGTTGCGCGCTGCGTCGCCCCATATACCAGCCGTAAGCCGCGGCGACGGGCAGTAACAGAAACAGCAATTCATGCATGGAGGACTATTCCCGACCCGTGACGGCAGTCGATGCGGCAGCAGGCGGCGCGCTTTTATCCAGCTGGGTCTGCATACGTTTGATTTTGCGCTGCGCATGCGCCAGGGAAACGCGAACGCGCAGCCAGAAGAGACCGCAGATGGCCCAGCCCAGCACAAATCCCGCGCCGAACAGCGAAGCCAGCAGCGTAGAGATACGGAATTCGCCCTGCGCCAGCAGATAGTTAAAGGTGATGACCTGGTCGTTATGCGCGCCTAAGGTGACGGAAATGATAAAAATGACCAATACCACTAAGAAAATCAGCAAATATTTCACAGTGCATCCTGTTGTGAGGTTATCTGGTAGAAGTATGCCAAAAAAGCGGCAACATTGCTGCTCCCTGCGGCGCCAGGCGCGTGGCTTTTAGGCAAGCGCAATCAATAATATGGGGATAAAGATCGCAATTACAATCCGTTTTCCCTCTGCGCCACTTCCTTTCGCTCTTCCGGCGGTAGCGTGAGCGGGCCGCAAAAGCGCTGCGCCAGCCAGGTGGCGAAGGTGACCAGCAGCCAGGAGAAGGCCACCGCCACCGCCAGATCGCCCGGCCAGTGCATGCCGAGCAGCAGACGGCTGGCCATCACCGCACCGGCCCAGACGCCAATCGCCGCGATGGTGATATAGCGGCGACGCGGCCAGAGCAGGCTCAGCGCCAGCAGCGCCCAGCTGGCGGCAAACATCGTATGGCCGGAAGGAAAGGCGAAGCCGGTTTCAAATGCCCAGTGGCGCTTTAGCCAGCCCGGCAGCATCTGGTCGCTGGCGAGCAGCTGATCGACGCGCTGGCCGCGCTCTTTGCGCGTCATGCTGTAGAACTCGCGCGCGTCCAGACCGTGGTTATGCTCCAGCCAGACCACATAAGGACGCGGCTCCTGAACCTGATCTTTGATATAGGACTTGCTGTATTGCCCGGTGAGAATCGTCGCGTTCATGATCAGCAGCAGCAGCAGCGCGGGCTTAAGGCGAAAGCGCAGACACCAGAGCACCCACAGGCTGAGCAGCAGGCTGGTCAGCGTGCCCCAGGGGCGCGTGACGGTTTCGGTCATCCAGTAGAGGACGCGCAGCAGCGCATCGCTTTCGCCCGGCTGCCAGCGCCAGCCGGTCGCCCAGACCACGAGCGGAATGATCATCAGCAGCAGCATGCCTACCGTAGTGCGACGCAAAATCTGCAGCATCCTTTCTCCTCTGATGCGGCCTCTTTCTGCCGCTTGCAAATAACTTTATCTTAAAAAATAATAACATAACTTGTTGCGCATTGGATATTCGTGCTTTATCACTACAATCGCTCTGACAAATTAGCAGCCCAACTTCACGTTGTGGCACAATATTGCCAATTTTTTCAGGCCATACTGGCCTGTGCGCTGTTTTAGAATAGCGCATCCTCTGAAGGTTCTGGAGAGTCACATGCAGCTTAAACGGGTGGCAGAAGCCAAACTGCCCACGCCCTGGGGCGATTTCCTCATGGTCGGTTTTGAAGAACTGGCAACCGGTCACGATCACGTCGCGCTGGTATTTGGCGACATCAGCGATAACACGCCCGTGCTGGCACGCGTTCATTCGGAATGCCTGACCGGCGACGCGCTGTTCAGCTTACGCTGCGATTGTGGTTTTCAACTGGAAGCGGCGCTGAACGCCATTGCCGAAGAGGGCCGCGGCGTACTGCTCTATCACCGCCAGGAAGGACGTAATATCGGCCTGCTGAATAAGATCCGCGCCTATGCGCTGCAGGATAAAGGCTATGACACCGTTGAGGCCAACCACCAGCTCGGCTTTGCCGCCGACGAGCGCGACTTCACGCTGTGCGCCGATATGTTCAAGCTGCTGGGGGTAAACGAGGTGCGTTTGCTGACTAACAATCCGCGTAAGGTAGAGATCCTCAGCGAAGCGGGCATCAATATCGTCGAGCGCGTGCCGCTGATCGTCGGCCGCAACCCAAAGAACGCGCACTATCTGGATACCAAAGCGGAAAAGATGGGCCATCTGCTGTCAAAACTGGAATAACCGCCCTCACCTTCTTACTCACCCATCGTCAGTACAGAGAGGCGGCAGCCAAGGCCGAAGATCAAAGCGGCCTGCGCTATAAATAGCGCAGGCCAGCTGCCTTCTTTTTTGCGGTCGGGCACGGCCGCCCGCGTGAGCGCCGTGCCGCAGTACGCCGGGCGACCCCGGCGTTGCGCTTAGTTGAGCATATTGCGGATCACATAGTGCAAAATGCCGTCGTTACGGTAATAGGTTAGCTCGTTGCCGGTATCGATGCGGCAGCGCGTCTCCAGCGTCTCCTGCGTACCATCCGGGCGCGTCATCGTCACCTGCACCTTGCAACCCGGCTGGAGCTGCGACAGATTTTCGATGTCGAACAGCTCTTCGCCAGTCAGCTGCAGCGTTTTACGCGTTACGCCAGGGGCGAACTCCAGCGGCAGAATACCCATACCGATCAGGTTAGAGCGGTGAATTCGCTCGAACGATTCGGCGATCACCACGCGTACGCCCTGCAGGCGCGGCCCTTTCGCCGCCCAGTCGCGGCTTGAACCTGAGCCATACTCTTTACCGGCAATCACCGCCAGCGGCGTTCCCTCTTGTTGATACTTCATCGCCGCGTCGTAAATGGCCAGCTGCTCGCCGCTCGGAATATGACGGGTATAGCCGCCTTCCACTCCCGGCACCATCTCGTTACGAATACGAATATTGGCGAAGGTGCCGCGCATCATAACTTCATGGTTGCCGCGTCGTGAGCCATAGGAGTTAAAGTCGGCGCTGTCGACGCCGTGGGACTGCAGATAGCGTCCCGCCGGGCTATCAGCCTTGATGCTGCCGGCGGGAGAGATATGGTCGGTGGTTACGGAGTCGCCCAGCATCGCCAGCACGCGCGCCCCTTTGATATCCTCGACCGGTTTCGGCTCCCGTTCCATATCGTCAAAGAAGGGCGACAGGCGAATATAGGTAGAGCCTTCGTCCCACGCGTAGGTGGCCGCTTCACTCACTTTGATCTGCTGCCACTCTTTAGTGCCGTAGAACACCTCGGCGTACTCTTTATGGAACATATCGCTGGTCACCTGCTGCACCGCGGTGGCGATCTCTTCCGGCGACGGCCAGATATCCTTCAGGTAAACATCCCTGCCCTGCGCATCCTGACCCAGCGGGTCGGTCTGCAGATTGATCTTCATATTGCCCGCCAGCGCATAGGCGACCACCAGCGGCGGCGACGCCAGCCAGTTGGTTTTCACCAGCGGATGGATACGGCCCTCGAAGTTGCGGTTGCCGGAGAGCACCGCGCCGACGGTCAAGTCGCCCTGTTTAATTGCGGCTTCAATTTCGTCGGGCAGCGGCCCGGAGTTACCAATGCAGGTAGTACAGCCGTAGCCCACCAGGTTAAAGCCGAGCTTGTCGAGGTAGGGCGTCAGCTGCGCCACCGCCAGATAGTCGGAGACCACTTTTGAACCGGGTGCCAGCGAAGCTTTCACCCAGGGCTGACGCTTCAGACCGCGCTCCACTGCTTTTTTCGCCAGCAGCCCCGCCGCCATCAGCACGCTCGGGTTAGAGGTGTTGGTGCAGGAGGTAATGGCGCTGATCACCACGGCGCCATCTTCAATCTCATGGCTGAGGCCGGTGCGGCTGTCGGTATAGGTGACGGTTTTATGGGCTGGCTGAGTATGATTCACCTCCAGCTCGTTGCTGGCGTTGAACGCGGTGGGCACGTCGCCGAGGGAGACGCGATCCTGCGGGCGTTTCGGTCCGGCGATGCTCGATTCCACGCTCTCCATATCCAGCGCCAGCGAGCTGGTGAAGATCGGCTCGTCGCCCGGGTTGCGCCACAGGCCCTGCGTCTTCGCGTAGGCTTCCACCAGGGCGACCTGTTCGGCATCGCGCCCGGTCAGCGTCAGGTAGCCCAGCGTCACGTCGTCAATCGGGAAGAATCCGCAGGTCGCGCCATATTCCGGTGCCATATTGGCGATAGTGGCGCGATCGGCCAGCGGCAGATCCGCCAGCCCGTCGCCGTAAAACTCGACAAATTTGCCAACCACCCCATGCTTGCGCAGCATCTGGGTCACGGTCAGCACTAAATCGGTAGCGGTAATTCCTGGGCGCAGCTTGCCGGTCAGCTTAAAGCCAACCACGTCCGGGATCAGCATAGAGACCGGCTGGCCGAGCATGGCCGCTTCCGCTTCGATGCCGCCGACGCCCCAGCCCAGCACGCCGAGCGCGTTAATCATGGTGGTATGGGAGTCAGTGCCAACCAGGGTGTCCGGCCAGGCGAACTGTTTGCCGTCGATCTGCTCATGCCAGACCGACTTGCCCAGATACTCCAGGTTCACCTGGTGACAGATACCGGTGCCCGGCGGCACGACGCGGAATTTATTAAAGGCTTTCTGGCCCCAGCGTAAAAAAACATAGCGCTCGTGGTTGCGCGCCATCTCCAGCTCGACATTCTCTTCAAAGGCACTGTCGTCGCCGAAGCGGTCCACGGTAACGGAATGGTCGATAACCAGATCCACCGGCGAGAGCGGATTAACTTTTGCCACATCGCCGCCGAGGCGCTTCACCGCCTCGCGCATCGCAGCCAGATCCACCACCGCCGGCACGCCGGTAAAGTCCTGCATCAGCACGCGCGCAGGGCGATAGGCGATTTCTCGATCGGCATGGGCATTTTGCTGCCAGCCAACCAGCGCCTGAATATCTTCTTCCGTAACGGAATCGCCATCCTGCCAGCGCAGGAGATTCTCCAGCAGCACTTTTAACGATTTGGGAAGGCGGTCGATGTTACCGAGGTGTTGGGCGGCGCGGGGCAGACTGAAAATATGATACTGCTGTTTGTCGACCTGCAGTGTGTCCTGACTCTGCTGGCGTAGGGTGTCCGACATAGCTCCTCCTTTTCTTTCTTATCGTGATCGCGTTAACCTCAGAGAGAACAAGGTTTATGTTAAAGATAGACTACATTTTCTTTAACGTTTTGATTACAACACGAAATGCTACACCATTGTGCAGACAAACGAAAACGCCCCGCAGACTCTGCGGGGCGCTGGCGAAAAGAATAAGGAGAAATACCGCTTTCAGTTTATACAGCAATCCAGACGGCCGCAGCCCAGAATGCAAACGAGAATGCATATGCGCTCAGCCAGGAGATTTTGATGGTATTGATAGTCATATTCATACGTCACTCCTCCCGAATTCGGGCGTAAAAAAGTCCTGCTGTCATCCGTTATGTGATGACACCCTTTTTATATGCTGAGTGTAAAGATTGAGCTTTTAATTTGCTCGCCGGATAACCGGAAAGAGGTATTACACTGGCGAAGCCAGTAGCGCCTGCTGATTATTTGGCTTTCGTGTCCATGAAAGACTCGATGAAGTGACGCTGATTTTCACTCAGTTCCCAGCTATCCGGGATAGTCACTTTGTGTTCCGTCACGCTGCTCTCTTTGCTTTTGCAACCTGGAGCCTGCAGCTGTGGCGCGGATAACGACTGTTTACGGCTGAGTGTGTTCGCCCACATGGTTTAGCCCCATATACGCCAGATCATCAATACTACAACCACCCAGAACAGCGCAGAAGCAGCTATTACGGTTAACCAGGCTTTGCGACGGATGTTACCAGAACGCTCAACCTTGGTGCTTTTTGCCCGGAAGTCCGGTTGTACAGTCAGTCTCGTATCCATAGTTTTTGATAATCACTCTCAATAAAACGATTGATAACATCGATTAAGATTTAGGACGAATCCTAAACTCATTAAGGCCGAAAATCCAGTTATTTTTATTGAGCACAACGATTAAGACTATTAATCAACGTGGCCTGCAAACTTAAGAAATAATGAACCGCGACACATTTCCTTAATTGAATTATTACATTGCAAATTTGAGTTAAATTGCGATTAGGGCCAACTAATTCTTGAGTTAACTTTATAAGCCCTGATAAAAAGCGCTTTCACATCAGGTCTTAACTGGAGTATGGGAATTATCCTGGCAGTGCGCAAAGCGGCAAAGTAAAATTTGTGTACTGTTTCTCATTTAAGTAATGCAAACAAGAAAACATGTGATCGATGTTTCATTTACAAAAAAATAATAAAATTTTTCGACATTGAGGTGGCGCTAACGACTACGCACAAAAAAGGCTGCCCGGGGCAGCCTTTAAAAATGCTAAACGAAACGCGGACTTACTTAAACGGCAGTTTGATGTCTTTAAACATCGCCTCTATATCTTCGTTAGAGCGTAGCGCCACCGCCGCATCCACCACGTCGCGCGTCAGGTGCGGCGCAAAGCGCTGAATAAAATCATACATATAGCTACGCAAAAAGGTGCTGCGCCGGAAGCCGATTTTGGTGGTGCTGTTGGTAAAAATCTCCGCCGCTTCGATGCGCACCAGGTCAGGATCGGCGATGGGATCGACCGCCATGCTGGCGATGACGCCCACGCCCAGCCCTAAGCGCACATAGGTTTTGATGACGTCTGCGTCGGTGGCGGTGAAAACGATTCGCGGCGTCAGTCCTGCGCGGTTGAAGGCGGTGTCCAGCTCTGAGCGCCCGGTAAAGCCGAAGGTGTAGGTCACCAGCGGATATTCCGCCAGCTCTTCGATTGAGACCTGGCCCTTGCCCGCCAGCGGATGATCGGGCGTCACCACGATAGCGCGATTCCAGTGGTAGCACGGCAGCATGATTAAATCGTCATAGAGATGCAGCGCTTCGGTGGCGATGGCGAAATCGGCGTTGCCTTTAGAGACCGCCTCGGCGATTTGCGTTGGCGACCCCTGATGCATATGCAGCGAGACGCGCGGATAGCGCTCGATAAAGCCCTTGATTACGCCAGGCAAAGCGTAACGCGCCTGAGTATGGGTGGTCGCCACGTAGAGCGAGCCTTTATCCGGCCAGGTATGCTCACCCGCCACCGACTTTATCGCATCGACTTTGGACAGGACCTCGCGGGCGATGCGAATGATCTCTTCGCCCGCTGGCGTGACCTGGGTTAAATGCTTGCCGCTGCGCGCAAAGATCTGCACGCCCAGTTCATCCTCCAGCATGCGCACCTGCTTACTGATGCCCGGCTGAGAAGTGTAAAGCCCTTCTGCTGTCGAAGAGACGTTCAGGTTGTGATTAACCACTTCGACGATATAGCGCAACTGCTGCAATTTCATATCTGTTCCATCCCAGTAAGCTACAGAGCGGCATCCCGATTGACATATTTTCGCCGGTTCGGTGAGAAAAGAGGCAAATCACAGGAAGTGTCGGAAATGCTATAACCACTATATCATCGCAGGAAAGAATGTAGAACGTTTTGATATAAGGCTAAGAAAAAGGCCAGCATTGCTGGCCTTAGATAAGGAGGGAGGAGATTACTTTTTCGCTTCCTGCCACTTGCCGTCGATGTAAAACGCAGACCAGCCCGTCGCTTTCCCCTCTTTTTCAGAGGCGACATACTGCTGTTTCGTTTTGCGGCTAAAGCGCACCATGGTCTTATTGCCGTCGGCATCGGTCGCCGGCGCATCAGCCAGGTAACGCAGCTTCTCGGGCAGACGATCTTTAAAGCGCTGCAGCTCTTCCACCAGCGGCGCGCGGGTTTCGCGCGATTTCGGGAAGGTATTGGCGGCGAGGAAGACGCCGGCCGCCCCGTCACGCAGCACGAAATAGGCATCCGATTTCTCACACGGCAGTTCTGGCAGCGGCACCGGATCTTCTTTCGGCGGCGCGACCTCGCCGTTACGCAGGATTTTACGCGTGTTCTTACAGTCGTCGTTGGTGCAGGCCATATACTTACCGAAACGCCCCATCTTCAGGTGCATTTCCGACCCGCACTTCTCACACTCCACCACCGGGCCGTCGTAGCCTTTGATGCGGAATTCGCCCTGCTCGATCTCGTAACCGTCACACTCCGGGTTGTTACCGCAGACGTGCAGCTTGCGCTGCGGATCGATCAGGTAGCTGTCCATCGCCGTGCCGCACTTCTGGCAACGGCGGCGCGCGCGCAACGCGTTGGTTTCGGCGTCGTCGCCTTCCAGCACGTTCAGCACTTCGTTTTCCGGGATCAGGTTGATGGTCTGCTTGCAGCGCTCTTTCGGCGGCAGCGCATAGCCCGAACAGCCGAGGAATACGCCGGTGCTGGCGGTGCGGATGCCCATCTTGCGTCCGCAGGCAGGACAGTCGATAGAGGTAAGCACCATCTGGTTCGGCTGCATGCCGCCCTCTTCCGGATCCTTCTCAGCTTTGTCCAGCTGCTGCGTAAAGTCGCTAAAGAAGTTATCCAGCACCCCTTTCCACTCCGCCTGGTTATTGGCGACGCGGTCGAGGCTGTCTTCCATGGTGGCGGTAAAGTCGTAGTTCATCAGATCGCGGAAGTTCTCTTCCAGGCGATCGGTGACGATCTCGCCCATCTTCTCGGCGTAGAAACGGCGGTTCTCAACGCGCACGTAGCCGCGGTCCTGAATGGTCGAGATAATAGCGGCGTAGGTAGACGGACGGCCAATGCCGCGCTTTTCCAGCTCGCGCACCAGAGAAGCTTCGCTGAAGCGCGCCGGCGGCTTGGTAAAGTGCTGGCTTGGCATCAGCTGCTGCAGATCCAGCGTCTCGCCTTTGGCTACGTGCGGCAGCGTGCGGTCTTCATCATTTTTGCGCAGCGCTGGCATTACGCGGGTCCAGCCGTCAAAGCGCAGCGTGCGCCCTTTTGCCTTCAGCCTGAAGTCGCCGGCGGCAACGGTAAGCGTGGTAGAGTCGTACTGCGCCGGCATCATCTGACAGGCGACGAACTGACGCCAGATCAGCTGATAGAGCTTCTGCGCGTCCGCTTCCATATCCTTGAGCTTTTCCGCCACTACGCTGACGTCAGAAGGACGGATCGCTTCGTGCGCTTCCTGCGAGTTATCTTTGCTGGCGTAGGTGTTCGCCGTCTCCGGCAGATACTTTTTGCCGAAGTTTTTGTCGATATAGCCGCGCGCCATCGCCAGCGCATCCTGGCTCAGGTTGGTGGAGTCGGTACGCATGTAGGTGATGTGGCCCGCTTCATACAGGCGCTGCGCCATCATCATGGTTTTCTTCACGCCGAAGCCGAGTCGCGTACTTGCCGCCTGCTGCAGCGTCGAGGTAATAAACGGCGCGCCAGGCTTGCTGCTGGTCGGTTTATCTTCGCGATCCACGACTTCATAGCGCGCATTTTCCAGCAGCGCGACGGCGGCCTGCGTCTGTTCGCCGTTGACCGGACGGAACGGGCTGTCGTTCTGGTGCGTGACGGACATCGCCAGCAGATCGCCTTTCGCCGTATGCAGATCGGCGTTCAGCTCCCAGTACTCTTCCGGCACGAACGCTTTGATCTCGCGCTCGCGCTCAACCACCAGACGCACCGCGACGGACTGCACGCGGCCGGCGGAGAGACCGCGGGCGATTTTCTTCCACAGCAGCGGCGAAACCATATAGCCGACGACGCGGTCCATAAAGCGGCGCGCCTGCTGGGCGTTGACGCGGTCGATATTAAGTTCGCCCGGCGTTTCGAACGCCTGACGAATCGCATTTTTGGTGATTTCGTTAAACACCACGCGGCTGAAGCGCTTGTCGTCGCCGCCGATCACTTCCCGCAGGTGCCAGGCGATGGCTTCCCCTTCGCGGTCAAGGTCGGTTGCGAGATAGATGTGGTCGGCATTCTGCGCCAGCGCTTTCAGTTCAGAGACGACTTTTTCCTTGCCGGGCAGGATTTGATAATCCGCCTTCCAGCCGTGATACGGGTCGACGCCCATGCGGCTGACCAGCGCAGCCTTTTCATCTTTTTTAACTTTTTTCGCTTTTTTGTCGCCGGCCCCGTCAGCACTCTTTTTCGCGGTTGAACCACTGGTCGGCAAATCACGGATATGACCGACGCTGGATTTCACCACGTAGTCACTACCGAGGTATTTATTGATTGTTTTGGCCTTTGCCGGGGACTCAACGATGACGAGTGCTTTACCCATATGTACCTTTACCTAATGAAAACGTCCTGATAAACGGGAGAGGATTTGATGCCCAGAAACCCATTGGGTTCAATATTGTTGCGCCTCTTTTGCTTTTCAAGGCTGCGGGGTCAATCTCGGGCCAGCTGGCATATGTTTATGCAAGGGTATGAATAAGAGCGACTTTTTCATCTGACACAATCACACATCCCGGTGTGATCTCCCTGAAATCTGAATCGCCCACACTCTACCTGATAAAATTCGTTACGCAACTTAATTAGCACTCAGTTGAATTTTGCGCCAGATTTTCAGACGTTTTGCTGATTTGCCGCGCAGCGCTTTCGGCACGTAATATAGAAAGGATTTTGAGCATGTCAAAAAGGCGATAATTAATGCAGAAAAATACCCAACCCATTTCACGCCAGGCGCTACTGGAAAAAGCCAATTCGCTTATCCGCGAACATGACGATTATTTTGCCGGGATGGAAGCTGACGAGGTGATTCAGCAGGGCGACGTGCTGGTGTTTCGCGGCCCCTTTTTTCTTGATGACGAAGGGCTGCCGACGGCGAAAACCACAGCGGTGTTTAACGTCTTTAAATACCTGGCGCTGACCCTCTCGTCGCGCTATCACCTGGCATAAAAAACCCGGCGTCAGCCGGGTTGGTTTAGCGGGAGGGGGCTGCGCGATGGCTGGCCCCGATGGCACAGCGGCCAACGCCGTCTCCCTGCGTGCGGGTCCCGCACAGACTCTTGCGCGGGACGCCTGCCTGCGGGAGTCCGCTCGCGTCAGCCTGACAACCTGCTAAAGCAGCGGTTTCTCGCCGCGCTGCCACCACTTCATCAGCAGGCGTTCTGCCACCGAGCCGGCGCTGTGGGTCACGCGGTCGATCATCTTGCGGCGGCGCGCATAGTGAACGCCCAGCACATTAAAGAGATCCATCTGGCTAATGATCAGCTCGTCGCTGGTGATGATATCGTCGATAAGATTTAATGCGATCGCCTGTCGGCCATACCAGTGCTCGCCGGTCGCGACTTTGTCGATATCGAGTGACGGACGCATCTGGTGTACAAAGTCTTTAAACAGCAGATGGGTTTCATTGAGATCTTCCTGAAACTTTTCGCGGCCCTCGTCAGTATTTTCACCAAACAGCGTCAGGGTACGCTTGTACTGCCCGGCAGTATGCAGCTCGACGTCGATATCGTTGCGCTTGAGCAGGCGATTGAAGTTAGGGATCTGCGCCACCACGCCGATAGAGCCGAGAATGGCGAAAGGCGCCGCTACGATGCGGTCGGCGACGCAGGCCATCATGTAGCCGCCGCTGGCGGCCACCTTGTCGACCGCCGCCGTCAGGCGCAGGCCGCGATCGCGCAGGCGTTGCAGCTGCGACGCCGCCAGGCCATAGCCATGAACTACGCCGCCCGGGCTCTCCAGCCGCAGCAGCACTTCGTCGCCCTTTTCCGCCACTGCCAGCACGGCGGAGACCTCTTCGCGCAGCGCGGCCACTTCGCCGGCATCCATGCTGCCCTTAAAGTCGAGCACGTAGAGCGTCGGCTTCTGGCTGGCGACAGCGCCCTGCTTCGCGGCGCGCTTCTCCGCTTTCGCCTTCTGCTTTTCCGCTTTCTTATGCTGTTTCAACCATACTTTCTGCACCTGCGGCTTCATTTTAGCCAGCTGCAGATCGTCCTTCATTTGCTGATAGTCGTCGCCCAGGTGCGTCAGCCGCAGCTGACCTGCCGCCTGCCCGCGCTTGCGCAGCGCCGCGTTGACGATAATCGCCACAACGGCGGCGACGGCGACCACCACCGTTACCGCTTTAGCGAGAAATAATCCATAACTGGAGAGTAAATCCATTCTGCCGCCTTATTAAACAGAGAATTAGCACCGATCGGAGAGTTTACCGGGTTTAGCGCCGCGCGTCGCCTGAAATGCCAGCGGCCGGCACAGAAAGCGCCTGAGGATGATTGCGCCCTGCGGCGAATTGAGGCATAAAGCCAAAAACCCGTTTACGCGCTCAAGGACATCGCCGTGCACTATCAACCGAAAAGCGACCTGCTGCAAAACCGCATTATTCTCGTCACCGGCGCCTCAGACGGCATCGGCCGCGCAGCCGCCATTACCTATGCGCGCTACGGCGCGGAAGTCATTCTGCTGGGCCGCAATCTGCCGCGGCTGGAGCAAACGCAGCAGGCAATCGCCCAGCTGGGCCTGCGCCCGGCGCACTGCCTGGTGTTCGATCTGGCGCAGGCGACCCCGGCATCCTGTCAGCAGCTGGCCGATCGGCTGGCGCAGCAGTTCCCGCGCCTCGACGGCGTGCTGCACAACGCCGGCATATTAGGCGAGATCGTGCCGCTGGCCGAGCTGGATCCGCAGGTCTGGCAGCAGGTTATGAAAATCAACCTCGACGCCACCTTCTTTCTGACCCAGGCCCTGCTGCCGCTGCTGCTGAAGTCGAGCGCCGGCTCGCTGGTCTTCACCACCTCCAGCGTTGGCCGCACCGGCCGCGCCGGCTGGGGCGCCTATGCGGTATCGAAGTTCGCCACCGAAGGCATGATGCAGGTGCTGGCGGATGAGTATAAGAATCAGTCGCTGCGGGTAAACTGCATTAACCCAGGCGGCACGCGCACCAAAATGCGCGCCTCCGCCTTTCCGCAGGAAGATGCCGGCAAGCTGAAAACGCCAGCGGACTTAATGCCGCTCTACCTTTATGTTATGGGCGACGACAGCCGCCGCAAAAGCGGCATCAGCTTCGACGCGCAGCCCGGACGCAAGCCCGGAGCGGCAGAGTAATGCGCGACGATCGCCACCAGCAGCGGCAGCAGCGGCTGAAAGAGCAGGTTGATGCGCGCATCGCCGCCGCCACGGAAACGCGCGGTATCCTGATGGTCTTTACCGGCAATGGCAAAGGCAAAACCACCGCCGCTTTCGGCACCGCGCTGCGCGCCGTCGGGCACGGCAAAAAGGTGGGTGTGATTCAGTTTATCAAGGGCGAATGGCCCAACGGCGAGCGCAATCTGCTGTCGCAGCACGGCGTGGAGTTTCAGGTCATGTCCACCGGCTTTACCTGGGAGACGCAGAACCGCGCAACCGACACCGAGGCCTGTCTGGCGGTGTGGCAGCACGCCAGACGCATGCTGGCGGACGAGGCGCTGGATCTGGTCCTGCTGGACGAGATCACCTATATGGTGAGCATGGATTATCTGCCGCTGGACGAACTGGAGCGCGCGCTGGACGCGCGTCCGGCGCACCAGAGCGTTATCCTGACCGGACGTGGCTGCCATCGCGCGCTGACAGAGAGGGCGGACACCGTCACCGAAATGCGGCCGGTTAAGCACGCCTTTGACGCCGGGATACAGGCGCAGCAAGGCATCGACTGGTAGGTAAAAAAAACGCAGCCCGAGAGCTGCGTTTTTATTAGCCGCGTTTGCTGCCGCCGCCGTTGCTGCTGCGTCGACCGCTGCCGCTTACCTGCGTGTGGCGCTTAACCGCGCGACGGATCTGATTCGCCTTGGTGCGGCGACGATCTTTTTCCACCGCCAGCTTGGTGACCGTCTCGTCATCCATCCCCACCAGCGAGCGCAGATAGTTCACCGCCGTCAGATCCATCTCCATCCAGCCGCCGCGCGGCAAGCCTTTCGGCAGGGTGATATCGCCGTAGCGCACGCGCATCAGGCGGCTGACCTGCACGCCGACTGCTTCCCACAGGCGACGCACTTCGCGGTTGCGTCCTTCGGTCAGGGTAACGTTATACCACTGGTTGACCCCTTCGCCGCCGGCGAAGCGCAGCGTTTTAAAGGCTGCCGGACCATCCTCCAGCTGCACCCCTTTGCTCAGCTGACGGATTTTGTCGTCGTCAACCTGACCAAACACGCGCACGGCATATTCGCGCTCGACTTCGCGGCTTGGGTGCATCAGACGGTTCGCCAGCTCGCCGTCGGTAGTAAACAGCATCAGGCCGCAGGTATTGACGTCAAGACGCCCTACCGCAATCCAGCGCGAGCCGCGCAGGCGCGGCAGACGATCGAACACCGTTGGGCGCCCTTCCGGGTCGCTGCGGGTGCAGAGTTCGCCTTCAGGCTTATAGTAGGCCAGCACGCGGCACACTTCCGTCGCCGACTCGGCGATAGAGACCAGATGGCCGTCAATGCGGATTTTCAGGGATTTATCATTTTCAATGCGGTCGCCCAGGGTGGCGAGTTTGCCATCGATACTGACGCGACCGGCGGCGATTTTTGCTTCGATTTCACGACGGGAACCGTGGCCTGCACGTGCCAGGACTTTCTGTAACTTTTCGCTCATAGCGGCCTCACTGTCGCCTTCCCAGGCGTCATTTGGGTTAATTTTCTTTAAAATCAACAACTTAAGTTATGACATTCCGCCCATTATACCTGTAATTTACCGACTTGTAACCTGCTTAATCAGGATAGACGCCGCGCACCTTATTTAACAACTGTGATCCTCTTCGCAACAGAATGTCATGCAGACTTGTATGGTAGCCTCACTTCTGACTAACAGGCGACTTGATATGACCTCTCTCTCCAGCCAGTCTGCACGCGCTAGCGCCGCGCGCGCCGACAACAACAGCGTAATACGCCGGGTTGCCAGCGCATCCGCCATCGGCACCGCTGCGGAATATTATGACTTTTTCGCCTACGGCACCGCTGCGGTACTCTTCTTCGGCCACCTTTTCTTTCCCAGCGATAATCCGCTGGTCAGCACCCTGGCCGCCTTCGCCACCTACGCCGTCGGCTTTCTGGCGCGGCCGATCGGCGGAATTATCTTCGGCCATATCGGCGATAAGGTGGGCCGTAAAAAAGCGCTGGTGGTCACTATTTTGATCGTTGGCCTGGGCACCTTTTGCATCGGGCTACTGCCGACCTACGCCACCATCGGTATCTGGGCGCCGGTATCCTTGATCGTTATCCGCCTGCTGCAGGGCTTCGGCGTTGGCGGCGAGCAGGCGGGTGCGGTGCTGATGACGGCGGAGTATGCGCAGCCCGCGAGGCGCGGCTATTTTGCCAGCTGGGTGCAGATTGGCGCGCCGACCGGCTTTCTGCTGCCGCTGGCGCTGTTCGCAAGCCTGAATGCGCTGCTGACGGCGGATCAGATGATGAGCTGGGGCTGGCGCGTGCCTTTTCTGCTGAGCGCCCTGCTGGTGATCGTCGGCCTGTTTATTCGGCTGCGCATTGACGAGTCGCCGGTTTTCGCCGAGATCCGCGCCACCAAAGCGGCAGAATCGCGGCCGCTGAAAGAGGTGATGCAGACCTCGCCGGGACTGGTGCTCAGCGGCGTGGCGGCAAAGCTGATTGAAGCCTGCGCTTTCGCGCTGTTTACGGTGATTATCCTGGCCTGGGGCAAAGCGAATCAGCTCGACAGCTCTGTACTGATGGAGAGCATGATCGTGGCGGTGATTCTGGAAATCTTCGCCATTCCGCTTATGGGCGCGCTTTCCGATCGCATCGGTCGCAAACCGGTCTTTCTGCTGGGTGCGCTGCTGATCGTGCTGTCAATCGTGCCCTTTTTCCTCGCCCTGCAGCAAAACAGCTACTGGCTGACGCAGATCGCCATGATCGTGGCGCTGACCCTGGGCCACAGCATGTGCTACGCGCCGCAGGCGTCCTGGTTTCCCGAACTGTTTCCCACCCACATCCGCTGCAGCGGCATTGCCGTAATCTGGCAAATCGGCTCGTTAATCGGCAGCGGCATCCTTGGCCTGACTGCGGTAAAAATCCTGCAGGTCACGGACGGCCACTGGTATGGACTGGCGATCTATGTGGGGGTGCTGGGGCTGATTTCGCTGGCGGGGCTGGCGCGGCTGCCGGAGACCGCGCCGGGACGGCGTAATGCAGAATATCACAGCTGGCAGCGGCGTTGACCCGACCTGGTTAACCGCAACGGCCCTCTGCGCGCGGCAATGATTAATTTGCCGCGCGGCAGCGCGGTGAGCGGATTTTCGCCAACCTGCTGAAGCAAAAATGCTTTTAGCCGCCGCAGCCTCTGATTGCTGCCGCTAATATATGGCGTTAGCACGGGATCCATTAGAGATACGGGACAATTAAAAGAGCGTTAAGCTTTACCCCTCTTCCCGCAGCATTTTTTTCATCTGGCTTCCCCACCCCCGCCAGTGAATTATTCTGAAAATTTGCTAAACAACGCCTCGATGACAGCGTTGATTCACTTAACACCCGTCTTTAAAACCGCAGATTGATTTAAGGCCCTATTTATTCACATTTCTCTTTAAGATTAATCTTAATCGATTGTTCGCCGATTATTTGCAGGTAAAATCAGAGCCAGAAACGCAAACAATCACTTTCGTATTATTAATCTTACAGTGTTGCTTCAGCGAAAGTTATTAACGGGATTTTAACTTACTCTTTGCGATTTCTTTAAAAAATAAACCGGCGCTACCGGAAATGCAGCGTTAATACGGCTCAATGATGAGTCTGAAATTGCATGTCAAAAGTCTTCACCAGGGATTTTCCGACATGCCAGCATGAAGATAATCACCATGAGAAAACTGTTCTTATGGCCGGCGTTTGCTGCGCTGGCTTTAAGCGGTTGCTCTGTGGGCCATACCGAATACAGCCGTACGGCAATGCAGCACGTGGACTTAAGTTTCACCGGCATTCCTACGGTTCTCGGCCTTGGCACGCTGGGCAGCAGCATTCCCATCACGCCTGAATATAGTCTGACGGCAGCACACGTGGCGAAATTTGCCGTGCAGCGCGTTAAGGCTTATCACCCCTATTGCGATCTGGCAATTATTTACCACAAAAACGACGCGACCACGCTGGCGAAATTCCGCAGCGGTGCCATCGGCGATCCGGTAAAAATGCACGGCTACAGTTTTATTTCCGCTATGCCGGTCGAGTCGTCAGGCAGTAATTTAGCGCGCACCGCTATTCGCAACAGCTGGAATAAAAAACCCTGTATGGCGATGGCGTCAAATGCCGGCGTAGTAAAAGGTATGTCGGGCGGCGCGGTCTATAACGCGGATAATACGCTGGGCGGCGTGATTGTGGGCTTTAGCGACGAAATAAAAAGCAGCAGCAGCGGCAGAGTGGTATTAAAAGATGTATCGCTTTATATCCCTTATTCCGACTTTAAAAACTGGCTGAAACAGAATATTGAACAGACGCCGCAGAGCGGCGCCTGAACAGCCAGGCTGCTACAGGAACGGGCGGGGATCGCCTGAGCCTTCGCGCACGATGGCGGGCGCATCGCTGGTAAGATCGACCACCGTTGTCGGCTGCTGGCCCAGCGTGCCGCCATCGATAATTAAATCGACCAGCTTGCCGATGCTGTGCTGAATATCTTCCGGGTCCGATTCGGTAAAATCGTTGCCCGGCAGGATCAGCGAGGTCGACATCATCGGCTCGTTGAGTGCCTCCAGCAGCGCCAGCGCGATCGGGTTAGAGGGCACGCGTAGCCCGATGGTTTTGCGCTTATCGTTCATCAGACGACGCGGCACCACCTTGGTCGCCTTGAGGATAAAGGTGTAGCTGCCCGGCGTGTTGTTTTTCAGCAGGCGAAACGCGCTGTTATCCACCTGCGAATAGTTGGAGATTTCCGACAGATCGCGGCACATCAGCGTGAAGTTGTGATTGCCGTCCAGCTGACGAATGCGGCAGATGCGCTCCAGCGCGTTTTTCTCTTCCAGACGGCAGCCCAGCGCGTAGCCGGAATCGGTAGGATAGACAATCACGCCTCCCTTATTGAGGTAGTCGACCGCCTGCGAAACCAGGCGCGGCTGCGGATTGTCCGGGTGAATATGAAACAGTTGACTCATAACAAACCTCGTATCACCTGTCCGCGTCAGAGCCTGCGGGCGCCAGCGCCGGGAAACGTTCCCATACCGGCTCCACGCCGGCCGGCAGCCAGAGTTTGCGGCCCAGCTCAATCCACGGACAGGGTTGGTGAAAATCGGAACCCTGCGATCCAGCCAGATCGGCGTCGCGGGCGTACTGCGCCAGCTGCGTGCGCTCATTTGGCGCCTGCTGACACTGCGCCACTTCCATGGCGTCGCCGCCCGCTTCGCGGAAATGTGCGATTAGCCGCTTGAGCCACTTAGCCGACAGACCGTAGCGGCCAGGGTGCGCCAGCACCGCGCAGCCGCCAGAATGGTGAATGGCATCAATGGCTTGTTTAATTGTACACCATTGCGGTGGAACATAGCCGGTTTTGCCGCGCGCCAGATAGCTTTTGAAAACCTGCGCCACCGTGTCGGCTTTACCCTGCTCAATTAAGAAGCGCGCGAAGTGGCCGCGCGTAATCACGCCGCCATCCGCCAGCCGCGCCGCACCCGCCAGCGCGTCGGGGATGCGCGCCTTCTCCAGCCGCTCGGCGATCTGCGCCGCACGCGCCTGACGGCAGCGCGCCTGCTCCGCCAGAAAGGCGATCATCGCCGGGTGGCTGATATCGATGTTCAGCCCGACGATATGAATCTCATGGTTTTCCCACAGCGTCGATGCCTCCACGCCCGCCAGCACCTTCAGCGGCAGCGCCTGCTCGCTGACGGCGCGCTGCGCTGCGGCAACCCCCGCCACGCTGTCGTGATCGGTAATCGCCAGCACGCCGACGCGCATGTCGACGGCGCGCTGCACCAGCGCCTCGGGCGTCAGTAGCCCGTCAGAGGCGCGGGTATGGCTATGTAAATCATAAAGAGGAAAACGGGCAATGTCGTTCAAATGGCACTCCTGCTGCACGTTGAAGCGGCCAGCATGATAACGATTTTATGCGCGGGTGAAAAAGCGTATTGACTTTTATGTCCTGAACCCGTTAACTAGTACACAAGTTCACAACTAAACGGGTCCTCTCTCATGACGACGATTTTTATGCTTTCTGCAGGCTGGTGGCGCGATGTTTCCCCTGACGGGCGACGTCCAGTCCCTCTTGCGTAAACTGATGCAGAGACCCGGAGCCCGCTTAAAGCGGGCTTTTTTTTAGGCGAATTTCAGAGAGAACATCATGCCAAATGCGAAACCTACAGTGAAGTTGATTACCGGGACCGCGCCTTATCGCGAAGATCCGGCCGCAGTATTTCACCAGTTATGCGGCGCACGTCCGGCAACGCTGCTGCTCGAGTCGGCGGATATCGACAGCAAACAGAATCTGAAGAGCCTGCTGATTGTCGACAGCGCTCTGCGGGTCAGCGCGCTGGGATCCTGCGTGACGGTGCAGGCCCTTTCCGAGAACGGCCGCGCGCTGCTGCCGCTGCTTGATGCGGCACTGCCCGACAGCGTTAAGATTGAACCGCGCCCGGATGGCCGCGAGCTGCACTTCCCGTCCGTCGAGGCGGTGCAGGATGAAGATTCGCGCCTGCAGGCGCTGTCGGTTTTTGACGCGCTGCGCCTTATTCCACAGCTGGTCAATGCGCCAGCGGATGCGCGCGAAGCGGTGCTGCTCGGCGGCCTGTTCGCTTATGACCTGGTGGCGGGCTTTGAAGCGCTGCCCGCGCTGGAGAATCAGCAGCGCTGCCCAGACTACTGTTTCTATCTGGCCGAGACGCTGCTGGTGCTGGATCACCAGACGCGCAGCGCCACGCTGCAGGCAAGCCTGTTCTGCCCTTCCACCAGCGAATTCCAGCGCCTGCAAAGCCGTATCGAGCAGCTGCACGGTCAGATGCTGCAGCCCGCGCCGGCGCTGCCGGTGCAGAAGGTTGAGCGCATGACGCTGAGCCTTAGCCAGAGCGACGAAGACTATTGCGACACCGTACGGCAGATGCAGGAAGCGATTCGCATCGGCGAAATTTTTCAGGTGGTGCCGTCGCGCCGCTTTTCGCTGCCCTGCCCGTCGCCGCTCGCCGCCTATGAGACGCTGAAAAACAGCAACCCCAGCCCCTATATGTTCTTTATGCAGGATCGCGACTTCGCCCTGTTCGGCGCCTCGCCGGAGAGTTCGCTGAAGTATGACGCCACCACGCGCCAGATCGAGATCTACCCGATCGCCGGCACGCGCCCACGCGGCCGACACGCCGACGGCTCGCTGGATCGCGATCTCGACAGCCGCATTGAGCTGGAGATGCGCACCGATCACAAAGAGCTGGCCGAACACCTGATGCTGGTGGACCTGGCGCGCAACGATCTGGCGCGCATCTGCGTGCCGGGCAGCCGCTACGTCGCCGATCTGACCAAGGTCGACCGCTACTCCTTCGTGATGCATCTGGTGTCGCGCGTGGTCGGCACGCTGCGCGAAGACCTCGACGTGCTGCACGCCTATCGCGCCTGTATGAATATGGGCACCCTGAGCGGCGCCCCGAAAGTGCGCGCCATGCAGCTGATCGCCGCGGCGGAAGGCACGCGCCGCGGCAGCTACGGCGGCGCGGTCGGCTACTTTACCGCCAGCGGCGACCTCGACACCTGCATCGTTATTCGTTCTGCCTGGGTGGAAGATGGCGTCGCCACGGTGCAGGCGGGTGCCGGCGTGGTGCTCGACTCTAATCCACAGGCCGAAGCGGACGAAAGCCGTAATAAAGCGCGCGCCGTGCTGCGCGCCATCGCGACCGCCCATCACTGCAAGGAGATTTTCTGATGGCCGATATCCTGCTGCTCGATAACATCGACTCCTTTACCTATAACCTCGTTGACCAGCTGCGAGCCTTCGGCCACAACGTGGTGATCTATCGCAACAACGTCCCGGCGTCGGTACTGACCGAACGGCTGCAGCGCATGGAGAATCCAGTGCTGATGCTGTCACCCGGTCCGGGCGCGCCGAAGGATGCTGGCTGCATGCCGGAGCTGCTGCAGACCCTGCGCGGTCGCCTGCCGATTATCGGCATCTGTCTCGGCCACCAGGCGATTGTCGAAGCCTACGGCGGCCATGTCGGCCAGGCGGGCGAGATCCTGCACGGCAAAGCCTCGGCCGTTAATCACGACGGCGAAGCGATGTTCGCCGGGCTGAGCAATCCGCTGCCGGTGGCGCGCTATCACTCGCTGGTGGGCAGCAATACGCCGGCGGAGCTGACGGTTAACGCCAGCTATAACGGCATGGTGATGGCGGTACGCCACGACGCCGATCGCGTCTGCGGCTTCCAGTTCCATCCGGAATCCATCCTGACCACTCAGGGCGCTCGTCTGCTGGAGCAGACGCTGGCCTGGGCGCTGGCGACATCACAGGGAGAATGATCATGCATGCCATCCTGGAAAAACTTTATCAGGCGCAGTCGCTTACTCAGGGCGAAAGCCATCAGCTGTTCAGCGCTATTATTACCGGTCAGCTGGAGCCCACCCAGCTCGCCGCCGCGCTGATCGCCATGAAGGTGCGCGGCGAATCGCCGCAGGAGATTGCCGGTGCGGCCAGCGCGCTGCTGGAAGATGCCCGGCCTTTTCCGCGGCCGAACTACGCCTTTGCCGATATCGTCGGCACCGGCGGGGACGGCAGCAACAGCATCAATATCTCAACCGCCAGCGCCTTTGTCGCTGCCACCTGCGGGCTGAAAGTGGCGAAGCACGGCAACCGCAGCGTCTCCAGCAAGTCGGGCTCCTCCGATCTGCTGGCGGCGTTCGGCATCAGCCTGGATATGCCCGCTGAGCAGGCGCGCGCGGCGCTGGACGATCTCAACGTCTGCTTCCTGTTCGCGCCGCAGTATCACACCGGCTTTCGCCACGCCATGCCGGTGCGCCAGCAGCTGAAAACCCGCACGCTGTTCAACGTGCTCGGCCCGCTGATCAATCCGGCGCGGCCGCCGCTGGCGGTGATTGGCGTCTACAGTCCCGAGCTGGTGCTGCCGATCGCCCAGACGCTGAAGGTGCTGGGCTACCAGCGCGCCGCGGTGGTACACGGCGGCGGCATGGACGAGGTGGCGCTGCACAGCGAAACCCACGTTGCCGAGCTGCGCGATGGCGAGATCACCCGCTATCAGCTCACGCCGGAAGACTTTGGTTTCGGCTTCCATCCCAAGGAAGCGCTGGCGGGCGGCACGCCGGAAGAAAACCGTGACATTCTGACGCGTTTACTTCAGGGTAATGGCCAGCAGGCCCATGAGGAAGCGGTCGCCGTCAACGTGGCGATGTTATTAAAAGTGTTCGGCCATGAAGATTTGCGTGAAAACGCGCAGCGTGCGCTTCAGGCTATCCGCAGCGGACAGGCCTATGAACGCGTTGTCGCTCTGGCAGCAAGAGGATAACCATGCAAGGTACAATTTTAGAGAAGATTGTTCAGGACAAAGCGCAGTGGGTTGAAGCGCGTAAGGCACAGCAGCCGCTCGCCTCCTTTCAGAATGACGTGCAGCCCGCCTCTCGCAGCTTTTATCATGCGCTGCAGGGTGCCCGCACCGTGTTTATTCTGGAGTGCAAGAAAGCATCCCCTTCTAAAGGGCTGATCCGTGAAGATTTTGATCCGGCGGCTATTGCGGGTATCTATCACCACTACGCCTCTGCCGTATCGGTGCTGACCGATGAGAAATATTTCCAGGGCAGCTTCGATTTTCTGCCGATCGTCAGCGCGGCGCTCACGCAGCCGGTGCTGTGTAAAGACTTTATTATCGACCCTTATCAGATCTATCTGGCGCGCCACTATCAGGCGGACGCAGTGCTGCTGATGCTCTCGGTGCTGAATGATGACGAGTATCGCCAGCTGGCTGCCGTGGCGCACAGCCTGAAGATGGGCGTGCTGACCGAGGTCAGCAACGAAGCGGAGCTGGAGCGCGCCATTGCGCTGGAAGCGAAAGTTGTCGGCATCAATAACCGCGATCTGCGCGATATGTCGATCGATCTCAACCGCACGCGCCAGCTGGCGCCGCGCCTGTCGCACGGCGTCACGGTGATCAGCGAATCGGGCATTCATAACTATGCACAGGTGCGCGAGCTGAGCCACTTCGCTAACGGCTTTCTGATCGGCTCGGCGCTGATGGAAGAGCGCGATCTGGCGGGCGCGGTGCGCCGCGTGCTGCTGGGCGACAACAAAGTGTGCGGCCTGACGCGTGCGGAAGATGCGCGCGCTGCCTTTGAGGCTGGCGCGCTTCACGGCGGCCTGATCTTCGCCGAAGGATCGCCGCGCCGCATCGACGCAGCGCAGGCGCGGCAGGTGATAGCGGGCGCGCCGCTGCGCTACGTGGGCGTGTTCCGCAATGCCGCCATCAGTGACGTTGTCACGCTTGCCGACACCCTTCAGCTCAGCGCCGTTCAGCTGCACGGCGACGAAGATCGCGACTATGTGGCGCAGCTGCGCGCCGCACTTCCGGCCACCGTCGCCATCTGGAAAGCACTGAGCATTCAAAGCGCGCTGCCCGCGCGGGACTGGCCGCACGTCGACCGCTACGTTTTTGACAACGGCAACGGCGGCAGCGGCGAACGTTTTGACTGGTCGCTGCTGCAGGACCAGGAGTTAAGTAATGTGCTGCTTGCTGGCGGCCTGGGGGCGGATAACTGCGTCGAAGCGGCGCGCCTCGGCTGCGCGGGCCTCGACTTCAACTCCGGCGTAGAAAGCGCGCCCGGCATTAAAGATGCCAGCAAAATCGCGGCGGTTTTCCGCACGCTGCGCGCCTACTGATTTGTCAGGTCCGCTGCGGCGGGCCCAAAAGGAAGATATCACCATGACTTTACTGAACCCCTATTTTGGCGACTTTGGCGGCATGTATGTGCCGCAAATCCTGATGCCGGCGCTGCAGCAGCTGGAAGCGGCCTTTGTCGAGGCGCAGAAAGATCCGGCATTTCAGGCGGAATTCACCGACCTGCTGAAAAACTATGCGGGCCGCCCGACGGCGCTGACCCTCTGCAGCAACCTGACCAAAGGCACCAAAACGCGCCTCTACCTGAAGCGCGAAGATCTGCTGCACGGCGGCGCGCACAAAACCAACCAGGTGCTGGGCCAGGCGCTGCTGGCGAAACGCATGGGTAAAAACGAAATTATCGCCGAGACCGGCGCGGGACAGCACGGCGTCGCCTCGGCGCTGGCGTGTGCGCTGCTCGGTATGAAGTGCCGCATCTATATGGGCGCAAAAGATGTGGAGCGTCAGTCGCCCAACGTCTTCCGCATGCGTCTGATGGGCGCAGAGGTGATCCCGGTGCACAGCGGCTCCGCCACCCTGAAGGATGCCTGCAACGAGGCGCTGCGCGACTGGTCCGGCAGCTACGAAACCGCGCACTATATGCTCGGCACCGCCGCCGGTCCACACCCCTTCCCGACCATCGTGCGGGAGTTCCAGCGTATGATCGGCGAAGAGACCAAAGCGCAGATTCTGGAGAAAGAGGGTCGCCTGCCGGATGCGGTTATCGCCTGCGTCGGCGGCGGCTCCAACGCCATTGGCATGTTCGCCGACTTTATCAATGATGAGAGCGTCGGCCTCATCGGCGTCGAACCGGCCGGACACGGCATTGAGTCCGGCGAGCACGGCGCGCCGCTCAAGCATGGCCGCGTCGGCATCTATTTCGGCATGAAGTCGCCGATGATGCAGACCGAAGAGGGTCAGATCGAAGAGTCCTACTCCATCTCCGCCGGGCTCGATTTCCCCTCTGTCGGCCCGCAGCATGCGCACCTTAACAGCATCGGCCGCGCCGACTATGTGTCGATTACCGACAATGAAGCGCTGGCCGCCTTTAAAGCACTCTGCCGCGCGGAAGGCATTATTCCGGCGCTGGAGTCTTCTCACGCCCTTGCCCATGCGCTGAAGATGATCCGCGAGAACCCGGAGAAAGAGCAGCTGCTGGTGGTTAACCTTTCGGGCCGCGGCGATAAAGACATCTTTACCGTTCACGATATTCTGACTGCGCAGGGAGAGATCTGATGGAGCGTTATCAACAGCTGTTTACGCGTTTACAGGCGAGTAAAGAAGGCGCCTTCGTGCCCTTCGTCACGCTGGGCGATCCCTCGCCCGCACTGTCGCTGCAGGTCATCGACGCGCTGGTGGCCGGCGGCGCCGACGCGCTGGAGCTGGGCATCCCCTTCTCCGATCCGCTGGCGGATGGCCCGACCATTCAGAACGCCACCCTGCGCGCCTTCGCGGCTGGCACCACCACCGCGCAGTGCTTCGAGCTGCTCAGCAGCGTGCGTCGCAAATATCCCGATCTGCCCATCGGCCTGCTGATGTACGCCAACCTGGTGTTCGCTAACGGCATCGACGCCTTCTATGCGCGCTGCGCTGAAGCGGGCGTGGACTCGGTGCTGGTAGCGGATGTGCCGGTGGAAGAGTCAGCGCCTTTCCGTCAGGCGGCGCTGCGCCACGGCATCGCGCCGATCTTTATCTGTCCGCCCAACGCCAGCGACGATCTGCTGCGTGAAGTCGCCTCCCACGGCCGCGGCTACACCTATCTGCTGTCGCGCGCAGGGGTGACCGGCGCGGAAAATCGCGCCAGCAGCCTGCCGCTGCAGCGCCTGATCGACAAACTGCGCGAGTATAACGCCGCGCCGCCGCTGCAGGGTTTCGGCATCTCTGAACCCGCGCAGGTGAAAGAGGCGCTCGACGCGGGCGCAGCGGGCGCGATCTCCGGCTCGGCTATCGTGAAGATTATTGAGCAGCACCATGCGCAGCCGGAAGAGATGCTGGCAAAACTGACCGCTTTCGTCAGCAGCCTGAAAGCCGCCACCCGCTGATCTTTTCATGCTCTCTCCGCTGAGGGAGCATGATTTTTCACTCTTTTTTACATCCCGACGTTGCCGCTTTCGCTTTTCCCGCCCACACTTGATTTGCGCGCCGTTATGGTAACGGCGCATCTTGTTCGAGACAGGGAGAGAAGCAATGAAACTGTTTAAAGTCCTTGCAGGCGCACTGGTCGCCGTTGTGGTCGCGCTGACGCTGAGCGCTTGCGCGCCTACCGCGAAGGAAGAAGGCACCGGCGGTTATATCGACGACACGGTGATCACCACCAAAGTCAAAGCACAGCTACTGAATGACGATGAACTCAAATCACGCGAGATTAACGTGGAAACCTTTAAGGGCCGCGTGCAGCTGAGCGGTTTTGTCAGCTCGCCGCAGATGGCCAGCCGCGCGGTAGAAGTGACCCGTACCGTGAAGGGCGTGAAGTCTGTTGTGAACAATATGCAGATAAAATAACCTGAACGCAGAAGCTAAAAGGCCGCGAGCGATTCGCGGCCTTTTTTTATCAGAAGCGGTAACCGGCACCGAAAAAGAAGACAAAAGGATCGATGCGCGTATCGATATTCTGCTGCTTGCCCCCCGCCTTAAACTTCACTTCCGTGTCGATATCCATATACCAGAGCGAGGCGTTCAGCATCCAGTCGCGGTTAATCTGATAGTCGAGCCCGACCTGTCCGGCCACGCCCCATGAATCTTTCACGCTGAGATCGCTTAGCCCTGCATCACGACCGGTCTGATTGAAGTCCGTGTCGAAAAAGGTGGTGTAGTTGATACCCACGCCGACGTAGGGACGCACCTTGCTCTGGCTGTCGAAGAAGTAATACTGCGCCATCAGGGTCGGCGGCAGCTGACGCACCGTCGCCAGGGTGCCGGTCGCGCCCAGGCCTACTTTGTGGCGGAACGGCGTCGCGGCGAGCAGTTCGACGCCGATATTGTCGGTGGCCATCCAGGTAAAGGTCAGGCCGAGCTGGGTATTATTGCTGACGTCGAAGCCGCCCATGCCCAGCACATTATCGGAACCCTCGGTGGGGCGAACCGTGGCGCTGCCCGCGCGCATAAAGAAATCGCCTGCTTCATGAGCCAGAGCCAGTTGCGGCAGAGTCATTGCCAGTAATAAAGCGCATTTTGCCAGTTTCATGATCACTCCTTTGCACAAAAAAAACGGGGGGAATTATGGTGTGACGTTGTGGACAACGTTCTAGCGTGATTTCGCAAAAAATGCACCCTAATCAATCGCAATAAAGCGCTTAAAAAACAATGAATTGATTCAGATCAATTTTAGCCCGGCAGAGTGCGGTGAAATTTCCCTTGAAGAAAGTTAGCGGCATGATTAATTTATTTTTTTCCGTGTTGATTTTGGTTCGATGCCTCAGGAGTGGCGGGCGATCAAATGAGCGATAACATAAATCCTTGCATGACCTGCGGCGCCTGCTGCGCCCATTTCCGCGTCTCTTTCTACTGGGCCGAAGCCGATGACGCCGGCGGCGTCGTTCCGGTCGACCTTACCGAACCGTTAAGCCTGCTGATGCGCAATATGCGCGGCACTAACGCGCGCGAGCCGCGCTGCGTGGCGCTGCAGGGCGAGCCGGGCGGCTGCACCGCCTGCGGCATCTATGCGCAGCGTCCGTCACCCTGTCGTGAATTTGCCATGTCGGGCGAAAACGGCATTTATAATGAAGCCTGCGAGCGCGCCCGCGCTCGCTATGGGCTACCGCCTCTTTTTCACCCTTCTTTACCTTCCATGACAGAAAGTTATCGCGCTGCGGGTGCCAGCGCCGGGCCAGACCATGTACAATCGCCGGGTTAATCAACCCGGTTCCACCAAGGAGAGTACATGTCTATCACGGCAAGCTCGTTATACCGTGACACAGGAAATTTTTTCCGCCACCAGCTGCTGACCATCGTGCTGATGTCGTTACTGACGGCGTTTATCACGGTCATTCTGGTGCACGCCTTTACCCCAGGCGGCGACCAGCTGGCCCAGCTCCAGCAGAGCGATAGCAGCGCCTCTTCGCTGTTTGAGCTGGTGCAAAATATGTCGCCTGAGCAGCAGCGAATTCTGCTGCGCGCCTCTGCGGCCGGCACCTTCTCTGCGCTGATCGGCAATACGCTGCTGCTGGGCGGCATGCTCTGCCTGATCCCGATGGTCTCCGCCGGACAGCGCATCAGCGCGCTGCGTGCCATCGGCGCGTCCGCGCCGCTGCTGCCGAAGCTGCTGCTGCAAACCTTTCTGATCACCCTGGTGGTGCAGCTCGGCTTTATGGTACTGATGGTGCCAGGCATTATGCTGGCGATCCTGCTGTCGCTGTCGCCGGTAATACTGGCGAGCGAAAAAAGCGGTATTTTCGCCTCAATGCGCGCCAGCTGCCGTCTGGCATGGAAAAATGTCAGGCTCATCGCCCCGGCGATTATTCTCTGGCTGCTGGCGAAAATGGCGCTGCTGTTCGCCTCCTCCTCGCTGACGGCGCTGCCGGATAACGTGCTGGCCATCGCCATTACGGCGATCGGTAACCTGATCTCCGCCCTGCTGATTATCTATCTCTTCCGGCTCTATATGCTGGTTCGTTAAGCACGCTGCGCCCTGCGGGGCGCGCGGCTTTGTGTTGTTTTCGCTGAACTGGAATGACTATGAAGCAGTTACTCGATTTCCTTCCCTTAGTGGTCTTCTTTATTTTCTATAAGCTTTACGACATTTTCGCCGCGTCTGGCGCGCTGATTGTCGCGACCGGCCTCGCGCTGGTGGTGAGCTGGGTGCTCTACCGTAAGCTGGAAAAAATGACCATTTTTACCTTCGCCCTGGTCGCGATATTCGGCACCCTGACGCTGGTTTTCCATAACGATGAGTTTATTAAATGGAAAGTCACGGTGATCTACAGCCTGTTTGCGCTGGCGCTGCTCTACAGCCAGTTCTTTATGGCGCAGCCGCTGATCAAAAGCCTGCTGGGCAAAGAGATCCAGCTGCCGGAAAGCAGCTGGCGCCGTCTGAATGTCGCCTGGGCGATCTTTTTCCTCGCCTGCGGCCTGGCAAATATCTACGTCGCGTTTTGGTTGCCCGAAGCCTTTTGGGTTAACTTTAAGGTATTCGGTCTGACCGCACTTACCCTGCTGTTTACCCTGCTTAGCGGACTCTACATCTGGCGACAGATGCCGCAACAAGAAGAAAAATAAACGCGGCCTGGTGCAGTACAGACCGGGCCTCACGGGCGCAGCGCGCCTTCACCTGCATAAGAAGTCGAGCAATGGGCGAAAGACATAAGCTGCCGCAAGGCGAAATGGTGTTGCGTACCCTGGCGATGCCGGCGGACACCAACGCTAATGGCGATATTTTCGGCGGCTGGCTGATGTCGCAGATGGATATCGGCGGTGCCATTCTGGCGAAGGAGATCGCGGAGGGACGCGTCGTAACGGTGCGCGTTGACGGCATGTCATTTCTCAAGCCGGTAGCGGTCGGCGATGTGGTGAGCTGCCATGCGCGCTGCATCCGCACCGGCAACAGTTCCATGACCATCAACGTCGAGGTGTGGATTAAAAAGGTGTCATCGGAGCCGATTGGCCAGACCTACTGCGCTACCGAGGCGGTGTTTATCTATGTTGCCGTGGATAGCGAAGGCAAATCGCGCCCGCTGCCGCCGGGACGCGCGAACCTCGAACCGGCGGAGTAGTGAAAAGCGGTCAGATGACCGCTTTTTTTTATTCGATGCTGGAACCGCCGTTGATTCTGAAGACGATATTCATCTTCAGATTTTTGCCGGGGCGGCCGGGCTGATAGCGCCACTGCTTCATCGCCTGCTTAACATCGCGCTCGAACATATTGCGCGGCTGCGCGGAGAGAATGGTGATATTTTCCACCCGCCCGTCGTCGCCGACGTCAAACTGCACCTGCACGCGCCCTTCAATGCGCAGCGCCTGCGCGCGCATAGGATAGCCCGGCTTCGCCACGCTAATCGCCTTCGGCCCCTGCGAGGTTGACTGCGAGGAGGTGGGGGCCGGACTGGCTTTGGGCGCGGTCGTCGGCTTCGTCTGGCTGGCCGGCGCGTCCTGTTTAAACGGGTTCGCCTGCGGTTTCGCCTCCTGGCGCGGTTTCACCTCGCGCTTGTGCTCCACTTTCGGTTTCGGTTTGGGCTTTGGTTTGGGTTTCGGCTGCGGCACCGGGATCGGCACAGGCTCGGCCCTGGGCGGCTCCGGTATGGGCTGAGGTTCCGGCACGGGTTCTGGCTCAGGCTGGGGCGTCGGCTGCGGCTGCTCAACGACAGGCGCGGGTTCAGGCTGCACTTCCGGCGCGACCAGGCTGACGCTGATCGGCTGCGATAGTCTGGGTACGTTGATTACCTGATGAAACGAGGCATAGAGAATGCCGGCGATAACTGAACCGTGCAGAACAACGGAGAGCAGCACGGAAACAGGCGTACGTTTTAAAATGGGCATCGTCAACGTGGTCATAACAGTCGCAGTCAGAGAATGAAGCTGTGATTTTAAATGCAAATAGCAATCAGTTTCAATAACTGCCGGAAAATGGTCAGAAAACGCCGTTTTTTAACCAGGCCTGCTTCGCCTTATCCATTAGGCCATCTTTCGTTTGCACTCTTATTTCCGATCCCTTACCGTGTTGCGAAAATATGATGAGCCAATGGGGGCTTTCAAGTGCTGTACATCATCTACGCCGAAGATACCGCTGATTCTCTGGAAAAACGCACCTCGGTGCGCCCTGCCCATCTGGCTCGCCTGCAGCTGCTGCAGGATGAAGGCCGCCTGGTCATTGCCGGACCGATGCCCGCTGTCGACAGCAACGATCCTGGCGTCGCCGGATTTACCGGTTCAGCTATCATCGCGGAGTTCAGTTCGCAGGAAGCGGCGCAGGCATGGGCAGAGGCGGATCCCTACATCGCGGCCGGCGTTTACAAAAACGTCTCGGTTAAGCCCTTCAAACGCGTCTTCTGATCCTTAGCCCGATGCTGTCACTACGGCTTCCGCGTCCGCGCAGAAGCCTTTTTTATTTTCAGAAGGGAGTGAAGGCTATGCAATGGCTGGTGATTGCGCTACTGGTGCTGGCGATCGGGCTGATCGTTAATGCGCTGCTGATCTGGCGCCGTGACGGCTGGAGAGAGAAAAAGCAGCTTATTGTAATGATGATCGTGATCGCCGCGGCGGCGCAGCTGGTGAATGTGGTGCTGGTTACCCGCCAGCTTTAAGGCGAAACGTCAGCCTTTTGTAAAGAATATGCTGGCCTGACATTAAGGATTTTCTCAATAACCGTTATACTGCGCCTCTTTTGAACGCTACGGCGCGGATTCGTTATGGAAAATAAACAGATAAATTCTGTTCAGGCATTGCGAGGCATCGCTGCGCTTGCTGTTCTGGCCTTTCACTATCGCTATACCATCAATATGCAGTTTCCTGGCATGGGCGATCGCCTGTTCGGCTGGGGCGCTATTGGGGTTGATCTTTTCTTTGCCCTTAGCGGTTTCGTAATCACACTCTCTGTTTCGCGAATGTCTACCGGGCCACAGGCAGCATGGCGCTTTATTCAGCGTCGTCTGCTACGTTTACTGCCAGCCTATTATCTGTTGCTGTTACTCAGCTTTGCACTGGGCGGCGGCATGAGTCTTTTACACTACCAGGATAAGCTCGATAACCTTATCAGCGCACTGACATTCACCACCGTCAGCGCTGATAATGGCCCTTTTTACGTAGATGATTCTGGGTTGTACGGTATTCGATGGACGCTCAATTATGAGATGTGGTTTTACCTGCTGATGGCCTGCAGCCTATTGCTGCGCCACCGCTGGATAATGCTCGCCGCGCTGTTAACAGCCTCGCTGATCCTTTTCCCGTTATCACAGGGCCAGACGTTATCGCTTCAGACGCAGGGTTACGCATTTCGCCACGGTATGCTCAACCTGATAACCAATCCTGTTATCTGGGAGTTTGCGGCCGGTGTCGCGGCAGGACTTGCCTGGCCCAGGCTGCTGCGTTTACCGGCGCTTGTTCGTCGGCTGATGCTTATCGCTATTCTGCTCTGGACGATCTGGCATATTGTCGATCGGTCGCATGTGGCGCACGGCCTCACCTACTCCGGTGGCATAGTCAGCCTGCTGCTCATCGCGGTAGCGATCAATGACGATTTACTGACCAGGCTGACGCCGCGCCTGTTGATTTGGCTGGGCGATATCTCTTATTCGCTCTACCTGATCCATAACGTCATTATGCGTATGGTAGATAAAAGGATTCCTGTACACGGCGTAATGCAGTTTCTTGTCGCGCTGGCCATCTCTTTGCTTGTCGCCTGGCTGTCGCAGCGCTATATCGAACCGCTGGGATATCGACTCTTTGCCTCCCGATCGGGTCGGATGAAAACAGCATAAAACAAAGCCGCCCTTGAGGCGGCTCTGGTCAGGCATTCTGCGTAATAAACAGAATCGAACGGCGCTGCTGCTGCGCCAGCTGATGACGAATCGCATGGATCCGGCTGTAGCGACGCGACTGACCTTCCAGCCAGCGGGCGCGACGGCGATGCGCCTGCCGCAACATTCTCCAGCGCGCTACTTCATTTCTGCTTTTTCTCATCACCTTCTCTCCAGCTTCGACATCACGCGGCCGCATTATAAAGATCTCCACGCTAATGCCAACTCGGATCTCTTATCGATCCCGGCGGCGATTGGGGGTTTCGTTGTCGCCTGCCAGCACGTAAACTTCTCTGACCAAGCGCGAACGGGATGTCCACTTAATGACCACCTTTTACACTTTAATCAGTTGGTTGCTGCTGTTTGGCTACTGGTTGCTGATTGCCGGCGTCACGCTACGCATATTGATGAAGCGCCGCACGGTGACGTCCGCCATGGCCTGGCTGCTGATTATCTATATCCTGCCTCTGGTGGGCATCATTGCGTATCTCTCGTTCGGCGAGCTCCATCTGGGGAAGCGGCGTGCGGAGCGCGCGCGCACCATGTGGCCCGCGACGGCGAAATGGCTGAGCGATCTGAAACAGCGTAGCCATATTTTTGCCACCGAACACAGCGACGTAGCGCGTTCGCTGTTCCAGCTTTGCCAGAATCGCCAGGGCATCGCCGGCGTAAAGGGCAATCAGCTGCAGCTGCTCACCAGTTCGGACGACGTGATGCATGCGCTTATCCGCGATATCCAGCTGGCGCGCCACAATATCGAGATGGTGTTCTATATCTGGCATCCCGGCGGGCTGGCGGACGAAGTCGCTGAGTCCCTGATGGCGGCGTCGCGGCGCGGCGTACACTGTCGCCTGATGCTTGACTCGGCGGGCAGCGTCACCTTTTTCCGCAGCCCCTGGGTCGGCATGATGCGCAATGCCGGCATTGATGTGGTGGAGGCGCTGCAGGTCAGCCTGCTGCGCGTGTTTCTGCGCCGCATGGATCTGCGCCAGCACCGCAAGGTCGTACTGATCGATAACTATATCGCCTATACCGGCAGCATGAACCTGGTGGATCCGCGCTATTTTAAGCAGGATGCGGGCGTCGGCCAGTGGGTCGACCTGATGGCGAGGATGGAAGGTCCGGTCGCGACCACCATGGGCATCGTCTACAGCTGCGACTGGGAGATTGAAACCGGCAAGCGCATCCTGCCGCCGCCGCCCGACGGCAATATTATGCCGTTCGAACGCGAGAGCGGCCATACGGTACAGGTCATCGCGTCGGGGCCGGGCTTCCCGGAGGATATGATCCATCAGGCGCTGCTTACCGCCGTCTATTCGGCGCGCGAGCAGCTGATTATGACCACCCCCTACTTTGTACCAAGCGACGATCTGCTGCACGCCATCTGCACGGCGGCGCTGCGCGGCGTCGAGGTGAGCATTATCGTGCCGCGCCACAACGATTCGCTGCTGGTGGGCTGGGCGAGCCGCGCCTTTTTCAGCGAGCTGCTGGAGGCGGGCGTCAGGATCTATCAGTTTGAAGACGGCTTGCTGCACACCAAGAGCGTACTGGTAGATGGACAGCTCAGCCTGGTCGGCACGGTCAATCTCGATATGCGCAGCCTGTGGCTCAATTTTGAAATTACGCTGGTGGTGGACGACGCCGGCTTCGGCAGCGATTTAGCCTGCGTGCAGGATGACTATATTGCGCGTTCGCGTCTGCTGGATGGAAAACGCTGGTCAAAACGTGCCTGGTGGCAGCGCATTGTTGAACGACTGTTTTACTTCTTTAGCCCTTTACTGTAAAACGAGCGGAAATTGCAACGCGCCTCAGGGCAGACAGGACCGATCATGGATTTAAATAATCGCCTTACCGAAGACGAAACGCTGGAACAGGCTTACGACATTTTTCTTGAACTGGCAGGCGACAACCTCGATCCGGCGGATATTATTCTTTTCAACCTGCAGTTTGAAGAGCGCGGCGGCGCCGAGCTGTTCGATCCGTCAGAAGACTGGAAGGAGCACGTCGATTTCGATCTTAACCCGGACTTCTTCTCTGAGGTGGTGATTGGACTGGGGGAAGCGGACGGCGAGCCGATTACCGACGTTTTCGCGCGCGTGCTGCTGTGCCGCGAGAAAGATCACAAGCTGTGCCATATTCTCTGGCGCGAATAAGCGCGCTGACCCGCTGGTCAGCGTGATCAAATGTTAAAACGCCGGGCAGCTGCCCGGCGTTTTTTATTACAGCGGATCCACCTTCAGGCAGGAGACCGCATGGCGGAAACTCCCCTCCAGCAGCGGACGCGTTTTGGCGCACTCCGGTCCGGCGATGGGGCAGCGCGTGCGGAACACGCAGCCTGAAGGCGGGTTAATCGGCGACGGCAGCTCCCCTTCCAGCAGCTGAATCTGCTTATTCTTCTCCAGATCTGGATCGGGGATGGGCACCGCCGACATCAGCGCGCGCGTGTAGGGATGCTGCGGATTGTTGTAGACCGCATCGTAGGTGCCCAGCTCGACCGCATGGCCGAGATACATCACCAGCACGCGGTCAGAGATATGCTTCACCACCGCCAGATCGTGCGCGATAAAGATCAGCGACAGCCCCATCTCGCGCTGCAGCTGCTGCAGCAGATTGACCACCTGCGCCTGAATCGAGACGTCGAGCGCGGAGACCGGCTCGTCGCAGATAATCAGCTTCGGTTCGAGGATCAGCGCGCGCGCGATGCCGATACGCTGGCACTGTCCGCCTGAGAACTCATGCGGATAGCGGTTGATCAGGTTCGGCAGCAGGCCAACTTTCATCATCATGTTTTTGACGCGGTCTTTTACTTCCTGACGCGGCATCTTCGGATGATAGGTGCGCAGCGGCTCGGCGATGATATCGCCGATGGTCATGCGCGGGTTCAGCGAGGCCAGCGGATCCTGGAAGATCATCTGGATGTCGCTGCGCGCCTTGCGCCACTCCTCTTCGCTCTGCCCGAGCAGATCGCGCCCCAGCCAGGCGACGCGGCCGTCGGTGGCCTTCACCAGCCCGATAATGGCGCGCGCCAGGGTCGATTTGCCGCAGCCAGACTCGCCAACCACGCCCAGGGTTTCGCCTTCGTAAAGGCGCAGGCTGACGCCGTCCACCGCCTTGAGGGATTTCGGCGGCTGCCAGAACCACTGGCGCCCATCTTTAATGTCGAAATGCACCTTGAGATCGGCGATTTCCAGCAGAACTTTTTTCTCAGCGACGGTACTCATACTAACTCCTCCACCGGCTTAAAGCAGGCGCGCAGGCGCCCTTCGCCAAACGGCAGCAGCGGCGGCGCCTGGGTGCAGATCGGCATCGCATGCGGACAGCGCGGCTGGAACGGACAGCCCTGCGGCAGACGCAGCAGGTTCGGCGGGTTGCCGGGAATAGTGGTCAGGCTTTCGCCCTCGGCGTCCAGACGCGGCACCGCGCTCAGCAGCCCAATCGAATAGGGATGCGCGGGCTGGTAGAAGACGTCGCGCGCGCGGCCATACTCCATGGTGCGGCCGGCATACATCACCAGCACCTTGTCGCAGATGCCCGCCACTACGCCCAGATCGTGGGTGATCATGATAATCGCGGTATTGAACTCGCGCTTCAGCTCATTCAGCAGCGTCATGATCTGCGCCTGAACGGTAACGTCAAGCGCCGTGGTCGGTTCATCGGCAATCAGCAGCTTAGGCCGGCAGAGCAGCGCCATCGCGATCATCACGCGCTGGCGCATACCGCCGGAAAACTCATGGGGGAACATCTTCATGCGCTTGCGTGCTTCCGGCATTTTCACCGCGTCGAGCATGCGCACCGACTCCTCGAACGCCTGCGCACTGCTCATCCCTTTATGCAGCTTCAGCACTTCCATCAGCTGATCGCCGACGCGCATATAGGGATTAAGCGAGGTCATGGGATCCTGGAAGATCATCGCTATCTGCTCGGCGCGCAGCTTATTCAGCGCCTTCTCCGGCAGGTTGAGGATCTCCTTGCCGTTGAACAGCGCCGTACCGCCGATACGGCCGTTTTTCGCCAGCAGTCCCATCAGGGCGAATGCCGTCTGCGACTTGCCGGAACCCGACTCGCCGACGATGCCCAGGGTTTCGCCGGCGCGCAGCGAGAAGTTCAGGTCGTTGACCGCCGTCACGTCGCCGTCGTGAGTCTGGAAAGTGACGCGCAGATCTTTAACTTCCAGTAACAGGTCGCTTCCCGCGCGGGCAGCCATCGCCGGCTGAAATTCATGAATGGTCATCGGGAAACTCCTTAACGATCTTTCGGGTCGAGGGCGTCACGCAGACCATCGCCGATAAAGTTGAAACAGAACAGCGTCACCACCAGAAAACCGGCCGGGAACAGCAGCAGCCATGGTGACACTTCCATCGAGTTGGCACCATCGCTGAGCAGCGCGCCCCAGCTGCTTAACGGCTCCTGAGTGCCGAGGCCGAGGAAGCTCAGGAAAGATTCAAACAGGATCATACTCGGCACCAGCAGCGAGGCGTAAACCACCACCACGCCCAGCACGTTCGGCACGATATGGCGCAGCACGATGCTGGCGGTAGAAACGCCGCCGACGTGGGCCGCTTCGATGAACTCTTTACGCTTCAGCCCCAGCGTCTGGCCGCGCACGATACGCGCCATGTCGAGCCAGGAGACCATGCCAATTGCGGCGAAGATCAGCAGGATATTGCGGCCGAAAAAGGTCACCAGCAGGATCACAAAGAACATAAACGGGAAGGAGTTCAGGATCTCCAGAATACGCATCATCACCGAGTCGATTTTGCCGCCGAGATAGCCGGCGATCGAGCCGTAAAGCGTGCCGACAATCACCGCGATCAGCGCCGAAGCGATGCCTACCATCAGCGAGATGCGTCCGCCAATGGCGACGCGCACCAGCAGATCGCGCCCGGAGGAGTCGGTGCCGAACCAGTGGCCGGAGGTGGTATCCGGCGGCGCAGACATCATGCCCCAGTCGGTATCGTCATAGCTGAACTGAGCGAACATCGGGACGAAAATAACAAATAGCGTAATCAGCACCAGTACCAGCAGGCTGATCAGCGCCGCACGGTTATGGATAAAACGGCGACGCGCATCCTGCCACAGGCTGCGCCCTTCTACCTCGAGCTTTTCGCTGAAGGCGTCAAGAGCTTCGCTGTTTTTCTTACTCAACATCATCGCGGGCTCCAGCGTTAATAACGGATTTTCGGATCGATCACGGCATAGAGCACGTCGACGATCGCGTTGAATATAATGGTCAGTACGCCCACCAGAATGGTCAGGCTCATTACCAGCGAATAGTCACGGTTCAGCGCGCCGTTAACAAACAGCTGACCGATACCGGGCAGGCCATAAATCGACTCAATCACCATTGAACCGGTGATGATGCCGACAAACGCCGGGCCGAGATAGGAGAGAACCGGCAGCAGCGCAGGCTTAAGCGCATGGCGCAGCACAATACGGCGCAGCGGCAGCCCTTTGGCGCGCGCGGTGCGGATAAAGTTGGAGTGCATCACCTCAATCATCGAGCCGCGGGTAATACGCGCGATGCTGGCGATATAGGCCAGCGACAGCGCCACCATCGGCAGCAGCATATAGCGCAGCTGTCCGCCGTTCCAGCCGCCGCCGGGTAGCCATTTCAGGGTAATGGCAAAGAGCAGCACCAGCAGCGGCGCCACCACAAAGCTGGGTATCACCACGCCGGTCATGGCGACCCCCATCACCGCATAATCCCACAGGCTGTTCTGCCTGAGCGCCGCGATAACGCCCGCCGTCACGCCGAGGATCACCGCCAGCACAAAGGCCGCCAGGCCGAGTTTGGCTGAAACCGGGAACGCATGGCCGACCAGATAGTTAACCGTGTAATCTTTATATTTAAACGACGGGCCGAAATCGCCGTGCGCCAGCTGGATCAGATAGTCGAGATACTGTTTGCCGATGGGATCGTTCAGGTGATACTTCGCTTCGATGTTCGCCATCACTTCCGGCGCCAGCGTGCGCTCGCCGGTAAAGGGACTGCCGGGCGCGAGGCGCATCATAAAGAATGAGATAGTGATCAGCACAAAGAGCGTGGGGATCGCTTCGAGCAGTCGACGCAGGATAAATTTTAACATTGCCGTACCTACCAGGCTTATTGCTTCACAAAGCGTACAAAGTACATAAGGGCGACGCATCGCGCGCCGCCCTTGCCGATAGCCTGTTTGCTATTAGTGTTTAATGATGTAGAAGTTCTTGCTGAGCGTTTTATCCAGCGGATCTTTGCCGGTGTAACCGCCGACGTAAGGTTTCACCAGACGCGCGTTCACGTAGTAGTAAACCGGCACGATGGTGCTGTCCTTATCCATGATTTGCTCAGCTTTGGCATAATCCGCCGCACGCGCTTTCTCATCTGCCGCCTTGATCGCATCGTGGATCACTTTATCGAACTCGGCGCTCTTATAGTGAGAGGTGTTGTTGCTGCTGTCAGAAAGCATGGTGTTCAGGAACGACGTCGGCTCGTTATAGTCGGCACACCATGCGGCGCGCGCCACGTCGAAGTTGCCCTGATGACGCGTGTCGAGGAAGGTTTTCCACTCCTGGTTCTCAAGCTTGATGTTTACACCGATGTTTTTCTTCCAGATAGAAGATGCGGCGATAGCCAGTTTCTTATGCAAATCGGAGGTGTTATACAGCAGGTTGAAAGTGAGCGGCTTGTCAGCGGTGTAGCCCGCTTCGGCCAGCAGTTTTTTCGCCTCGGCATTACGTTTGTCCTGAGACCACTTGAACCAGTCCGGCGGCAGAATATCCATACCGTCCGTAGCCGGTGGCGTATAGCTGTAGGCTGGCAGCTGGCCCTGCGCCAGCACTTTGTTGACGATAATGTCGCGATCCAGACCGAGCTTAAGCGCGGCGCGCACGCGCGGATCGGTGAACGGCGCTTTCTGGTTGTTAATTTCGTAGTAGTAGGTGCACAGATAAGGATCAACGTGCAGCTCTTTAGGATTCTCGCGTTGCAGCTTTTTAAACAGCTCAATCGGCATGTTGTTATAGGTCATGTCACTGCCGTTTTCCGAGAAGTAGCGGTTAACGTCGCTGACTTCAGAGTTAATCGGCAGATAGGTCACCTTGTTCAGTACCGTGTGTTCGTTGTCCCAGTACTGTGGGTTACGCACCAGGGTGATGCGCTCGTTGATCACGTGCGCTTCCAGCTTAAAGGCACCGTTGCCGACCCAGTTCTGCGGCTGCGTCCACTGGTCGCCAAATTTTTCAATCGCAGGCTTGTAGACCGGCGACATAACGGCGTTAATCAGCAGCTTGTAAAAATAGGGCACCGGCTCGCTCAGGGTGACCTGCAAGGTATGGTCATCCAGCGCTTTCACGCCCAGGTCAGAGGTTGGCTTTTTCCCGGCGATAACATCATCGACGTTTTCAATGTGGCCATACTGCAGGTAGCTGGCGTAAGGCGACGCGGTTTTCGGATCGGCCAGACGCTGCCAGCTGTAGACGAAGTCCTGCGCGGTCACCGGCTCACCGTTTGACCATTTGGCATTGTTGCGCAGGTGGAAGGTCCAGACTTTAAAGTCTTTGTTTTCCCATTTTTCCGCCACGCCCGGGATCGGATGGCCGTCGCTGTCGCTGACCAGCAGGCCTTCATAGAGATCGCGCGCCACGTTATCTTCTGGCACGCCTTCGATTTTGTGCGGATCCAGCGACTGTACTTCGTCGCCGTTGCCGCGCACCAGCTCCTGCTTCGCCGCCAGTTCAACCCCTGCCGGAACGTTTGCTGCCAGTGCATTCCCTGCCAGCGCGCCCAACGCCGCCAGCACGCCAGCGGCAATCAGACTTTTTTTCGTGATGTTGTTCATTATTACACTCCAGTTTTTATCTTCACCGACACGCCTTGCCGTGTCGGCGTCCCCCGTTAGCGGGTTCCTCATTTTGGCTGAGGATAGTTTTTGCCCCGAAAGGCTTCAGCACCGCGCGCTTCCCGGCTTATCTTGTCGGGTCAGCCTCAGTGCTTTTTAATGAAGTAATATTTCAAATCGGTCATATCGAGCGGATCTTTGCCGGTAAAACCGCCTGTCCAGGGTTTGACCAGCCGCACGCTGACGCGGTAATAAACTGGCACAATTGCCGAGTCCTTGTCGAGCTGTGCTTCAGCCTGCTGGTAGAGCGCGGCGCGGGCCGCTTCGCTGCTGGCAGAAAGGGTCTGCGCCAGCAGATGATCATACCTGTCGCTGTGGTAGAAGGCCGTATTGATAGAGGCGTTGCCGATCAGCATATTCAGGAAGGTAGATGGCTCGTTGTAGTCGGCGCACCAGGTGGCGCGCACCACGTCATACTGCGCCTGATGACGCGTCTCCAGCAGCGTTTTCCACTCCTGGTTTTGCAGGCTGACCTGCGCGCCAAGATTCTTCTGCCACATCGAGGCGGCGGCGATTGCCTGCTTTTTGTTTTGATCCGAGGTGTTGTAGAGCAGCGTGAAGCGCAGCGGATGCTGGGCGTTGTAACCTGCCTCAGCCAGCAGCTTTTTAGCGGCCGCGTTGCGCTCCGCCTGGCTCCAGGTGAACCAGGCCGGCGGCGTTAGGGTGACACCCGCGGTTGAAGGCGGCGTCAGGCTGTAAGCCGGGATCTGCCCCTGCCCCATGATTTTCTGCGTAATAATATCGCGGTCCAGCGTTAGCTTGATAGCGGTACGCACGCGCGCATCGTTGAACGGCGGTTTTTTATTGTTGATTTCGTAGTAGAAGGTGCAGAGCAGCGGGCTGACCTTTACCTGATCGCCCAGTTCGCTCTTCAGCTTGTGGAACAGCTCGGGCGGTACCACGCTGTTGGTCATATCGGTATTGCCGCTGCGATAGCGGTTGACGTCGTTATGGTCCGACTCAATCGGCAGGAAGGTGCCCTGCTCAATCACCGTATGAGCGTTGTCCCAGTAGCCGGGATTGCGCTTCAGCACCAGCTTCTCGTTGATTATCCACTCGCTCAGAAGATAGGCGCCGTTGCCGACATAGTGCTCTGGACGCGTCCAGGCGTCACCCCACTTCTCTACCGTCGCCGCGTTAACCGGCGACAGTGCGGCATTGGCCAGCATCGAAACGAAGTAAGGGACCGGCTCGCTCAGGGTAACCTGCAAATGACGATCGTCCAGCGCCGTCACGCCAAGGCGGTCAGGGGTTGCTTTCCCGGCCATGATCTCGTCGATATGGCTGAGATGCGCCGCCTGGAGGTAGCTGGCATAGGGCGATGCGGTTTTGGGATCGGCGAGACGTCGCCAGCTGTAAACGAAATCGTGCGCGGTAACCGGCGTACCATCGCTCCATTTCGCGCTGTCGCGCAGAGTAAAGGTCCAGACCTTTCCGCCCTCGTTTTGCCATGACTGCGCCACGCCCGGCACGATAGCGCCGTTATTGTCGGTGGTTACCAGTCCTTCCAGCAAATTGGAAATAATGCGCGATTCCGGCACGCCCTCAATCTTTTGCGGATCGAGGGAAGAGACTTCAGTGCCGTTATTAATGACAATATTTTGGGTGGCGGCGAGTTCGGTGCCTGGGGGAACGGTCGCGGCATGCGCGGTGCCGAACAGAATCATTAAGCTGACTGACAGCGGCGTAATCTTCCATTTCATCAAAAAAGTTAACCCTTCTTCATAAGCCCTTTAGCTCATAAGCAAGAAGTGTTCTCACTTTGAGACCAAATGAAAAACTGTTGCGCCGAAAATTAGCAGAACGCCGCCTCTGCCGACAAAGTAAAAATAACAAAAATGTTACCTGATTCTCTTTTATCACGTCTGCAGGCAGGAGGATAGCGTTAATTTTTGTACGAAAATAACCCTTATCACCCTGTTTATGCAGGAGTTTACCCGCTTTTACCCTCCCGGCTCGCTTTTTAACTCTGCTGCCGCCGTAGAAATGCGCATCCCTTCTGCCTTTTTCTTCTTTGTGAAAACAAAAAACAGGTAATTGCAGCTTTCATGCCAGTTTATGAGGCTATTTAAGTAAGCGCTGATATTTTATGGTGTGAGAATTGTCACAGCGAGCGGAGCGCGCCGCGGGTGCGGCGCTCTGGCGAGTAATTTGCTTAATAATTTTAGCGGCAGATTAAGCGGCAGGAATAATTGCATTATAACGGTGCAATAAAATATGCAATTGCACCATTAAGGGTCATATCGTCGTTTGCGATGGAAATTAAGCGGCCTTAACTGACCAGACCGGGAAATAACGCCTTGATGCCGGTGACCACGAACTCAATGCCGAGCGCCATCAGCAGCAGGCCCATAATACGCGTAATGACGTTAATGCCGGTCTGGCCGAGCACGCGCACCATCAGCGGCGCGGCGCGAAACAGCAGCCAGCAGCAGAAGGCAAAGAGCGCAATCGCAACGCTAAAGCCCAGCAGGTTTTGCCAGCTGTGATAGCGCGTGCTCCAGACAATGGTCGAACTGATCGCGCCAGGCCCCGCCATCAGCGGCAGCGCAAGCGGCACCACGCCGATGCTCTCGCGGATGGCGGTTTCCGATTTCTCCTGCTTGTTCTGTTTATCTTCGCCCAGCTTGCCGCTGATCATCGACATGGCGATGGTCACCACCAGAATGCCGCCCGCGATGCGGAAGGAGTCGATAGAGATGCCGAAAATATGCAGGATGGCGTCGCCAAGAAACAGCGAGGTCCAGAGGATAATGGCGACCGCCAGGTTTGCGGTCATATTAGTTTTATTCCGCTCAGCGGCCGCCTGATAGCTGGTCATGCTGATAAAGACAGGAATAATGCCGACTGGGTTCACCAGCGCGAACAGGCCAACAAAGAATTTGATATAGCCCGAAAGGTCAAGCAACGCAGGGTTCACGGTTCGCTCCGATGAGGAAAAAGAAATCGCGCTTAATTTACGCAAAAAGCGCCGCGTTAACCAGTCAACTAAACAGAAAATTGTGCTGCGTCAGGGCAAATCAGAGAGTCAGTTACGCCAGCGCGACATGCGGGAGGGGTATAAAACCGGGCGGCATGCCCTGCTTTGCAGACTTTGACAAAAATCGCTGCTGAAAGGAGTCAGCTTAGGCTTAAATTGATCTGAATCAATATTTATCTACCCCATTCCAGGTAATCTTTTCCCACAGAAAGTCATCAGCAAAGATGTTTGACCCGTGCGAAAACTCTTTCAGTAAGCCAACGAAAATTCTGGCCTTTTGGCTTAAGCCAAAATATTAGCGAAGCATGGCTATAATCAGGACTCCAGGCAGGTTTACTAACAGAGTTTAACTTCCTTCAGGAGAGCACCATGGCCGTTACTAATGTCGCTGAACTTAACGCACTGGTTGAACGCGTAAAAAAAGCACAGCGTGAATACGCCAACTTTACTCAAGAACAGGTTGACGCCATCTTCCGCGCTGCCGCCCTCGCCGCCGCTGACGCCCGTATCCCTCTCGCCAAAATGGCGGTCGCCGAATCCGGCATGGGTATCGTCGAAGATAAAGTTATTAAAAACCATTTTGCCTCAGAATATATCTATAACGCTTATAAAGACGAGAAGACCTGCGGCGTGCTGGAGACCGATGACACCTTCGGTACCATTACCATCGCTGAGCCAATCGGCCTGATTTGCGGTATTGTTCCCACCACCAACCCGACCTCAACGGCGATTTTCAAGGCGCTGATTAGCTTGAAAACCCGTAACGGCATTATCTTCTCGCCACACCCGCGCGCCAAAGAAGCCACCAACAAAGCAGCGGACATCGTGCTGCAGGCCGCCATCGCCGCCGGCGCGCCGAAAGATATTATCGGCTGGATCGACGCCCCATCGGTTGAGCTCTCTAACCAGCTGATGCACCACCCTGATATCAACCTGATCCTGGCGACCGGCGGCCCCGGCATGGTGAAAGCGGCCTATAGCTCCGGTAAACCAGCGATTGGCGTCGGCGCGGGCAACACGCCGGTGGTGATTGACGAAACGGCCGATATCAAACGCGCCGTCGCCTCAATCCTGATGTCCAAAACCTTTGATAACGGCGTTATTTGCGCCTCCGAGCAGTCGGTTATTGTGGTCGACTCCGTCTATGACGCAGTGCGCGAGCGCTTTGCCAGCCATGGCGGCTACCTGCTGCAGGGCGAAGAGCTGAAAGCTGTCCAGAACGTTATCCTGAAAAACGGCGCGCTCAACGCGGCCATCGTCGGTCAGCCCGCCTTTAAAATCGCCGAGATGGCAGGCATCAGCGTGCCGGGCAGCACCAAAATTCTGATTGGCGAAGTGAAGCTGGTGGACGAATCTGAACCCTTCGCCCATGAAAAACTGTCGCCGACGCTGGCCATGTATCGCGCCAGCGATTTCGAAGACGCGGTCGCAAAAGCGGAAAAACTGGTGGCGATGGGCGGTATCGGCCACACTTCCTGCCTCTACACCGACCAGGACAACCAGAAAGCGCGCGTGAACTTCTTCGGTGACCGCATGAAAACCGCGCGTATTCTTATTAATACTCCGGCTTCTCAGGGCGGTATCGGCGACCTCTATAACTTCAAGCTGGCACCTTCGCTGACGCTGGGCTGCGGCTCATGGGGCGGTAACTCCATTTCAGAAAACGTGGGACCGAAACACCTTATCAACAAGAAAACCGTGGCTAAGCGAGCAGAAAACATGTTGTGGCATAAACTCCCGAAATCCATCTACTTCCGCCGCGGCTCGCTGCCCATTGCGCTGGAAGAGGTGGCCGCCGACGGTGCAAAACGCGCCTTTATCGTCACCGACCGTTTCCTGTTCAACAACGGCTATGCCGACCAGGTAACTGGCGTGTTGAAATCGCACGGCATCGAAACCGAAGTGTTCTTTGAGGTAGAAGCGGACCCGACGCTGAGCATTGTGCGCAAAGGCACCGAGCAGATGAACAGCTTCAAACCAGACGTGATTATCGCGCTGGGCGGCGGCTCGCCGATGGATGCTGCGAAAATCATGTGGGTAATGTACGAACATCCGGAAACCCACTTCGAAGAGCTGGCGCTGCGCTTTATGGATATCCGCAAACGTATCTATAAATTCCCGAAAATGGGTGTGAAAGCGCGCATGATCGCCATCACTACCACCTCAGGCACCGGTTCGGAAGTGACGCCGTTTGCGGTAGTGACCGACGACGCCACCGGCCAGAAATATCCGCTGGCGGACTACGCGCTGACCCCGGATATGGCGATTGTCGATGCCAATCTGGTGATGGAGATGCCGCGTTCGCTCTGCGCCTTCGGCGGCCTGGATGCGGTCACCCATGCGCTGGAAGCCTATGTATCGGTACTGGCTAACGAGTACTCCGACGGCCAGGCGCTGCAGGCACTGAAACTGCTGAAAGAGAACCTGCCGGCCAGCTATCGGGACGGCGCGAAAAATCCGGTAGCGCGTGAGCGTGTGCATAACGCCGCGACTATCGCCGGTATCGCCTTCGCCAACGCCTTCCTTGGCGTCTGCCACTCCATGGCGCACAAGCTGGGTTCCGAGTTCCATATCCCGCACGGTCTGGCGAACGCGCTGCTGATCTGCAACGTGATCCGCTATAACGCCAACGACAACCCGACCAAGCAGACGGCGTTCAGCCAGTATGACCGTCCGCAGGCGCGCCGTCGCTACGCGGAAATTGCCGACCATTTAGGTCTGGCGGCACCTGGCGACCGTACCGCACAGAAAATCGAGAAGCTGCTGGCGTGGCTGGATGAGATGAAAACCCAGCTGGGTATTCCAGTCTCTATCCGCGAAGCGGGCGTTCAGGAAGCAGACTTCCTGGCGAAAGTCGATAAGCTGGCCGAAGACGCCTTCGACGACCAGTGCACCGGCGCTAACCCGCGCTATCCGCTGATTGCCGAGCTGAAACAGATTATGCTGGATACCTTCTACGGCCGTGAATACGCCGAGCCTTTCGCCGACGTAACGCAGGCGCAGGCCGCACAGCCGGTGAAAGTAGAGAAGACTGAGAAAACCGAGAAGAAAGCTAAAAAAGCCTGACGATCGGCTATTAAAAAAAACCCGCTTCGGCGGGTTTTTTTATCTCTGAAAAACGACCTCAGGCGGGCTTTTGCTGGCCGTAGATGGCATCCAGCGACCCCTGCTCTATCGCCTGCTTGTAGTGTTTGCGGCATACCGAAATATAACGCTCGTTGCCGCCAATCACCACCTGCTCCCCTTCGCTAAACGGACGGCCCTGCGCGTCGAGCCGCAATACCATCCCCGCCTTACGGCCGCAGTGACAGACGGTTTTCAGCTCCACCAGCTTGTCGGCCCAGCCGAGCAAATACTGGCTGCCGCCAAAGAGTTCGCCACGAAAGTCGGTGCGCAGCCCGTAGCAGAGGACCGGAATATCCAGGTTATCGACGACGTCAGAGAGTGCCTTGACCTGATCGCGCGTTAAAAACTGGCACTCGTCCACCAGCACGCAGTGTACCCGCTGGCGCGCATCTTCCGCCGCGATCTCCTCATACAGCCGCGTCTGCGCGTTAAACAGCGCCGCCGGCGAGGAAAGGCCAATACGGGAGCTGACTTTGCCCACGCCGAAACGATCGTCAATTTCAGCGGTGTAGACCAGGGTTCTCATGCCGCGTTCCTGATAATTGTAAGACGACTGTAATAACGCGGTGGATTTCCCTGCATTCATTGCGGAATAATAAAAATAGAGCTGAGCCATTAGCGTGGTTTCTCAAAGCATTGCAAACAGAATGCGCGGAATTCTATCACAGATAAACGTAAATTATGGCGGTGATTATTTTGCGCAAGCTGATTAGATCTTCGCCAGTGAGAGATAAGCCCGCGCTTCGTCTTTCCGCTTTTTTTAATCATTTGTGCCTGAACTTTATTGTACAGTTGAGCGCCGTTACGCAGATTCACCCCTTTCTTCACGCTGAGCGCCTCTCTCACTTTAACGTTTCGGATTTTCATAACCTGAAGACGTCTGAATATCAACCGGCTTACTGTTTCTTTTGATTAAACATAAGCGAGAAAATTAATTATCATTCTTTACCGTTCCACTTATTTTACTATTGCAGTAATTTTTTGCCGCCACTATTATTAGCTGGCAGAACACCTCTTCATTAATATATTCAGAGATCAGGACAATGAGCGAAGCACTAAAAATCCTTAATAATATCCGTACATTACGCGCGCAGGCTCGAGAGTGTTCACTGGAAGCGCTGGAAGAAATGCTGGAAAAACTCGAGGTCGTGGTAAATGAACGCCGCGAAGAAGAGACCCACGCTAAAGCGGAAAGTGAAGAACGCACGCGCAAACTTGAGCAATACAGAGAAATGCTGCTGGCTGATGGCATCGATCCTAACGAGCTGTTAAGCACCATTACTGAAACTAAAGCGCCAGGCAAAACAAAACGCGCTGCACGTCCGGCTAAATATCAGTACGTTGATGAAAATGGTGAAACCCGTACCTGGACCGGTCAGGGTCGTACGCCAGCGGTAATCAAAAAAGCGATCGAAGAAGAAGGTAAACAGCTGGAAAACTTCCTGCTGTAATAACTGATAGTGCTTCCATCATTTGGGTCACATTGTTTATGTGACCCCAGGTTAATCAGGGAAAGGAAGCGCAGGCTTCCTTTTTTTCAGACGTTGTAAAACTCCCGATACCAGCGAACAAAGCGTTCTACACCCTCTTCTACGCTGGTCTGCGGCTTAAAGCCAATCGCCTGATACAGGGCTGCAGTATCCGCGCTGGTTTCCAGCACGTCGCCGGGCTGCATCGGTAACAGATTTTTCTTCGCCGTCACGCCCAGTGCTTTTTCAATCGCCTCAATATATTTAATCAGGCTGGTCGGCTGACTGTTTCCGATGTTATATACGCGGTAAGGCGCAGAGCTAGTGGCTGGCGAGCCGGTTTCTACCGTCCAGTTTTCATCCTGCTGCGGAATAACATCCTGCAGACGCACAATAGCTTCGGCAATATCGTCGATATAGGTAAAGTCGCGTTTCATCTCGCCGCGGTTATAGACGTCAATCGCTTCACCGGCGATCATGGCGCGCGTAAATTTAAACAGCGCCATATCTGGACGACCCCATGGACCATATACGGTAAAGAAACGCAGGCCGGTGGTAGGCAGCTGATAAAGATGCGAATAGGTATGCGACATCAGCTCATTGGCTTTTTTAGTTGCCGCGTAAAGTGATACCGGATGATCGACGCTGTCATCGGTCGAAAATGGCATTTTACGATTGAGTCCATAAACAGAACTGGAGGATGCATAGAGTAAGTGCTCGATTTTATGATGACGGCATCCTTCGAGAATATTTAAATGACCAGTCAGGTTAGCATCGGCGTAGGCGTGAGGATTGTCGATGGAATAGCGCACACCCGCCTGGGCACCCAGATGAATGACGCGTTGAAACGCATGTTGTTCGAATAACGAGGCGATAGCTGCGCGATCCGCCAGCTCCATTTTAATAAATTTGAAGCCGGGATGCTGTGCGATTAAATCAAGACGAGATTGTTTCAGGCCGACATCATAATAGTCATTAAGATTATCTATGCCGACAATCTGGTGACCGGCGGCCAGCAAGCGTTGAGTGACGTGAAATCCAATAAAGCCTGCGGCGCCGGTGACCAGAATGTTCATACTACCCTCGTTAATTACGCAATTTGAATAGACGCTCCGCGGCCGATTGCATAATAAACGAAACCGCGTTTGCTGATACGCTCTGGATCATACAGGTTGCGACCATCAAAAATCACGGGTTCTTTGAGGGAATTTTTAATAACGTCAAAGTCCGGTGCGCGGAAGTTCTGCCACTCGGTGCAGATGACCAGGCCATCTGCGCCCTGCAGCGCCGCTTCTTTGGTGCCCATCAGCTTCAGATCGCTGCGGTGACCGTAGATGCGCTGCGCTTCGTCCATCGCTTCCGGATCGAACGCCTGAACGCTTGCACCAGCTTCCCACAGCGATTCCATCAGCACGCGACTGGAGGCTTCACGCATATCGTCGGTGTTCGGTTTGAACGACAGGCCCCAGACTGCGAAGGTTTTACCGCTCAGATCGTCGCCGAAATGGCGCTTGATAAAAGTGGGCAGCTTGGTTTTCTGGCTGTCGTTGACATCTTCCACCGCCTGCAGCAGACGCGGCTTGTAGCCGATCGACTCCGCGGTACGGATCAGCGCCTGCACATCTTTCGGGAAGCAGGAGCCGCCGTAGCCGCAGCCAGGGTAGATAAAGTGGTAGCCGATACGTGAATCAGAACCGATGCCCTGACGCACTTTCTCGACATCCGCACCCAGACGTTCGGCAAGGTTGGAGATCTCGTTCATAAAGCTGATTTTGGTCGCCAGCATGCAGTTCGCTGCGTACTTGGTCAGCTCCGCGCTGCGGATATCCATGACGATCATGCGATCGTGATTGCGGTTGAACGGCTCGTAGAGTTCACGCAGCAGCTCTTCCACTTCTTCATTATCGGTACCCACCACGATGCGCTCAGGACGCATGCAGTCGTTTACGGCTGCGCCTTCCTTGAGGAACTCCGGGTTGGATACCACATCAAACGTCAGGCTAACGCCGCGATCGCGCAGGGTCTCTTCCATTACGCGACGCACTTTATCCGCGGTTCCAACCGGAACGGTGGATTTATCAAGCACAACCTTGTGATCCTTCATATGCTGCGCAATGGTACGAGCAACGGCGGTCACATATTTAAGGTCAGCCGAGCCGTCCTCATCTGGCGGCGTACCCACGGCGATAAACTGCATGACGCCGTGATTGACGCCCTCTTCCGCATCTGTACTGAACTTAAGGCGACCCGCCTCATAGTTCGACATAACCAGCGGCGTAAGGCCGGGTTCGAAAATGGGGATGATGCCTTTTTTCAGGTTTTCGACTTTTTTTGCGTCGACATCAATGCAGAGAACGTCATGTCCGACTTCGGCCAACACCGCAGCCTGAACCAGACCGACATAGCCGATACCAAATACAGTGACTTTCATTGAGATATCCTGTGTTTATGAATTACTTTTTATTGCCAACTGCGCTATCGAGCCACTGAGAAAAATCTTTGCCCAGCACTGGATGGCGAACACCGTACTCAACGAATGCCTGCATATAACCGAGTTTGTTACCGCAGTCATGGCTTACGCCTTTCAGGTGGTAAGCTTCTACCGTCTCTTTCTCCATCAGCATGGCGATAGAGTCGGTCAGCTGTACTTCGCCGCCTGCGCCCGGAGGGGTTTTTGCCAGCAGAGGCCAGATATCCGCAGAGAGAACGTAACGGCCCACAACCGCGAGGTTGGACGGCGCTTCGGTCGCTTTCGGCTTCTCAACCACGCCGACCATTGGCGCGCTGTCGCCCGGCTGCAGTTCTGCGCCCTGGCAGTCAACCACGCCGTAAGCAGTCACGTCCGCTACCGGCTCAACCATAATCTGGCTGCGGCCTGACTCGTCGAAACGGCTCAGCATTTCCGCCAGGTTATCTTTGGTCGGGTTAGATTCGTACTCGTCGATAATCACGTCCGGCAGGATCACCGCAACCGGCTCGTCGCCAATCAGCGGATGCGCACACATAACGGCGTGGCCCAGGCCTTTCGCGATGCCCTGACGCACCTGCATGATGGTTACGTGCGGCGGACAGATTGACTGGATTTCATCCAGCAGCTGACGCTTAACACGTTTTTCCAGCATCGCTTCCAGCTCAAAGCTGGTGTCGAAGTGGTTTTCAATGGAGTTTTTGGAAGAGTGCGTAACCAGCACAATTTCGTTAATTCCTGCTGCGATGCACTCGTTAACGACATACTGAATTAACGGCTTATCGACCAGCGGTAACATCTCTTTCGGAATCGCTTTTGTCGCAGGGAGCATACGGGTGCCCAAACCTGCTACAGGGATTACCGCTTTTTTTACTTTGGACTTATAGGCAGACATCAAGATACCTCTCTTATAGGCCGTTCAAGTTAATACTTGATATGTCGGTTGAAATTCGGAAATGAGTATATCAGTTACCATCGAACGGATTTATCCTGGAAGGAGTCAATCCGCAGAATTTAAGACTATTACCCAAGTGTAAAGCTTACCTTTGGACCTGTCTTCAGACCCCGGCGAAATTAAATTATTTCGCCTGCTCTTCAGCCGCTAACATCAGGCGGATCCTGCCTCCGGCGCCCCAGACGTGGCATTGCCAGCTGTAGGCGCGCTGGCTGATTTGGTTAAGATGAGTGCTTCCCATAGTGCCAAGAGGGACGCCGTTACTGAGTTGAATTTGGTGGGCGTGAACATGAAGTGTGGCGTTTAATCCAGCAGAAACCAGAATAAGATTTTGCGAGGTACGATGATAATACCCGACCAGCAGCGGAAACTGTCCGCTCAGATTAGCCTGACGCAGCAGCAGATTGACCTGCCGCAGCAGGCCGTTTAACTCCGGCAGCCGCTGTTTTTGGCCAGAGAGCTGCTCCTGCAGCAGGCCATTGAACAGCGCGCGCAGCAACAGCGCCGCCAGCACACCGTTATCGCCGGCGCGCGTGACGTCAAGACAGTAGAAGGCGAGATCGTTGTCGGAAAGCGCTGCAATATCCAGCACCAGGCCAGGCTGTTCGGCCATGGTCAGCTGCCGGTAGTTGACGCGACAGTTCGCCACCGTCTGCTGTACCGGCGGCTGAAGCTGCTTAAGCAGTTTCGCCGCGGCGGCCGGATCGCGCACCAGCGCGTCCCAGTCCTGAAACAGCTGCTCATCCTCCTCCACCTTAGAGGTAAACATCGAAGGATAAAGGCATTCATAGACCGCTTCGCGGAAGCGCTCGAAATTTTTCAGCGGCTTAAGCAGCACGTCCTGCACGCCAAGGCGCAGAACATGGGCAATATCCGCCATATTTTCCGTCGCCGAGATAATCAGGATCGGCACGCTGTTGCCGCGCGTGCGGATATGCTCGACAAACTGAATGCCGTTCATACGCGGCATTTCCAAATCGCAGATCACCAGATCCACATCCTGCTGCTGCAGATAGCCAATGCCATCAATGCCGTCGCCGGCTTCAAACGTACTGGCGCCGAGCGCCAGCAAGAAGTTGTTTACCAGAGAACGGAAAACGACCTCATCTTCGACAATGAGTATCTTTTTGCCGATTAGTGGTTTCTCCATTCTTTCCCCCTGCGTACCAGATCAATCAATAGTGGTTCATAAAACGCAGTTGCGCCTTTCAGAATTAGCCGAAGTAACATCTGTGAATGAACAACCTGATTATCTGTTACGCACCAGCGGTAATAGTTCATCCATTTTTTTCTCAACGGCGGCCTTGCCTGCCTCGATAGCTTCTTCAGCGCGATGAAAGTCCAGCGTCGAAATCTGCGGACAAAATGGCTGAATCAGCACATCGGGAGGATCGCCTGCCATACGGTTACGCTTCAGGCGATTTTCCAGCACCTGGATGGACGTCGACATAATCTCCATCGCACCCGGCGTTTGTGTTGTACGGCGATGGGTCAACCCCACCAGCCGCTGACGTATTTTTTTAGCCCAACTCAGGGCTGCGGCCGAAACCGCCTCATCGCTGTTTTGCGGCGTGACAGACAGGAGATCCTGCTGCATCAGATGCGCGTCATGCTGAAGATCGACAGCAATAACGATATCCGCGCCAAGGGCGCGCGTCAGCGAAACGGGCACCGGATTCACCACCGCCCCATCTACCAGCCAGTAACCATTGTAGCCGACCGGCGGCAATAAGCCTGGCATACTACAGGAAGCGCGTACGGCCTGATGCAGATCGCCTTCGGTCAGCCATAATTCCCGACCGGTACTGAGATTGGTCGCCACCACGCCGAACGGCTTGCCGCAGCTCTCCAGAGCCGGCTGGGCAATCAGCTGACGCACATGGCTGAAAACGCGCTCGCCGCGCAGCAAACCGCCGCGCTGCCAGGAGAGATCCATCAGGCGAATAACATCCCAGTAGCGAAAGGCGCTGACCCACTTTTCCATGTGCGGCAGGCGGTCGTTGACATAAGCCGCGCCGACCAGCGCACCGACGGAGCAGCCCGCTACGACATCGATTTCGACGCCCGCGCGCGTCAGCGCGTTGATCACGCCAATATGCGCCCATCCTTTGGCTGCGCCTGACCCTAACGCCAGTCCGATTTTAACCTTTCTCATTTACCCTCTGTCGCCAACGACTGCGCGTAGCTTCACTGCGCCAGGTCGGCTACCATATGGCGTCATCTCTTTTTATCGCTTACAGGAGTTATTGTGTCCGAACCCTGTCCTTGCTGCAGCGGGAAGCAGTATAGCCTATGTTGCGCTCCCTTTCTGACCGGCGAGCGGCTGCCTGAATCAGCTGAACAGTTAATGCGCTCGCGCTACACAGCCTACGCCAGGCGAAACAGCGACTGGCTCATCGCCAGCTGGCATCCTGACAAGCGTGTGCCCGATATGGCGCAGCGTTTATCCGAAAGTTTTGCCGACACTGAATGGCTAAGCCTGAATGTAACCTGTTGTAATCATGGAAGCCATGATAATGAAGCTTTCGTCACTTTTTTTGCGCGTTACCGCGAAAATTCCCAGATAAGGGCGATCCACGAGCGTTCTCGCTTTCTTCGCGAGGATCATCGCTGGTACTATGTCGACGGAACCGCGCCCGCCGTAGGGCGCAACGATCGCTGTCCATGTGGCTCCGATAAAAAATACAAGAAATGTTGCGGCTAAAGAGCATACGGCCCAACGGTTTTACCCAATCGCTTTGACAGGACTCTGATCGAGATGCAAGCGCAAACTATGCAACGAAAAGTTTTACGTACCATTTGCCCTGACGCGAAAGGTCTGATCGCTAAAATCACCAATATTTGCTACAAGCACGAGCTGAATATCGTGCAAAACAATGAATTCGTTGACCATCGCACCGGACGCTTTTTTATGCGCACCGAGCTTGAGGGCATTTTTAACGATAATACGCTGCTGGCGGATTTAGACAGCGCGCTGCCGGCAGGCTCAACGCGCGAGCTGAACAGCGCTGGGCGCCGTCGCGTGGTGGTGCTGGTCACCAAAGAGGCGCACTGCCTGGGCGACCTGCTGATGAAGAGCGCTTTCGGCGGGCTGGATATGGAGATTGCCGCGGTTATCGGCAACCATGACACCCTGCGTTCGCTGGTTGAGCGCTTTGATATTCCTTTTGTGCTGGTCAGCCATGAAGGGCTGTCGCGCGAAGAGCACGATAACCTGATGGCGAACGAGATCGACCGCTACCAGCCCGATTACGTGGTGCTGGCGAAATATATGCGCGTGCTGACGCCAGCCTTTGTGCAGCGCTATCCAAACCAGATTATCAATATTCACCACTCGTTCCTGCCGGCGTTTATCGGCGCGCGTCCTTATCATCAGGCCTACGAGCGCGGCGTGAAGATCATCGGCGCAACGGCGCACTACGTGAATGACAATCTGGATGAAGGTCCGATCATCATGCAGGACGTGATTAATGTCGACCACAGCTATACGGCCGAAGAGATGATGCGTGCCGGACGCGACGTGGAGAAAAACGTGTTAAGCCGTGCGCTCTATAAAGTGCTGGGCCAGCGCGTATTTGTTTACGGCAACCGCACGATTATTCTTTAAGCGCATCGGGCGCTGAATTGTCTGTGAATTCAGCGCCACGGGCAAAAAGTGGGCAAACGGTTCACATTTTTTAGCTGGGCGCTTTACACGCCGACCGCATTTGGTATGATGCGCCCCGCTTTAAGGCACAATGATTCAGGCCAGTGGTGGGATTCCCGAGCGGCCAAAGGGAGCAGACTGTAAATCTGCCGTCACAGACTTCGAAGGTTCGAATCCTTCTCCCACCACCATCCTTGCATTATCTCCCCCTGTTTAACGCACTCTCCTGATTTACCCGACAGACTCAAGGAGAAGGATGAGAAGCTTCGACCGAAGGTTCGGGTCGAGCACAGCGAGACAACGCGCAACGCGCGGCCCGAAGGGTGAGGCGCAACGCGCCGAATAATCCTTCTCCCACCACCATCCTTGCATTACCTCCCAAATTCAATGTCCTCTCCTGATTTACCCGACAGGCTCGGGGAGAAGGATGAGAAGCTTCGACCGAAGGTTCGGGTCGAGCAGAGCGAGACAACGCGCACCGCACGCATCCCCATGACTTTTTACTGAAAAATCGCTACCATCCGGCGCAACATTCTCAGCACACTGGTGCAGCCATGAAATTTGTTTCATTCAACATCAACGGGTTGCGCGCCCGTCCCCATCAGCTCGAGGCGCTGGTCGAACAGCATCAGCCTGACGTCATCGGCCTGCAGGAAACCAAAGTCCATGACGATATGTTTCCTCTCGAAGAGGTAGCGAAGCTCGGCTATAACGTCTTTTATCACGGCCAGAAAGGCCACTACGGCGTGGCGCTGATGACCAAAGCGCAGCCCGTGTCAGTGCGTCGCGGCTTTCCCGGCGACGATGAAGAGGCGCAGCGCCGCCTGATTATGGCGGAAATTCCGAGCCCGATAGGCGATATCACGGTGATTAACGGCTACTTCCCGCAGGGCGAGAGCCGCGACCATCCGACTAAATTTCCGGCGAAAGAGAAGTTCTATCGCGATCTTCAGGCCTATCTCGAGCAGAGCCTGCTGGCAGACAAGCCGGTGCTGATCATGGGCGATATGAATATCAGCAGCACCGATCTTGATATCGGTATCGGTGAGGAGAGCCGCAAACGCTGGCTGCGCACCGGCAAATGCTCCTTCCTGCCGGAAGAGCGCGAATGGATGGATCGCCTGCTGAAGTGGGGACTGGTAGATACCTTCCGCGACAAAAACCCCGAGGTCAGCGATCGTTTTTCCTGGTTTGACTATCGCTCAAAGGGTTTTGACGACAACCGCGGACTGCGCATCGATCTGCTGCTGGCCAGTCAGCCGCTGGCCGCGCGCTGCGTGGAGACCGGAATCGACTACGCTATCCGCAGCATGGAAAAACCGTCCGACCACGCTCCGGTCTGGTCAACTTTCCATTTCTGATGCGACGGCGTGGCATTGCGCCACGCCGCTTACTTCACAATCTTCCAGATCAGCGGATTGGTGCCGAGTACCTTTTCGTCACGGGCGCACTGCAGCAGCACTCCCTCTGATTTCACTACCGCCCCTTCGCTGTAGTTGCGGTTGTCGAAAATACAGCACTGCTGACAGCTGGGCGCGCTGGTCTGATTTTGCGTCCAGACTTCAGGCGGCATATCCACCACCACATCCGCACTGCCGCCTGCGCCGTACGCCTGCTGATGGCCGTGCGAAGGGCTGGCGACAACCGGCCCGCTTACCAGCGCCGCGATAAAACATAAGCCTGCGAAATAACGCATTACTCGCTCTCCTTCACTTTTCGTTTCGCCGTCCGTTTGGGACGTTTCTTCTGCCCTGAAGCGGGCAGCCCGCGAAAGGCCATCGCGCTGGGCTGCTGGCGCGCCTGATGGATCAGCTCGGTCAGGGTGCCCACCAGCGGCTGCATAAACTCCTCATAGCGGCACGCCTTTTCGCTGATACGCGTCAGGGTCGATTCCCACTGCGCCGTCATATCGGGACGCGCCGCCAGCTCCGGCAGCGAGTGAATCAGTGCCCTCCCCGCGGGCGTCGCGTTAATATAGCGCCCGTTTTTCACCAGGAACGAGCGGCGGAACAGCAGCTCGATAATCCCGGCGCGCGTGGCCTCCGTGCCTAAACCATCGGTCGCGCGCAGCACTTTCTTTAATTCTTTATCCTGCACAAAACGGGCGATGCCGGTCATCGCGGAGAGCAGCGTCGCATCGGTGAACGGGCGCGGCGGCTGCGTCTGCTTCGCCAGCACCTCCCCCCGCTCGCACAGCAGCTCATCATCCTTCGCCACCACCGGCAGCGGCGTGCCGTCGTTCTCTTCGTCGCGCTCTTTGCTGCCCAGCAGCGCGCGCCAGCCCGCTTCGGCAAGAAAACGCGCTTTGGCGATAAACTTCCCGCCCGCAATATCCAGCTCAATAACGCATTTGCGGAAGATGGCGTCGGGACAGAACTGCATCAGATACTGACGGGCAATCAGCGCATAAACGTTCTGCTCGTTCTCCGTCAGCCGCACCGCGCTGGCGCGCGCGGTAGGGATAATGGCGTGGTGCGCATCTACCTTTTTGTCATCCCAGCAGCGGTTACGGCGATCGGCGCTAAAGTCGTCCGGCGGCGTCATGGCGCCCGCGTGCGCCTGGATTGCCTTCAGCACCGCATGGCGGCCGGCGAAGTGCTCTTCTGGCAGATAGCGGCAGTCGGAACGCGGATAGGTGATCAGCTTATGGGTTTCATACAGCTTCTGGCAGGTGTCCAGCACCGTTTGCGCGCTCAGTCCATAGCGCTTTGCCGCTTCGATCTGCAGGCTGGAGAGCGAGAACGGCAGCGGCGCGCCCTCGCCTTCACGCTTGTCGTTGTAGCTGGTGACCCGCGCGGGCTGTCCGGCGATGCGGGCGACCACGTGATCCGCCAGCGCGCGATGCAGCAGCCGCCCCTCTTCATCCTGCCAGGGTTCACAGGCGTCGCTGGGCACCCAGCTGGCGACGAAGCGCTGCTGGTCCGGCGTGACGATATGGGCTTTAACTTCGAAATAATCTTTGGGGACGAAGTTTTCGATCTCTTCGTCGCGGCGCACCACCAGGCCCAGCACCGGCGTCTGCACGCGGCCCACCGACAGCACGCCGTCATAGCCCGCATTGCGGCCCAGCAGCGTCCAGGCGCGCGTCATATTGATGCCGTAAAGCCAGTCGGCACGGGCGCGTGCCAGCGCCGAGACGCAGAGCGGAATAAATTCGCGGTTTTCGCGCAGGCGGCTGACCGCCCGCTGCACCGCCTGTGGATTCAGGTCGTTGATCAGGCAGCGCTGCACGCGGTTGCGCTTTTCCGCCGGCATCTGCAGATAGTCGAGCACTTCATCCACCAGCAGCTGACCTTCGCGGTCGGGGTCGCCCGCATGCACCACTTCGCTGGCCTGCTTCAGCAGCTTCTCTATCACCTTAAGCTGCTTCGCCACCGAGGGACGCGGCTGCAGCTGCCATTTTTGCGGGATAATCGGCAGATCGGCCAGCGACCAGCGCGCGTAGCGGCTGTCATAGCTATCCGGCTGCGCCTGCTCCAGCAGGTGCCCGACGCACCAGGTGACGATCTGATCGTCGCCGCAGGCGATAAAGCCCTCTCCGCGACGATGGGGCTGAGGCAACACATCGGCAATGGCGCGGCCCAGGCTCGGTTTTTCCGCAATAAACAAACGCATAAGTCAGAAAGATCCTTTACTTCAGGGTATGAGGGCCATTCGGCTAACGCGACAGAGGCGCAGCGCTATCTTAGACGTTTCCTGATACGGAGGTAAGCTCTGGCGGGTCACATCTGGATCGGTCGCGCAGGATCCGCGCAACCCGCTTCGCTGCACGGAAAGAGCGACCTCGTCGGTTAGAAATAGCTGACAAAGGGTGCGGTATCGGGATGAACCACGGTGGTGCTCGATTTTAACTGCGGCGTGCCGAGATAGAGGAAACCGACGATAGCATCCTGCTCGCGGCAGTTGAAAGCGCTGCGCACACGCGCATTGTCGGTCCAGGGGCCGCTGCGCCAGATGCCGTTAAAGCCCTGCGCCGCCGCCGCCATCTGCATCGCCATCACCGCGCAGCCCGCCGACACCACCTGCTCCCAGCGCGGCACTTTAGGGTGATCTTCGCAGTGGGCGATAACGGTAATAATCATCGGCGCGCGAAACGGCGAGCGCGCCGCTTTATCGATCGCCTTCTCCTCCAGCTGCGCCTCGCGCGCCGCCTCTTCCAGCAGCGCGCTCAGCCGATCGCGCCCTTCATTCTCGACGATAACAAAACGCCACGGCTGCAGCGACTTATGGTCGGGCGCGCGCATTCCGGCGCGAATAATGTTCTGCAGACTTTCGCCGGCGGGCGCCGGTTCGGTCAGGCGGGAGGCTGAGCGACGATTAATCAGTAATTCAAGTGCATCCATGATTTTCTCCTGATGTCATAACGCGTTGGCTAATCCTGGCACAGCCTGATCTTTTGTAACAGTCCGCCACGATTTCCTGCTGACATTTTCCACGGCGCTCTTTAGGATGAGGACGTCATGGAAGGCGGAGCCGTGCGGCGACCGCTTTCCGCTAGCGAAAATGGAGAGTCTGATGCGCACATTGTGGCGAATTATTGCCGGTCTGTTCCGATGGACATGGCGAGTGCTGAATTTTATCAGGGAGTTTATTCTCAATCTGTTCCTGATCTTTTTAATCCTGGTGGGCGTCGGCATCTGGCTGCAGGTCAGCGGCTCTGGCAACAGCTCGACGCCGGTACAGCAAGGCGCGCTAAAAGTTGATCTCACCGGCGTGCTGGTGGATAAGCCTTCGGTCAGCAATAAGCTGAGCAAACTGGGGCGTCAGCTGCTGGGCGCCAGCAGCGATCGCCTGCAGGAGAACTCGCTGTTCGACGTGGTGGACGCTATCCGCCAGGCGAAGAACGATAAAAATATCACCGGCATGGTGCTGGATCTGCGCGACTTCGCCGGTGGAGACCAGCCCTCTCTGCAATATGTCGGCAAGGCGCTGCGCGAATTCCGCGACAGCGGCAAGCCCATTTTCGCGCTGGGCGACAGCTATAGCCAGGCGCAGTACTATCTCGCCAGCTACGCCAGCAAAATCTATCTCTCGCCGCAGGGCACGGTCGATCTGCACGGCTTCGCCACCAACGGCCTCTACTATAAGACGCTGCTGGACAAGCTGAAGGTCAACTCCCACGTCTTCCGCGTCGGCACCTATAAATCGGCGGTCGAACCTTTCCTGCGCGACGATATGTCTCAGGCGGCGCGCGACGCCGACAGCCGCTGGGTTGGTCAACTCTGGCAGAACTACCTGAATACCGTGGCGGGCAACCGTCAGATCACCCCGGATCAGCTCTTCCCCGGCGCGGCGGCGGTTATCGCTGGTCTTGAGGCGGTAAACGGCGATACCGCCAAATATGCGCTGAACAACAAGCTGGTAGATGTGCTGGACAGCCGCGCGGCGGCCGATCAGGAGCTGGTGAAAACCTTCGGCTGGGATAAAGCCAGCAACGACTATCACAGCGTCAGCATCTATGACTACAACGTGAAACAGCCGACTCAGCAGGATGGCAATATCGCGGTCGTGATGGCGAGCGGCGCGATTATGGACGGCGAAGAGACGCCCGGTAACGTCGGCGGCGACACTACCGCCGCGCAGATCCGCGATGCGCGCCTCGATCCTAAAATCAAGGCGATCATCCTGCGCGTGAACAGCCCGGGCGGCAGCGTTACCGCCTCTGAAGCGATCCGCGAAGAGCTGGCGGCGGCGCACGCGGCAGGCAAGCCTGTTGTCGTCTCCATGGGCGGCATGGCGGCCTCAGGCGGTTACTGGATTTCGACGCCGGCGGACTATATCGTCGCGAACCCGAGCACCCTGACCGGCTCGATCGGCATATTCGGCGTAATCAATACGCTGGAGAACAGCCTGGATAGCATCGGCGTGCATACGGACGGCGTCGCCACCTCGCCGCTGGCGGACGTGGCCTCCACCAAAGCGCTGCCAACCGAAGTGCAGCAGCTGATGCAGCTGACGATTGAAAACGGCTACCGCAACTTTGTGGGTCTGGTCGCCGCCTCGCGTCACAAAACGCCAGAGCAAATCGACGCCATCGCGCAGGGGCACGTCTGGACCGGCAGCGATGCGAAAGCCAACGGTCTGGTGGATGCGCTGGGCGACTTTGACGACGCCGTGAAAAAAGCGGGCGAACTGGCGAAGGTAGCGAAGCCTCAGCTCTCCTGGTATCAGGATCAGCCCGGCATGTTCGATATGCTGCTCAGCCAGGTTAACGCCTCGGCGCAGGCGGTGCTGCCGGACACGCTGAAGGCCTGGCTGCCCGCGCCGATGCTGGACGTAATGAGCACCATGAAGCAGCAGCCTGGCCTGCTGAATAACCTTAACGATCCGCAAAATCGCTATGCGTTCTGTCTGAACTGCGGCGAAGTGCGATGAAGCTCGCAGCCCGGTCGTCGACCGGGCTGCTTTTCCCCCACTTTCCCCTTATACTGCGCGTTTTACGGCAAGTCTGAGTTTCTGATGCAAAAGAAAAATATCTATGTCGCCTATACGGGCGGCACCATCGGCATGCAGCGCTCTGCGCAAGGCTATATCCCGGTTTCAGGTCATCTGCAGCAACAGCTGGCGAATATGCCGGAGTTTCACCGTCCTGAAATGCCTGATTTCACTATCCATGAATACGATCCCCTGATCGACTCCTCCGATATGACGCCCGAAGACTGGCAGTGCATCGCGGAAGATATTCGACAAAATTATGATCGTTACGATGGATTTGTTATCCTGCATGGAACCGATACCATGGCGTTCACCGCCTCGGCGCTGTCGTTTATGCTGGAGAACCTTGCGAAGCCCGTTATCGTTACCGGCTCGCAAATTCCGCTGGCGGAACTGCGCTCTGACGGTCAGCAGAACCTTCTGAACGCGCTCTACGTGGCGGCGAACTACCCCGTGAATGAAGTATCGCTGTTTTTCAACAACCAGCTTTATCGCGGCAACCGCACCACGAAAGCGCATGCGGATGGTTTTAACGCCTTTGCGTCGCCGAACCTCTCCGCTCTGCTGGAGGCGGGCATCCATATTCGCCGGCTGAATACGCCGCCTGCGCCGCAGGGCCAGGGGCCGCTGAAGGTGCATACGATTACGCCACAGCCTATCGGCGTCGTCACCATCTATCCGGGCATCTCGGCAGATGTGGTGCGCAACTTTTTACGCCAGCCGGTAAAAGCGCTGATTCTGCGCTCCTATGGCGTCGGCAATGCGCCGCAGAACGCCGAGTTTCTCGCCGAGCTGCAGCAGGCGAGCGAGCGCGGCATTGTAGTGGTTAACCTGACCCAGTGTATCTCCGGCAAGGTGAACATGGGGGGCTATGCCACCGGCAATGCCCTTGAGCATGCGGGCGTGATAAGCGGATTTGATTTAACGGTGGAAGCCGCGCTAACCAAGCTCCACTTTTTACTGAGTCAGTCGCTCTCCTGCGATGAGATCCGCGCCAGGATGCAGCAAAATTTGCGCGGTGAACTGACCGAAGACTAATTACGGAGCCACCTGTTATGAAGCAGGCCCTCATTATCATCGATATTCAAAACGATTTTTGTCCCGGCGGCCCCATGGCCGTGCATGAAGGCGATATGACCGTGCCGGTCGCCAACCGCTATGCGCGTGAGTTCCGCGCGCGCGGCGAGTGCGTGCTGGCGCTGCAGGACTGGCACCCGGCCAACCACGGCAGCTTCGCCTCGGTGTCGGGCGAGCCGGTCTATACGCTGGGCGAACTCAACGGGCTGGCGCAGATCTGGTGGCCTGATCACGGCATTCAGGGTTCCGCTGGCGCCGAGCTGCATCCCGGCCTTGACCGCAATCTGATCGATGCGGTGTTTCACAAGGGACAGGATGTTGACGTCGACAGCTACAGCGCCTTTTTCGACAACGGCCATCGGCGTAAAACCGAGCTGGATAGCTGGCTGCAGGCGCGCGGCATCACCCATCTGGTTATGCTCGGCATCGCAACGGACTACTGCGTGAAATACAGCGTGCTGGACGCGCTGGAGCTGGGTTATCAGGTGACGGTGGTGAAGGAAGGCTGTCGCGGGGTCAATCTCAGCCCGGAAGACAGCGATATCGCGTTCGCCCAGATGAAGGCGCAGGGCGCGGTGCTGATCTAGCGGACCAGCCTGAATAAGGCCGACGTCACGTCGGCCTTCTGCTCAGTGCAGATTGATGCGCGTAATCTCTGCGTCGATACCGAACTCTTCCTTCAGCTCTCGCTTCGATTTTGTCACCATCTCACCGCCCTTACCGATACTCATATGCTGCGGCGACGCATTGTGGCGCGCCTGATAGAGCATCACCAGCTGCAGGCAGTTATCGCGCTGCTCCTGCGACAGCGCCACGCCGTCCGGCCATTTCCCGGTTTCTACCGCCGTTGCCAGCCGTTCATAAACCTCAGGCGTCATGGCGTCGACCATAGCGTCAAGCTGTTGTTTCATTCTTCACCCCTGCTTCTGGTCGCCCTGCTCGTCGGTAAAGCTCAGCGATGCCGAGTTCACGCAGTAGCGCTCGCCGGTTGGCTGCGGGCCGTCCGGGAAGACGTGTCCCAGGTGTGCGTCGCAGTTATTGCAGCGGATCTCGATGCGGTGCATGCCGTGAGAGTCATCTTCCAGATAGCGAATCGCATCGTCGCTCACCGGCTGGTAGAAGCTCGGCCAGCCGCAGCCGGAGTCATACTTAGTTTCCGAGAGAAACAGCGGCGCGTTGCAGACCAGACAGTGATAGATGCCTTCCTGCTTGTTGTGCAGAAGCGCGCCGCTAAAAGGCGGTTCCGTACCGCGCTGCTGGGTAACATAGCGCTGCATTTCAGACAATTGCGCAATTTTTGCTTCGGATGCGGTTTCTTTAGCCATTTGAGTGGTTCCGGAGAGTGTCATTCTGAAAAAATCGTCTACTATTCTAACAAATGAATAACATTGCCGGGGCCTTTTTCGTGCTTAGCGGCCATACTTTCCTTTCGCAGCGCAGATTTGTGATATCGATCACCTTTTACTGGCGCTATCCCTTTATATTCAGCGATTGGGTTTTGACATCATCTCAACACGCTTGTTGCGCAAGCGGTTGCGCAACAAATTATTCCTGTCGAACGGATTGACCTGTCGCAACTATTGACACGATTCCGCTTGACGCCTGGTAAGGTTTTTGTAATTTTACAGCCAACCTTTTATTCACTAACAAATAGCTGGTGGAATATATGACTATCAAAGTAGGTATCAACGGTTTTGGTCGTATCGGCCGTATCGTTTTCCGTGCTGCTCAGCAGCGTTCTGACATCGAAATCGTTGCGATCAACGACCTGTTAGACGCGGACTACATGGCATACATGCTGAAGTACGACTCAACGCACGGCCGCTTCAACGGCACCGTTGAAGTACAGGACGGCGCGCTGATCGTTAACGGCAAAAAAATCCGCGTTACCTCTGAGAAAGACCCGGCTAACCTGAAGTGGGACGAAGTAGGCGTTGACGTTGTTGCTGAAGCGACCGGCATCTTCCTGACTGACGAAACCGCACGTAAACACATCACTGCCGGCGCGAAAAAAGTCGTGCTGACCGGTCCGTCTAAAGATGACACCCCGATGTTCGTTCGCGGTGCTAACTTCGACAAATATGCCGGACAGGACATCGTTTCTAACGCTTCCTGCACCACTAATTGCCTGGCACCGCTGGCGAAAGTCATTAACGACAAATTCGGCATCGTCGAAGGTCTGATGACCACCGTTCACGCTACCACCGCTACGCAGAAAACCGTTGACGGCCCGTCTCACAAAGACTGGCGCGGCGGCCGCGGCGCATCTCAGAACATCATCCCGTCTTCTACTGGCGCAGCGAAAGCCGTGGGCAAAGTCCTGCCGGAGCTGAACGGTAAACTGACTGGTATGGCGTTCCGCGTACCGACTCCGAACGTCTCTGTTGTAGACCTGACTGTTCGTCTGGAAAAAGCGGCTTCCTACAAAGAAATTTGTGCAGCGATTAAAGCAGCTGCGGAAGGCGAAATGAAAGACGTGCTGGGCTACGTTGAAGACGACGTTGTTTCTACCGACTTCAACGGCGAAGTACTGACTTCTGTGTTCGACGCCAAAGCGGGCATCGCGCTGAACGACAACTTCGTGAAACTGGTTTCCTGGTATGACAACGAAACCGGCTACTCAAACAAAGTTCTCGA